>Ga0182737_1001996_pt1 | contig 18099 bp, 22 predicted proteins | sample eDN5th30CBELigOP_FD_128878 | JGI IMG/M metagenome (GOLD analysis project Ga0182737, IMG submission 128878) | Enriched Organic Plus compost microbial communities from Emeryville, California, USA - eDNA 5th pass 30_C BE-Lig OP (version 2) (version 2) ...
CAAGCGCGACCAGCGCATCCGCCGCGCGGTCGAGCTCGTCGCCGAGGAACTCGGCAACACCCCGGCCGTCGCCAGGGACTCGTACATATCCCCCCGCCTCCTCGACCTGTACCGAAACGGGCAGAAGATCGAATCGAAGTCCTCATCCGCGCCGCGCTGGGCGAGCCGCGGCCTGTCGGCGGTCGAGGGGCGGGTGCTCGAGCTGCTCGATTGACGCCCCGGTTGGCCCGAAGGCCGCTGGGTACCAAGACGGCTCGGCCCCCGGCAGGGTCCGCGGGCGGAACTCAACCGAAGGAGCTCCCATGGAAACCGCCACGACAAGACCGTTCGCAGTGGTCACCGGCGCCTCGAGCGGCATCGGCTACGAGATCGCCCGGGTGCTCGGAAATGACGGGTTCGATCTGCTGATCGCCGCGGAGGACGCGGAACTGGACGAGGCCAAGGAGGATCTCCGGGAATTCACGAGCGTCGACTCGGTACGCGTCGACCTGGGCCGGCCCGAGGACGTCGAACGGCTCCACGAGGAGATCGTCGGCAAGCACCGTCCCGTCGATGCGCTCGTCCTGAACGCGGGGATCGGCGCGGGCGGCGCATTCGCCGGGGGCACGGCCCTCGAGGACGAGATGAAGCTGATCGACCTGAACGTGCGCTCCACGGTCCACCTCTGCAAGCTCGAGGTCGAGCCGATGGTCGCCCGCGACGAGGGAAGGATCCTCTTCACCTCCTCCGTGGCCTCGACCATGCCAGGGGCCTACCAGGCGGTCTACAACGCGTCCAAGTCCTTCGTCCAGTCGTTCGCACTCGCCCTGCGCAACGAGCTGAAGGGCACCAACGTCACCGTGACCTCGCTGATGCCCGGCCCCACCGACACGGAGTTCTTCGAACGCGCGGACCTGGAGGACACGAAGCTCGGTTCCGGGGACAAGGACGACCCGAGCCTGGTCGCGGAGCAGGGCGTCGAGGCGATGCTCCAGGGCGAGGAGCGCGTCGTCGGCGGGGGCATCAAGAACAAGCTCCAGGTCGCCGCCAGCCGCCTGATGCACGACTCGGCTAAGGCCGAGATGCACCGGAAGATGGCGGAGCCCGGCTCCGGCGAGAAGGAGGAAGGCAAGTGAAGGCCCTCACCTTCCACGGCAACCAGGACGTCCGGGTGGACGAGGTCGAGGACCCGGCCATCCAGGAACCCACGGACGCGATAGTCCGCGTCACTTCGACCGCGATCTGCGGTTCGGATCTCCACCTCTACTCCGTGCTGGGGATGTTCATCGACGAGGGCGACATCCTCGGCCATGAGCCCATGGGGGTCGTCGAGGAGGTGGGGTCCGAGGTCACCGGGCTGTCTCCCGGCGACCGCGTGGTGATTCCTTTCAACATCTCCTGCGGCGACTGTTGGATGTGCGAAAGAAAGCTCTTCGCCCAGTGCGAGACGACGCAGAACCGCGATCAGGAGAAGGGTGCCTCGCTCTTCGGCTACACGAAGCTCTACGGGCAGGTACCGGGCGGCCAGGCCGAGTATCTGCGGGTGCCGCAGGCCCATTTCGGTCCGATCAAGGTCCCGGAAGAGGGTCCCGACGAGCGCTACCTCTTCCTCTCGGACGTGCTGCCCACCGCCTGGCAGGCCGTCGAGTACGCGGCCGTCCCCGAGGGAGGGTCCGTGGTCGTGTTCGGACTCGGGCCGATCGGCCAGATGTGCGGCCGCATCGCCCGCCACCGCGGGGCCGAGAGGGTCTTCGGGGTCGACATCGTCCCGGAACGCCTGGCCATGGCCGCCCGGCACGAAATCGAGCCCCTGAACCTGGAGGATCACGAGAACGTCGACGACGCTCTGCGGGAACTCACCGACGGCCGGGGGCCGGACAGCGCCATCGACGCGGTCGGGATGGAGGCGCACGGCGCACCCGGCGCCGAGTTCATGCAGAAGGCGACGGGCATCCTCCCCGACCCGGTCGCCGCGAGGCTGACCAAGAAGGCCGCCGTGGATCGAATGTCGGCCCTGTACGCGTGCTTCGACAGCGTGAGGCGTGGGGGAACCGTTTCGATCTCGGGCGTCTATGGAGGCCAGTTGGATCCCTTCCCGATGATGCAGATCTTCGACAAGGGCCTGCAGCTGCGCATGGGCCAGGCCCACGTCAAGCGCTGGACCCCGGAGATCCTGCCCCTGCTCGATCCCGAGCGCGGCGATCCCCTCGGGGTCGAGGACCTCACCACCCACCGATGGCCGCTGGAACGCGCGCCGGAGGCATACGAGATGTTCCAGAAGAAGCGGGACGGGGCGATCAAGGTCGTGCTGACGCCGTGAGGGCCTCCTGACGCCTCGCGCTACGGTGCCCGGTCGCCCTCCTACGGTCCCGAGGTGCCATCCGCACCACGCGCCGTCCGCAGCTCCCGCGCGATCTCGGTGCTGGTCATCAGCCGCCCGGCCATGTTCTGCTCGATCATCTCGAGGGCGGCGTTGCCGAGATCCGTGCGCTGGGCCAGCACCCCGTCGCTCACGATCGTTGGGCGATACCCGCGCACATGGCAGTCGAGGGCCGTGTACAGGATGCATTGCTCCGTCACCTGGCCGGCGATGATCACGTTCTCGACGTCGTGGACGTCGAGCAGGTGGGCGAGCGGCGTGCCGTAGAAGGCCGAGTGCTGCCCCTTGTGGATGAAGTCGTCCGAGGGTCGGGGCTCCAGGGGCTCGATCAACTCCGGGTGCCGTCCCGCGAGAGCCTGGGAGAAGGTGGTCTCCCGGGAGCCGTGGAAGCCCTCCATGTCGTTGGCGAAGACGACCCGGACCGCCGGGCCCGCCTCGTCGCGGAGGCGATTGATCGCCTGAATCGCCTCCTGCGCCCGCACGGCGGTGTCCTCCGCACCCTCGTAGTCCCAGGGCGTGATCATGTCCACGATCAGGAGCACGTTGCGCGTCGCCATGCGTCTTGGCTACCCGCGCCCCGAGCGGCGAAACGATTGTCCGGCAACCGCCCGGGTACCGCCGGCCCAGGATGGACGCCATGGAGAATCCGCGGGAGGAAACCGAAGCCGAGCGGATGGACCGGAACCTCAACGAGCTGCTTCAGGAGGTCCGGATCGCCCTGCCAGGCGTGCAGGTGCTCTTCGCGTTCCTGCTCGCCGTGCCGTTCCAGCGGCGCTTCGAAGAGGTGACCGGGTTCCAGCAGGCCGTCTACTTCGTGACGCTCCTCTGCACGGCCGCCTCGACCTTCGCGATGATCGCCCCGACCGCCTTCCACCGTTTCACGTTCCGCCGCCAACAGAAGCATCGGTTGCTCTGGCTCTCGAACCGGCTGATCATCGCCGGCCTCGTGTTCCTCGGGCTCGCGGTGACCGGAGCGATCACGCTAGTGACGGACTTCCTGTATGGGTCGGCGGCGACCGCGATAGCCGTCGGAACCTCGCTGACGATCATGTTCGTCCTCTGGTTCGCGGTGCCGCTCTGGGCGAGGGGCCAGGCGGAGGAGAAGAGGTGAAGCCGGCGACCCTCAGGCCGCCGCGATCTGCTCCACGACGGTGTGACAGAACTGTTCGAGGTCGTCGGGCCTGCGGCTGGTCACCAGGTTGTCGCTGACCCGGACCTCCTCGTCGACCCACGTGCCGCCCGCGTTCTCGATGTCGGTCTTGAGGCTGGGCCACGACGTTAGCGTCCGCCCCTCCACCACGCCGGCCTCCACCAGGGTCCATGGCGCGTGGCAGATCGCCCCGACCGGCTTGCCGGCCTCGAAGAAGGCGCGGGCGAAGCCGACCGCATCCTCATTCGTCCGGAGGTTGTCGGGGTTGGCGACCCCGCCCGGCAGGACCAACGCGTCGTACTCCTCGACGCTGGCGTTGGCGACCGCTCGGTCGACGGTGAACTTGCTGCCCTTGTCGAGATGGTTGAAGGCCTGGATCTCGCCCTCGTCCGGGGCGACCAGGTGAACGTCCGCCCCGGCATCGCGCAGGGCCTGCATCGGCCCCTTCAGTTCGATCTCCTCCACCCCCTCGTTGTCCATCAGGATGGCGACCTTCTTGTCGGTCAGTTTGCTGGCCATGAAGCTCCTTCGTTCGGCCCCGTCGCGGGGCACCGTCCCGTCATCCCCGGCGGGACGATGCCCCCTCTCGTGACGGGGGAGGTTGGTCTCAGGCGGCGGCGGAGATCGCTTCCACGAGGTCGCCCGTGGCGGAGTCGGATACCTCCTTGGCGACGTCGCCCTGGCTGACAATCCCGATCAGGTCGTGGCCGTCGATCACCGGCAGCCTCCTGACGGCGTGGTCCTTCATCGTCTCGATCGCCACCTCGACGCTGTCGTCGGCACCGATCGTGACCGGCTTTCCCTGGCCGAACTCGCCCGCGGTCACCTGCTGGGGATCTCGCCCCTCGGCGATCACCTTCACGACGATGTCCCGGTCGGTCAGCATGCCCTTCAGGCGGTCGTCCTCGCCGCAGATCGGCAGCGCGCCGACGTCGAGATCACGCATCCGTCCCGCGGCTTGCGCGATCGAGTCGTTCTCGCCGACGCATTCGCACCCGCCGCTCATTATCTCTCGTGCTGTCTTGCTCATCCCGTTCCTGCCTCCTTCGTTCGAGTCGAGTCGATCGGGCTCAGTGGTTGCGCAGGGCGTCGATCAACTCGTCCTTGTTCATGTCGGAGCGCCCCTCGATGTCGAGTTCCGCGGCACGGTCCCGGAGCTCGTCGACCGTGCGGTCCTCGTAGTTCTCGGCCTCGCCGCCCTTCTTGCCGACGTTTTCCCCGCCGGCCTTGGCGTTGGCGATGCGGGCGGCCTTCTCCTTGCTCGCGCCGTCATCGCGCAGCTCTTCGTAGAGCTTGTCGTCCTTGACGCTCGGTCCATGGTCGCTGCCCTTCGGCATCCGATCAACTCCCTTCGAGTCGCTCGTCCCCTCGCGGGGCGTGCAAGATCGGCTACCCGGTCAGCCCGGTGCGAAACGGGTCGCGGCTACTTCTTGAGGGCCTTGATCAGCTGCTGCTTGGTCATCGACGAGCGCCCCTTCAAGCCGCGCTCGGAGGCGAGCTCGTAGAGCTGCTCCTTGGAGAGCAGGGTCAGGTCGCGAGGCTTGCGGCGACGCCGCTGGGAGTTGGCCAACGTCTCCTTCAGGGCGGCCATGAGGTCGGGCGCGGCGGTCGGCTTCTCCTCCTTCGCCGTGGGCGCCTTCACCTTCTTTCCCTTTCGCTTGGAATCGATCACCTTCTTCAGCCGGGCTCGGTACTGGTCCTGGTAGGAGTCCGGCTCCCAATCGGTCGAGAGCTCCTCGACGATGGCGACCGCGTCCTTCACGGCCTCCGCGTCGGCCTGCTCCTCGGGGCCCGGGACGGCGTCGGGTGACCGGATCTCGGCCGGGAAGTGCATCGTCGAGAGCGCCAGGGCCCCGTCCCGCACGCGGATCGCGGCCAGGTACTCCCGGCTGCGCATCACGAACGTGCCGAGGGCGAGAAGGTCCCCCTCGGTCATCGCCTCCACGAGAAGCTTGTAGGCCCTGAGCGTCCCGACCGAGTCGTTGCCGGGCACCATGTAGTACGGATGGTCGAACCGGATCGGATCGACCTCCTCGCGGGGCACGAAGCTCTCGATCTCGATCGTTTGGGTCTTCTCGGGTTCGAGGTCCTCGAGCTCCTCGTCCGTGATCCGGATCAGCTTGCCCTTCTCCACCTCGTAGGCGCGTCCGACCTCCGACGGGTCGACGGGCTTGCCCTCCGCGGCGCAGTACTTCACGTGCCGCACGGGCGAACCGTCGGTGACGTGCACCTCCCGGAAACGGATCGTCTGGTCGCGGATCGCGGACCAGAGCTCGACGGGCACGCTGACGAGCCCGAAGGAGACCGTTCCCTTCCAGAGCGGGCGGGGCATCAGGTCCCCTGCGCGGCTAGGCTCTTCTCGAGGGCGTCGCTCAGGTCGTCGGTCTTCTTCGCCTTCTTGCGCCGCTTCTTCGGGGCCTTCTTGCCCTCGGCCTTCCTCTCGATCAGGTCCATCACGGCGGCGCGGTACTCGTCCTGGAACTCGCCCGGGTCGAACTCCTCGGTCAGGCCCGAGATCAGCTTCCGCGCCATCCCGACCTCCTTGTTGGTCGGCGCCTTGCCATTCTTCGCGACCAGCTCGAAGTCCTCTCCCGCGACGATCTCGTCCGCGAAACGCAGGGTGTGAAGGGCGAGCCTGCCCTCGTGCGCCCGGACCGCGACGAGGTACTCCCGGTTGTGGAAGGTGAAGCGCCCGATCCCGGCCTTGCCGCTTTGGAGCAGCGCCTCGGCGACGACGGCGTACGGCTCGGCGTGGTCCCTCACCCCCATGTAGTAGGTCTTGTTGAACATGAAGGGGTCGATGTCCGTCACGTCGACAAACTCCTCGATCTCGATCGTCTTGCCGCGGTCGCCGCCCGCCGCCTTGATCTCCTCCGGGTCCAGCAGGAGGAACTCGCCGTCCGAGACCTCGTAGCCCTTGGCGATCTCGTCGCGCTCGACCTCGTTGCCGTCCGCCTTGCAGATTCGCCGGTGCTGCAGCGGCGAGTCGTCCTTCACGTGGACCTCGCGGAAACCGATGCCCTTCGGCTCGATCGCCGAGAAGAGCTTGATCGGGACCCTCACGAGCCCGAAAGAGAGGGTTCCGTTCCAGATCGAACGTGGTGCCATGCGATCACCGTACCCCCGAAACGTTCGGAGCAACACGTTTCGGGGCAAACTGAGAAGTGAGATGCGCAAGCGGATGCCCCACACGGTCAAACCCATGAAGGCGACGCTCGAGGACCACGTCCCCGGCACCGAGTGGCACTCGGAGGTCAAGTGGGACGGGTACCGGGCGATCGCGTTCTGCGACGGCGGCCTGCGCCTGCAGGGCAAGCGCCTGAACGAGATCACGCCGGACTTCCCCGAGCTGGCGGGCCTCGGGGAGTCGAGGGAGGCCGCCGGGACGGTCCTCGACGGAGAGCTCGTCGTCCTCGACGAGGATGGCCGTCCCGACTTCGGGCTGATGCAGGCCAGGCGCGAACGGAACCTCGCGGTCCGCTTCGTGATCTTCGACCTGCTCTGGGAATCCGGCGAGGACCTGCGTCCGCTGCCATACGAGGAACGGCGGGAGCGCCTCGAGGCGCTGTCGCCGACCGGTGACTCGTGGTTCACGCCCGAGCGCCTGGACGGGACGCCCGAGGAGACGCTGGCGGCCACGGCGGCGCTCGGCCTCGAGGGAGTGGTCTTGAAGCGTCCGCGTAGCCCCTACGTCGAGGGCGCCCGCAGCCGTCACTGGCTGAAGCTGAAGAACGTGAGGCGGCAGGAGTTCCTGGTCGGGGGATGGCTACCCGGCAAGGGCCACCGGGCCGGCACGTTCGGGGCGCTCCTGCTCGGGTACCACGACGAGGACGGAGCCGTCCGCTACGCCGGCCGGGTCGGGACCGGGTTCGACGACCGTCTGCTCCGGGAGATCCATGCGCGCCTCGAGGACATGCGAACCGATGACGTTCCCTTCGACGAGGAGGACAGGGCCCTGATCCCGCGCGACGCTGCCTGGGTCGAGCCCCGCCTGGTGGCCGAGGTGAGGTTCACCCAGTGGACCAGGGACGGGCGGCTGCGGAACCCGGCCTTCCTCGGGCTCCGGCCGGATGCCGATCCGGCCAAGGTGGTCAGGGAGGAGCCGGCGTGAGCCTGAGGCTGGCCAAGGACCGGCGCCTCACGAGCCGGGCCGCCGGCGGTCCCGAGACCTGGAGCGTCGAGGTGGACGGCCGGGAGCTCCGCCTCACCCATCTCGACAAGGAGCTCTACCCGGGGACCGGCTTCACGAAGGGCGACATGATCGATTACTACGCGGCGATCGCCCCCGCGATGCTCCCCCACCTGAAGGACCGGCCGATCACGCTCCGGCGCTTCCCCGGCGGGGTCGACGGCGAGGGGTGGTGGGAGAAGCACAGCCCCGACCACCGGCCACGGTGGGTCAAGACGGCGCTGGTCGAGAGCAAGTCGCGCGGCGGGGAGAAGGTGCGCTACACGACCATCAACGACCTGCCGACGCTGGTTTGGGTGGCGAACCTCGCCGCGATCGAGCTCCACGTCTCGCTCGCCCGTGCCCGCTCCCGGAAGACCCCGACCTCGATGGTCTTCGATCTCGACCCCGGCGCGCCCGCGGACATCCTCGACTGCGCCGAGATCGCCCTCCTCATCCGCGACACGCTCGAGCACCAGGGGCTCGAGTCGCTGGTCAAGGTCTCGGGTTCGAAGGGCCTCCAGCTCTACGTGCCGCTGAACGTGCGCACGACGTACGACAAGACGGGCGGCTTCGCCCACGAGTTGGCCAAGGTCTTCGAGAGCCAGATGCCGGACCGGGTCGTCTCCAAGATGAAGAAGAGCCTCCGGGGCGGGAAGGTCCTCATCGACTGGAGCCAGAACTCCCGCCACAAGACGACCGTGGCGGTCTACTCGCTGCGGGCGAAGGACGAGCCGTTCGTGTCCTGCCCGGTCGAGTGGAGGTTGATCGAGCGGGCGGCCGACCGGTCCGATCCCGACCTCCTCTTCTTCACGCCGCGCCAGGTGATCGACCGTGTCGCGAAGAAGGGCGACCTCTTCGCCCCGGTCCTGGAGCTCGAGCAGAAGCTCTGAGCCGCCGGTTCAGCCCCCGGCCCCGACGGCGCGGAGGCCCTCCCCCTCGAGGAACTCGACGACCTTGTCGCGGTGGTCGCCCTGGAGCTCGATGGTCGATCCGCGCGCGGTGCCGCCCACCCCGCAGTGCCGTTTGAGGCGCTTGGCCAGGGCCTTCGTCTCGGCCTCGTTCAGCGGGATCTCCGTGAGGGTGGTCGCCGTCTTGCCCTTGCGTCCGGAGGTCTCCCGCCTCACCTTGATGGTCGAGCCGGGCGGCGCCGGGGGCGGAGCGGCCCCCGCGCCGCGGCCGCCCTTCCGGCGGTTCTTCTTGCCGCCCTTGCCGCCGCGACGGAGGTCCCCACCGTCGCTGGACCAGACGAGCTCGGAGTCGGGGGACACGGTCAGACGACGAGGATCAGGACGATCCAGACGACGAGCGACACGGCGCCGACGGTCAGCGCCCGGTCGGCCCAGCGCTCCCGCTGGCTCTTGGCCTGGGCGGCGAAGAGAAGCCCGACGATCGGGACCAGGATGCACAGGGCCAGGGTCACGTACTCCTGCGACGTCATCTTGCCGCCGCCCTCGGTCTTCGCGGGTCTCTCCGTCATGGCGGCAACCCTACCGGCGCCGTCCGGTCCCGTCCCCCGGGCTCAGGTGCCGAGCGGGTGGGACGTCGACAGGAGCTCGATCGTCGTGGCGAACCGCCGCTGCTTGATCTTCCGCAGGACGTCCGGGCTCTTGGAGGCCTGGGCGGCGGCCCGCTCGATCGCGACGGCGAGGATCTCGCTCTCCGGTACGGCGGCGTCGACGAGCCCGGCCGCGGCCGCCTCGGCGCCTCCGTAGCGTCGCCCGGTCACCATCGCCTCGTGGGCCGTCCGGGTCGGGAGACGGTCGACGAGCAGCGCGTTCATCCCCGGCGTGAACGGAAGCCCGAGATCCGCCTCCGGGAAGCACATGTACCCGCGGTCCTCGCGCATGATCGCGTGGTCGTGGGCGAGGGCCAGCATCGCGCCGCCGGCGAAGCAATGCCCCTGGATCGCCGCGACCGTGGGGATCCCCGCCCCGAGCAGCCGCGCGAGTAGCCGCTCGAATCCGTCGAGGGCCTCCTGGGCCCGCTCCTGGTTGGCCTGGAACCAGTCGAGGTCGAGCCCGTTCGACCATATCTTCCCCTGGGCGGTCGTGACCAGGGCCCGAGGCGCCGGCGCGGCTTCGATCTCATCGAGCAGATCCTCGATCGCGGCGGTGGTTTCGGGATTGAAGCGGTTCTCTCCGTCGCCCAGGTCGAGGACGCGGACGCTCCCGTCCCGGCTCAGGCTCGGCATCGTGTCGGTGGTCATGGCCGCAGTTTTAGCACAGCTGTTCTAGAACGGCCGATATACTTGGTCGCGGTGGCCCGTCCTCGCACCCACGACATCGATTCCCTCCTCGACGCCGCCGAGCGCCTGCTCGCCCGGGCGGGTACGTCCGGCGTGACGATCCGGGCCCTGGCCGAGGCAACCGGTGCCTCGAGCGGCAGCCTCTACCACGCCTTCGGCTCGCGGGCGGATCTCCTGGCCCGCATGTGGCTCCGCGCGGCGCGGCGCTTCCTGACGTTGCAGAACGAGGCGATCGACCGCGAGCTCGCCCGCGCCGACGAGAAGGAGAACGCCGTCAGGGCGACCGTGGCGGTCGCCTCCGTCCCGGCGACGATCCAGGCGAGCTCGCCCGACACCGCGGTGGTCCTGCTCCGGCACCGGCGCGACGAGGTGCTCGGCGAGGACGTGAGCCCGGAGCTCCGGGCCGAGCTCGAGGACCTGGACGGCGGGCTGCTAGAGGTCCTCGAAAGGCTCTCGCTGGCGCTATGGGACGATCGCGACCGGCCGTCGATCGAGACGGTGGCGCTCTGCGTCGTGGATCTGCCGACCGCCATCCTCGTCAGCCGCAGGGAACGGGTGATCGACCCCGTCGCGGCCCTCGAGGCCGCGGTGCGAGGGGTGATCGCCGCCAGGGAATAGGCAAGTTCCCGGAGACCGGCCTTCCGGCCGGAATCCCCGCCCGTCGAGCCTCCCGGTTCAGGTCGCGGGCCGCTCCACGCGGCGGCCGAACCGCGAGGGTCGTCTGAGCGACCACGAACGTCCCGCCCGGGCGGGCTCCTCCTCCCCACGCACCTGCAGGTCCAGGTAGAGCAGGGTCGAGCCGGTCGTGGTGAACGGGATCGCGAGCGCGTAGACGACCGAGCCGATCACGTTCACGAGGAGCAGCGGGAGCGAGGTGAAGATGAGCACCAGCCCGAGGAGCGGACCGACGACGATCCCGATCAACGCCAGCGGCACAATCGTCCTCAGGGCGTGCCACCAATGGCCGCGCACCAGTCGGCTGGAGCCGCGGAAGGCCTCCCGAAACGACTTGTCGGTGTAGAGGACCTCCTGCTGGACGAAGTTCCACCCGACGAGCTTCCATATCGCGAACGGGATGCCGATCACGGACAGGAACAGGAGCACGATCCCTATCGTGGCCAGGATCTCCGCCCCGACCACCCGCCAGAAGCGTTCCCTCGTCCCCGCCACGGCGCTCCCGAAGCCGGGCCGTTCACCGCACATCAGGTCTCGCAGGTAGACGATGACCAGAGCCGCCGAGATCGCCCCGGCCACCGGCCGCCCGAAGGTGTTGAGCACGTCGCCCACCGTCTGCACCAGCCCGTCGCCGCCCGCCAGGTCGCCGAGCCAGTTGCCGAGCAGCTGGGCCCCGCCCACGAGCGGGATGGCCAGGGCCGCGAGTGCCACGAAGGTGCGCCAGTTGCGCCGGTAGAGCTTCAGGCCGGTCGCGACGATCTGGCCGTACTCGCGGCGCTCGCGCAGACGCGAGGCGTCGGCCGGGCGCCACCTACTGACCCCGAACAGGAGGACCACGATCGCCAGGAAGGCGACCAGGATCACGTACGCGGCCCAGGGGTCGGATTGCTGCAGGTTCATCAGGCCGGTCACGTCCGCGATCACCCCGCAGAAGGCGTTCACGGCCTCGGGGCCGACGAGCCCGCCGCCGGGCATCCGGGGGCTCGACCAGCGCTGCTGCTCCATCCAGGTGAACGGCTGCTCCCACTGCGGCTTCGTCTGGGGCCCGGTCGGGCCGTTGTTGAAGCTCTTCTCCTTCTGCCCCCAACGCCCGTCGAAAGAGGTCCAGGCGAATGATCCGCGGTCCGTCGGCCGGTCCGGCATGAGGACCGGCCGCGGCCTGAGCTCGCGCAGGGGAGCCGTCGTGTTGTCACATCCCACCCCCGATCCCTTGGAGCCGTTCTGGGGAAACACGGCCGACGTGTAGAACGTCGCGTGGGAGCCCGCGGCCGGGTACACCACCGGGTGATCGCCCTCCTTCTGGACCTTCGTGTCGTCCCAGTTGGCGCGTTCCCCGCCGCCGTGCTGGAAGAGCAGCATCTCCTCCGGCTCCTGGCGGAGGGCCTCCTCCGGGGTGTCGGCCGCGAAGGTGATCTGCATCCCCTCCCAGTCGCTCTCGTGCAGATCGTTGAACTGGTTGAAGTACCAGTAGAACCAGTACTGGAGCGCGAGACCGGACCTGCCCTCCTCGTGCGCTATGTGCGCGTACACCACGACCGGGGCCTCGCCCGTCCGCTTCATCCGGTCGAAGTCCTTGGAGTAGACGCACGTGTCGCCCAGGGGGTCACCCGGGAGGTCCAGGTACACCTCCTCCCCGCGGCCGGCCACGTCGGCGAGGCCCGGCGCGCGCTTCGCCTCCCCCTTGTCGCTGGTCCTCCGCAGCGTCACCGCCGGGTTGTCGAAGAGCGCGTCGACGCTCATCACCTGGTACTGCTCACCCTTGATCCCGCAGAGCGGGTCCTCTTGCTCCCGCACCTGGAGCACCGGGACGTACTTCTCGGCCAGCTCCCGCGCCGCGGACGAGTCGGCGGCGAGCGCGGCCGGCGTGCCGGACGTGGCCAACCATGCGAACGCGGCGACGAACACCGCCAGCACCGCGACGGTCACCTTGGTCGGCTCGATCCTTCCCCCGTACTGCACGCGGCCAAGGTTATGTCCTATTTTCGGCTTCATGCAACCCGACGGGCCGGTGACGGTCGACCTCTTTCACTTCGACCAGCCGGGCGCGATCGCCGCCCACCTAATCGACGGCGTCGTCGTCGACCCGGGCGCCGAGAAGACGGTCGACCGGCTCCTGGACGCGCTCGGCGACGAGGTGCCGCGGGCGATCCTCCTCACCCACATCCACTTCGACCACGCCGGCGCGACCGGCCGTCTGGTCGAGCGGTTCCCCGACGTCGAGGTCTGGGTGCACGAGAACGGGGCGCCCCACATGGTCGATCCGGAGCGACTGGTCTCCAGCGCCCGCAAGGTCTTCGGCCGGCACTTCGACATGCTCTGGGGCGAGGTCGTTCCCGTGCCCGAGCGGAACATCCGCGTGCTGAAGGGCGGCGAGAGGGACGGGCCGTGGCGCGTCGAGTACACCCCGGGCCACGCCAAGCACCACGTCTGCTACTTCCACGACCCGACTCGGACCGCCTTCACCGGCGACGTGACCGGAGTGAGGATCGGCGGCGGCCCGGCGTACCCGCCGACGCCTCCCCCCGACATCGATCCGCCGCGCTGGCACGAGTCCCTCGACGTCGTCGCCGCGTGGGAGCCGGAGCGGATCGCCTTCCAGCACTTCGGCCAGCGCACCGACGTCGCCGAGCAGATCGCCATGATGCACGACGCGCTCGACCTCTTCGCCGGGAAGGCCAGGGAGACCGACGCCGAGGGCATGGCGTCCTGGATCCGCCAGTGGCTCGCCGGCCAGGTCGGCGAGGAGGACGTGAACACCTACTGGCGGGCTGGCCCCTTCGAAGGGATGTGGTCCGGCCTCGACCGGTACTGGAGCCGGAGCGCGGCGGCCTAGCCCCTCACCCTCTCCCAGAACGGGGCGAGGGCCCCGTACCAACGGGCGGGGTCCTGGATCTGCGCGAAGTGCCCCAGGCCATCGGTGACGGTGAGGTCGGCCTCCGGCTTCACCTCGCTCTTCAGCCGTTCCGCGATCGCCACGGGAGCGACGGCATCGTCGGCTCCCCAGGCGATGTGGACCGGCACCTGGCAGGCACTCACCGCCGGCAGCCAGCGAGATCGCTCGAATCGCCGCCTCTCGCGCAGATAGCCGATCAGCTCCGCGGCCAGGCCCCGCGGCGCGCCGGTGGTAGAGGCGGAGTACATGTCGAGGATCTGGCCCTCGGTCAGGCGATCGTTCCCGTGTGCGCTCACCACCTGCTTCTCGAAGATGGTCGGGCTGTCGGTGATCCGGGCGAGGTACCTGCCGAGGGGAGACACCAACGCCCGCTGGCCGACCCGCAGCTTCGCGTCGCCGAGGACCATGCTGCCGTTGGTGAAGGTCACGCTGAGCGGACCCGGTTCGAACCATGCCGGCCGGTCGTGGTTGAGTCGCGCGAGCAGCTCCGTCATCACGGAGTCACCCATGTCGTGGGCCACGAAGTGGCATCCCGTGATCCCCGCTCCCCGGAGCAGGGTCAGGGCCAGGTCGGCCTGCTCGAACAACGAGTACCCGAACCCTTCGGCCGGCTTCGCCGAGAAGCCGAACCCGATGAAGTCGAACGAGACGATCCGGTCGAAGGATCCCTCGAGTAGCTCGAAGGCTCCCGAATACGAGTAGGACGACTCGGGAAAGCCGTGCAGGAGCACGACCGTCCGGTCGGGGGACGCGGACGGCTCGCCCTCGTCGACGACGAACGCCTCGTGACCCAGCGGCGTCGCCGGGACGAGCCGCCCGCGTCGGCGCCAGGCGGCGAGATCCGCGGCGCTCAAGCCGTGGCGTAACGCTTCGCGGCCCGGGCCCTGGCCTTCTCCGCCTCGACCTCGCGGTCCTTCGGGGGCGCCGAGGTCTCGAGCGACGCAAGCAGCTTCGCCGAGACGGCGGCGACCTCGTCGACGGCCCGGTCGAACGCCTCCTGGTTGGCCCGCGAAGGCCTGGTGAAGCCGCTGACCTTGCGGACGTACTGGAGGGCGGCGGCCCGGATCTCCTCCTCGGTCGCCTCTGGCTCGAAGTTGTAGAGAGTCTTGATGTTCCGGCACATGCCTCGATCCTAGAACCACCCGGCGTCGTTGACCAGGGCGTTCGCCGAGCCGGCCTCGTCCACCCACTAGGCTGGGATCGAGCGGTCGTCGCCGGCGACCCTCCACGACGCCGCACATCCGAGGATTGGAGATTCATGAGCGACTACGCAGTTGTGAACCCCGCAAACGGCGAGACGGTGAAGGAGTACCCGACGATCACCGACTCCGAACTCGAGACGGCGATCGCCCGGGCCGAGCGGGCCTTTCGGGATTGGTCCCGCAACACGACAGTCGCCGAACGCGCGGCCGTGGTCGGCCGCGTCGGGCAGCTCCACGTGGAGCGGCGGGAGGAACTCGCCGACATCATCATCCGCGAGATGGGCAAGCCCCGCGAGCAGGCCCTCGGCGAGATCGACTTCTGTGGGGACATCTACGGCTTCTACGCCGAAAACGCCGAGAAGCTGCTGGCCGACGAGGAGATCGAGCTCCTGGCCGGGGACGGCGACGCGATCGTCCGCAAGTCCGCGATGGGCCCGCTCATCGGGATCATGCCGTGGAACTTCCCCTACTACCAGGTGGCCCGGTTCGCCGGCCCGAACCTGATCGTGGGCAACCCGATCCTGCTCAAGCCGGCACCCCAATGCCCCGAGTCGGCCGAGGCCGTCCAGCGGATGATGGCCGACGCGGGGCTCCCGGACGACGCCTACCAGACGATCCTCGCCACGAACGACCAGATCGCCGGCGCGATCGCCGACCCCCGGATCCGCGGCGTGTCGCTCACCGGCTCCGAACGGGCCGGCGCCGCGGTCGCCGAGATCGCTGGACGCAACCTGAAGAAGGTGGTACTGGAGCTGGGCGGGTCGGACCCGTTCGTCCTGCTCGGAACCCGGGACCTCGAAGGCGCGATCCAGGCGGCCGCCGACGCCCGGCTCGACAACACGGGGCAGTCCTGCAACGCGGCCAAGCGATTCATCGTGACCGAGGATCTCTACGACGACTTCCTCGAAGGATTCGCCGAGGCGATGAAGAGCGTGGAGCCGGGCGATCCCACCAGCGACGAGACCGCCATCGGCCCGCTCTCCTCGGAGACGGCGGCCGAGCGGCTCGAGGACCAGCTCGAACGAGCGGTCGCCCAGGGCGCGAACGTGGTCGTCGGCGGCGAACGGAACGGAAACTTCTTCCCCACGACGGTCCTCACGGGAGTCACGCCCGACAACGATGCCTACCGCGAGGAGTTCTTCGGCCCGGTCGCGACCGTGTACAAGGTGAAGGACGAGCAGGAGGCGGTCGAGCTCGCGAACGACACCCCGTTCGGGCTGGGCTCCTACGTGTTCTCGGACGACCCGGAGCAGGCCCGCAGGGTCGCCGACCAGCTGGAGGCCGGGATGGTCTTCGTCAACGGCGTCGGCCTCGACGGGGCCGAGCTCCCCTTCGGGGGCGTCAAGCGATCCGGCTTCGGCCGCGAGCTCGGCACCTACGGCATCCAGGAGTTCATCAACAAGAAGCTGATCCGCACCGTCGGGTGAGGGCACGGAGGGTGCCGCGCCGCGCCGCGGCCTCCGGCGCCCTCCTGCTCCCGTCGCCCGGGTGAGACGCGGCACGGGCACCGGCGGCGCATCTGATTGACTGCCCCGGTGCCCGCGATAGAGCTCCATGGCCTGACTAAGCACTTCGGCCCGATCGCCGCGGTCGACGGCCTCGACCTCGTGGTCGACGAGGGGATCTGTCTCGGGCTGCTGGGCCCGAACGGCGCCGGCAAGTCGACCACCATGAAGATGCTGACGGGCCAGGCGATCCCGGACGGAGGCGAGATCCGGGTCCTGGGCCACGATCTTCCCGGCGATTCGAAGGCGGCCCGAGCCCGCATGGGCGTCGTTCCCCAGCTCGACAACCTGGACATCGACGTCACCGTCGAGGAGAACCTCGCGGTCTTCGCCCGGCTCTACCGGGTGGAGGACGTCGCGGGGGCCGTGGATCGGACCCTCGAGATAGCCCGCCTCACCGACCGCCGCGGCGAGGCGGTCGACAAGCTCTCGGGAGGGATGCGGCGCCGCCTGCTCCTGGCGCGGGGGCTCGTGCACGAACCGGAGCTGCTGCTCCTGGACGAACCCACGGTCGGCCTCGATCCCCAGATCCGGACGGAGCTCTGGCGCCTGATCGACGGCCTGCGCTCGCGCGGGACCACGATCCTGATGTCCACGCACTACATCGAGGAGGCCGAGCGGCTCGCCGACGAGGTGGCGGTCGTCGCCGCCGGCAAGGTGATCGCCCGGGCCGCCCCGGCGGAGCTGATCGCCGAACACGCCGGCCGGATGACCGCCGAGGTGTACGGCCCGCCCGACCGCCTCGAGGGCATCCGCCGCGACGTCGAGGAAGCCGGACTCAGGGTGCGGCCCGCGGGGCCCGCGATCGCGATCGTCGCCGCCGACACCGCCGATCCGGGGCTGATCCCGGAGGACGCAGTCCACCGGGCCGCCTCCCTCGAGGACGTCTTCGTGATGCTGACCGGCGAGGAGGCCGAGTGAGACCCGTGCGCCGGCTGGAACCGGCCGTGATCCTGGCGGTGATGAGCCGGGAGTTCGCGAACTTCCGCACCTTCTGGAAGTCGACCGCCTTCACCAGCACGTTCGAGCCGGTCGTGTATCTGCTCGCCTTCGGGCTCGGGCTGGGATCGACCCTGGTCGCCGACGTCGACGGGATCGAATACGTCCAGTTCGTCGGCACGGGACTCGTGGCGACCGCCGTAGTCTTCTCCTCCGCCCTGCCCGCGATGTTCGGCACATTCGTGAAGGAACGCTTCCAGCGCACGTACGACGCGATCCTGGCGGCGCCCGTCGACGTCGAGGAACTGGTTACGGCGGAGATGCTCTGGATCGGCCTGCGCGCGGCGACGTTCGGGTGCTTCCCGCTGATCGTGACGATGTTCTTCGGGCTCGACCCCGAGGCGACGATGCTGCTCGTCCCGGTCTACGCCTTCGTCACCGCATTGGCCTTCTCCGCCTTCGGCATCACGATGGCCGCTTCGGTGAGCAAGATCGACCAGTTCAACTACGTCACCACGCTGGTGATCACCCCCCTCTTCCTTGTCGCGGGGACGTTCTTCCCGATCGACCAGCTTCCTCAGGGCTTCCAGGTCGCGGCGCAGTTCAACCCCCTGTATCAGCTGGTGCAGCTGGTGCGGGACGCCTGCTTCGGGATGGAGGCCGTGGACGCGCTTCGGTTCGCCGGCCTCCTGGCGCTGGCCGCCGTGATGTGGCGGGTCGCGATCGGGCGCATGGAGAAGCGCCTCATCATCTGATCCGAGGCTCCCACCGGGCGCCTCTCCACCCTTCTCGCCCGACGCGCGTGGTCGGCGCGCGAGATCCGCTCCCCTCGCCTAGTACGAGCTTTGCACGAGACATTCTTGGCTCTGTAGACGGGTCCGACTCGATTTGCTTGACTTCTGGGAACCAACCTGTTTACGGTAGTTGAGGTAGTACACGATCGGGACCGCGCATAGGGGG
>Ga0182737_1001997_pt1 | contig 18093 bp, 15 predicted proteins | sample eDN5th30CBELigOP_FD_128878 | JGI IMG/M metagenome (GOLD analysis project Ga0182737, IMG submission 128878) | Enriched Organic Plus compost microbial communities from Emeryville, California, USA - eDNA 5th pass 30_C BE-Lig OP (version 2) (version 2) ...
ACTTGCGGCCCTGTCGGGGCGCTGGCTGCCATAATGGCGCGCCCAGACCTTGGTGAACTCCGCGCCCAACAGGAATATCTGCGCCGAGAAATAGATCCAGATCAGCAGCACGATGATGCCGGCTGCCGCGCCATAGATGTTGGCGGTAATGAAGTTCGCCAGGTAATAGCCGATCAGGATCTGGCCCGCCTCGAACAGCAGGGCGGTGCCGACCGAGGCCACCGCCACGTCGCGCCATTCCAGCCGGATGTTGGGGAGCAGCTTGTAGATCGCAGCGAACAGCAGCGACACGGTCAGGAGCGAGACGCCGGTATTGAACAGGAGCATCATGGTTTCCGAGGCACCCGTATAGCGGTCCAGCACATGCCCCAGCAGCCGTATGCCGGTGGCGATCAGCATCGACGTCAACAGCAGCAGGCCCAGGCAGATCACCAGAACCAGGCTCATCACCCGGCCCCGCAGCAACTGGTAGAAATAGGATTCATTGCGCGGCGACTTCCAGATCACGTTCAGGGCATCCTCGATCTCGGTGAAGAAGCCGGAGGCGGTGATCACCAGCGCCGCCACGCCGATCAGGCTGCCCGCCAGGGTGTGCCGGCTGCCGCGCACATGCAGGATAGCGCTTTGCACCATGTCGGCGGCCTCCGGGCTCATGATGCGGCGAAGCTGGTAATGGACCGCCGCGCTGGCCGCATCCTGTCCCAGGCCCAGTGCCGCGATGGCGGTGGTGATGAACAGGACCGGGGCGATGGCGGTGACGGCATAAAAGGCGATGGCCGCGCCGCGTGTCAGGGCATGGTCCTCTATGAAGGCGTTGATGCCCTCGCTGAAGAACTGCCAGGCGGTCAGGCGTCTGCGATGCAAAATCCAGTCCCCCGGAAAGTTCCCTCTCACCGAACGCCACAGGCCGGGTGAAGTTGCATTTTCCGGGAAGCCCTATGGCCGTTCGGGCGTTAGCCAAGGGTAGCGCGAAACCCTAAGTGATTGATTCTCTATGTCCGTTAGTGACCATTCGGCGAAAAGCCGCTGGAAATCCGCCTTTGACGATGCCCGTATGCGGGTCGTCTCCGATTTCCGCCAGACGCGCTTTTCCTGGGGCGGTTTCTTCCGCTGGAGCGGAATTACCCTGCTGGCGATCCTGGTCGCGCTGATCGTCACACTCTATTTCCTGGACTGGAACCAGATGCGCGGCCCGATAGGCCGCTATCTCAGCGAGCGCACCGGACGCGAGGTGCGGATCGACGGCGATCTGGGCGTCAGGCTGTTCAGCTTCCAGCCCCGCATGGATGTCGGCGGCCTGTTCATCGGCAATCCCCGCGCCGGCGAGTCCAAGGGTGTCGCCCAGGATGAACCGCACGCCGCCACCGTGGAACGGATGCGGATCGAGGTGCGGCTGATGCCGCTGATTTTCGGCAATGTGATCCTGCCGGTGGTGGAAATCCACCGGCCGGACCTGCTGGTGGTGCGCGACGCCAGGGGCCGCACCAACTGGGATCCCAAGAGTGGCGCCAGTGACGATGCCGCCTTCAAGCTGCCGCCCATTCACCGCTTCCTGGTCACGGACGGGCGCATCCGCATTGATGATGCCGTGCGCAAGCTGCATTTCACCGGCAGCGTGAGTTCAGAGGAGAATGCCGTGGGCGGCCGCGCGGCCTTCAGCCTGCAGGGCGACGGTACTCTCAACAAAAACAAATTCACGGCGGATGTCACCGGCGGTCCGCTGATCAATGTGGATGCCAGCAAGCCGTATCGCTTCGAGGCGCAGGTGCAGGCCGGCGATACCCAGGCCGCGATCAGGGGGGCGATCACCCGGCCCTTCGACTTCGCCCGCTTTACCGCCGGGGTGAATATCAGCGGTCGCAACCTGGCCGATCTTTATTTCATGACCGGCTTGGCCCTGCCCAGCACGCCGCGCTACCGGCTGGCGGTGTCGGTGGAGCGGGAAGGCGCCTTCTATCGTCTCAATGACCTGAATGGCGTGCTGGGATCGTCGGACCTGACCGGCAACCTGGCGGTGGATGCGTCGGGCAAGATACCGCGCCTGACCGGCAAGCTGGCCTCGCGTTCGCTGACCCTGGACGATCTGGGACCGCTGGTGGGCGGCGGCGAGGCGCAGGCGCAGCAGAGCAAATACCTTCTCCCGGACACGGCGCTGAATACCGACCGGCTGCGCCAGACCAATGCCCAGGTGGATTACAGCGCCCGGTCCATCAAGTCGCGGGACTTTCCGCTGACCAGCCTGGATACCCATGTCGGCCTGGAAGGCGGCGTGCTGAACCTCAATCCGCTGGCCTTCGGCTTTACCCAGGGCAAGCTGGCGGGATCGCTGAAGATCGACGCGCGCAAGCAGGTGCCGGTGACCTCGGTGGATGCCCGCATCACCGAGGTGAAGGCCGAGAATTTCATCAAGGGCAGCGACAAGCCCTTGCAGGGCACACTGGAAGCGCGCGCCATCGTCACCGGCAGCGGCAATTCGGTGCACAAGGCGGCCTCCACCGCCAACGGCACCTTCACCGCGGTGGTGCCGTCAGGCGGCATGCGGCACACCCTGGCGGAATGGATGGGCGTCAATGTGCTGACGGCGCTGGGCCTGACCCTGTCGGGCGACAACAGCAACACCAACCTGCGCTGCGCGGTGGCACATTTCGGGGCGCGCGACGGCATACTGACGGCGCAGCGCTTTATCATAGACACCGATCCGGTGCGGGTGGATGGCGGCGGCAGCATCAACCTGCGCGACGAGACGATGAGCCTGCGCCTGCAGGGCAAGCCCAAAGCCTTCCAGTTCGTCCGCGCCCGCGCGCCGATCACCGTCAGCGGTTCGCTGGCCGCGCCCGGCATTGGCATCGATGCGGGACCGCTGGTGGCGCAGGGCGCCATCGGCGCCGCCTTGGGCTTCATCAATCCGCTGGCCTCGCTGCTGGCCTTTGTGGACCCCGGCCTGGCCAAGGACGCCAATTGCGGCCCTCTCCTGGCCGAGGCGAAGGCCAAGGGCGCGCCCGTCAAGCAGTCGGCGGTACGGAACGCGGCCAAACCCCGCGACTAGGGCGTGCCCGATGGAGCGTCGGGCAGCCGAGCGGCGCGAAGGCGTCGCCCGCGCGACCAGAATCAAAATCGCGCCGGTGAAGCAATCGGCCGTACGGAACGCCGCCAAGCCGCGGGATTGAAGCTGCCTTCCAGTGTGCTACCCATCATCCGATGGACCTGGAACAGCTCTACAATCAGGCGATGGCCTTTCATCGCGGCGGGCGGTTGGCGGAAGCCGAACAGCTTTACCGGCAGGTGACGGCGGGCGATCCCTTCGCCTTCGCGCCCCGCCACATGCTGGGGCTGCTGTTTGCCCAGCAGGGCCGACATGAACAGGCGCTGGAAGAACTGGCCGCGGCGCTGAAGATCAATCCCGGTGTCCCGCAGGCGCAGGTCCATTGCGGCAATGTGCTGCTGGAACTGCAACGCCCCGCCGAGGCGTTGCCGCATTTCGACCGCGCCCTGGCGGCGCAACCTTATGATGCGGCGGCGTTGAAAAGCCGGGGTTTCGCCCTGTGGCGGCTGCGGCGCTATGACGAGGCACTGGCCGGTTATCAAAAGGCGCTGGCGGTGAATCCGGACGATGCCGAGGTGCTGAACGATATCGGCAATATCCTGCGGCATATGCGGCGGCATCGCGAGGCGCTGGAACAGTATGACCGCGCCCTGGCGGTCGCGCCGGGCGTGCCGGAGCTGTTGAACAATCGCGGCATCACCCTGACCGAGATGCAGCGCTTTGCCGAGGCGCTGGCCTGTTTCGACAGGGCGCTGACGGCGCGGCCGGGATATGCCGAGGCCCTGGTCAATCGCGGCAAGGCGCTGTGCGAGAGCGGGCGTATGGAGGAGGGGTTCGCCGCCTTCACCGCCGCCGCCAGGATGACGCCAGCGCCGTCCGATGCGCGCGCCCACAAGGTGGCGCACGATGCCGAACAGCTTGCCTGGCTGGGCGGCCGTATCGCCGACACCGCGACGCTGCATTTCGAAGGTGGTGAGCGGCTGAAAGGTCCGGCGATCAATCCCGCCAATGCGGCGGCCATCGCGGCAGCCTGGCGCGGTGCCGATCCCAAGCTGGTGGTGATTGACGATCTTCTGACGCCGGAGGCGCTGGCGGGTCTGCGCCGTTTCTGCCTGGGCTCCACCGTCTGGCGGAAGGTCTATCGCGACGGCTATCTGGGCGCATCGCCGGAATCCGGTTTTGCCTGTCCTTTGCTGGCGCAGATCGCCGACGAATTCGCCGCCACCTTTCCCGACATCTTTGACGCGCATCCGCTGCGGTACCTGTGGGCCTTCAAATATGACAGCAGCCTGAAAGGCACCGAAATCCATGCCGACGAGGCGGCGGTGAATGTCAATTTCTGGATCACGCCCGACGATGCCAATCTCGATCTGGACAGCGGCGGGCTGGTGGTGTGGGACCGGGCCGCGCCGCTTGACTGGGATTTCGCGCGATTCAATGCCGATGCGCCCGCCATGCGCCAGTTCCTGGCAGAGCAGGGGGCAAGGCCGGTCACCGTGCCCTATCGCGCCAACCGGGCGGTGATCTTCGATTCCGACCTGTTCCACGAAACCGACACCATCCGTTTCCGGGACGGCTATGAGAACCGGCGCATCAATGTGACGCTGCTATACGGACGGCGGGAAACGGGCGGGGTTTGAAGAAAGTTGGATTCCCGCTTTCGCGGGAATGACAATTCAAACCAGCACAGGTCATCCTCCCCCTTCGCGTGCGAAGCACGCCCAAAGGGGGAGGTGGTTTCAGCGTTCGAAGTCCGCGGAGCGGACGAGAGTAAGCTGAAACCGGAGGGGGTGAGGCCAAGATTCAAAAATCAAGCCCAATATTTTTGCGCCGCCCGCTTGCGGTTCCCCGGCCATGCTCCATCTTTCCACGCGGGTATCCAACCTGGGTAAGGGAGTGCCATGACCTTTCTGAAATCCATGCCGAAGATCGCGGCCCTGCTGGGCGCCGCCCTTGTGCTGGCGGGCTGCGGCGTCAACAACATTCCCACCAAGGACCAGGCCGTGAAGGCCAGGCTGGCGGACGTTCAGGCGTCCTATCAGCGCCGCGCCGACCTGATCCCCAACCTGGTGAACACGGTGCAGGGCTATGCCCGGCAGGAACAGTCGGTTCTGGTGGCGGTGACCCAGGCCCGCGCCTCGGCCACCCAGCTCAAGCTGGACGCCAGCACCATCACCGACCCGGAAGCCTTTGCCCGCTTCCAGGAGGCGCAGGACCAGTTGTCCGGCGTGCTGGGGCGCCTGATGGCGATCAGCGAGCAGTACCCCGACCTGAAATCCAACCAGAACTTCCTGGCGCTGCAATCGCAGCTGGAAGGCACAGAGAACCGCATCGAGATCGCGCGCCGCGACTATAACGCGGCGGTGCAGGACTATAACACCGAGTTGGTGACCCTGCCGGGTTCGCTGTGGGCGGCCACGGTCTATCGCTCCTACAAGCAGGCCACGCCTTTTGCCGCCAGCGCGGCGGCCCAGAACGCGCCGACGGTGAATTTCGACAATGTCGGCACGCCGACCGCGCCCCAGGCGGGTAATCCGCTTCCGCCGCCGGGCAACCAGCTTGCCAACCCGCCCGCCCAGCCGCCGCAGCAGTAGGCCGCCATGCGGCTGGTCGCGGCCCTTCTTACGCTTTTCTGCCTCCTGACGCCCGCCTGGGCGGCGCCGAATTTCCCGGCGCTGACCGGGCGGGTGGTGGATGACGCGCATATCCTGTCGGAGCCGACCAGGGCCGCGCTGACGAAAAAGCTGGAAGCGCTGGAACAGAAGACCTCGCGCCAGCTGGTGGTGGTGACGCTGCCCTCGCTGCAGGGCTATGAGATTTCCGATTACGGCTATCAGCTCGGCCGTCATTGGGGCATCGGCCAGAAGAGCCTGAACAACGGCGCGCTGTTCATCATCGCGCCGAACGAGAAGCGGGTGCGGATCGAGGTCGGTTACGGCCTGGAACCGATCCTGACCGATGCCTTTTCCTCGGTCATCATCCAGGGTCAGGTGTTGCCGCGCTTCCGCCAGGGCGATTTCAACGGCGGCGTGATGGCGGGCGCCGACGCGCTGGTGGCGCAATTGTCGCTGGAACGCTCGGAGGCCGAGGCGCGGGCCGCCGCTGCCGCCCAGCAGGGCGGCGGCAGGCAGCAGGGTGGATTGCCCACCTGGCTGGTGGTGCTGATCTTCTTCGGAATTTTCGGGTTGCTTCTGTTTATCTCGGCCGCGGATGGCGGTGGCGGGAGCGGTTTCGGCGGCGGGCGTCGTGGCGGCGGCTATTATGGCGGCGGCGGGTTTGGCGGCGGTGGCGGCTGGCGCGGCGGCGGCGGATTTGGCGGGGGCGGCGGTAGCTTCGGCGGCGGCGGCTCGTCGGGAAGCTGGTGAGGAGGGCGGCATGATCTCGCATCAGGACCAGGCCCGGATCACGGCGGCCATCGTCGAGGTGGAAAAGCAGACGCGGGGCGAAGTCTTCTGCGTGCTGGCGCGCGAGGTGTCGCGTTACCGCGAAGTGCCGCTGCTTTGGGCGGCGGCGGCGGGCTTCATTGTGCCGCCGCTGTTCGTGGTGGCGGGGCTGCACCGGCTGGCTCTGGCCTCCATCTTCACCAGTTGGACAGACGACAGCGCCCGCGCGATGGAAAGCCTGATCCTGCGTGCCCTGACCAGCTATAGCCTGTTGCAGGCGGGCATCTTCGCCTGCGTCGCGCTAGTGGTGGGCATACCGTCGGTGCGGCGGCGGCTGACGCCGTCCATTCTCAAGCGCCGCCGGGTGCGCGCCGCGGCCCGCCGTCACTTCGCCGCGACCGGGGCGCGGCTGTCGGATTCCGAACCGCATGTGCTGATCTTCGCCTCCTTTGCCGACCGCAAGGTGGAGATCGTCGCCCATGCCAATATCCACCAGGCCGTGGGGACCGCGCCCTGGGACGCGGCGGCGGCGGCGGTGACGGGCGGCATGACATCGGGTCATGCGGGCGACGGCTTCGTGAAGGCGGTGGAGATCTGCGGCGCGGCGCTGGCGCAGCATTTCCCCTCCGATGGCGTGGTCCGCGACCGGTTGCCCAATACCTTGCAGCAGATTTAGACTGCCGCAAAAGACACGCTTTCAGGGGAACGCCATGAAGACCATCAGCGCCAAGACCGTCCTGCGGTCTCTCGCCGCCACCTGCCTGCTGGCGCTGCCGGTTGCGGCCCATGCCCAGGCGATGATGAAGGCGGCGGCGGGCGCGCCCAAGGTCGTGCGCCTGGATCCCGCGCTGGACGCGGTGATCGTGCCGGGCACGGTGGTGGGACGCATCGCGGGCGGCTTCATCTTCACCGAAGGCCCGATGTGGAAGGACGGGCTGCTCTGGTTTTCGGATGTGCGCGCCAATAAGGTCCGCACCCTCAACCGGCTGGGCCGGGTGGATGTGGTGCTGAACGATTCCGGCGGCATCAAGAATGCGCCGGTGACGGCCAATTTCGGTTCCAACGGCATGGTCACCGACAAGGATGGCAGCATCCTGATCACCCGCATGGGCATCGGCACCATCGAGCGGATGGACGACAAGGGCAACCTCAAGCCCTTCCTGTCCAAGTATGAAGGCAAGCGGCTCAACAGCCCCAACGATCTTGTGTTCGCCAAGGATGGCGCGCTGTGGTTCACCGATCCCAGCTTCGGCCTGCCCAAGATGGACGCCGACCCCAAGAAGGAGATCAAGTTCAACGGCGTCTATCGCTATGCCGGCGGCAAGCTGACGGCGATGGTTACCGACATGAAGGCCCCGAACGGCATCGGCATTTCGCCCGACCAGAAGACGCTCTATGTCTCCAACTCGCTGCCTGATGCGGTGATCCGCGCCTGGACCATCGGCGCGGGCGGCGCGCTGTCCAACCCGCGCATTTTCTATACCTGGCCCAAGGGTGCCAAGGGTCCGGCGGGCGGCGTGCCGGACGGGCTGAAGGTGGACAGCGCGGGCAATGTCTGGGCCACCGGCGTGGATGGTATTTCCATCCTCTCGCCCCAGGGCAAGCTGCTGGGCCGTATCGAGTTGCCGGAGGTTGCCGCCAACCTGGCTTTTGCCGAAGACGGCAAGACGGTGTTCATCACCGCCTCCACCAGCATCTACCGCCTCTCGTCGAAGATTCCCGGCGAAATTCCCATGTATTATCGCAAATAGGCGGTCAACCCGCGGACGCGGCTTCCAGCGCCAGCAGGTGCGCCTTGGCTTTCAGGCCTCCGGCGAAGCCCGTCAGCTTGCCATTGGCGCCGATCACCCGGTGGCAGGGCGTGATGATCGAGATGGGATTCCTGCCATTGGCCGCGCCCACGGCGCGCACCGCCTTGGGGTTTTTCAACTGGCGGGCGATCTGGGCATAGCTGCGGGTCTGGCCGAAGGGGATGGTCAGCAGCGCCCGCCAGACCCGTTTCTGGAAATCGGTACCCCGGAAATCCAGCGGCACGCTGAAGCTGGTGCGCGTGCCCGCGAAATACTCGCCCAGTTGCCGCTCGGTCTCCCGCAGCACGGGATGGTCCGGGGCCTGTTTCAGGATGTTCAGCCGCTCCCGTTTGGGATCGTCATTCTCCCACAGGATGGCGGCCAGGCCCTTTTCGCCCGCCACCAGCGTCAGCCGCCCGACGGGCGAGGGGATGGTCTTTGCGACATGGCCGGTCATGGGGGCTGCGTCTTTCATGCGCCAAGGATAGCGCACTCGCGGGCCGGTGAAAGCCGCTCAATACATCAGGGCCACATCAAACGGGGAAAGTGACAGCCTAAAAGGCGTTGGCGGCCACCGCCTGGAAGGCCTTTTTGGTGTCCATGTCTTTGGCCACGCCGATCACCATCAGTTCCAGCGGTGTGGAACCGGCCTTGAAACTCTTGGCCTGGTCCAGGTCCACCGGGATCGCGTCGCCTTTCTTGATGGCCGCCGTTTCGCCATTCACCGTCACGCTGCCTTCGCCGGAGATGACGTAATAGGCTTCGCTCATGTCGGAGGTGCGGCTGGCGGCGGTGGCGGCGCCGGGCGCGACCAGCACGTGATCCAGATAGGACCAGGGCGTGTAGAAGACGCTGGGGCCCAGGGCGCGGCGGCGCGAGACACCGTCCTGGCCCGCCGCCGGTTTCAGCAGCGCCTTGTCCAGCTTCATGGTGATGAATTGCGGTACTGGGTCCAGCGCCGCGCCTTCGCGCGTGTCACCCAGGTCGAAATTGTCATAGGTCTTGGAGGTGCCGACATTGATGTTCATCCACTCCACCGGCTTGTCGCCGGGATTGTAGATGGCGTGCGATGATCCCATGCGGTTGGGCGCGCCCGCCGGGCCGGACAGGCGCGAGGTGCGGCCGTTGACGGTGAACTCGGCCTCGCCATCGAGGATGACGAACATCTCCTCGCACTGGTTGTGGAAGTGCTGGCCGATGCCGCCCTTGGGCTTGAGGAAGCCGCGATGCAGGAAAATGAAATTGGTGGACAGCGTCTTGGCATCCATCAGGCCCATGAAGTTCATGGTGCCCGCGCCGCCATGCACCGCCTTGAGGTCGCGCGTCTTGGCCGGATCGTAATGGCTGATGCGGTCGGCCAGGGATGGAATAGGGGATAGAGAAGGGGATTGGGCTGTGGCGGGTGCTGCCGACAGCAGAAGGCCGGTCAGCAGGGCGCAATTCAGGACAGGGTGTTTCATGGCAGGGCTCCCCGGATGGCTTGGCGACCGGCCGTGCCGGTTCGTTTTATGGTGCAACCCTTAGCATGACAGGCCCGGCCCGCCCACCGGCGGGCTTTGGCCGGAAACGCCCCCGGTGGCGCGGCACACCCGCGCCGGTTGCCTAAATTGGCGAAGCTAAGTATTTGATCGGCCTCGATGCCGGATTAGCTCAGCGGTAGAGCAGCGGTTTTGTAAACCGAAGGTCGGGGGTTCAATCCCCTCATCCGGCACCAGCATCGCCCGACCGGCTCCGGCCAGTCAGCGCCCGGCGTCGAAGTCGTAGGTATAGCGCCAGCGTTTTTCCGATCCGGGCGGGATGTCCAGGGCGATGAACGGCTCCACCGACTGCACCGTGTCGAGCGAAAAGACGTTCAGCCGGACAATCGGCGCATCGCCCGTCATGGTGACGCCCGCGCCGGTCCGGTCCGCGATGCGGATGCTGTAATCGGCAGACGTCGCGCCGAATCCGGTCAGCAGGAAAGACACCCGCTCCTTGTAGGCTTGTGGCCGCAGATAGGTGAAACCCGTTTCGTCCAGCCGGATCAGATCGGCGGCGGGCGGCTTTTCGGCGGCCACGCGGAAAGGAAAGCGCACGCTTATCCCGTCATTGCCGGGCGTCAGCCGCAGGAAATTGTGGTCATAGACGGTGGTGTGGATGGGCTTCGCGCCGGTGTTGCGCAGGACATGCGCTATCTCCATCCGCGCCGTGCCCGGCACCAGCCGCAGGGTCTTCTCATAGACATAGCTAGTGCCGGACGGCGTATCCGCGAGGGTCTGGGTGAAGGTCACGCTGTCGCGTGTGTGGCGCATCCCGCGCTTGCCCCAGTCGGCGATCTCGTAATGCCAGTATTTGTCATAGGGCTTGTCATCCGGGCGGTGCAGCGCGCCGACGCCGATCTTCAGGAACAGATCGCCCGGCCTGGCGTCTTCAAATCCGATGACGCCGAATTCCTCCACCGGCCCGGTGGCGGCGCTGTCCGGTCCCGCCACCAGCCCGTCATCGGTATAGGTATAGTCCAGCACCTCCGGCGCGGTGCGGCCGAACCAGGGACCATAGAATTCGCGGCCGTCCGCCACCAGGCTGGTGACGACGCCCGCCTGGTCGAAACGGGTGCCGCGAAAGAAGCCGCGTTCCAGGTCAGGTACCGCCACCTGCATGGTGATGCGGCTGTTGCGGAGGGTAACGATCGGCGCATTCCGCAGCGCGTCCTCGACGGGGTAACTGCGCGCGGGCGGCGGCTGGACGGGCTGGGCCGCCGCGCTGGCCGTCGCCAGCAGGAACATCAGCAGCGCGTATCTCATTCATGCTCCTCTGCGTCGCCGGGTCCGAAGAAATCATAGGTATAGGTCCAGCGCTTGCTCTCGCCCGGCTTGAGCGCGATGGCGATATAAGGCTCCCAACTGAAATTGGTGTGGATGGACCACATGTTGATCCGGGCAATGGGCTGGTCGGCGCGGATGCGCTGGCCGAAGCCGGTGGCGGTATTCAGCACACGGAAATCGTAATCGCGCGCGTCCGGCCCAAAGCCGGTGAAGGGGCTTTGCACCGTCTGGCCCGGTGTCAGCGCCGCCACATAGCGCAGGGTCTTTCCGTCCACCACGGCAAGCTCCGGCTGCAACGGTTTTTCGTTCCGCAACGCGAAGGGCGCGGTGAGCCGGATATGCGCGTTGCCGGGACTGAGGGTGAGGAAATTGTGGTTGAAGACGGTGGTGACGATGGGCTTTGTGCCGGTGTTGGTCAGCAGGTGCGAGATGACCATGCGCGGTTGGCCGGGCACGATCTCCACCCGCTTGTCATAGTGATAGCCATAGCCTGACAGGGAGTCGTCCAGGTCGTGGGTGAAAGTGGCGCCGGTGGCAGTAACCCGGAAACCGCGCCTGCCGTCATTGAGCGCGGGCAGGGTGGGGAAACGCAGTGGATCGTCATTGTCGCGCCGGAAAATCCCGATCCCCGGCTTGAGGAAACGCCCGCCTGTCCCTGCTTCCTCGAACCCGACAGCGGCGAATTCCTCCACCGGGCCGCTGACCGCACAGCAGGCCGTTACCGTGCCCGGCGGCTGGCGCGTGGTATCGCGCGGATCGGTGACGAAACGGTCGAACCACCAGTCGCTGTAATCCTGCCCCTTATAGGTGACATGCATCACGATTCCGGCATGGTCGAAGCGGGTGCCGCGATACATGGCGTTTTCGCCGGGCGGAAACACCGTGGCGCGCAGCATGCCGTTGCCGATGACATGATGCGTCCGCCCATCCAGCGCGCTGGCGGGCTGTGTCTCTTGCGCCTGTGCCGCACCGGCGCACAGCAGGACGGCCAGGGCCGCCAGATGCCTCACTTCTTGTCGGGTCCGAAGAAGTCGTAGGTATAGGTCCAGCTCTTGCTCTCGCCCGGCTTGAGGGCGATGCCGACATAGGGCTCCCAGCTGAAATTGCTGCTGACCGACCACATGGCGATGCGGGCGATGGGCTGGTCGGCGCGGATGCGCTGGCCGAAACCGGATTTGGTCGCCGTCACCGTGAAATCGAAATCGCCGGCCGACGTGCCATAGCCGGTAAAGGGCGAAGTCACCGACTGCTGTCCCGTCATGGTGCCGACATAGCGCAGGGTGTTGCCTTCCACCCTGGCCAGGGCGGGATTCAGGGGCCGCTCGTTCTTGAGGGCGAAGGGCGCCTTCAGTTCGATGCCTTCATTGCCCGGCGTCAGGGTCAGGAAGTTGTGGGCATAGACGGCGCTGTTCAGCGGCTTGCGGCCGGTATTCTTCAGGGTGTGGGAAATGGTCATCCGGCTGCCGCTGACCAGTGTCACCGTCTTCACATAGTCATAGCCATAGCCGGACTTGTCGTTCAGGACATGGGTGAAGCGGATGCTGTCCTTGCTGCGGCTTGTGCTGCGCTTGCCGGGATTGGTGACGGTATAGTTCAGGGCGTGATCGTAGGTGTCGTCGTTGCGCCTCAGCATGCCGACGCCGATCTTGAGGAAGTCGCCGCCCTTGCCCGCCTCGGCATAGCCGATATCGTCGAACTCCTCGGCGGGGCCGGTCACCGCGCAGCAGGTATGGGCCACGATGCTGCCGTCCGCCTCATAGGTGAAGTCATGGACATTGGCCGAGATGCCCTTGAACCAGTAATCGGCAAAGACCTGCCCCTTGTAGGTGGTGTGGGTGACGATTCCCGCATGGTCGAAGCGGGTGCCGCGGTAGAAGCCGAACGGAACCGGCAGATAGACGCGGGCGCTGAGATCGCCCTTGGACAGGGTCACATGGGGGAAATCGTCCAGCACGCTGGCGGGCGAGACGGTGCCCGCGGGCGGGGCCGGACGCTGGGCCTGCGCGCTGGTCGCGGTCATCCCGGCGGCCGCCAGGATCGCCGTCAGGACCAGGCTGTTCTTGAAATGCTTTCCGGCCATATCATCCCCCTCGCTTCCGGTTCCGTCCCCTTGTATGAGGACTTGTAGGACAACGACTTTGGCACGATTCAGCAGACCATGAAACGCATCCTGATCACCTCCGCCATCCCCTATGTCGCGGGGGTCAAGCATCTGGGCAACCTGGTGGGGTCCATGCTTCCGGCGGACATCTTCGCCCGCTATTGCCGCAGCCGGGGCTATGACACCCTGGCGATCTGCGCCACCGATGAGCATGGCGCGCCGGTGGAACTGGCAGCGCTGGAGGAGGGGATGCCGGTCGCCGACTATGCCGCCAAATGGCATGCGGTGCAGAAGGAACTGGGCGACCGTTTCGCGCTGAGCTGGGACAATTTCGGGCGGTCGTCTTCACCGCAGAACCACGAACTGACCCTGCATTTCGCCCGCCAGCTCTGGAAGAATGGCTGGCTGGAACTGCGGACCACCAAGCAGGCCTATTCGGCGACTGACAGGCGCTTCCTGCCGGACCGGTATGTGATCGGCACCTGTCCGCATTGCGGCTATGAGCGGGCGCGCGGCGACCAGTGCGAGAACTGCACCCGCGTGCTGGACCCGGTGGACCTCATCAAGCCGCGCTCGGCCGTATCGGGCGCGCAGGATATCGAGATCCGCGACTCCACCCATCTGTTTCTCAAGCAGTCGCAATTCTCCGGCAAGTTGCGGGACTGGATCGACAGCCACAAGGCCGACTGGCCATCGCTGGTCACCTCCATCGCCTACAAATGGCTGGACGAGGGGCTTCAGGATCGCGGCATCACCCGCGACCTGGAATGGGGCATTCCCGTGCCCGACGACATCGCCGGCGGCGCCCTCAAGGGCAAGGTCTTCTATGTCTGGTTCGACGCCCCCATCGAATATATCGCCGCGACCAAGGAATGGGCCGACAAGACCGGCAAGGGCGATGCCTGGAAGGACTGGTGGTACGGCGACGCCGCGAAGGACGTCACCTATTGGGAGTTCATGGGCAAGGACAATGTGCCCTTCCACACGGTGGGCTTTCCGGTGACCATCATGGCCTCCGGCGAACCCTGGAAGCTGGTGGACCGGCTCAAGGGCTTCAACTGGCTGAACTATGACGGCGGCAAATTCTCCACCTCCGGCAAGCGCGGCATCTTCATGGACAAGGCGCTGGAAGTCGCGCCCGCCGATTACTGGCGCTATTACCTGATCGCCAACGCGCCGGAGAGCAGCGACAGCAACTTCACCTGGGAACACTTCGCGGGCGTCATCAACAAGGACCTGGCCGATGTGCTGGGCAACTTCGTCAACCGCGTCACCAAGTTCTGCGTCGCGCGCTTCGATGGCGTGGTGCCGGGCGAGGGCGAATATGGCGAGGACGAAAAGGCGCTGATCGCCGAACTGGACCGCCGCATCGCGCAATATGCCGAGTTCATGGAGAATGCTGAGTTCCGCAAGGCGATGGGCGAGATGCGCGCCATCTGGGTGGCGGGCAACGAATATATGACCCGCGCCGCGCCCTGGACCCATATCAAGACCGACCGGGCGAAGGCAGCGGTGGGTGTCCGCATGGGCCTGAACCTGGTCCACCAGTTCACGCACCTGCTCTGGCCGGTGATGCCCGATTTCGCCAACGCGCTCCATCTGTGCATCCAGCCGCCGGGCTACCGGAATGGCGTCATGCCCTTCCCGGACCAGCCGATGGCGGTGCTGCTGGACGACCTCACGCCCGGCCAGCCCATCAAACCGCCGGAGGTGCTGGTGGCCAAGATCAGCGACGAGCAGGTCGCGGACTGGAAGGCGCGGTTCGGGGGCATTCCGTCCGCATGAGGTCCGCGTCCGGCGCTGCAGGAACCGGTTTTACAGGCTACCAGACCTTCGTGGTGGCGATGCTGGCGTTCCTGCAATTCTCCATCATCCTGGACTTCATGGTGATGTCGCCGCTGGGCGCCATCGTGATGCCGGAACTGGGCATCACGCCGCGGCAGTTCGGCTGGGCGGTTTCGGCCTATGCCTTCAGCGCGGGGCTGTCGGGGATACTGGCCGCGGGCTTCGCCGACCGTTTCGACCGCAAGCGGCTGCTGCTGTTCTTCTATGGCGGCTTCGTGCTGGGCACCGCCATGTGCGCCCTTGCTGCCAGTTATCACTGGCTGCTGGCGGCGCGCATCGTCACCGGCCTGTTCGGAGGCGTGATCGGTTCGGTGGTCCTGGCGATCACAACCGACCTGTTCCCGCTGGAGATGCGCGGCCGCGTGATGGGATACGTGCAGACCGCCTTTGCCGCCAGCCAGATCCTGGGACTTCCGGCGGGGCTTTACATCGCCAATCGCTGGAACTGGCATGCGCCCTTTGTCGCCATCGTCGCCGTCGCGGCGGTGGCCGGCCTGGTCATCGCCGTCTATATGCGGCCGGTGACCGCCCATCTGACGCTACGCCAGGAACACAGCCCCTGGCGGCACTTCATCGCCACCCTGCGCCATCCCGACTACACCATCGCCTTCGCCGCCACCGCCATCCTGGCGACCGGCGGCTTCATGCTGATGCCGTTCGGCAGCGCCTTCCTGGTCGGCAATGTCGGGATCGATCTGGCGCACATTCCCACCATCTATCTGGCGACGGGCATCGCCACCGTCTTCGCGGGTCCCCTGATCGGCCGGGCCGCCGACCGGATCGGCAAGTTCCGCACCTTCTGTTTCGGCAGCGCGGTGTCGGTCGTGATGGTGGCGATCTGGACCCATATGGGCCACACCCCGCTCTGGCTGGTGGTGATCGTCAATATCCTGCTGTTCGTCGGCATCTTCAGCCGCGTGATCCCGTCCCAGGCGCTGCTGACGGCATTGCCCGAACCCCAGCGGCGCGGCGCCTTCAGCGCCATCAGCAGTTCGCTGCAGCAATTCTCCGGCGGCATCGCCGCCGTGACGGCGGGCGCGCTGATCGTGGAGGAGCCCGGCGGCTATCTGCGCCATTTCGACTGGCTGGGCTGGATCGTGATCGCCACCACGCTGCTGTCGGTGGTCCTGATGTACCGCATCCACAAGGTGGTGCCGGAACCGGCGGTCCGCTAGGCGCCGGCGTTAGGGCGCAGCGCTTCCCAGCCGTTCTGCCCCAGCGCCTCCAGGGGCGCGAAGCGGATCTTGTAGTCCATCTTCTCGCTGCCGCGCACCCAATAGCCCAGATAGACATAGGGCAGGCCGGACGCCTGGGCGCTGCGGATATGGTCCAGGATCATGTAGGTGCCCAGGCTGCGCGCATCCTCGCCCGGATGGAAAAAGGAATAGACCATCGACAGGCCGTCTTTCAGCCGGTCGGTGAGGGCGCAGGCCAGCAGCACGCCGTCGGGCGTGCGGTATTCCACGATATGGGTGTCCACCGGCGTTTCCTCGACCATCGCCACATAGTCGAACAGGCCCATGTCGCTCATGCCGCCGCCGGGGTGGCGGGAATCCAGATAGGTCCGCAGCAGGGCGAACTGTTCGCGCGTCGCCTCGGCGGGCGCCTCGCTGCGGTGCAGGTCGGCGCCGCGGCGCAGGATGCGCTTCTGGTTGCGGCTGATGGTGAAGTCCTGCGCCCGGATGCGGACCGATTGGCAGGCGTTGCAGCTTTCGCAGGCCGGCCGATAGGCGATGGACTGGCTGCGGCGGAAGCCGGAATGGGTGAGGGCTTCGGACAGAGGCTGGGCGAGATTGCCGCCCAGCCGGGCAAAGACCTTCCGTTCCACCTTGCCGGGCAAATAGGGACACGGCCCGCCCGGCGTCAGGAAGAATTGCGGTACACGGGTATTGCGCTGGTCCGTCACGGCTAAAACCTGGCCCCTTCAGGCCGGGAGTATAGGCCGGGGCGCGCCGGGCGCAGCCGGAAAATTGCGGCCATGTCCCTGATTTTGTTCTTTACAGGCCGGTATTCTGGGGGACCGGCGGCGCTTCCCGCATCAACAGGATCGAAAGGCGGCGGTTGGCGCTGGCGCCGGGATTCTCCGGCAGCAGCGGCTCGGATCCGGCCTTGCCCGACACCTCATAGATGCGGTCGCTGGTCAGGCCGCCCGCCTGCAACAAGGCGCGGGCCTGGTTGGCGCGGGCGGACGACAATTCCCAATTGCCATTGGTGGCGTTGACGTCGTTGCCGCCGGTATGGCCGCTGATCGAAACGCGGTTGGGCAACTGGCTGATGATGCCGCCCACCGCCGCCAGCAGCTTGCGCGTATAGGGCATCGGTTCGCTGGAGCCCTGCTGGAACATCGGCCGTCCGTCCTGGTCCACCAGCTGGATCCGCATGCCCTGCGGCGTGTTCTCCAGGATCACCTGCTGCGACAGGTTGGCGATGTCGGGATTGTCCTGCATCGCCTGGCGGATCGCCTCGGCGGCATGGGCGAAATCGCCGTCCTGCGCCGAGCGCATGGAATCGGCCTGGGCGACGCCGCCATCCTCGGCCCCGCTGGCCTGGCCCCTGGCGGTTTCGGCGGGCGAGGGCGGCGACTGTTTCTGCATCACAGACTGGGCGCCGCCGGCGCGGGAATCGTCCTCGCCCATCACCTTGCCGCCCATCACGCCGCCGGAGCCGGATACGGTCTGGGCGATGCTCTGGGGCGCGAAATAATCGGCGATGCCGCGCTTCTGTTCCGGGGTGGTGGTGTTGATCAGCCACATCAGCAGGAAGAAGGCCATCATCGCGGTGACGAAGTCGGCATAGGCGACTTTCCACGCGCCGCCGTGATGGCCGCCATGCCCGCCCTTTTTGATCCGTTTGATAACGACCGCGTTGTCGCCGGCCATATCCGCCACCCGCCATGAATACCCGGCCGGAAATCACGGTCTTTTGCCGCTCGTCCAGCCGGGAACGATCATGCACAATGCCGCTTAACCGAGTGTGAAACGGCTAATATGCGTCATGACCTTTGATTCCAGAGCCTTCCGCGATGCCCTGGGCTGCTTTCCCACCGGGATCGCGGTGGTGACGGCCTCCAGCGAGGCCGCCGGGGGCGAGATGTCCCATATCGGGATCACGGTGAATTCCTTCACCT
>Ga0182737_1002000_pt1 | contig 18062 bp, 21 predicted proteins | sample eDN5th30CBELigOP_FD_128878 | JGI IMG/M metagenome (GOLD analysis project Ga0182737, IMG submission 128878) | Enriched Organic Plus compost microbial communities from Emeryville, California, USA - eDNA 5th pass 30_C BE-Lig OP (version 2) (version 2) ...
GCTGCTGATCCTGGACGAGGTGATGTGCGGCATGGGCCGCACCGGCACGCTGTACGCGGCCGAACAGGAGGGCGTGGTGCCCGACCTGATCACCATCGCCAAGGGCCTGGGCGGCGGTTATCAGCCGATTGGCGCGGTGCTGGCGCAGGGCCGGATCGTGCAGGCCATGTCGCAAGGCAGCGGCTACTTCCAGCACGGCCACACCTACCTGGGCCACCCGGTGGCGTGCGCCGCGGCGCTGGCGGTGCAACGCGTCATCCGCCGCGACGGTCTGCTGGAAAAGGTGCGGCAGGACGCGCCCGTCTTCGAGGGCCTGCTGCGCGAGGCGCTGGATCGCCATCCGCACGTGGGCGATATCCGCGGCCGGGGCTTTTTCTGGGGTGTCGAGCTGGTGGCGGACCGGCAATCCAAGGCGCCGTTCGATGCCGGCCACCAGGTGCACGCCCAGGTCAAGCGCGCCGCCATGGCACGCGGCCTGCTGTGCTATCCGTCGGGCGGCACCGCCGACGGCCGCAACGGCGACCACGTGCTGCTGGCGCCGCCCTTCATTGCGGGCCGCGAGCATCTGGCCGACATCGCCGGCCGCCTTGCCGCGGCCATAGAAGACGTTACCGCGAATCTGTAGGGCGGTTTGCGCATCTGCCCGGGGGGCAGGGGGTCAGGCCGGCTGGTCGTACCCATAAGGCAGCGACCGGACCTCGATGCGCGGGCCGTCCGGCGCGCCCAGGCGCAGGTCGCCGCCGGGCAGGCAGGCGAGCGTGGTCTCGAACAGAATGGCCAGGCCTTCCATCTGGGCCGCATCGACCACACGGCCCACGGGCTCGCCGGGTTGGGTGGCATCGTAGACGTCGGTGCCCGGCAGTGCGCCGGCCGACTGCGGGGCGGCCTGCAATTGCCCATAGGCCATGCGCCGCTTCACCGTGCCGCGGTAGTGGCTGCGCGCCACCACTTCCTGGCCCGGGTAGCAGCCCTTGGTGAAACTGACGCCGCCGGTCAGGTCCAGGTTGACGGTCTGCGGAATGAACAGATCCTGCGTGGCGCTGCCGATCCAGGGCAGGCCGGCGGCCAGGTCGGCGCAGCGCCAGGTGGCCGGCTCGGCGCGGCCCAGCAGTTGGGCCAACCCGTCGGCCTGGGCCAATTGGGCGTCGCTGGCGATCCACCACCAGCGCAGGGCGGAGGTGCCCTCGACGGCCGGCGCAGCGATCCAGGTGCCGGTGGGCAGGTCCACGCGGCGCCACGGCTGCTCGGGCAGCGCGCCGCCGGCGGCCGCCCGCAGCTCGTCGGCCTGCTGCGGCGCGGCCTGCACGCCCGCCACGTACAGCGGTGCCAGGGACAGCTTCACCTTGGCCCGCAGCACGAACATGGACAGGCGCTTCTGCAGCGCCTCGGCAAGGTCGGCGCGCACCAGGGCATAGAGGCGGGCATCGGGCACCACGGCGGGCTGGGCCGCCTGCCAGATGACCAGCGTGGCCAGCAGCCGGCCCTTGGCGGTGCAATAGCCGGCCAGGCGGGCGGCGTCGGCGGGCAGGCCCGTGACGTCCTGGGTCAACTGGCCATGCAGGAAGGACTGTGCGTCGTCGCCGGCGGCGGCCAGGACGCGGAAATCGGCCAGCGGGGCGCAGAGCGGCGAACCCTCGGCGCTGGCAGGAATCGAATCGTAGAAAGGGTGCATGGTAATGGCGCGGCGGGCGGCAGGGGGCCGCCCAGTGTCGTGTCGGTGTGTGTCCGGGTGGGGCGCGCCCGTGCCGGGCGCGGCCTGCAAGGCTTGATGATACCCGCGGCGCGGTGCGGCGGCCGCCAAGTCCGCGCGGGCGGCAGGGACACGGGCACGGCCATGCACGGCGGGCAGGAATCGCCGCCTGGTGCGTCCCCGTGCCACGGCGCCGGGCGTCCGATCCATTAAACTCTCGCACAGTCATGAAAATCCGATTCCGCTCCTTTCTCCTGCTCAGCCTGCTGCTTGTCGTGGTGCTGGCGGCCGTGGCCGCCGGCGCGGCCTGGCGCTGGGCCCACCAGCCGCTTGCCCTGTCGTCCGAGCGGGTGGATTTCGTGGTCGACCCTGGCAGCACGCCGCGCGCCGTGGCGCGCACGCTGGCCGAGGCTGGCATTGCCGTCTGGGAGCCCGGCTTCGTCTGGATGGCCCGCCTGACCGAACAGGACAAGCGGATCAAGGCCGGCGGCTATGAGGCGGCCCGCGGCGACTCGGCCTGGACGCTGCTCGAGCGCATGGCCCGCGGCGACATGTCGCAGCGCCAGATCACCTTCGTCGAGGGCTGGAGCTTCCGGCAGATGCGCGACGCGCTGCGCGCCAATCCCGACGTTCGCCAGACGCTGGACGGCGTCAGCGACGAGGCCCTGATGCAGCGCCTGGGCGCGGCCATCGACCATCCCGAGGGCATGTTCTTCCCCGACACCTACGTCTTTACGCCGGGCAGCAGCGACTTCGACATCCTGCGCCGCGCCTACGAGGCCGGCCAGAAAGTGCTGCAGGAGACCTGGGCCGAGCGGGCAGCGAACCTGCCGCTGGCCACGCCCTACGAGGCACTCATCCTGGCCTCGCTGGTCGAGAAAGAGACCGGCCACGGCGCCGAGCGCGCACGCGTGGCGGGCGTGTTCGTCAACCGCCTGCGCCGCGGCATGCTGCTGCAGACCGATCCGTCCGTGATCTACGGCATGGGCGAGACCTACGAGGGCCGTATCCGCAAGCGCGACCTGCAGAACGATACGCCCTGGAATACCTACACCCGCCCGGGCCTGCCGCCCACGCCCATTGCCGCGCCCGGCCGCGCCGCGCTGCTGGCGGCGGTGCGGCCCGAGGAACACCGCTACCTGTACTTCGTCTCGCGCGGCAACGGCACCAGCGAGTTCGCCAGCAGCCTGTCGGAGCACAACCGAAACGTGGCACGCTATATCCTGGGGCAGGCCCGATGAGCCCCCGTGGACGCTTCATCACACTGGAAGGCGTGGACGGCGCGGGCAAGAGCACGCACGCCGGCTGGCTGGTCGAGGCCATCCGCGCGGCCGGCCACCGCGTGCTGGCCACGCGCGAGCCGGGTGGCACCCCGCTGGGCGAGCAACTGCGCGAGCTGGCGCTGCACCATCCCATGCAGCTGGAAACCGAGACCTTGCTGATGTTCGCGGCGCGGCTCGAGCACGTGCGCACGGTGATCGAACCGGCACTGGCGCGTGGCGAATGGGTGGTCTGCGACCGCTACACCGACGCCACCTATGCCTACCAGGGCGGCGGCCGCGAACTGGGGGCCGCGCGGGTGGCGGCGCTGGAGCAATGGATGCAGCCGGCCGCCCAACCCGACCGCACCTGGCTGTTCGACGTGCCGCCCGAGGTGGCGCGCGCCAGGCTGGCCGCCAGCCGCGACCCCGACCGCTTCGAGCGCGAGGAAGCGGCTTTCTTCGTGCGCGTACGCCAGGCCTACCATGCCCGCGCCCAGGCCCAGCCCCAGCGCATCCGCATCATCGACGGCAGCCGGCCGGTGGAGCAGGTGCGCGCCCAGCTCGAATCCGAACTGCGCATGCTGCTGGAGACCCCATGACGGCGGCGGCTTTTCCTCCCTGGCACGTGGACGCCGCCCGGGCCTGGCTGGGCCAGCGCGAGCGCTTCGCGCACGCCTGGCTGGTGCACGGCGTGGCCGGCATCGGCAAGCTCGAGTTCGCGGCCGCGGCGGCGGCCAGCCTGCTGTGCGAGTCGCCCGAGGACGGGCTGGCGTGCGGCCGCTGCGCGGCCTGCGCATGGATTGCCGCCGGCAATCATCCCGACCTGCGCCGCATCCGGCCCGAGGCTGTGGCGCTGGAAGAGGGCGCCGAGGCAGCCGAGACGGGCGACGATGCCGCCGCCGAGGCCGCGCCCGCCGGCAGCTCCAAGCGCGCGCCGTCCAAGGACATCCGCATCGACCAGATCCGCGCGTTGGAATCCTGGTTCAACACCGCCACCCATCGTGGCGGCTGGCGGGTGGCCCTGTTGTATCCGGCGCAGGCGCTGAATGTGATCTCGGCCAATGCACTCCTGAAGGTGCTGGAAGAGCCGCCGCCGCACACGGTATTCCTGCTGGTGGCCGACGCGCCCGATCGGCTGTTGCCTACGCTGGTGTCGCGCTGCCGGCGCCTGCCGCTAGCCGCGCCTGCGCCGCAGCAGGCCCGGCAGTGGCTGGAACAGCAGGGCGTGGCGGCGGCGGACCAATGGCTGGCCGCCGCGGGCGGCGCGCCACTGGCGGCGCTGCGCCTGTCGCGCCAGCAGGACCAGCCGTGCCCGCCGTGGCTGGCCCAGCTGCTGACGCCGCTGGCGGCGGGCCAGGCGCCCGATGTGGGCACGCTGGCCGAGGCGCTGGAGAAGATGCCGACGCCGGCCTGGATCGATGCGCTGCAACGCCTGTATACCGACCTGATGCTGGCCAGCCATGGCCTGGCGGTGCGCTATTTCCCGGCGCTGGCCGAGGCCGTGGGCCGTACTGCCGCGCGCGCCCAGTCGGCCCGCTTGGCCGACACGGCGCACTGGCTCAGCCGCCAGCGCGCCGTCGCCACCCATCCATTGAATGCCAAGCTGTTCGCCCATGCGGCGCTGCAGCGCGTGGTGCTATCCTGCCAAGGCTGAACCCGCGCCGGCCATGCCGGTGCGGCCCTTTCCCTGCTCGTTTCCATCCATGTACGTCGATTCGCACTGCCATCTGAATTTTCCCGAACTGGCGCAGGACCTGCCCAACATCCTTGACCGCATGCAGGCCAACCAGGTCTCCCATGCGCTGGTCGTCAGCGTCAACATGCCCGAATGGCCCGGATTGATGCAGCTGGTCGAGCCGCACCCCAACCTGTGGGCCTCGGTGGGCGTGCACCCCGATTACGAAGACACGCCGGACCCCGATCCCGACGAGCTGGTCCGCCTGGCTGCCCATCCCAAGGTGGTAGCCATCGGCGAAACCGGGCTCGACTACTACCGCCTGAGCGAACCGCTGGACTGGCAGCGTGAGCGGTTCCGCCGCCACATCGGCGCGGCACGCCAGGCGCGCCTGCCACTGATCGTGCATACCCGCGCCTCCGCTGCAGACACCGTCCGCATGCTGCGCGAAGAGGGCGCTGCCGAAGTGGGCGGGGTGATGCACTGCTTCACCGAATCCTGGGACATCGCTCGCGCGGCGATGGACCTGAACTTCCATATCTCGTTATCGGGCATCGTCACCTTCAAGAACGCCCAGGTGGTGCACGACGTGGCGACCCGCATGCCACTGGACCGGCTGCTGATCGAGACCGATTCGCCGTACCTTGCGCCGGTGCCGCACCGGGGCAAGCTGAACGATCCCTCGAAGGTGGTGCACGTGGCGCAGAAAATTGCCGAACTGAAGGGCGTGCCTGTGGAAGAGATAGCCGCCGCTTCGACAGATAATTTCTTTAAATTATTCAATAAGATAAAGAATTAATCTAAACCAAATTAGTTAAAGCAATTTCTTTAAAGTGAAATAGTTAAAGTTGTACTTAAGGAGACGCCCCATGCCCGCCGTATTCAAACTCCTGCCCGCGCGCCTGGCCACCTGTCTCCTTGCCGTGGGCCTGGTCGTTGCCGCCCATGCCGCCGCACCTTCGGCCGACTGGTGGCCCGACGTGCACAACGATCGCGCCGACGCGGTGCGTACGGCGCTTGCGCGCGGTGTGGATCCCAACGTGCGGTACCAGAACGGGCAGCCGGCCATCATGCGCGCCGTGGTCGACGGCGCGTGGAACGTCTTCGATGTGCTGGCGGCCGACCCGCGCACCGACCTCAACGCCCAGAATCCGGCGGGCGAGACGCCGCTGATGTACCTGGCGCTGGCGGGCCAGACCGAACGGGCCGAAGCGCTGATTGCCCGTGGCGCCCAGGTCAACCGGTTGGGATGGACGCCGCTGCACTATGCCGCGTCCAAGGGGCAGCTGGACGCCGCCCGATTGCTGCTGCGCCACCAGGCCATGCCTAATGCGCCCTCGCCGCAGCAGGGCACCACGCCGTTGATGATGGCCGCCTTTTCGGGCAGCCAGCCGATGGTGCAATTGCTGCTGGACGCTGGCGCGGATCCGCTTACGCGCGACCTGAAGGGCATGAGTGCGGCTGACTGGGCCGAGGCCGGCAAGGCCGGCGGCCTGGCGCAGCGGCTGCGCGAACTGATGGCGAAGGTGGAGCGCCGGCGCGATGCGCAGCGGGCCGGGCAGGGCGCGCCGGCGTCGGGCGCCGCAAGCCGCCCCGCAGTTCCCGCGCTGGCGCCTGCGCAGCCTGCACCCGCCGCGGCGCCCATGGCCCCCATGGCGCCCCTGAAGCCGCTGGCCCCCGCTGCGGCGCCGGCCGAGACGCCGGAGCCCGCCGCGCCCGTGCGTACACTGCGCGGCGTCGAAGGGGTGCGGCTGGGCGACTAGCCGTGGCCGCTATCGGTAGTGCGGTGCCATGACGCCGCGAAGCGCCCCCGCAGCCCGCCTGCCAGGCGGGCTTTTTCATGCCCGCGCTGGACGCTGTGCAGGCCGGCGGCTTAGGATATCCAAGCATTGATCCCGGCATTGAATGGCCCGCTGGTTAAGCTGTCCCTAATAAATTGATTAATAAAATAATAGGGACATGAATAATCCCGGCGGATACAATGGAGCAAATCTCAGCCAGGAGCGTCACATCCATGTCCAAAGACTCCACCCCTCACGTCATGCCCTCGTACCTGGATGCCGCTCATCCCGGCCCCTGGGGCATCTACCTGCAGCAGGTCGACCGCGTCACACCCTACCTGGGGCCGCTGGCGCGCTGGGTCGAGACGCTCAAGCGCCCCAAGCGGGCACTGATCGTCGACGTGCCCATCGAGATGGATGACGGCAGCATCGCGCACTTCGAGGGCTACCGCGTGCAGCACAACACCTCGCGCGGTCCCGGCAAGGGCGGCGTGCGCTTCCACCAGGACGTCACGCTGTCCGAGGTGATGGCGCTGGCGGCGTGGATGTCGATCAAGAACGCGGCCGTGAACCTGCCCTATGGCGGCGCCAAGGGCGGCGTGCGCGTCGATCCGCGCCGGCTGTCGCAGGCCGAGCTCGAGCGCATGACGCGCCGCTACACCTCCGAGATCGGGGTCATCATCGGCCCCTCGAAGGACATCCCCGCCCCCGACGTGAATACCAACGCCCAGACCATGGCCTGGATGATGGACACATACTCGATGAACGAGGGCGCCACGGCCACCGGCGTGGTCACCGGCAAGCCCATCGCCCTGGGCGGCAGTCTGGGCCGCGTCGAGGCCACCGGCCGCGGCGTGTACGTGGCCGGCTGCGAGGCCGCGCGCGACGTGGGGGTGGACGTGGCCGGCGCCAAGGTCATCGTGCAGGGCTTCGGCAACGTGGGCGGCACCGCGGCGCGCCTGTTCCACGAGGCGGGCGCCAAGGTGGTGGCGGTGCAGGACCACACCGGCACGGTCTACAACCCGGCCGGGCTCGACGTGCACAAGCTCCTGGCGCACACGGGCAACCACGGCGGCGTGGGCGGCTTCAGCGCCGGCGAGGCGCTGGATGACGCCGAGTTCTGGGGCCTGGAAACCGACTTCCTGATCCCCGCCGCGCTGGAGAACCAGATCAACGCCGCCAACGCGGCCAAGGTGCGCGCCAGGATCGTGGTGGAGGGCGCCAACGGCCCGACTACGCCCGAGGCCGACGACATCCTGCGCGACAACGGCGTGTATGTGGTGCCCGACGTGCTGGCCAACGCCGGCGGCGTGACGGTCAGCTACTTCGAGTGGGTGCAGGACTTCTCCAGCTTCTTCTGGAGCGAGGATGAAATCAACCAGCGCCTGGAGCGCCTGATGCGCGAGGCCTATGCGGCGGTGGCCCAGGTGGCGCGCGAGCAGAAGGTATCGTTGCGCACAGCGGCGTTCATCGTGGCGTGCACCCGCATCCTGCAGGCGCGCCAGGTGCGCGGCCTGTATCCTTGATACAGGCCCCACGGCCGTTTCGCCCGCCATGCCGGCGGCGAGGCGGCCGCCGCGGGGCCGCGCCCTGTGGCCCGGTCAGTCCGCGGCCGGCAGGAATTCCGGCCGCAGTACGCCGCGCAACGCCTTGTAGGGCACGGTAAGCTCGGGCTCCCCATACGAGTACGGCGCGATCGAGTACGCGTCGTACTTCACCACCAGGCCCTCGCGCGTCAGCGTGTAGTTGCTGGTGTCTTGGAAGGGCCACAGGCGCGCCCAGGTGGCGGGGTCGCGCTTGGCGTCGTCGTTGCGCGCCAGCCAGGCGTCGTGCGCCTCGCGCAGGGCCTGCACGTACTGGTCCCGGCGCCCGGGAATCAGCACGTCGTCCAGCGTCAGCTCGCGTCCGGCGCTGCGCTGCCAGTTCAGGTAGTGGGTGGCCGGAATGCCGTGGGCCGCGCCGGTCAGGTACTGGCCCGTATGCAACTCCACACCGATGACGTCGCCGACCACGTCCTTCACCGCCGCGCGGACCTCGGTGACGTCGCGCGGTTGGGCCGTGCGCCAGAAGTATTCGCGGTACTCGGCCAGCGTGCGGTAGTTGCCGCGCAGGTTGGCGTCCACCCCCGTCATGGCAGCCAGGCTGCGGTCCACCGCCTCGGTCAGGGCGGGGATGTCAGGAAAGGCCACGCTGTCTATCGTCAGGCGCGGGCAGTCCCCGGAGCAGCCGGGCTTGCTGCCTTCCCACTTGACCGGGGTGGTGCGCACCTCGCCGCCGGTGGTGGCCGCCGCCTGCTGCTGGGTAGGCAGGCTGATGGTGTCGGGCGGCGCACTGGAGCAGGCTGCCAAGGCCAGCGCCGCGGCCAGTGCGGCGACGGGCGCGGATCGACGTCGCGTATGCGGGATCGCTCGATGCATGTATGCCCTCCGTTTACGGTACCAGCGCCGTCCATGCGGGGCTGGAGAATTTCTCGCGCGCCTGCCGTTCGGCTTCCTGCAGCGTGGCCGCACCCAAGCTGCCGGGCTGCAGGCGGCACATGCCGGCGAAGGTCTGCAGCATGCGCGCGATGATCACGTCGCGCGCCAGGCCCGTCTGGCTGCGCAACGGATCGACGCGCTTCTTGGCGCTGGTGGTGCCCTTGTCCGACAGTTTCTCGCGGCCGATGCGCAGCACCTGCACCATCTTGTCGGCATCGATGTCGTACGACATGGTGACGTGGTGCAGCACCGCGCCGCCCCGGCGGGCCTGGGCGGCGCCGCCGATCTTGCCGGCGTCCGAGGCGATGTCGTTCAGCGGCTGGTACCAGGCCTTGATGCCCAGGTCGTGCAGCGCCTTGATGACCCAGTCGTCTAGATAGGCGTACGACTCCTGGAAGCTCATGCCGTGCACCAGGGCCTGCGGCACGCTGAGCGAATACGTGATGGTGTTGCCGGGTTCGACGAACATGGCGCCGCCGCCGCTTACGCGCCGCACCACCGTCACGCCGTGGCGCTGCGCGGCCTCGGGATCGACCTCGTTGCGCAGCGACTGGAAGCGGCCGATGACCACGGCCGCGGACGACCATTCCCAGATGCGCAGCGTGGGTGGCCGCTTGCCGGCGCCGACCTCGTCGGTAATGACGGCATCCAGCGCCATGTGCAGGGCGGGCGGCTGCGGACCCTCGTGCAGCAGTTCCCAGTCGTAGTCGGTCCAGGCGGTGCGCGTCATGCCAGCGCCCTCCGCACCACGACCGCCACGGCCTCGGGCGAGAAGCCGAACATCTCGGCGTGGGCGGGCAGCGCGCGGCGCACCGCGTCGGCCAGCTCGGTTTCGGACGCGTCGGCCGGCAGGCCGGCCAAGCCACGGTCGATCGCCTCGAGCGCCTCGGGCGGTTCGAGGAAGAAGTCGCCGCTGATCTGCACCCGCGTCAGACGGCCGTGCTCGACTTCCACGTCGGCTACGACCAGCTTGCCGCCGGGCACCTTGTATTCGCCATGCATGGAGCGCTCCTTCAGCCGGCCAGGTCCAGCTTCATGCCCTCGTGGGACGCCGTGAAGCCCAGCGATTCGTAGAAACGGCGCGCGTCGGGCCGCTGCTTGTCGGTGGTGAGCTGCACCAGCCCGCACTGGCGCTCGCGGCATTGTGCGATGGCCCATTCGAACAGGGTACGCCCCATGCCTTCGCCGCGCGCGTCGGCGGCGATGCGCACGCTTTCAATCTGGCCGCGCCACAGCCCCTGGCGCGACAGGCCGGGAATGAAACTGAGCTGCAGGCAGCCGATGATGCGGCCGTCGCGTTCGGCAACGGCCAGGTACTGGTTGGGATCGCGGTCGATGGCCTCGAAGGCGGCGACGTAGGTGGGGCGGGGCGGCAGCGTGGCGTCCTCGCGGCTCTTGCCCAGCACGTCGTCGGCCAGCAGGGCGACGAGCGCGGGCAGGTCGGTCGCGACGGCGCGGCGCAAGGTCAGGTCGGCGGCCATGGTCAGGACCGCACGGAGGCGGCGGTCTGGCCGAACAGCACGCGGCGCGAGGCCTCGTCGGTAACGGAGGGCGCCACGTTGATTTCCTTGGCCTTCTGATAGGCGCGCACCGTGGCGGGACGCGACCCGATGGCCTCGAACCAGCGCTGCACGTTGGGGAAGTCCTCGAGCTTCTGGCCTTGCCGCTCGTGCGGCACGATCCATGGATACGCCGCCATGTCGGCGATGGAGTAGTGCTCGCCCGCCACGTAGGGGCGATCGGCCAGACGCCGGTCCAGCACGCCGTACAGCCGGTTGGTTTCCTTGACGTAGCGCTCGATGGCGTAGGGAACGGGTTCGGGCGCGTAGGTCGAGAAATGGTGGTTCTGCCCAGCCATGGGCCCCAGGCCGCCCATCTGCCAGAACAGCCACTGCAGCACTTCGGCGCGGCCGCGCAGGTCTTGGGGGATGAAGCGGCCGGTCTTCTCGGCAAGGTACAGCAGGATGGCGCCGGACTCGAACAGGGACACCGGCGCGACGCCGCCGGCCGGATCCTGGTCGACGATGGCCGGAATGCGGTTATTGGGCGAGATGGCGAGGAACTCGGGCTGGAACTGTTCGCCCTTGCCGATGTTGATGGGGTGGATGCGGTAGGGCAGCCCGGCTTCCTCCAGGAACATCGTGATTTTGTGGCCGTTGGGTGTCGTCCAGTAGTACAGGTCGATCATGAATACGTCCTTCGCATTGGCAGAGCGTCGCCGTCGCTGGCGCGCGGCGGCAAGTCCTGCATGATAGCGCCGCCGCACCGGACGAGGGCAAGCCGCCGGGCGCGCGGCGCGGTGCAGCGCCGCGCCCGCGGCCTCAGCGCGGACCGGAGATCGCGGCGGGCCCGCTGCCGGCCGTGCCCGCAGGCGGACCGGACGGCGCCACGGCGGCGCGCGCCCGCGGCCAACCCAGGCTGACGCCCGCTACCGCCAGGAAGATCAGCCCCGCGCCCAGCCACTGGCCCGCCGACAGGCGCTGCCCGTACGCCACATAGTCCACCAGCATGGCCACGGCGGGGTAGATGAAGGACAACGGCGCCGCGGTGGCCGTGGGCAGCTTCTGCAGCGCCGAGTACAGCAGGATGTACATCAGGCTGGTGTGCGCCAGGCCCAGTGCCACCACGCAGCCCCATTGGGCCGGCGTGCCCGGCATGGCGTGGAAGTCGGCCATCGGTAGCAGCATCAGCGCGCCCAGCGATACCTGCACCAGCGCAAGCACCTGCGGCGGGATGCCGGTCAGCCGCTTGACCAGGATGGCGGTGACGGCATAGAGGGCACCCGCGCCCAGCGCCAGCGCCAGGCCGGCAAGGTAGCCGTGCACGTCGGCCAGGTGGGCCGGCGTCACGCCCAGCACCAGCAACAGCCCGGCGAACGCAGCGCCCGACCAGGCAAGCTTGCGGTGAGTCGGCCGCTCGCCCAGGAACAGCACGCCCAGCCCGATCAGGATGAAGGGCTGCATGTTGTAGACGGCGGTGGCCAGCGAGATCGAGGCCAGGCGGTAGGCCGAGAACAGCAGCACCCAGTTGAATACCAGCGCGGCGCCCGCGGCCAGCGTCAGCAGCAGGGTGCGCGGCGTGAACAGGCCCGGACGCAGCAGCCCGCGCGCGGCGCAGTACGCCAGCAGGCCCAGCGCGCCGAACACGCAGCGCAGAAAGACGACGTTCCACGCGCTCTGGCCGGACTCCAGCACGAAATAGCCCAGCGTGCCCGACATGGTCATGGCGGCGGCCATCTGCGCAAGGCCGGTGCGTTCTTGGGAAGTGGACATGGGGTTTCTCCTTGCGCCGCGTCGCGGCGTTATTGCATGGAGAAAATTATCCTAGGCAGGAAGGGCTTTACACAGGCATGAAAATCAAGAAATATAGTGTTTATCCTTTTTTCTGGAACTAAAAATGGAAGAAAGCCTAAGGAACGAAAGTCCTGCTCCGGCGATGCTGGACGGCATCGACCGGCGGCTGGTGGAGTTGCTGATGGCTAATGCCCGCACCACCACGGCAGAGCTCGCGCGCCAGGTCGGCATGTCGGCACCCAGCGTGGGGGATCGCCTGAGGCGGCTGGAAGAGACGGGCATCATCCGCGGCTACACGCTGGACCTGAATCCTGCGGCCCTGGGCTACGGGCTGCAGGCGATCGTGCGCATCCGGCCGCTGCCGGGCCAGCTGCGGCGCGTGGAGCAACTGCTGCCCACGCTGCCGGCCTTCGTGGAGTGCGACAAGGTAACCGGTGAGGATTGCTTCGTGGCGCGCCTGATGCTGCGCTCCATCGCAGACCTGGACCCGGTGCTGGAACGCGTGACCGAATACGCCGAAACGAACACTGCCATCGTCAAGTCGACGACGGTGCAGCGACGCCTGCCGCCGCTGCGCTAGGCAGCCGGCTGGTCAGGCCATGGGCGCCGGCGCGGCGAGGGCCTGCGTGACGTCGGCCTTCAGCGAATTCGGCGTATCGGTGGGCGCATAGCGCCGTACCACCTGGCCGTCGCGTCCCACCAGGAACTTGGTGAAGTTCCACTTGATGGCTTCCGTGCCCAGCAGGCCGGGCTTCTGTTCCTTCAGCCAGCGATACAGCGGATGCGCATCGGCGCCGTTGACGTCAATCTTGGCGTATATCGGAAAGCTGATGCCGTACTGCGTGTCGCAGAAGTCTCGGATCTGGGCCTCGTCGCCGGGCTCCTGGTGGCCGAACTGGTTGCACGGAAAACCCAGCACCGCGAAGCCCTGGTCGTGGAAGCTGCGATACAGCGCTTCCAGGCCGGAGTACTGCGGCGTGAAGCCGCATCGCGATGCGACGTTGACGACCAGCACCACCTGTCCGGCGAATTCCGACAAGGGACGTTCCTGGCCGTCCAGCGCGCGGGCGGTGAAGTCGTATAGCGTAGTCATTGTCGTGGGCTCCGGGTAGCTGGCCGTCGCGCAAGCGGGGGCATCTCCGTGGCAGTGTACGCCGCCGGCGGCGGGGCGGGACGGCCCGTGCGCCGCTCGCTACTATCATGCGAGACCACACAGCCGCCGCGACGGGAGCACGCAGATGGAAGGAATGATAGAGCGCCTGCAGTCCATGCTGGACAAGGGCCAGGACAACCTGCTGCTGCGCTATTCGCTGGGCAAGGCGCATGCCGAGGCGGGGCGGCACGAGGCTGCGGTGACCCACCTGCGGGCGGCGCTGGCCTTCGACCCGGCGTATTCCGTGGCCTGGAAATGGCTGGGCAAGGCGCTGCTCGCGCAGGGCGACCGGGCGGGGGCACGCCAGGCATGGCAGTCGGGCATGGAGGCCGCGCAGGCGCGCGGCGATCAGCAGGTCGTCAAGGAGCTGCAGGTGTTTTTGCGCCGGCTGGCACGCGAGGACGAGGCGGCGGGTCCGCAATCGTAAAACCTGGTTGGAGATGTGACAGCGCGCGTCCCCACCGGCATGGCGGGGCCGTGCGGCGGGGCGGGCCGTCAAACCGTGAAACACCGCCGCGTCCCGTGACGACTTGACGCGCGCGGCGCGGGGTCATGTAATCGAGCCCAGAACAACAGGAATACGACACGTAGACGATGGGACACGTGATGGACATCAGGCCGTCTTTTTTCCGCGGACGGTCGGGCGCGCGGCAGGCTCTGCAGCAGATCTGGCGCGACGCCGGGCTGCCCGCACAGGCGCTGGACCACGTGGAACTGCCGGGCGCCGAGCCGGCACTGCCATCGTCCTTCGCGGTGGGCACCGTGGCGCAGGCCGGCATCGCCGCCGCGGCACTGGCCGCGGCCGAAATCCGGCACCTGCGCGGCCGCCCGCGGCAGCGAGTATCCGTCGACATGCGCCACGCCGCCCAGGAGTGCCGCAGCTACTTCAAGGTCGACGGAGTCGCGCCGCACATCTGGGACAAGATCAGCGGCACGTACCGCTGCGGCGACGGCGGCTGGGTGCGTATCCACGCGAACTTCGCTCACCATCGCGACGGGGCGCTGGCGCTGCTGGGCTGCCCCACGGGCGAGGGCACACCCCGCGAGGCCGTGGAGCGCGCGCTGGCCGGCTGGAACGCGCTGGACTTCGAGCAGGCCGCCGCCGATGCCGGCCTGGTCGTCTCCGCCATGCGCGATTTCGCGACGTGGGACCGCCACCCGCAGGGCATGGCCGTGGCCGCGCAACCGCTGGTCTCGATCGAGCGCATCGGCGAGGCCGATCCGCGTCCGCTGCCGCGCCTGGGGGCGCAGCCGCGTCCGCTGCATGACCTGCGCGTGCTCGACCTCACCCGCATCATCGCCGGCCCGGTGTGCGGCCGGGCGCTGGCCGCCTACGGCGCCGACGTGATGCTGATCAATTCGCCGAATCTGCCCAATATCGACAACATCGCCGACACCAGCCGCGGCAAGCTGTCGGTGCATGCCGACCTCGAAACGGCGGATGGCCGTATCGCGCTCAGCAACCTGCTGCGCCGCGCGCACATCTTCGTGCAGGGCTACCGGCCGGGCGGGATGGCCGCGCTGGGTTTCGGGCCCGAGGACGCGGCACGCATCCGGCCTGGCATCGTCTATGTGTCGCTGTCGGCCTATGGGCATACCGGCCCGTGGGCGGGGCGGCGCGGCTTCGACTCGCTGGTGCAGACGGCCACGGGCTTCAACCATGCCGAAGCGCAGGCCGCCGGGCAGGCCGAGCCCAAGCCGTTGCCGGTGCAACTGCTGGATCACGCCTCGGGCTACCTGATGGCCTTTGGCGCGCTGACCGCGCTGGCGCGCCAGGCTACCGAGGGCGGCAGCTGGCACGTGCGCGTGGCGCTGGCCCGCACCGGGCACTGGGTGCGCTCGCTGGGCCGTGTGGCCGACGGCCTCGCGTGCCAGGTGCCGCCGATCGACAGCCTGCTGTACACGCAGCCTTCCGGCTTCGGCCAGCTGCAGGCCGTGCACCATGCCGCCCAATTTTCCGAAACGCCGGCCTACTGGAGCCGGCCCTCGATGCCGCCCGGCAGCCATCCGCCGGTGTGGCCCTTCAACCCATGAGCCCCATGTCCACCACCATCTATCACAACCCGCGTTGCAGCACGTCGCGCAACGTCCTGCAGGCCCTGCGCGACGCCGGGCTCGAGCCCACCGTCATCGAGTACCTGAAAACGCCGCCCTCGCGCCAGACCCTCGCGGGCCTGATCCAGCAAGCCGGCCTGTCAGTGCGCGAGGCCGTGCGGGCGAAAGAGCCGCTGTACCAGGAGCTGGGCCTGGATGCCCCGCAGGTTGACGACGACGCGCTGCTCGACGCCATGGTCGAGCATCCCATCCTGATCAATCGTCCGTTCGTGGTGACCGAGCGCGGTGCACGGTTGTGCCGGCCGGCCGAGACGGTGCAGGAGTTGCTGCCCTAGGCGCCTGCGGCGAGCCATCGCCCGAGGCGGCCGCCGCCGGACCTTTGCCGTGCGTGCCTCAGCGGGCCTTCCAGTCGCGCAGCGCCTTCAGCGTATTGGCGACGTGGTGCTCCGGGTTCATGTCGCTGTACTCGTACAGAATCTTGCCGTCGGGCGTGATCACGTAGGACACGCGCTGTGCGATCTCGGTGCGGCGTGTGTGCACGGCATCGTAGGCGCGCATGACGCGCTGGCCGGCGTCGGCCGCCACGGCGAACTTGCCGGCGCAGTCGGCAACGGAGAACTTCTTCAGCGTGTCCAGGGTATCGGCCGACACGCCGACCACCGTGGCGCCCAGCGCCTTGTAGTCGTCGATGGCCTCGGCGAAACTGCGTGCCTCCAGGCTGCAGCCCTGCGTGAAGGCGGCGGGGTAGAAGTACAGCACCACCGGACCGCGCGCCAGCGCTTCGGCCAGCTTGAAGGTGAAGGGCTGTCCGCCCAGCGCCGCCTGCGCGGTGAAATCGGGCGCCTTGGCGCCGGCCTGCAGGGCGGCGTCCGCCTGGGGACTCGTGGCCAGCATGGCGGCAAGGGCGATGGCAAGTGCAGGGCGTTTCATGCGCAGTCTCCTGGAGCGCTGCGGACGCAGCCTTTCATTTATATCCACAGACGCGGCCGCGGTCCAGGGCCGGCCGGGGGTACATCCGCTTACCAGGGGAGCGGTTGACGCGGCGGCGCGATTGATCGACGCTAACAGGCATAGGGTGTTGCGCGCCCGCGGTCGAGTGTGCCGCTGGCGCCGGCGCCCGCCTTCTGGAGGACACCATGCCCGATTTCACGCTTGCCCGCGGCCTGGCTGCCTGCGGCCTGTGTATAGGCGCGCTGGTGCTGGCCGCGGCCGCGCAGGCGCAGGGTACGTGGCAGGCCCCCTCCGAGCGGCCACCCGCGCCGCAACGCTATTCCACGCCGTCGCCGTCTTCCACGCCGCCGTATTCGGCGCCGGCTTACCGGTCCGCGCCGGGAGGCAACCGCGCGCTGCCGCCCATGCCGTCGACTACGACCCGGCCGGCCACGCGCGCCATGCCGGCGACCCCGCGCGTCTATCCGCAGGCACCCGTCCAGCCGGCCATGCCCAATCGGCCGGCTCGGCCCACGATGCCGTCCATGCCGTCGACGCCCGGCACGCCGTCGATGGCGTTGCCGCCCGCCCAGCCCCGGCCCTACGGACGGTAGGCATGGCGATTGCCCGGACGCGCCGCGGCGTGCCCCGGCCCCCGGGCGGCCCAAAAGAAACGGGGCCGCCGCGGCGACCCCGTTGTGCGATTGCGCGCCAGGCGGCGGGATCAGTTCCAGCGTCCGCCCGAGCCGGCCAGGCTGAAACGCCCGGCGCCCATGAACGCCACGGCCAGCGCGCTGAAGAGGTACATGCCCTGCAGTTCCAGGGCCCAGCCGCCGGTGTTGCTCAGGCTGCCGATCTGCGCACTGTGCGCCAGCAGGATTGCCACCACCATGTTGACGGCGATCAGCAGGCCGCCCAGGCGCGCGCAGATGCCGATGATGAGCAGCAGTGGGGCCAGCACTTCGCCCACGTAGACGAAATACGCCAGGAAGCCGGGCAGGCCATGCGAGTTCAGCATGCCGGCGATGCCGCCGACGCCGGAACTGAGCTTGGAAAGCCCGTGCAGCAGGATAAGAATGCCCAATGCCAGGCGCAGGATCAGCTTGCCGGTGTCGTCGGATTTGAACATGAAGGTTTCTCGCTGGAAGCGGTTGAGGAAAAAGATGCGCGGCCTGTGCTTGCCCGGCCCCGCGAGCGGCGCCAATTATGGCAAATCTGAACCACCTGGTACAGGCTGGATGATCCGGCCGCCTGGAGGAGCCCGCCAGTGATCGACACGAATCCTCGCCCGCGGCCCCGCTGCCTGGTGCCGCCCTACCTGCTGGACCGGCTGGCCCGGCAGGGATCGGGGCGGGCGGCCGCCAGCGCCGCCTATACCCTGCGCATCGATGCCAGCCAGCACAGCCTGCGCGGGCCGTCCGTCGCCCCGGCCGGCCGGGTGCCGCGTGGCGCGGCCGCGCACGCCAAGGTCGGCCGGCCCGTGCGGCGCGTGCATGATGCGGGCCGCGGCATGACGCTGCCCGGCCGCCTGGTGCGGGCCGAGGGGCAGCCCGCCCGTGGCGATGCCGCCGTGGACGAGGCCTACGACCACCTGGGTGCGGTGCACGCCTACTTCGGCGAGGTGCACCAGCGGGATTCCATCGACGGCGCGGGCTTGCCGCTGGTGGCCAGCGTGCACTACGGCGAGGACTACGACAACGCCTTCTGGAACGGCGCGCAAATGGTGTTCGGCGACGGCGACGGCGA
>Ga0182737_1002001_pt1 | contig 18057 bp, 22 predicted proteins | sample eDN5th30CBELigOP_FD_128878 | JGI IMG/M metagenome (GOLD analysis project Ga0182737, IMG submission 128878) | Enriched Organic Plus compost microbial communities from Emeryville, California, USA - eDNA 5th pass 30_C BE-Lig OP (version 2) (version 2) ...
CCACCGCCGCCGCAGACAAGCCGCCCTGGGACGTTTGACGCCCGTCGAGTTCGAGACCATCATGAACCAGACCCTGGCCCTTGCGGCCTAACCGAAACTGTCACCTATCCGTTCAGCAGACCCCGTGTTGAGGGCCTGCGGCTTCGGTGGGTCGGTCATCGTCTGCGCGGAGGGGTAACAGTCGTCGTTGGCGACATGAGTCTTCGCACTGCCAATGAGCTCGCGACGCACGTCGAGCAAGAAGTCAAAGCACACCTGCGGAAGCTGGACGCATTCGAGGTTCGGGTCGTTGCATCGTCCTTCGCCGGCGGCTCATAACTGACACGACTCTAACCACCGCGTCGCTGAGAGTCTGCGCGGTATCGATTTGGCGGTGCCGGGCTTCCCCCATATACCCCCATGGGGTATACTGATACCATAACCCCCTACGGGTATGGAGGAACGATGCCGCACGATCATGACCACACGTCCCACGCTGCACTGAGCGCCCGCGAGGAAGACCTCGCCGTCTGCCCCGTGATGCCCAGCAACGTCGTCGTAAAGAGCGAAGCCGAGGCGGCGGGCTTCTACCGTGACTTCAACGGTCAGCGCTATTGGCTGTGCTGTGGTGGATGCGGTCCTCGGTTCGACCGCGAACCGGAGCGCTTCGCCGCCGTCGCGGCTGGGCTGCCATCGCCGCGTGAGGTCCTCGAACAGCGGGCGGCGTCGGATGCGCAAGGGTCGCATGATCACTCGGACCACAAGATGTCTCACGACCACGCTGACCACTCTTCGCACGACCACGATCACTCGAGCCACGGTGCGATGAACCACGCGGCGATGGGCCACGGGGCTCACGCTGGGCACGGGGGTCATGGCGGTCACGGTGGACATGCGGCCCACGGAGATCACGTCGGCCAGTTCCGACGTCTCTTCTGGATCATGCTCGCGTTCGCTGTTCCGGTCGTCGGGTTCTCGAGCATGTTCTCGATGCTGCTCGGGTACACCCTGCCTGACCTGCCGTTCGTGAACTGGATTTCGCCGGTGCTCGGAACGGTCATGTTCTTCTGGGGCGGTTGGCCGTTCCTGACGGGTGCTGTCTCAGAGCTCCGAGGCCGCGCGCCGGGCATGATGCTGCTGATCGGTCTCGCGATCACGGTGGCGTTCGTCGCATCGCTCGGTGCCAGTTTCGGCCTGCTCGATCACCAACTCGATTTCTGGTGGGAACTCGCGCTGCTGATCGTCATCATGCTGCTGGGTCACTGGATCGAGATGCGGTCGCTCGCCCAGACGACGTCCGCGCTCGACTCCCTCGCTGCACTGTTGCCGGACGAGGCCGAAGTGGTCGACGGCGACTCGACGCGCAAGGTCGCGCCCGCTGACCTGGCGGTCGGCGATGTCGTCATCGTGCGTCCTGGTGGTCGCGTTCCGGCTGACGGTCGCGTTGTGTCTGGCTCGGCCAGCATGGATGAGTCGATGATCACCGGTGAGTCCAAGACGGTGCGCCGCGATGAAGGCGCGACCGTGGTCGCCGGGACGATCGCGACTGACTCGTCGATCCGCGTCGAGATCACCGCGGTTGGCGACAACACCACGCTCGCCGGCATTCAGCGACTCGTGACTGAAGCGCAGGCTTCTTCCTCGCGGGCGCAGCGCATCGCCGACCGCGCGGCCGCATGGCTGTTCTGGTTCGCACTTGGGTCCGGCGTGATCACCGCCATCGTGTGGACGGTGTTCGGGCTGCCGGATGAAGCCATCATCCGCACCATCACCGTTCTGGTGATCGCGTGCCCCCACGCGCTCGGTCTCGCGATCCCGCTCGTCGTGTCGATTGCTACGGAGCGGGCCGCGCGTGGTGGCGTCCTGGTCAAGGACCGTCTCGCGCTCGAGAGCATGCGCACCGTCGACACCATTCTCTTCGACAAGACCGGCACCCTCACCAAGGGTGAGCCGACGGTGACGGCGATCGCGACCACGGAGGGTCATTCGGAAGACGATGTGCTGGCAATGGCCGCAAGTGCCGAGGCCGACTCTGAGCACCCGCTCGCGCGAGCAATCCTGCAGTCCGCATCGGAGCGCAGTCTCACGGTGCCGACTGCGCGCGACTTCACCTCCGCTCCCGCGGTGGGCGTGACGGCGACCGTTCATGGGAAAACCGTCCGGGTCGGCGGGCCGAACCTGCTGAGTGAAGAGAAGGCGTCCGAACTGCCGATCGCCGACGAGTGGCGGAGCGAGGGTGCGATCATCCTCCACGTCACCGTTGATGGTCAGGTCGTCGGTGCGCTGCGTCTTGCTGACGCCATCCGAGACGAGTCGCGTGAGGCCGTCGATGCGCTACACGCGCTGGGGCGCCAGGTCGTCATGATCACGGGTGACGCGGAAGCGGTGGCTCAGTCGGTCGCCAAGGAACTCGGCATCGATCGCGTCTTCGCGGGCGTTCGTCCTGAGGACAAGTCCGCCAAGGTGCAGGAACTGCAGGCCGAGGGTCGCTCGGTGGCGATGGTGGGCGACGGCGTAAACGACGCGCCCGCGCTTGCCCAGGCCGATGTCGGCATCGCCATCGGCGCCGGAACCGATGTGGCGATCGCATCGGCGGGCGTCATCCTGGCGAGCTCGGACCCCCGATCGGTGCTGTCGGTCATCCAACTGTCGAGGGCGTCGTACCGAAAGATGAAGCAGAACCTGTGGTGGGCGGCCGGCTACAACCTGCTGTCTGTGCCGTTGGCGGCGGGAGTGCTCGCGCCGGTCGGGTTCGTGCTGCCGATGTCGGTTGGTGCCGTCCTGATGTCGCTGTCCACCATCGTGGTCGCGCTGAATGCCCAGTTGCTTCGTCGCCTCGACCTGCGCCCGGAGTCGAGCGTGCGCGAGATCCTTGGCGGAGCGCGCCCGGAGCCTCAGGAGCAGAAGAAGGAGTCCGCCCATGTCCACTGATCACGCCCACCACGGCTACATAAGCGACAAGGACAAGTACCTGGCCCGGCTCAAACGGATCGAGGGGCAGGCTCGCGGCATCTACCGAATGGTGGATGAGGAGCAGTACTGCATCGACATCCTCACGCAAATCTCGGCGCTGACCAGCGCGCTCCAGGGCGTTGCGGTCGGGCTGGTTGATGACCACCTCAAGCACTGCGTCACGGACGCGGTCAGAGAAGGCGGCGAGGTCGCCGACGCGAAACTGGAGGAAGCGAGCAAAGCGATCGCCCGTCTCGTCCGCTCCTAAGTACGAACTGAAGCGCGGGCAGCCCGAGTGGGGCTGCCCGCGCTTCGGCTTGTCTGCCGGGGATAACTAACGCCACGCGCGCGTGGAAGGAGGTCAGAGATGAAAAGGAAGATTGCGATAGCGGTGGGCGCGGTGCTCGTCGTTGGTTTGCTGGCAGCAGGAGCGTTCGTTCTCAGCCGTCAAGAGGGCAAGAACGAAAGAGATGTGGCGTTCGCGTCGAACGTGGTGCCGCATCATGAGGGGGCAGTCCAGATGGCCGACATGCTGTTGGGCAAAGACGGCATTCCTGAGGACGTTCGGGCGCTTGCGCAGCGCATCAAGGCTGCCCAGCAGCCCGAGATCGACACCATGAACGGCTGGCTCGAAAAGTGGGGCGTCGACAGCATGATGGGCCACGGGGGCCACACGATGATGATCAGCGGCATGATGAGTGACGACGAAATGGCGGCGCTCGAAGAAGCCGAGGGAATCGAAGCCGCCCGGCTCTTCCTCGAGGGCATGATCACCCACCACAAGGGCGCAATCGAGATGGCTCAGGTGGAGGTCGACCAGGGCCAGTACGCCCCAGCCATCGCAATGGCCAAGGAGATCATCGCCGCGCAGAGATCAGAGATCACCGAGATGGAGCGTCTTCTCGCCGACCTCTAGAATGGCTTCAGTTGGCTTGGTCGGCGGTGGCCCAGACGGTCGTCCAACTTTCGCCACGGTCATCCGACATCGAGATGCCGCGGTCATCGGCGACGATGATGCGGCCGCTCGCGGGCATGACCATCAGAGCCTGCGGAACCCCTACGACCCTCCCCCCGCTGACCCATCCCGCTGCGGAATCGGTCTGAGACCACACCACGCCGTCAACGTCGATGCCGACGAAGCGATCGCCGCTGACGCCATCGGCGATCAGCAGCAGACGCGGCGCATCGGGCACGAGCGCGAACGAATCACCCGAGTTGGTGCTCACCTTCAAGCCGTCTGGCGTCGTGGCGAACACGACATCGGCATTGTCAGCCAGGGTCTGGATGTCGCGCGCTTCGAGCGTCCCGACCGTTTCCCAGCTGCTCCCACCGTTGTTGCTGCGCTGTAGCGACGTCCCCTCAAGGCCAAAGATTCTGTACGGGTCGGAGGGGCTCGCGGTCAGGTCGTGGAAGTCCGTTTCACCTGACAGCGACACGGCGTCCCAGGAGTTGGCGTAGTCCGAGCTTGCGAGCAGCCCAAGGTTTGGTGCCTGGAACGTATCCGAGGTGATCGGGCCGGGGTGGCCCGACGCGAACGTAAGCGCGCCCGTGGTCGTGAAGCCCATGGCGTCGAAGGTGAAGCCACCGACCGGACCGGAGGGTTCGCCAAACGTCGATCCGGCCATATCGATGCGGTAGATGCCGGTGTGTGTTGCAACCAGAATCGCGTCGTCGTCGTGGTCGAATCCCAACCCATGGACATGGCTGAGAACCGAAGCATCGGCGGACGTCGGACTCGAAGACGCAGCGCATCCGGCGAGGAGTAGCGCGGCACAGGTTGCCGCGATGGCAGTCACGAGTGGGCGCTTCACGAGGCCGATCCGATCGACATTGATGCGACCAGAGCGAGGACAGACGCGACGGCGAGGATCACGAAGAGGACGAACAGAGCGGCGGCAGATCGAATTGACATAGAGGTATCCCGCGAACTGTGACCAGGTGGGGGCGGCCCCAGAGCGGGGCCGCCCCCCGGCTCAGGTCAGAGCTGCGTCAGCAACTCCTCCATCTCGGCGATCTCCGCCGTCTGGTCGTCGACGATCTTGTTAGCGAGCGCAACGGCATCCGGGTTGGTGCCGTTGGTGACCTCAGCCTCCGCCATGTCGATCGCGCCTTGGTGATGCTGGATCATCTGCTCGAGGAAGAGACGAGCCGCCTCGGCGCCTTCCGCAGACTCAAGCGCGGCCATGTCCTCGTCGGACATCATGCCGTCGCCGTGATCCATCCCCTCCATCCCGTCCATGCCGGAGTCGACCGGCTCAACGCCCCAGGCGTCGAGCCAACCCGTCATGGTGTCGATCTCCGGTCCCTGAGCGGCCTGGATGCGCTCGGCCAGCGCGACCACGCGGTCATCGATGCCGTCCTTCGCGAGGATCATGTCGGCCATCTCGACCGCCTGTTCGTGGTGCGGAATCATCATGGTGACGAACATCTCATCAGCCGCGTTGAACTCGGCCGACGCCTCGCTCGGCGACGGGTCGGCCCCACTTCCGTGGTCCATGCCGTCCATGGAACCTGACTGGCTGCAACCGGCGAGCACGAGCACGGTTGCAAGGACGCTCGACACGAGCGCGAGAGTACGAATCTTCATTTGAAATCGAGTCCTTCTTGTATCAGTGAAATGAGTGAGCAGGATGCCGGCGCTGTTTCAAGCGCGGGTGGTTGCTAGTCGCAGAAGCGACCAGCGGCTCACGTTCGACTGATTGAGAGGACGTGGAGAGAAGGTGGTGCGGGCACGGCGGCGCGCAGCGGGTCAACCAGGCGCGCAAGCAGCGGCCCCCACCGCTGCTCCTGTCGCCAGCTGGCAACACCGGCGGCGACGAACAGAACGCCCGCCAGCAATGCCAGGACGCAGAGGGTCATGCTCGACATCTCGTGATCGATCGGACCGCAGTCGTTGTCACACAACGGGCCACCGTCACCGGAGGGCATCGTCTCCGCGTGATGGGTAGCCACAACCGCACCGGACGTCGACGGCGAAGGGGAGTCAGCCATCAAGTTCAGTGTGTGCATCGCGAGAATGCCGAAGACGATTGCCGAGACGACGAGCGCCAGGACGAGGATTCGGCGCGCGGTCGTAGACGAGGACGTCGCGTAGCGAATCGTGTTCATGCACCCTCCTCCTCGTTCGATGCGGGCCTGTATCGAGGATAGGTACCTCTACCCCGTTGGTCACCTGGGAATCTACTCCAGCCACCCATGCGATCCGGACGAGGCACCTAGTAGTTCCGCCCGCCCCGAGGACGAAGCGTGACGTTGGCGGCATGAAGCGTCGATAGCACGCCCGTTTTCGACACGCCGACCTGATCCGCGACCGCGCGGGTGCTCAAGCCCGATTCATACAGCTCGACGATCTTCCGTCGTCTCGACGTCGTGAGGCGCTGAACCGGAACTTCCCGATGCCGTGCGGCGCGAAGGTTCGTTTCGGTAAGGGTGTTGGCATTTGTCCGAGCCAGGACAACCAAGTGGGCCCGAGTCTCGCAAGAGACTCGGGCCCTCATGCGTTGGAGCGCCCGGGATCTCATCGTCCCCCGAGCCCGGCGTCTCGAGCGTGCGCGACGGCCTCGGCCCGTGAGGCGACCTGGAGCTTGCCGAAGACGTTGCTCACGTGGTTCCGGACGGTCTTCTGCGAGAGGAAGAGGCGACTCGCGATCTCCGCGTTGCTGAGGCCCCCGGCGACGAGATCGAGGATCTCGCGCTCGCGCTCCGTCAGGTCTGGGAACGGGACGGCCGCGCGTGCGCCGCTGCTCGAGAAGAAGCCGAGGACGCGATTCGCGATCACCGCGCTGAAGATGACACCCCCGCCCGCGACGGCCTCGAGGGCGCGCCGGATCTCCGCCCGGTCCGCGCCCTTGAGCAGATATCCGCGAGCGCCGGCCCGCATCGCGGCGAACACGGAGTCGTCGCCGTCGAGCATCGTGAGGACGAGCACCGCGACGGCCGGATGCTCCTCCGCGATCCGCCTCGTCGCGTCGATGCCGTTGAGCTTCGGCATGTGCAGGTCCATGACGACGACGTCGGGGGCGAGCTCGCGTACGGCCCGCACCGCCTCGACGCCGTCGGCCGCGTCGCCCACGACCTCGACGCCGTCCATCGTGCCGATCGCGGCGACGAGCCCGTCGCGGTACAGGGGATGGTCGTCGACGACGAGGACGCGCATCAGTCCCGCCCTTCGACGTCAACCGGGATCCGGGCTTCGACGGTCACGCCTCGGCCGCCCGCCGGGGCGAGGACCGCGAACGTCCCGCCGAGCTCCTCCGCCCGCTGACGCATCGACGCGAGGCCGACGCCCTCGCGAGCGTCGGGGGCGAAGCCCGCGCCGTCATCCGAGACCTCGACGACGAGACGGTCGGTCTCGCGCCGCAAGGCGACGAGCACGCCGCCGGGATCGCCGTGCCGGAGCGCATTCCGGATGGCCTCCGCGACGATGCGATACGCCGCGAGGTCGACCGCGGCCGGCAGGTCACGGAGGTCGTCCGTCGTCACCGTCACCCGACCGCCGCCGACGCGGTCGGCGAGCTCCCGGACCGCGGCGGCGAGGCCGAGTTCGTCGAGCGCCGGCGGTCGCAGCTCGTGCACGAGCGCGCGCACGTCGGCGACGGCCGCGTTGAGCTGCGGCACGAGCGCGTCGAGCAGGCGCCGCGCCCTGAGCGGGTCGCGGTCGACCAGATCCCGCGGTCTCCGCGTGGAGCGCGAGACCCGCGATGAGGGGAGCGACGCCGTCGTGCAGGTCCCAGCGCAGCCGTCGTCGCTCCTCCTCGCGCGCGGTGACGACGAGCTGGCGGGCTCGCCTCGCCTCGCGAGCGAGTGCCGCGGAATGCACCGCGACGGCGGCCTGGCCCGCGAGTCGGTCGATCCTCGCGCGTTCGCCCCTCGAGCGATCGCGTCGACCGAGGACGAGCGACCCGACGACCGTCCCGCCGTATCGAAGCGGCACGCGCTCGGTGTCGCCGAACGCAGCCGGGCCGATTCGCTCGCCGTCGGCGAACTCGATGGCGACCTGGGGGTCTCGCAACAGGGTGGCGAGCCGGGCGACGGCTTCCGGTACGAGCCGGTCGGCGAGCTCCGCGGGGTCCCCCGTGGACTCGAGTCGTTCGCCGAGCCGAGCGAGCGCCGTCGAGGGGTCATCGACTTCGCCGTGGACGAGGCGATTGACCCAGCGCGTCAATCGCGAATGCAGCGGGAGCAGGACGAGCGCGATGACCGCGGTCGCGATCGCCGGGGCGCCCGTGAGCGCGCCGAGCGCCGCCACGATCACCGTGTAGAGCGCGATGACGACGGCGGACAGGATGCCGTAGCACAGCGCCGTCGATATCGCGACGTCGACGTCCCACAGCCGGTGCCGCAGGACGGCGACCGCGATCGCGATCGGCACGGGAAGGACCGCGAACCCGATGAGGAACCCGCCGAGCGGCTGCGGGACGAGCACGCCCGTGATGAACACGACGAGTGCGGTGCTCGCCCCCCAGGACGAGCCACTTGAGCTGCTGCCGCGACTCGTCGCGAGCGCGCCGCCAGCGAACCGCGACCGAGGCGAGCGAGAGCAGTGCGGCGGCGGCGGACTCGGCGTCGCGGCGATCCAGTCCGGCGTCGTCGCGTTCACGGTCATGGCCGTCGGCGCCGTCGTCTCCTCGGTCGTGTCGGCGATCGGAGCGGCGGACGCGAGCGATGCGACGGGCGCCGTCATCAAGGCGCTCGACGGCGTGATGCCGCTCACGCTCGCGCTCGGGGGCCTCCCGCGCGCCGTGCTGCTCGTCGGGACCGCGATCCTCCTCGGTCGCGCCGGTCTCGTCGGGCGGCCGACGCGCGTCGCGTCCTACATCATCGCCGGGTTCGGCGTTCTCGGGTCGCTCGCATTCCTCTCGCCCGCGGTGTTCGCTCCGGCGAGCCTCTCGATGCTGCTGTTCGTCGGGTGGGTGACCGTCCTCGCCATTCGTCTCCCGCGACGACGCGCTCGCTGAGCGCGCCGAGGCGCCGCGTGCGCTGCTACCGCTGAGGCCCGGAATCTCAAGGGTTCCGGGCCTCGGCGCGTTCGCTCTCGGACGCCGAGACGTCGAGTCGCCGCCGCAGCTCGAGGCCATCGAGCAGGACGTCGAGGCCGAAGTCGAATTCGGCCTCGTCATCGCACCAGCCGAGCGTGGATTCGGCGTCGTGGCTGAGATCGCGTGCCATCCGGGCGATGAAGGGGAATTCGTCCGCGAGCGCCTCGAGGTCCGCGACGGCCGCCGCCGGGTCGAGCCCCGACTCGACGACGGCGGGCGCTTGCGGCTGGAAGAGCTCGGGCGAGAAGCCGAGCGCGCGGCTCCCGAAGGCGTGCAGGGCGTGATGCACGGTGTCGACGGAGAAGCCGCCCGCGAGCATGATGGCGCCGAAGTCGTCGAAGTAGCGCATGAGCGCCGGTCCGAGCGTGCCGTTCGTCGCGACGAGCCCGGGCGCCCAGGGGTGGCGCTGCATGATCGCTCGCGCCGTCCGGATGCGGCGCCGGAGCGCGGTGCGCCACTCGGCCGGGTCGTCGAGCTCGGGGAGGGCGGCGCAGGCCGCGTTGATCTCCTCGACGACGACCTCGACGAGCGAGTCGAGCAGATCGTGCTTGCCGGACACGTGGCGATAGAGCGCCATCGCCTCGACGCCGAGGACGTCGGCGACCGAGCGCATCGTGACGCCGCCGAGCCCGTCCCGGTCCGCGACCGCGAGGGCCGCCGCTCGGACGCGCTCGCGTGTGAGCGGGCGACGACGACTGGTTGCGCTCGACATGTTTACAGTGTAAGCATGTTTACGTTGTAAACCCCGGGAAGGAGCCCGCCATGTCCACCGCCGCCGCCCCCGCGATCGTCGCCGCAGCGCGCCCCGCGAGTCCTCGCCGCATCGCCGTGATCGCCGCGACGAGCACGTTCGTCATGGCGATCGCCGGCATGTTCGCGAATGTCGTGCTCATGAGCCTCGCCTCCGGCGGCCCCGCGGGCGCCGCCGCGCGCGTGTCCGAAGCGCACCTGCTGCTGCGTCTCGCGATCGTCGCGTTCCTCGTCGTCGTCGTCCTCGACGTCGTGCTCGCGTGGGCGATCGCCCGATTCTTCGGCGACCGGCACGCCGACCTCGCGCGGCTCGCGGGCTGGATGCGGCTCGTCTACGCGGCCGTGCTCGGGGCCGCGGTCGGCCAGCTGCCCGCGGCCCTCGCGGCCGCGCGGTCCGGGGCGGACGACGCCGCGCACGCGGCGCTCCTCGGGTTCGGCGCGACGTGGCAGCTCGGCCTCGTCGTGTTCGCCGCCCACCTCGCGCTCCTCGGCGCCATCGTCATCCGCGACCGAGCGACTCCCACATTCATCGGCGTCGTGCTCGTCATCGCCGCCGCGGCGTACGCCGCCGACGGCGTCGCGCGGCTCTTCCTGCCCGAGGGCGCGATCCTGCTCAACGTGCTCGTCGCGCTCGTCACGGTGAGCTCCGTCGTCGGGGAGATCGGCCTCGGCGTGTGGTTCCTCGCGCGAGGGGGCCGGCGGCGGTGAGCGCGGTCCTCGTCGTACTCGCGCTCCTCACGGCGCTCGCCCTCGGCGGCGCGCTGCTCGCCGGCATCGTCGTCGCCGGAATGCGGCGCGGAGACCCCCGGATCCGCCGCGCCGTCCGGCGCTTCAACCGCGACGTGGTGAATCCCCGCGCCTTGCGGAGCGCGGGCCGCCGCGGTGCCGCGTTCGCCGTCCTCCGGCATCGCGGCCGACGCACCGGGCGCTCGTACGCGACGCCCATCGGCGCCTCGACGGCCGAGGGGGGCTTCATCGTCGCACTGCCGTACGGCGCCGACGTCCACTGGCTGCGGAACGTGCAGGCGGCGGGCTCGGCGCTCCTCGAGGTCGACGGCGTCGAGTACCGGGTCGACGGACCCCGCGTCGTCCCGACCGCCGCGACCCGGCTCGCGGGGGACGCGGCGATCCGCGCGTTCGGCGTCCGATCCGCCGTGCTCTTGCGCGCCGAACCGATCGCCCCGTGACGAATGGGGCGCGGCTATCGCCTCGCCCGCAGGGCCGCGCGGACGCCGAGCACGACGCCGACGCCGACGAGCAGCCACGGCCCCGCGACGACGATCGGGTCGATCCACGCGTGCTTCACGTCGACGCGCCGCCGCCCGAATCGCGACCGGATGCCGTGGCGGCGCCGCTCCGCGAGGACGCCGGTCTGCGTGATCGGGTTGTCGGGGCGGGCCGTCGCGAACGAGCGCACGTGCTGCTCGACGGCGTCGACGCGGTCGCCGAGGATGAGCAGGAGCCAGTGCGCCGCGCGCCCCTCGCTGTAGCGGCGGTACGCGAAGCGGCGGATCGCCCCCGAGAGTCCCGACAGCGGGAGCGTCGTCCCGAAGACGGGCGTGAGCCGCAGGTGCTCGATCGAGCGCTCGCGATCGCCGGGATCGGGCTGCTGCTCGGGCATGTCCCAGTGCGCGCCGGTCTCCTCCGGCGCGAACCGCTCGCGGGGGACCGAGGGGCGGTCGTTCGGGTCGAGGTCGACGCCCCAGCCGGGGATGCGGGCGCGCAGCTCCTCGCTCGATTCCCGCGGGGCGGGCTTGTGCGCGGTGTAGGGCATGTCGGCTCCTCTCAGTCGTCGCCGATGAGGACGACGGGCTTGATGCAGTCGTCGAGCTTGGCGCTGAACATGTGGTATCCCTCGGCGATGTCCTCGAGGGGAATGCCGTGGGTGACGATGTCGCTCGGGCGCAGATGGCCGTTCCGCACGTGCTCGAGCAGGCGCGGCCACTGGCGCTTCACGGGCGCCTGGTTCATGCGGAGCGTGAGCCCCTTGTTCATCGCGTCCCCGAACTTCACGGCGCTGAAGATCGGACCGTACGCGCCGATCACGGAGACGGTGCCGGCCTTGCGGACCGAGTCGATCGCCCAGTTGAGCGCGACGGGGGAGCCGCCCTGGAGCTTGAGCTTCGCGGCGGTGAGCTGCTGGATGAAGCTCCCGTCGGCCTCGGCGCCCGCCGCGTCGATCGCGACGTCGGCGCCGAGCCCGTCCGTCATGCGCTTGAGCAGCACGACGACGTCGCGGTGCTCGCCGAAGTGCACGGTCTCCGCGTGCGCGAACTCGCGCGCCTTCTCGAGCCGGTAGTCGAGGTGGTCGACGACGATGACGCGCCCCGCGCCCATGAACCACGCCGACTTCGCCGCGAAGAGCCCGACCGGACCGGCGCCGAACACGACGACCGTGTCGCCCTCGACGATGTCGCCGAGCTGCGCCCCGAAGTACCCGGTCGCGAGCGCGTCGGTGAGCATGAGCGCGTCGTCGTCGGAGAGCCAGTCGGGGATGACCATCGGGCCGACGTCCGCGAACGGCACGCGCACGAACTCCGCCTGGCCCCCGTCGTAGCCGCCGCAGCTGTGCGAGTAGCCGTAGATGCCGCCGATCGCGGTCGCGTTCGGATTGACGTTGTGGCAGTTCGAGTAGAGCCCGCGCGCGCAGAAGAAGCACGAGCCGCACGCGATGTTGAACGGCACCATGACGCGGTCGCCGCGCTGGAGGCTCCGCACGGAGGGTCCGACGGCGTCGACGACGCCGACGATCTCGTGGCCGAACGTCGTTCCGACGCGCGTGTCGGGCATGAGCCCGTGGTAGAGGTGGAGGTCGGAGCCGCAGATGCCGGCGCGCGTGACTCGGACGATCACGTCGTTCGGGTGCTCGATCTCCGGGATGGGCTTCTCCTCGACCCGCACCTTGTACGGGCCGCGATACGTCATCGCTCGCATGCCCAGGGACGCTACGAGCGCGTCCTCGAAGGCCGGAGGGGCTTGCGCAAGCGCGAAGGCGCGGCTACGTCGCCCAGGCGCTCGGCTACGGGGACTCCCGCATCCGCTCGAGGATCGCGCGCATCTGGTCGATCTCGCGCTGCTGGGATTCGACGATCTCGCCGCACAGCGCCACGATCTCGGGGTCGGTGATGTCCGACTGCTCGCACACGAGGATCGCCCTCGAGTGGTGGGGGATCATCGACTTGAGGAACTGCTCGTCGCCGATGAACGCCTCGGCGCGACCGACGAGGAACGCGGCGGCGAAGAGCGCCGCGAACCCGACGAGGAGGCCGACCTTGAGACCCGCGCCCGGGTACATCCGCCACATGACGGCGATCATGACGATCCCCATCGCGAAGACCATCATGAGCGCCATGTAGGCATTGCTCAGGTTGAGGTAGAAGTCCTCGGTCCGGTTGATCATCGCGAATGTGAGCAGATACATCACGATGAAGCTCACGACGAGCGCGACCGCGAGGAGGACGTACATCCGACCTCCCGAGCGACCGCCGCTCATGCCCTTGTGCTCGCTCATGTCGAGCCACCGTAGGCGCGCTCGACGTCGGCGGAAGGGGCTTGATCCGCGCGCGGAACAGGGCTAGCCGGCCCGGAGCACCTTCTCCATCGGTCGGCCCTTCGCGAGCTCGTCGACGAGCTTGTCGAGGTACCGGATCTGCTGCATGAGCGGATCCTCGAGCTCCTCGACGCGGACGCCGCACACGACGCCGGTGATGCGCGACGCATTCGGATTGAGGTGGGCGCCGGCGAAGAACGCCTCGAACGTCGTGCCGGACTTGAGGTGCCGCTCGAGCGCCGCCGCGTCGTACCCGGTGAGCCATTCGATGACCTCGTCGAGCTCCGCCTTCGTCCGGCCCTTCCGCTCGACCTTCGCGACGTAGTGCGGGTACACCGACGCGAAGCTCGTCGAGAAGATCCTGTGCACGGCGACAGCGTAGCGAGGGCTAGGCCGTTGCCGCGGCGCCCTTCCGAACGCCCTCGAGCGCCTTCGTCCACGAGACGAGCTGGTCGAGCATCGTCCCGAGCGGTTCGAGCTGGTGGTCGCCGGGCTTGAACGTCGAGAAGTCCTCGAAGTCGGTCACGAGCGAGAAGGTGAGCGTCTGGCGGACGGTCGCGATCTGCACCTCGGCGAGGATGAGGCGCAAGTGCTCGATCGCGCGGGCTCCGCCGATCATCCCGTATCCGACGAGCGCCGCGACCTTGTTGTTCCACTCGCCGTAGATGAAGTCGATCGCGTTCTTGAGGGCGCCGCTCGTCGAGTGGTTGTACTCGGGCGTGACGAAGATGAAGCCGTCGAAGGGCTCGATCGCCGCCGCCCAGCGCTTCGTGTGCTCGTGCTCGTAGCGCCCCATCGACGGGGGCACGGCCTCGTCGAGGAGCGGGAGCTCGAAGTCGGCGACGTCGAGGAGCTCGAACTCCGCGTCGCCGCGCTTCGAGGCCTGTTCGAGGACCCAGCCGGCGACCTGCTCGGCGTGGCGGCCGGGTCGCGTGCTGCCGAGGATGATCGCGATCTTCGTCATGTCTCGCCTCCCTGTGTCGTGCTGCCGGGCCGATCATCGCATTCGACAGCGAGATTCTGCCGGGAGATGCTGGATGCATGGGATTCGACAGGGTCGTCACGGGTTTCCAGTCGGACTTCGCGGCGCGCGAGGGCGGGCAGGGCGCGTTCGCGTTCGCGAAGCACACGGTCGTCGAGAAGGTCGGCAATCAGCTCCAGGTCGCATTCATGGAGATCCCGCCCGGCAGATCGGCGTTCCCGTACCACTGGCACGATTCGATCACGGAGGCGTACGTCATCCTGAGCGGCACCGGGCGCGTCCGCACGCCCGAGGGCGAGTTCGACGTGGGGCCGGGTCAGGTCGTCGTGTTCCCGCCGGGCCCTCAGGGGGCGCACCGGATGACGAACACCGGGACCGAGCCGCTGCGCTACGTCGACCTCGACACGACGGCGGACCCCGACGGCTGCCACTACCCCGACTCGGGAAAGACGGCCATCATCTCCGCGCGCGGCTACGCGATGTGGCGCGACGCGGACACGGTCGACTACTACGAGGGAGAGCCCGATGCCGAGTGACATGGAGGCCGCGCTCGCGGCCGAGCGGGCGCGACTGCGCTCGCGCCTGGGACGATTCGGCGTGTGGCGCGGGCGCCCCGGCGTCACGCCCGAGTATGCGGCCGCGGCCGAGCGCGCGGGATTCGGCTCGGTGTGGATCGGCGGCAGCCCGCCCGCGGACCTCGCGGGGGTCGACGCCGCGCTCGCGGCGACCGAGCGCATCGTCGTCGCGACCGGCATCGTCAACATCTGGACCGCCGACGCGGGGGAGGTCGCGGAGAGCGTCCACCGCATCGACGAGGCGCACCCCGGCCGGTTCGTCCTCGGCATCGGCGTCGGCCATCCGGAGCGGGAGCAGCGCGCCAGGAAGCCGTACGGCGCCGTCGTCGAGTACCTCGACGCGCTCGAGGCGCGTGGCGTCCCACCGGAGCGCCTCGCGCTCGCGGCACTCGGGGATCGAATGCTCGCGCTCGCCGGCGAGCGGACGCTCGGCGCGCACCCGTACTTCACACCCCCGGAGCACTCACGCCGCGCGCGGGAGGTGCTCGGCGATTCGCCGCTGCTCATCCCGGAGCAGCGGGTCGCGCTCGAGACCGAGCCGGCGGCGGCCCGCTCGCTCCTGCGACCCGGCATGACGTCGTACTTCGGCCTCCGCAACTACCGCGCGAACCTCCTCCGCCTCGGCTTCGCGGAGGAGGAGCTCGACGTCGAGCGCGATGACGCGATCGACCGCCTCGCGACGTGGGGCGAGGCGGATCGGATCCGGGGTCGGTTCGCGGAGCATCTCGAGGCGGGCGCCGACCACGTGCTCGCGCAGCTCATCCTCCCCGAGGGGTCCGACGTCGCGTCGGGCCTCGAGCGGCTCGCCGCCATCCTCGGTCTCCGCTGAGCGCTCGCGGACTCAGTCGGCGGACTCGTGCTCGACGACGCGCTTGAGCGCCGCGAGACCGCGCTCGAACTGCGGCCCGAGCCCCTTCTCCATCGGCATCATCACGCGCATGAGCCAGCCCGTGAAGCCCTTCAGCTCGCCCGCCATCGTCCACGTCACGCGGGTCGCCGCACCGTCCGGCACGACGTCGAACGTGTGGTGGCTCACCGACTTGAACGGCCGAAGGAACTGCAGCTCGATCGTCACACGGCTGTCCGTCGCCGACGTGATCGTCATGATCCCGGCGCCCGCCTGCGCATTCCCCGACCACTCGTAGATCGCCCCGGCGCCCTGCTCCGCACCGCGGTACGTGCGCCGCAGCTCGGGGTCGGCGCCTTCGAACGGCGACCACGCGCGCCACTCCGGGAATCGGGTGATCCGCTCGAGGACGCGTTGCGGGCTCGCAGCGATCGCGACGGATCGGCTGAACGCGTAGCGGCTCATCGCGCGGCGTCCGCGAGCCACGCGTCGAACGACGGGCCCTCCGAGCGGAAGTCGCCGCGCGGGAGGTTCGCGCCCTCGCGCATCGCGCGGCCCGCTCGTCCCGGGATGCGAAGCGGCACGAGCGGTCGCCGGATGCCGCGCGCCGCGAAGGCCTTCCGCGCCAGGTCCGGGAGCCACTCCTCGCGCGGGCCCGCGAGATCGCGCGCCCGCCCGACCGGCTCGCTCGTCGCGAGATCCACGAGCGCGTCGGCGACGACGCTCGCGGCGACCGGGCGCGTCCGCATCTCCGGCACGAGCGAGACGGGACCCACCCGCAGGCGCTCGGCCATCTGCTCGGCGAATTCGTGGAACTGGGTCGCGCGGAGGATCGTCCACGGCGTGCCTCCCGCCGTGATCGCCGCCTCCTGCGCGCGCTTGCCCGCGTAGTAGCCCATCGGATGATCGTCCACCCCGACGATCGAGAGCGCAATGTGGTGGCCCACGCCCGCGCGCCGCTCGGCGGCGAGGAGCCGCTCGGTCGTCGTCCGGAAGAACCGCGTCGCGCGAGCAGCCGACTGCGACGGCGTGCTGAGCACATCGATGACCGCGTCGACGCCGGCGAGCGCGTCGTCGACGCCCGTCCCGCGCTCGACGTCGACGCCCGTCGAGCGGCTGAGCGGCACCGATTCGATGCCGCGGCGCTCGAGCGCCTCGACGAGCTTCCTCCCGATGACGCCCGTGGCGCCCGCGACCGCGATCCGCATGCTGTCCCTCCCGCTCGCTCCCTCTCGCTATCGTGGGCGCATGGGGGAACCGAAGCAAGCGGCGTCCCGTCGGGCGCTGCCGTGGTGGATCACGCTCGCCGTCGGGGCGCTCGTCGCCGCAGCCGGCGTCATGCTCGTCACGCGCCCGTTCGCCTCCGTCGAGTCGCTCCTCGCGGTCGTGAGCGCCGGCCTCGCGCTCCTCGCGGTCGTCGAGTTCGTGCGCTGGGTCCGGCTCGGCGCGCGCTCCGGCTGGTGGCGCGCGGTGCTCGGGTGCCTGCTCGTCGCGGCATTCGTCGTGTCGCTCATCCGGCCCGCGCTCACCGTCGGTCTCGTGGTCGTCCTCCTCGCGGTCACGCTCATCGGCCTCGGGGCCGCGGACGTCGTGCGCGCGCTCCTCGGGCGAGCCGACGGCCGTCTCGTGCCGCTCCTGTCCGGGCTGACGGGCGTCGTATTCGGCGTCGTCGCGCTCTCGTGGCCCGACGTGACGATCATGATCGTCGGGGTCCTCTTCGGCGTGTGGCTCGTCATCACGGGCGCGCGCCTCGTCCTCGCGGGTGTGCGCGCCCGACCCGGCGCCCGGCCGCGTCCGGCCTCCTCGCGGCGTGCGGGATGGCGCACTGCGGGCGCGATCGTCGGCTTCGTCGCGGCGATCGCGACGGCATTCGTCGCGGTGCGGCTCACGGGCACGCCCGTGCCGGATGCGTTCTACGCCGCCCCGGACGGGGTGCCGGACGAGCCCGGCGTGCTCCTCAGGAGCGAGCCGTTCTCGCGGACGATCCCCGACGGCGCGACAGGCTGGCGCATCCTGTACACGACGACGCGCGACGACGGCGTGCCGGCGATCGCCTCGGGACTCGTCGTCGTGCCGGACGACGGCGACGAGCACCCGGTGATCGCGTGGGCGCACGGGACGACCGGCGTCGGCGTCGGCTGCGCGCCCTCGCTCCTCGCCGAGCCGTTCGTCGCCGGCGCGATGCCCGATCTGACGGCGGCGCTCGAGCGAGGCTGGGCGGTCGTCGCGACCGACTACGTCGGGCTCGGCGCCGACGCGCCGCACCCGTACGTCGTCGGCCAGCCCGAAGGCCGCAGCGTCCTCGACGCCGTCCGCGCGGCGGCGCAGCTCGATGGCGTCGCGCTCGGGGGGCAGACCGTCGTCTGGGGTCACTCGCAAGGCGG
>Ga0182737_1002003_pt1 | contig 18029 bp, 18 predicted proteins | sample eDN5th30CBELigOP_FD_128878 | JGI IMG/M metagenome (GOLD analysis project Ga0182737, IMG submission 128878) | Enriched Organic Plus compost microbial communities from Emeryville, California, USA - eDNA 5th pass 30_C BE-Lig OP (version 2) (version 2) ...
CCCTGAACGCCCCGGTGCTCAGCAACGAGGAACGCGTCCTGATCGGCACCATGTACGCCCAGGAATCGCCCTTCAAGGCAACGCGCCTGGGCGCCGCGCTGGTCGCACGCCACATCGCCGAATACCTGGAGACGATCTTCGCCGACCGGCCGCGCAGCTGGCGGCCACTGATCTACTGCTGGCGCGGCGGCAAGCGCTCGGGATCCATGACCGCCTGGTTCAACCTGATCGGCTGGCGCGCGCGCCAGCTGGACGGCGGCTACAAGGCCTGGCGGCGCCACGTGATCGACACGCTCGCCGAACGCCCGGCCGGTCTGGACTGCATCGTGCTGACCGGCCCCACCGGCTCGGGCAAGACCCGCCTGCTGCAATCGCTGGGCGCGGCCGGCGCCCAGATCCTGGACCTGGAAGGCCTGGCGCACCATCGCGGCTCGCTGCTGGGCGCGCTGCCGGACCAGCCGCAGCCCAGCCAGCGGGGCTTCGAATCCGCCCTGCTCCAGGCCATCGAGGCCCTGGACCCCGACCGCCCGGTCTTCGTCGAAGCCGAAAGCCGGCGCATCGGCCAACTGAGCCTGCCCGAGGCCCTGCTGCGCGCCATGCACGCGGGCCGCTGCGTGCGCGTGCAGGCGGCCCTGCCCCAGCGGATCGCATTCCTGCTGCAGGACTACGCCCACCTGTTCGATGCGCCCGAAGCCTTCGGCCTGACTCTGGAACGGCTGATCGGCCTGCACAGCCGCCAGACGGTGCGCGAATGGCAGGCCCTGATCACCGCCGACCGGCGCGCCGAACTGTTCGAGGCCCTGGTCGAAGCCCACTACGACCCGGCCTACCTCCGCAGCAGCAATTCCCACTACGCCGGCCTGGACCTGGCCATGACGTTCGACTACGACCCCACCGCGGACGACGGCCACGCCCAGGCACGCGCCCTGATCGATCAACTGCGCGTCCCGGCCTGAACCCCCGCTTCCCGTTTTCCCGGATTCCCGATTTCCATGAACGCTTCCGATCCCACGACTTCCATTCCCAGACTGACTTCCCTGTCCCATGGCGGCGGCTGCGGCTGCAAGATCGCCCCGGACGTGCTGGCGCGCCTGATGCGCGACGCCCTGCCCGCCGGATCGTTCCCCGACCTGCTGGTGGGCACCCAATCGTCCGACGACGCGGCCGTCTACCGCATCAACGACGAGCAGGCCCTGATCGCCACGACCGATTTCTTCATGCCCATCGTCGACGACCCACACGACTTCGGCCGCATCGCCGCCACCAACGCGCTGTCCGATGTGTATGCCATGGGCGGACGCCCGATCCTGGCGCTGGCCATCGTCGGCATGCCGATCAAGGCCCTGCCGCACGACACCATCGCCGCCATCCTGGCCGGCGGCGCCTCGGTCTGCCAGCAGGCCGGGATCCCCATCGCCGGCGGGCATTCGATCGACTCCGTCGAACCGATCTACGGCCTGGCCGTCATCGGCCTGGCGCACCCGGACCACATCAAGCGCAACGACCGCGCCCGCGCGGGCGACGCGCTGATCCTGAGCAAGCCGCTGGGCGTGGGCATCCTGTCGGCCGCCCTCAAGAAGGGCCGGCTCGATGCCAATGGCTACCGCGCCATGATCGACAGCACCACCCGTCTGAACACGCCGGGGGCGCGGCTGGCCGGGCTCGAAGCAGTGCACGCCCTGACCGACGTGACCGGCTTCGGCCTGCTGGGCCACGCCCTGGAAATGTGCCGGGGCTCGGGCCTGCGCGCCGAAGTGTCCTACGCCGATCTGCCCTGGCTGGCGCCCGCGCCCGCATTGGCCCGGGATGGCATCCGCACCGGCGCGTCCGAACGCAACTGGAACGCCTGCGGCGCCGAGGTTTCCCTGGATGCCGGCCTGCCCGACGAGGCCCGCGCCCTGCTCACCGACCCGCAGACTTCGGGCGGCCTGCTGGTCGCCTGCGCGCCCGAGGCCGCCGACGAGGTCCTTGCCCTGCTGCGCGCCGACGGCTTCGCACAGGCCGCCCGCATCGGGCGCCTGGAAGCCGGCCCCGCCCATATTCGGGTATCCTGATTCCGTCCCCACCCTCGGAGTTCCCATGGCCGATCCCCTGATCATCGCCCGCAACGCCGACATCCAGGCCGCCCTGCTGCCGCAACTGGCCAACCGCCACGGCTGCATCACCGGCGCCACGGGCACCGGCAAGACCGTCACACTGCAGGTCCTGGCCGAATCATTCTCCCGCATCGGCACGCCGGTCTTCATGGCCGACGTCAAGGGCGACCTTTCCGGCATTTCCCAGACGGGCACCGCGTCGCCCAAGCTCGCCAAGCGCCTGGCGGACCTGGGCCTGCCCGAGCCCGCCTGGGGCGCAAGCCCGACCACGCTCTGGGACATCTTCGGCGAACAGGGCCACCCGATCCGCGCCACGGTGTCCGACCTGGGGCCGCTGCTGCTGTCGCGCATGCTGGACCTGAACGACACCCAGGAAGGCGTGCTGAACCTGGCCTTCCGCGTCGCCGACGACGAAGGCCTGCTGATCCTGGACCTCAAGGACCTGCGCTCCATGCTGCAGTACGTGGCCGACCACGCCGCCGAACTGCGCACCCGCTACGGCCAGGTATCCTCGGCTTCCGTCGGCGCCATCCAGCGCAGTCTGCTGCGCCTGGAATCCGAAGGCGCCGAGACGTTCTTCGGCGAGCCCATGCTCGACGTCTTCGACTGGATGCGCACCGACGCCCAGGGGCGCGGCATGGTCAACATCCTGGCCGCCGACCGCCTGATGCAGTCCCCGCGCCTGTACGCCGTCTTCCTGCTGTGGATGCTGGCCGACCTGTACGAGCGCCTGCCCGAAGTCGGCGACCTGGAAAAACCCAAGCTGGTGTTCTTCTTCGACGAAGCCCACCTGCTGTTCAAGGACGCGCCGGACGCCCTGCTGGAAAAGATCGAGCAGGTCGTGCGCCTGATCCGCTCCAAGGGGGTGGGGGTGTACTTCGTCACCCAGAACCCCACCGACATCCCCGACACCGTGCTGGGCCAGCTGGGCCACCGCGTGCAGCATGCCTTGCGCGCCTACACTCCCCGCGACCAGAAGGCGGTCAAGACCGCCGCGCAGACCATGCGGCCCAATCCCGGGCTGGACATCGAGGCCGCGATCACCGAACTGGCCGTGGGCGAGGCCCTGGTGTCCCTGCTCGACCCCAAGGGGCAGCCCACCCCCACGCAGCGCGTCTGGATCTCCGCCCCCGGCAGCCGCATCGGACCCGCCACGGCGGCGGAGCGCCAGGCACTGCTGGGCGCTTCGATGCTGGCCGGCAAGTACGACCAGGCCATGGACCGGGAATCCGCCTACGAGGTCCTGCTGCAGCGCGCCCAGGCCGGACCCGGCGCAGACCGGGGCGCGGCAAAGGCCGGTGCCGAAGCGCCGCCCCCCCAGGACAACGGCATCACCGGGGTCCTGGGCGACTTCCTGTTCGGCTCTACCGGACCGCGCGGCGGCCGCCGCGACGGCGTGGTGCAGTCGGTCGCCAAGAGCATGGTGCGCAACGCCGCCAATCAGCTGGTGCGCGGCCTGCTCGGGTCCCTGGTCGGCGGCCGGCGGCGCTGAACACGCGCGGCAAGGCGAGACGCAGATGCCGGCACGGATATCCGATCCCGCTTCCGCCCCGCACGCCGGGGCGGACCTCGCACGCTGCAACTGGTGCAGCGGCGATCCGCTGTACGTGCGCTATCACGACACGGAATGGGGCGTGCCTTCGCGCGACCCCCGGCACCTGTTCGAAATGCTGATCCTGGAAGGCTTCCAGGCGGGCCTGTCATGGCTCACCATCCTGCGCCGGCGCGAAGCCCTGCGCACGGCCCTGATGGGATTCGATCCAGAAGCCCTGGCCGGCACCGGCGAGGCCTGGGTCCAGGACCGCATGCAGGATGCCTCCATCATCCGCAACCGCCTCAAGCTGCGCGCTGCCGGCACCAATGCCCGCGCCTGGCTGGCCCTGCCCGATCCGGTCGGCCTGGTCTGGTCCGTGGTCGGCGGCCGCCCCATCATCCACCACTATGCCGCCCCGGGCGACGCCCCCGTTGCCGGCCCGGAGGCCGAAGCACTCAGCCGCCTGCTGAAACGGCACGGATTCACTTTCGTCGGTCCGACCATCTGCCAGTCCTACCTGCAGGCCATCGGCTGCCTCATGGACCACACCACGGACTGCCACCGCCATCGGGAACTGGCAGGCTAGCCCCGGCAGCCCGATGCCCTCCGTCACAGGATCCCGCAGCTCGCCATCCAGTCCGGCCGCTTCGGCGCTGGCCCAGGCCTACCGGGCCGCGCTCTACCGCATCGACATCGAACCCCCGCTCGTGATGCGGATCGGCGAGGCGCATCCGGCGCTGCACGCCCAGTTTCCCCGGGGCGGCGTCTTCCTGACCGCCTGCAATCCGCGCAGCCGGCGCCTGAGGCCTGCCGCGAACGCCCGCCGCCTGCGGGCACTGCAGCGGGCAGTCGAACGCCTGGGCCATGCCTGGCTGCCGGGCCGGGGAATGGACCCGCGCGGCTCATGGCCAGAAGAGCCCAGCCTGTGGATTCCGGGCCTGTCCCGGGATGCTGGACTGCAGCTGGCGCGCCGCTTCGGGCAGAATGCGCTGGTCTGGTGCGGACCGGACACGGTGGCGCACCTGGCATGGGTCAGGCCGCCGACAGCCTCCATCTGCTAAGGTAGGCGGGTCATCCGATCCCACGGAGCCCGTCCATGCAATCACTCCTCAGCCGCCACACCGCTTTCCATGCCGTGATCGCACTCACCGTGTTGTGCGCCCTGCTGGCCCTGACCTTCAGCGCCGGCTGGTGGCTGCCCTGCCTGCTGTTCCTGGGCCTGAGCCTGCTCGGGGTCTACGACCTGCGCCAGACACGCCACGCCATCCGCCGCAATTACCCGGTGATCGGCAACCTGCGCTTCCTGTTCGAATTCATCCGCCCGGAAGTGCGCCAGTATTTCTTTGAGGACGACACGCTCAAGCTGCCCTTTTCGCGCGTGGACCGGTCCCTGGTGTACCAACGCGCCAAGCAGCAGATGGACCAGCGCCCCTTCGGCACGCAGGGCGACGTCTACGGCAACGACTACGAGTGGATCAACCATGCCATGGTGCCCACCCACATCCAGGACAGCGATTTCCGCACCACCGTCGGGGGGCCGGACTGTACCCAGCCCGTGGACCTGTCGGTCTTCAATATTTCCGCCATGAGCTTCGGCGCGCTGTCGGCCAACGCCGTCATGGCGTTGAACAAGGGTGCCGCGATCGGTCGCTTCGCCCACGACACGGGCGAAGGCGGTGTCAGCCGCTACCACCTGGAACACGGCGGCGACCTGATCTGGAACATCGGCTCGGGCTATTTCGGCTGCCGCAATCCGGACGGCAGCTTTTCCGAAGAGCGATTCGCCGAAATGGCCCGGCGGGACAACATCCGCATGATAGAGATCAAGCTGTCCCAGGGCGCCAAGCCCGGCCACGGCGGCATCCTGCCGGCGCCCAAGGTCACGCCGGAAATCGCCGCCGCGCGCGGCGTGGCGGCCGGCCATGACTGCATTTCCCCGTCCAGCCACAGCGCCTTCCGCACCCCCATCGAGATGATGCATTTCATCGCCCGCCTGCGCGAGCTGTCCGGCGGCAAGCCGGTCGGCTTCAAGCTGTGCATCGGGCACCCCTGGGAATGGTTCGCCATCGCCAAGGCCATGCTTGCGACCGGCATCGCGCCCGATTTCATCGTGGTCGACGGCGCCGAAGGCGGCACGGGCGCCGCACCCATCGAATTCGTCGATCACGTCGGCACGCCGCTGCGCGAAGGCCTGCGCCTGGTCCACAACACGCTGGTGGGCATCGGCCTGCGCGAACAAATCCGGCTGGGCGCCTCGGGCAAGGTCATCAGCGCCTTCGACATGGCCCGCATCATGGCCCTGGGCGCGGACTGGTGCAACAGCGCCCGCGCCTACATGTTCGCGATCGGCTGCATCCAGGCCCAGACCTGCCACACCGGCCGCTGCCCCACCGGTGTCACCACGCAGGACCCCAAGCGCCAGCAGGCCCTGGTGGTAGCCGACAAATCCCTGCGCGTGGCCAACTACCACGCCAACACGCTCAAGGCCCTGGGCGAACTGCTGGGCGCGGCCGGCCTGACCCATCCGAACCAGCTGCGCCCGCATCACATCGCGCGACGCATCACCAACGGCGAAGTGCGCGTCCTGTCCGCCCTGTTTCCGGATCTGGAAAAAGGAGAACTGCTGGAAGGCCGGTTCCGCAATACGATCTTCCGCACCGCCTGGCCCATGGCGCAGGCGGAGTCCTTCGAACCCCTGTACAGCCTGAGCGCGGCCCTGTCCGGGCATGCCGATACCACCCTCGCCGCCGATCGCGACCCTTCGGCGCGGCCCGGGGAAAACACCGCCTGAGGCGGCCCGGACACCCGGCTTCGGAAGCGATCAGGGAATTCCCCTATGGCCTGTATTCCGCTCGGGTCTATACTGGAATCGCTACCCGATGGTAGCCCATCACGCCTCAGGGCGTTGACTTAGCACCGCTCCCATGCGGTGCCGCTGCCCAAAGCGGCAGCAGGGCCCCGCCAAAAGGCGGGGCCTTCGCATTTCCGGACTCGCGCCATCCAGTAGCGTCTGCTAAAAAGCGTCCGCTTCCACCCGATTGCGGCCGCCCTGCTTGGCCCGGTACAGCGCCTAGTCGGCGGCCTTCAGCGCCTGCCACGCATCCCCGTCTTCACATACGGCCACCCCGGCCGACAGGGTCACGTTCCCGCCCTCCAGCATCTGCGCGCCCTCCAGCGCCGCCCGCAGGCGCTCGGCGATCTTCACGGCTTCGGCCATGTCGCATCCGGGCAACACCACCAGGAACTCCTCGCCCCCCAGGCGGAACAGGGCATCCCCCTGGCGCGCCTGCGTACGCATGAGATCGGCCAGACCCGCGATGACCCGGTCGCCCGCGTCATGGCCATGCTGGTCATTGATCCGCTTGAAGAGATCGATGTCCAGCGCCACCAGGGCGAACGGCAGCCCCTGCTCTTCCAGGGCCCGGAAGGCGGCCTCCAGGCCACGCCGGTTTCCCAGCTTCGTCAACGGATCGGTATGCGCGGCGCTGTACAGTTCGCCCATCCGGGTCCGGACCTGTCCCTGGCCCGCCAGAAGCGCCCCACGCAGGCGCTGCGCTTCCAGGTACCAGCACTTCACGGCCGCGATCCGCCGCGCCATGCCTTCCTCGTAGCCGGCCTGGACGATCTGCGACAATTCGCCCAGGGGCCGGGAAATCCAGCGCGACAGCAACCACAAAAGCGCAAGCAGTGCCAGGGCGGGCCAAACCGCCAGCTGCAGCACATGCAGCATCAGCGCGTTCAGCCCGCGCAGGGCGAGCTCGGTGGGGCGCTGCACGACCACCCCCCAGTCGGCGGTCGGTACATAGGCATACCCGGCCAGCATGTCCACATCGCGGCTGTTGACCAGCCGCATCTGGCCGGACCGGCCCTTGCGGACACTGTCGATCGCCGGGTTGTTCATGATGATCTCGCCGATGCGCTCAGGCTGCGGATGGTACAGGAGCCGGCCCTGCGCATCGACGACATAGACGTAAGTGCCGTCACGGAAATATTGCTCGCCGATCAGGCGCTGCAAGCCGCCGTCATTCTTTAGGTACACGGTCGCCGACAGGCGGCCGAGCAGATGCCCTGTCCGGTCGAACAGGGGATGCGAGAGCCGGATCGCCAGATTGCCCAGCACGCTCACATACGGAGCGCTGATCATCGGCACCCGGTCCTCGCCGATGCCGTTCCCATTCTTCACATCCAGGCGGCGCCCTTTCAGGTCCCGGGTCAGTGGGGAAAATGCCTGGATGACACCGCGCCCATCCACGACGGTCACGGTATTGAAGCCCAGTTCCAGGTGGCGCAGCCGATCGACCTCGGCCTGCAGGACGGCCGGATCCATGCCGGAGCGCACCATCAGGCCGGCCGAGTAGGACAGATTGCCCTGGGCCCGCAACAGCAGATCGGATGTGATTCGTGCCAGCTTGAGAGCAAAGGCCTCGTTGGCGTCCAGAGTGTTGGCCATGAGCTGCTGACGCTGGACCTGGTAGGCCCCGGCCATCCCGCCCGCCAGCATCACCACCGCACTGAACACGGCCAGCAGCAGGATCAGTTGCCGTAGATTGATTCTGGACGGTTTCCGGATGCGCATCCGCTTGCCCCCCATGCGATGGTCCCGTGACGGCAACCCCTTCAGGTATCAACTATATGCCAGACTGCATGGTCTTCCGCCCCCCAAGTGCCCCCCGTCGCCTGCAACTTGCACGATGAAAATTCACCCCCTATAATTGCGTGCTTTGGCGCATTAGCTCAGCCGGTTAGAGCGACGGAATCATAATCCGCAGGTCCCCTGTTCGAATCAGGGATGCGCCACCACCGATTTCTATAGCAGCATCAAGAACTTACGCCACTCTGACCAGTGGCGTTTTTTCTGTCTGCTCGGCGGACTCTGACCAAAAATTGACCGTGTCGGCGTGGACGGCCACATGGCTGGGTGCCAGGTGCGCATACTTCTGCACCATCTCGATGCGCTCCCATCCGCCCAGTTCCTTCAAGACCATCAGCGGTGTGCCACGCTGGACGTGCCAGCTTGCCCAGGTGTGGCGCAGGTCATGCCAGTGGAAGTCGTCAATGCCCACGATCCTGCATGCGCGGTTGAAAATGCGCTTGTCGTGTTCCTGGATCCTGACGCCCTCGCCCAGGTCACGGGTGAACACCCAGTCGGCGGCGCACTTCAAGCGCCGGGCCAATACCTCGCAGGCGGTGTCATTCAGCGGCACGGCCCTGGCACGGCCCGACTTCGCGTTGTCGCTGGTGACGTGGGTAGTGCGCAAGGACAGATTGACCTGGCGGGGGCGCAGGCCAAACAGTTCGCTTTCGCGCATGCCCGTCATCACCGCCACCGTGGCCGCGTCGCGCATCCAGGGCATGGACATCGCCCGGATCAGTTCAGCGACGACCTCGGGCGGCTCCCAGCGCACCCTGACTTCCGGTTCGTAATACACCGGCAGCTTGGGGGCCTTGTCGATCCAGTCCCAGTCGGCGCACAAGTTCAGCATGCGCCGGATGGTGGACAGGTAACGGTTCAAGGTCGCGCCCGTCAGTGGGGTGGGCGCTTTTTTCTGGTGGATCCGGTGCGTAGGCAGCGCATCCACGATCTCGTCGGATGTTAAAGAGCGAACCGGGCGGCCTGCAAACTTCTCGCGCCAGTATGCGACGTGCCGCACTTTCGTGTCGTAGTCACGCTGCCCGGCGCTTTCTCGCAGGAACCGCACGGCGGCTTCTTCGAACGTCCGATCGGGGCGTTCACCCAGCTTGGCCTGCCGCCACAGATCGGCTTTCAGCTTGTCGTGGTATTCCTGTGCTGCTTTCCGGTCGGTCGTGCCAGCAGTGCATCTAATTCTCTGGCCGCCCGGCGCGCGGATGTCGATTTGATAGACACCGGATTTATCGTCTTTGCGGATTGACATGGTGCAATTTCTCCCGCCACCCGCAGAGACAGCCGGGTGACGTTGTAGCGCGGTTGGGTCAGCTCTGCAAGTCTGGATGGCCAGACCCGCCAGACACGGGAACCAGGTAACCGGAACCCGATCTGGTGGCGCTTGGCGTAGACCGCGCTGTATGACATCTGCATCTGCGCGGCCACTTCCTGCAGGGTCAAGGCTTTTTCATCTGCGCCCATGGCGGTGTCCTATGGCAGCTTGTACTTGTCGCGGCAGAACCCGCAGGCCCCGCCGACCAGGCGGGCAAAGTATTCGCCGCAATAGTCGCACTCGCCTGGTTCGCCTTTGGGCATCGCGGGAGATGGCCGGTTGTCGATGGCCGCCTGCCGGTGCAGTTCGGCCTGCTCCTGCGCCTTGTCGATGTCATCAGCCATGGCTATCGCTCCACACCTTCGAGCCGGTCGGCCACCAGCTTGGCGTATCCGGCGATGTCAACCCAGGAATCGGCGTAGTCGGGGTCGCCGTTGAGCACTCGCCCGATTTTGTGCGCCACCATGTCCAGCGCCTCTTTCTGGTCGGCGGCCAGGCCGCCCCAGCCAGGGTGCAGATACATGGTTTGCTTCAGCTGCTGCGTGATCTGTGCGTGGCCGGTGAACTTCCCATAGCGGTTGCCTCGCTCGGTCAGCGTCTGCGCCAGGTCGTTGCCCTTGGCCTGTCCCAAACGGGTCAGCAAGGCATCGATGTCGGCATCAGGCAGGCCCGCGTTGCGGCACAGTTGAACGGAAACGGCATCGTGGTTCATGCTGCTTTTCTCCTTTTCATGGCTTCGAGTAAGAGGTCTTGCACTTCGCGTTTGGATTCGCGCCGTGCCATGACGAGTTCGTCCACCGTGTCGGCGGCGACGATGTGGTAGATGAATACGGGGCGGTCGTGGCCCGCCTGCTTCTGGCGCGTGGGGCCGATGCGTTCGACGATCTGCTGAAACTGCTCCAAGTCCCACCAGTGGGAAAAGAACACCAGGATGTTGCCGCCGTCCTGCAGGTTCAGGCCGTGGCCTGCGCTGGCTGGGTGGGCGAACAGCACCGGGATCTTTCCGGCGTTCCAGTCGCGGATCGTCTGTGGATCCTGATCCAGGTGCCGTCCGCGCGGGAACGCCTTGAGCAAGCGGGCCAGGTCGCTTTTGAAGTGATAGGCCACCAGCACCGGCATGCCCGCTGCTTCCTCGATGATGGATTCCAGCGCCTGCAGCTTGGCGTCGTGGACTTCTGCCCACTGGTCGCTGCCTTCGCCCACGTAGGCCGCGCCGCTGGCCAGCTGCAGGCACTTGATGGTTTTGGTCGCAGCGGTAAACGCTTCGACTTCGTGGCCGTCGATCTGCATGTACATTTCCCGTTCCATGTTTCGGTACAGGGTGCGGGCTTTGGCAGGCAGCGGGACGCGCACGACGTTGACGATAGGCTCGTCGATGCTGAACCAGTCGCGGGCGTCCAGCGACAGGCACACGTCGCGCACGGCATCTTCGATCTGCTGCTGGGCAAACGGCAACGGCCTGATCTGGTGGAAGTTGTTGTCGCCGGGCACGGCCTGGAACCAGCGTTCCTTGAACGCGCTGAACGTGCGGCCCAGGCGTTCGCCCCGGTCGATGAACCACATCTGCCCCCACAAGTCCTGCAGCCCGTTCGGGCTGGGGGTGCCTGTCAGTTCAACGAACCGGCTGGCCTTGCTGTGCGCCACCTTCGCCAGGGCCTGGGCACGTTTGCCACCCTGGCGCAGCCGGAACGACTTGAGCCGGGTGGACTCGTCGGCCACGACTTTACGGAAGGGCCACTTGTCGCCCAGCGTTTCCACCAGCCACGGCAGGTTGTCGTAGTTGCAGGTGAACACGTTTGCGGGCTTGCGCAGCGCGGCCTTGCGCTCTTTCGGATTGCCCACCACGGCGGACACTTCCACGTTGCGCAGGTTGTTCCATTTCAGGGCTTCGTCCGGCCAGGTGCTGGCGGCCACTCGCAGCGGTGCCAGCACCAGCGTGGGGCCGGGCTCGACCAGTTCCAGCAGATCCAGGGATACCAGGGTGCTGACCGTCTTGCCCATGCCCATGCCTGCCCACACGGCCCCGCGTGGCAAGTCCAGCTGGTGGCCGATGATCATCTGCTGATACGAGTGCGGCTTGAAGTCGATGCGTGGTTTCACGCCAGCACCTCATCCACGCCTTCGATGGAATCGACCACCACGACGCGCTGGCCCATACGACGCATGCGCTTGTGCTCGCGGGCTTGATGCGGCTTGGCCTTCTCGCCGGGGGCTTTGAGTTCGACCCACAAGGTCGTCCCCCACGCGCCGTCGATGAAGCGCTGCTCGCTGGCCGGGAACATCACCAGGCGGTCGGGCGCACCACGGCGGCCTATCCACTTGACCTTGCGGACTTCGCCGCCCAATTCGTTGACGCGTTTGACCAGGTAGGTTTCGATTTCAGATTCACGCATAGCGGGCGACCCTCCATGCCCGACGCACGGCGTCGAACCGACCGTGGCCCAGGCTGCGATAGAAACGGATGAATTTCAGGAACGAACGGGCGCGGGTCATGGCCGGGCCTCCCTGCGACGGTCGGCGGTGGCCTGGGCGTTCCGCTTGACGGCGAAGCCGACCGGCTTGTCGTCGTGCGACACGATCACAACGTCGTGTACCAGGCCGCAATCGCAGCAGGCGAAGCGAAACGGCACTCCGCTTTCCAGTTCGACACCCTCGCAGTCGGCGAGGACCTGGTATCCCCTGGGGGCGTTGGCGGCGCGCGTCATGTCAGGTCCGCCACTTCGGCAGAGTTGGCCCCGACCAGTCGAATGGACGCCCCCAAAGTGTTGGGCCGAAGGGGCATGATCGCGCCCTGGAACTCCGGATGATCAGGGATGATGATGCGGGCGGCGTTGTTGTTCCCGTCGGGCAGCAGATAGGCCTTATGTTCGTCTTTCTTGTCCACGCCCAGGGCCTCGGCCACTTTCTCGAAGGTGACCAGTTTGTGCCATTGGAATTGCGGGTTTCCGGTGGCCGTCGTGTGGTGAACCAGCACCCGCTGGAAATCCGGAAAGTGCCCATCAATCGCGGTGAACTGTTCTTCGGTGGCGTTGTTGGTCATCCGCCCCCGGCGGTCTTCGCCCCACTCGATCAACACGTCCTCGATCACATAGCCCTTGGCCTTTTTCAGATAGAAGTCGATCTGGTCGTTGGGGATGATCACTTCGGGCAGGCCGTCGGCGGCTTCGCAGCGGATTGCACCGACCATCGTGCCGTCGCAGCCGACGACGTGGCCCTGGGAGATGGCGACGCCCATCAGGTAGTGCCGGATATCCTTCTTCGGGGCAATCAGCCGGGCGGCTTGCAGGTAGCGCAGGGGGATGGTGACTTGATGTTCCATGGTCAGTCCTTTTTGTAGCGGTAGGTATCGAAACCAGCGGCGGACAGGGGCAAGCCTTCCGCCCAGGCGGGATTGGTGGTCATCAGCACGGCCAGGCGGTCGCTGCTGTAGTCGTCGGTGTCAGGTGCTTCGGTGATAAATTCGTCGTGTACGGACAGCACGATCTGGTAGCCCGCCGCCTCGATGGCGGGCATGCTGGCGGCCAGCACGTCGCGGGCGGCGGCCTGGGTGATGTTCTCCACCAGCTTGCCGCCGTAGGTCTTCAGGCGCTGCCACTTGCGGCTGTACTGGTTGATGCCCATGTAGGACACCTTGCCCTGGTCATCAACCTGGGGGCTGGGGTAGCACAGCACCCGGCCCGATGGCAGCGCGATGCGCAGCCAGTTGCCGTCGCGGCGCATCTTGACGCGGCGACTGGTGCGGGTCACGCCTGGCCGGACGATGGCGGCCACGACGTTGTTTTCGACTTCCTTCCACCAGCTGGCGATGTTCGGGTTAGAGTTGCGCCACAAGCGTTTGAATGAGTCGCACACGACATAGGCCCGCTTGGACAGGCCGAACGTGCGGCGCTCTTTCTCTGCCCATTCATAGGCGCGCAAGGCTTCCTGCTTGATGGTGTCGGGGATGGTGCCGATGGCGTATTCGGCCATGGCTTCCAGATCGATACGGTAGGTGGCCGCCCCAGTGATGTAGGCCCCGACGCCGCCCTCGTAGCCCAGCATCAGTTCTTTGACCTTGCCGATCTGGCGCATGTGGTCGTCCACTTCGTCGGGGTGTATCCCGAACGCCTTGGCGTAGGCCAGCTTGTACAGGTCGTGACCCTTACGGATCGGTTTGCCTTTGCTGTCGTACCCAACGATCGTGTCGTAATCGCGGAATGCTTGCAGCTTCCAGTCTTCGCCCGCCAGCCAGGCCAGCATGCGGCCTTCGATGTTGGATAGGTCGGCCACCACCAGCTTGCGGCCTTCGGGGGCGACGATGCACCCACGGATGGCGGACGAAGCCAGGGCCATGACGTTGTCGGTCACGAGGTCGGCGCATCCTGCTTTCAGGGCCTCGATGCCGTCCTCGATCTCGGCCTGCTTGAGCGTGGGCCGTGGCAGGTTCTGCGGTTGAAACAGTCGGCCAGCCCAGCGGCCTGTACGGCTGGCCCCACAAAACTGCATGGTGCCGCGCAGTCGTCCGTCGCTGCTGGCCCCCTTGATCAGGGTCTTGTACTTGGCCGTGCTGGTGGTGCTGGCCTGCAGGCGGATGGCCAACAGTTCGCGCAAGGCTTCAGGCAGATCCGGATCGTTGATTCGGCGTTCCAGCGTGGACTGCTGCATGTCGGGCAGGCTCACGCCGTAGGCCGCCAGGACGTGGGCCAGCATGGCATCGCGCTGGGTGGCGGCCTGCACGTCGCCATCGGTCAGCGCCTGGGTGCGCGCAGCCAGGGCTTTCTGTTCGCGCTCCACGGCGGTAATGGCGGCCTGGGCCAGGTCAAGATCGACGGCCACGCCTCGGTCGTTGATGCGCTGGTCCAGGTGCCACAGATCCAGTTCCGCCCCCTTGTAGTTCCACTCGGGCAGCTTGGCCGCGATGGCGCGCATGGCCAGGATGTCGCTGCCCGCATAGGACACGAACCTGGCCCACTGTTCGGGGTGGGTCTTGCTGGTGGCGCGGCGCAGGGTGCTGTTGGCCGGGCGCGGCTTGCAGAACAGGTGGATCAGCTGCCTGCCGTCTTTGTCTTTGGCCTGGTCGGTGTCGATCTGCAGCACGTCGCACAGTGCGCCCAGCGCGCCGGGCATGCCGTGGGCCAGGGCGCGTACCATCGTGTCGCGCCAGCGTTCGGGACCGGCGAAACTCCGGCCCCACGATTCATAGAAATCAAAGCCTGTTGGGCGGCCCAGTCGGCATTGTGTCCTGCGCTCTACAAACACCTGGCGCAGTATTGTCCTGTCGAAATGACTGTTGTGCGCCACCAGCGTCACAGACTCGTCGCCCAGCAGGTCGTACAGTGCCTTCGGCATGCTGTCCTGGGTGCAGTCCCACACGCTGACCGGGCCGTCGTCCACCGCCCAGGCGAACAGCATGATCTCGGCTTTTTCGGCGTAAGCGTGCGTGCCGTGGGTAATCGGCACTTCGGAAAACGTTTCTAAATCCAACCAGAGTACGGTCATGCACGCCACCTTGCGCCGATGAAGTTCGGGTGAACTGTGCGCCGTCCTGCAGCCCAATCCATGCGTAGGTTTTCGCTGCGTGTTCCGTAACTAAGGTTTGACAGCCGGTTATCGGCAGGCTGGTGGTTTAAGTGCAGGACTTCACAGCCATTGGGGCACTGGCCGACGAAAGCTTCGAGAACAAGCTGGTGTACCAAGCGCGAGTTGCCCCGGCCTAAAGCTACCGTGACGTGGCCGGAGTTGTTGCGTCCTGGGCGCAGCACCTTGCCTTGCGCGACACGCACGGTATCGACGCCGTGGCAGACGACACGCACGGGTCGGTCAACCGAACGCACACGCCCTGCGTCGCTTACCTGATAGCGGCCTTCGTAGCCAGGTATGTCTTTCCATATTTCCACTTGACGTTCTCCTTGTTCACTTTGCAAAGGGTGTGATTCGAGTTCACGCCCTTTGCAAAGCGCCCTGGGCGCGTGGCCCAGGGGGTTGTGGGTTAAACCAGATCGTCGGCGGTCGCGCCTTCGGTCACGTCGTCGAACTCGTCTTCGCTGGCCGCGCCGCCACCGGCGAAGGCGTCGCCGTCCTTGTAGAACTGGACGCCGCGCAACTGCGCGTTGATGCGCTTGCCGTAGTTGTTGTCCTGCGCCCACAATTCCAGGCTTGCGTTGACGTAGCAGCCGGAATACGGGCGGCCATCCGCTTCGGTCAGGGGGCTTTTATCGGCATCGATCACCAGCGGACGGGTGCTGCTGCGGCTGGAAATGTAGAGATTGCCGGGGAAGCCGTCGTAGTTGGCTTTCAGGTCGCCGTCGTGCAGGCACAGCTTGTCCTGGGCGCGCATCTGTTTCAGCACGGCCTCGGCCTTGGCGCCCCATTTTTCCTTGGCCACGGCCTCGATGGCCGCGTTGATGGTTTTGACTTGGGGGTCGGCGGGGTCCAGCAGGAAGGTGGCCGAAAAGGCAGGCTTTCCTTCACCGTTGACGGTCTTGGCCTCGAACAGGGCGTTCAGGAAGGCGGCGCGGACGTTCTTGAGTTGGATCTTCATGGTTCAAATCTCCGGGTGTTTAAAAAGGTGTGGGCAAAGAATCTTTGCGCGCCGCGTGGCATGCTCGATGGCCTTCTGGCGGCGCAAACGGTCGGTGGGGGCGTTCTTGACGCTGGCGGCGGCCACAAGCTCTTGCCGAACGTGCGGCGGCAGCAGCGTCGAAACGGCGGGGGCTTGTGGTTTGGTCATACAAGGTCCTCCGCTGTTTCGGTCACATCCTCGAATTCGTCAGCGGTGGCCTGGATGATCAGCGCCGGGCGCTTGTCGGACTCGGGGGCAACGGACGGTTTGCCTTCGGACTGCGTGATGAACGCTTGCAGCTTGGGCCACTGGCGTGGGCCGATGGCACCGGACTTGTGCAGCTTCTCGGCAGTGGTCGGGCTGATCAGCTTCAGGTCATACATCTGCTCAACCTTCAGCCGCATGCCCTTCAACGTGGTTTCCACATCGTCGTTGTTGGTCCACTGGCGATTGCCGCGTCGGCCTTCCACCAGCTTGTAGCCAGGCACAACATGCCCGGCCAGCAGTTCGGATTCCACGCGCCCGCGCACCGCCTTGCACCAGCCTTCGATCAGATCCAGGTGGGGCATCAGGCTGGCGATGTGCTGGTTGTCGGCCACGGTGATGCGTTCCATCGCGCCGCCCAGCTGGACGCCGATGTCACGCGTCATGTCCACGAAGTCGTCGGCCACCGTGTTCAGGTTGAACTGGGCCAGCTTGTTGCAGTTGGCCTTGTGGGGGCAAAAACGGCATTGCTTATCGCCAGGCACCAGGTCGTCATCAGAGACGTTGCCCGCTTCGAGGATCGACATGGCGTAGCCCGCCTTCGCTTCGATTTCTTCGGCGAACGCCAGCAGTTCATCCACAGTGCAGGTGTCTTCGGACACATGATCCAGCCGGGGCTGGTGGATCACCATGCGCACCTTCTTGAAATCGCCCAGCATGCCGAACTCGTTGAGCGCCCCCAGGGCGTACAGCCTCAGCTGCTCGTTGTCCTGGGCATCGACCTTCACGCCACGGCCATATTTCAGATCGTGGACCTGGATCTCGTCGTCGGTCAGGATGACGGCATCGCTGGTGCCGAACTGGTCGGGGTAGCCGACGTACCGGCTGAACTCCACCCGCTGTTCGATCAACAGTTCGTGGCCCAAGGCGGCGGCCCGGACGGCATCCACATAGGTCTGGACGTAGCCCGCCATGTCGGCATCCACGTCGAACACTGGACCTGACGCCGCTTCTTCCTCGGGCGTCAGCGGTTTTGCGGCGGGGTTGACCAGCAGCCATTCCGCTTCGCCATTCCAGAGCATGATCCGCTGACCGATGAAATGGGCAGCGTCCACGCCCTGCGTCAGGCATTCGGATCCCAGGAAGTGGGCGGCAGTGCCCTCGTCGGCGAACTCGCTGGACGTGTCCGGATACTGGGCCTCCATCGCCAGGCTACCGGGGCACCGTGCCCAGCGGTGGGCGCTTGAGGGGGAAAGCAGTGCGTGGCTCATTTCGACACCTCCACGAAACGGTGCTTGCTGTCCAGGCGATACGGGGTGTCGGGCTTGATGCCGTCCTCGCCCACGTAGCCGATGACAGTGCGGTAACGGTCGGCTTTTTCGTCGTACCAGCGCAGCCGTATTTCGCCTTTCTCACCGGCGGTGGCCGTGCCGAAATCACCGGCGGTGGCCGTGCCGAAATCACCGGCGGTGGCCGTGCCGAAATTACCGGCGGTGGCCGTGCCGAAATTACCGGCGGTGGCCGTGCCGCGATAACCGGCGGTGGCCGTGCCGCGATAACCGGCGGTGGCCGTGCCGGATTCACCGGCGGTGGCCGTGCCGAAATTACCGGCGGTGGCCGTGCCGAAATTACCGGCGGTGGCCGTGCCGAAATTACCGGCGGTGGCCGTGCCGAAATTACCGGCGGTGGCCGTGCCG
>Ga0182737_1002004_pt1 | contig 18020 bp, 15 predicted proteins | sample eDN5th30CBELigOP_FD_128878 | JGI IMG/M metagenome (GOLD analysis project Ga0182737, IMG submission 128878) | Enriched Organic Plus compost microbial communities from Emeryville, California, USA - eDNA 5th pass 30_C BE-Lig OP (version 2) (version 2) ...
CAACAACTTGCTGAACACTTGAACCGAAGCCCTTCCATGACTTCCGACCGGCGGCCCCGGCGCGCGAAGCTTACCGGAATCCCCTGCCGGCGTCTGTATGTTGCAATGCAGCAGGGCTTTGGTAGAAGATGCAAGTGATTGATCCGGTTTGACAAACCAGCATTGATCCACCTATCGTTTGTGATAGTCGTCATCAATCCGAATCCCACGGGGAACCGAATGAACATGAAGCTGCCGCTGCTCTGCGTGACCGTCCTGGCCAGCCTGAACTGGCATCCGTACGCGTTTGCCGCGGACCCGGAGGTTCCGGAAGCCGGTGCTGGCGAGAGCAGTGCAGGTGCCGGCGAGGGGGCCGCAGGCCAAGGCAGTGCTGGTACCACGGGTACTGGTCCTGGTGCTGGTGGCAGTACGGGTGCCGCTGGGGGAGGCGCGGCTGGGGGAGGCGCAGGCGCGTTAGCGGGCGGCAAGGTTGCTGCAGGCCTGAGCTTGGGCACCGTGGCGGGCATCGGTGGTGCGGTGGCGGCCGCCATCGCCCTGTCGAACAGCAATGACAACTCCACTGACCACAACAACAACCCGAACCCGCCGCCGGGCGGCGGCGGTGGCGGCACCACCGGCACCACCGGCACCACGCGCTGACGGATCGCCAGTACGAACGCGGTAGCCGCCGGCTGGCCCGGCGGCACCTTCTGGCGGGCGGCCCCTGGCCGCCCCTGCCTTTTCCATCGGAACAGAAATGAAGCTCAGCCCCATCGCCATCGCGCTGCTGGCGACGACTGGCCTGTCCGGCTGCCTGTGGGCGCCGGGCCAGCACCTGGAGCGGACCGCACCCGGTCCTGCGCAGATCCACACCACCGGCAATGACCAGCTCGACCTGGTGGCGATCACGCCCCGGCTGATCGCCATGGACCGCGCCGCGGCCGCGAACGAGGCGGTTCCCGCCGCCCTCGCCAGCTACCAGCCGGGCCCGTACCGGATCGGCGCCGGCGACGTCCTCTACATCACCGTGTGGGACCACCCGGAGCTGACCGTCCCGGCGGGTGCGCAGCAGCAGCTCAATGCCGCCGGCCGCCTGGTGCAGGGCGACGGCACGCTGTTCTACCCCTACGTCGGCAAGATCAACGCCGCCGGGATGACCCCGTCCGAGCTGCGCGACGAACTCGCCCAGCGCCTGGCGCGCTACATCGAAGCGCCGCAGGTCGACGTCTCGATCCTCACCTACGCCAGCCAGCGCGCGTGGGTCACCGGCGCCGCCGCCCGCCCGGGCGTGGTGCCGATGACGGTGGTGCCGATGACCCTCAACGACGCCATCGGCAGCGCCGGCCTCAATCCACAGGAAGCCGACCTGTCCGGCGTGCGCCTGACCCGCGACGGAGTGACCTACACGCTGGACCTGTCGCGTCCGGAAGCCGGATCGCTCCTGCTCAAGGCCGACGACCACATCTACATCCCGTTCCTGGACAGCAAGGAAGTGTTCGTGGTCGGCGAGGTCAACCAGCCTGGCGCGCAGAACTTCAAGACTGGCAGCATCAGCCTCAGCCAGGCGCTGGGCCGCGCCCGCGGCCTGGCCCAGGCGACCTCGAACGGCAACGCGGTCTACGTGATCCGCGGCAGCAGCGACCTGGAAACGAAGCCTTCCGTGGTGTACCAGCTCGAGGCGCGTTCGCCGGCGGCCTTCGCCGTGGCCAGCCAGTTCGAGCTGCTGCCAGGCGACGTGGTGTTCGTCGGCGCCGCCGGCATCACCCGCTGGAGCCGCTTCGTGAACCAGCTGCTGCCGTTCACCGGAATCATCAGCAACGCCGCCAGGGCGAGCTCCGACCTGTCGAACTGACGCCTTGCTGTACGCCCGCGCGACGCATGCCGAGCACCGCTCCGCCCGCGCCACGTTCCGTGGCGCGGGCGTGATCGCGCGCGTGGCGCTGGTAGCCACGCTGCTGGCCACCAGCGCCTGCTCAAGCAGCAGCCGCACCGCACTGGACACGATGAAGCTGGTGGGCAACCGCTGGAAATCGCCAGTGCGGGTGGAGAAGCTCGACAGCGTCCCCTACCCGGTAATGCAGGTCGAGGGCGCGGGTTACCGCGGCGCCCTGGTCATGACCGTCATCGATGGAAGCCGCCAGGCCTGGTATGGCGGCCAAGGCGAGCTGATGCTCCTGCGCGACGGCCTCGTCGTGGGCACCCATGGCATGACCGAAGCCAACGTCGACGAGATCCGCATCGAGGGCGACAACCCTTTCGTGCGTCTGGCTTCACTCGGCGGCGAGCAGGCGACGGTAACGCGCAGGTACGACTGGCGCGACGGCTACCGTTACGGCGTCGTCGTCGAAGGTCGCCTGCAGCAGCGTGGCAAGGAGCGCGTGGAGATCCTCGGGACGGAACGCGACCTGCTCCATTTCGAGGAATCGCTTTCCGGGCCCGGCGTGCGCGGCAGCAACCACTACTGGGCCGATCCGGAAACCGGATTCATCTGGAAGAGCCGGCAACTGGTGGCGTCGGGCACCTGGGTGGAGCTGGTGCAGCTGAAGCCTGACCAGGAAGCCCGCAAATGAGGGCGGCGCTGCTGTCCGCGATGTGCGGGCTTCTTCTTTCGTTGTCCACTGCCGCCCATGCCCAACAGGCCTGGGTGGAGGGCGCAGTGCGCCAGCCCGGAGCCATCGCCCTCGGAGCCGACGCGCGTTTTCTGGACGTGCTGCTCGTTGCAGGCCCAACCGAGGAGGCGTATCCGCTCGGCGGCGCCGTGTTGCGCCCGACGGAACTGGCAGCCCAGCACCGGATGAAGGCTGGCCTGGAGTACGACCTCGAAGCACTGGCGGCCACGCGGCTTCCCGCCGAAATCGCATCGCAGGTCCCGCGACTGCAGGCCTGGCTCAAGACACTGCCGGTGACCGGCCGCGTCCGCGCCGACATGGATCCGCGACGCCTGGAGCTGGATCGGTTCTCCAACCGCCCAGCCGCCGACGGCGACCGCTTCGTGTACCCGCGCCGGCCGCGCACCATCCGCGTCGTCGGCAGCGTGGCAGGCCAGTGCGAACTGGCGCATACCCCGCTGCGCGAGGCTGCCGATTACCTGCGTGACTGCACGATCGCTGCCGGCGCAGACCGCGACTGGGTCTATGCGATCCAGCCCGATGGCGAAGTCCAGCGGCTGGGCATCGCCCCCTGGAACCGCAGCAACGGGCAGGCCCTTGCACCGGGCGCACTGGTTTACGTGCCGCTGGATGAGCGCGCCCTGCGCGACGTGGCGCCCGACTTCAACGCCGACATGGCTGCCTTCCTGGCCACCCAGTACCTGCCGGCGGAGGTACCGTGAAGCATTCCTCCGCCCGCCGCCTGGCGCCCGCCACCAGCCTGCTTGCCCTGGCCATCAGCGGCAGCCTGCATGCCGAAGTGCCGGTCACCCAGAGCGCCTGGGGTGGCGCCGGCCTGTTGCAGAACCCGACCGCGCGCATGGCGCCGGAAGGCGAGCTGAGCTTTGTCGCCAGCCATACCTCGCCCTACAGCCGCTACAACGTTTCGTTGCAGCCGTTCCCGTGGCTGGAGGCTTCGTTCCGCTACATCAACGTGGCCGGCCTGCGTTACGGCCCAGAGGGCCTGAGCGGCGACCAGAACTACAAGGACAAGTCGGTCGACTTCAAGCTGAGACTGTGGGAGGAAGGCCGCTGGCTGCCACAGGTTGCCTTCGGCATGCGCGACATCGGCGGTACCGGCCTGTTCTCCAGTGAATACCTGGTGGCGAGCAAGCGCTTCGGCCAGTTCGATGCGAGCCTGGGGCTCGCGACCGGCTATCTGGGCAGCAACGGCGACTTCCAGAACCCGCTGCGCTGGATCGACGACCGGTTCAGCACGCGCCCTCCCGCCACCAGCTCGGTAGAGAACGCTGGTCGCTTCGGCACGCGTTACCTGTTTCGGGGCTCTGTCGGCGTGTTTGGTGGCTTGAGCTGGCAGACACCATACGAGCCGCTGCTGCTGAAGCTGGAATACGACGGTCACGATTACGACCAGGAGCCACGGCGCAAGCTGCTGCCTCAGGATTCCCGCGTCAACGTGGGCCTGCACTACCGGGTCCGTCCGGGCGTGCAGGTGATGCTGGGCTGGGAGCGCGGTAACGAGCTTTCGGCTGCCCTGGTCCTGCGCGGCAACCCGGGGCACAGCGTCGTCCCTGCACATCCGCTGGACCCTCAACGCGAGCCATTGGACAGGCACGCTGCACCAGGCGACCAGATCGCCAACGCGTCCGTCATCGGCCCCTCGCCCGCCGAGAGCGGCGCGGACGTCGTCCTGCGCCCCGGTCAAAGCTGGGCGGACGTGTCCTCGCGCCTGTACCAGAACGCCGGTCTCGACGTCCACGACATCAGCGTGGCGGACCGCGAACTGATCGTGCGCGGCAACCAGACCCGCTACCGTCGCACCTCGGAAGGCCTGGACCGGGCGGCGCGCATCGTCGCCAACTCCACCGATGGTATCGACTGGGTCACGGTGGAATTCGAAAGGCGCGGACTTCCGGTTGCCCAGTCCAGCGTTTCCCTGGATGCGCTGCGCGCCCATGACCGCGGCGATATCGACTCGGCCACGCTGTCGCGCAGCGTCGAACTGAACCCGCCGGGCAGTTCGCGCCTGGGCAATGTGGTGCACGAGGAGCCGCTGGATCGCTTCAGCTTCCAGATGTCCCCCGGCTTCCGCCACATCATGGGCGGCCCGGACGGCTTCCTGCTCTACCAGCTCAGCGCCAACGGCTCGGCGGAGTGGCGTTTCTCGCGCAACACGTGGCTGTCCGGCACCGTCAGCGCCAACCTGTTCGACAACTTCGACAAGTTCAAGTACGACGCGCCCAGCAAGCTTCCGCGCGTCCGCACCGACATGCGCCGGTACGTGACCACCTCCGAGGTTACCGTGCCGATGCTGCAGCTGACGCACGCCCGCTCCATGGGCCGCGACCTGTATGGCATGGCCTACGCAGGCCTGTTCGAGTCCATGTTCGGCGGCGTCGGCGGCGAGATGCTGTACCGGCCGTTCGGCGAGCCTTGGGCGGTCAGCGTGGACGTCAACTGGGTCAAGCAGCGCGACTTCGACCAGCACTTCAGTTTCCGCGACTACGAAACGGGTACCGGGCATGCCACGTTCTACTACTCGCTCGACCGGGAGCGGCGGGTGCACGCCTCGTTGGCCGCCGGGCGCTACCTGGCTGGCGACTGGGGCGCGACCCTGACCCTGGCCAGGGTCTTCGACAACGGCGTGACCATGGGCGCCTGGGCCACCAGGACTAACGTCTCGTCCGAGGAGTTCGGCGAGGGCAGCTTCGACAAGGGCATCTTCGTCACCATCCCGTTCGACCACCTGCTGCCCCGTTCCGTACCCGGCCGCTTCAACCTGGTCTGGAACCCGCTGGTCCGCGACGGTGGTGCCCGCCTCAGCCGGCCCTACAGCCTGTACGGCATGACCGGCGAGCGCGACCGCCGCTCGTTCTTCAACGAACCCGGTTTCTGAGCATGCAGCCGGGCCGGCCTCGCCGCACTGACTGGGACAGTGAGCCACGGCTGTCTATTCTGCTATCCTCGTCACATCCTATGCTGCATCGCAGCAGGCAGGATGGGGCCCCGAGCGGATCACTATCCCCGGCGCCCAAGACCTACAGGGGAAAACCGCGATGCTTTTGAGTCCACTTCGGCCTGCAACCGAGGTCAGGCCAGATTCGGCCAACAATTTTACGGCCGCTTTCGGCGCCATCCTCCGGTTCGGCGACCCGATCCTGTTGATCGCCGGCACGCTGCTCGCCCATCTGCTGCGGTTTGGAACCCTCGCGCATGCCCGGGACGAAATCGGGGTTGTCGTGGTGGCCGTCCTGACGGCGCTTATCGTGTTCAACACATCGCCGCTGTATCGGAGCTGGCGCGGGCGAGGTCTGACCGCCGAGGCATTCCAGGTCGGGCTGCAATGGTCGGTCGTATTCACCGGGGTCCTGGTGTACACCACCGCCCTGCAGCTCAGCGACGACCTCTCGCGGCTGTGGTTGGCCTCATGGTTCGCATTGAGCCTGACGGCCGCCATCGGCCTGCGCATCGTCGTGCGCGGCGGGGCAGCTTGGGTGCGCTCGCGCGGCATGGACCAGCGCACTGCCGTGATCGTGGGCGCCAACCCGGATGCACAGCGGATCGTCGACGCCCTGCAGAGCAGCCCTTGGGCAGGTATCCGGGTTGCTGGCTGGTTCGCCACCCATGCCGACCGCAGCACGATCAATGGCGTGCCTCTGTTGGGACGCTTGGATGCGCTGGAAGGCTACGTGGCTTCCCGCCAGGTCGACCAGGTGTGGATCGCACTGCCAATGAAGGAGCAGGCCAAGATCTCCTTCGCGCTGAACCAGCTCCAGCACTCAACGGCAGACATCAAGTTCGTGCCCGACCTGTTCGGCATGCATCTGCTCAACCATTCGGTGGAACAGATCGCCGGCCTGCCGGTGATCAACCTGCAGCAGACCCCCTTGCAGGGCCCAGCGCGGATCCTGAAGGCGATCGAGGACCGGGTGCTGGCCGCCGCGATCCTGCTGGCCATCTCGCCGCTCATGATCGCGATCGCCATCGCGGTGAAACTGAGTTCGCCCGGCCCAGTGTTCTATCGGCAGGAACGCATGAGCTGGAACAACAAGACCTTCTGGATGCTGAAATTCCGCTCGATGCCGGTTGACGCTGAGACCTCAACCGGCGCCGTTTGGGCGAAGGCGGGCGAGAACCGCGCCACGCGCGTTGGCTCCTTCCTGCGCAAGACAAGCCTGGACGAACTTCCGCAGTTCATCAATGTGCTCAAGGGCGACATGTCCATCGTCGGCCCACGACCCGAACGCCCGGTGTTCGTGGACAAGTTCAAGAACGAGATCCCTGCCTACATGAAGAAGCACATGGTCAAGGCTGGCATTACGGGCTGGGCACAGGTCAATGGCTGGCGTGGATCGACAGACCTGAACAAGCGCATCGAGTGCGACCTGTTCTATATCGAGAACTGGTCGCTGGCCTTCGACCTCAAGATCATTTTCCTGACCCTGTTCAAGGGGTTCGTGAACAAGAACGCGTACTGACAGGGACGCTCGTTATGAAAATCGCCGTTGCCGGCACCGGATATGTCGGCCTTTCCAATGCAATCCTGCTGGCCCAGCATCACAAAGTTGTCGCCTTGGATATCAATCCAGGGCGCGTCGAGGCCATAAACGCCCGTCGCTCGCCCATCGAAGACCGCGAGGTCGAGGAATACTTGGCTGACAGACCGTTAGACCTGGTAGCCACGTTTGATCCGCGGCAAGCCTATGAAGGCGCGGACTTCGTCATCATCGCCACGCCTACCGACTACGACCCGCAGACCAACTACTTCAATACAAAGTCGGTCGAGTCGGTTATCCGCGACGTGATGGCTATCAACCCGGCCGCCACCATGGTGATCAAGTCCACCGTGCCGGTCGGTTACACGCAGCGCCTGCGCGAGGAACTGGGCACCGACAAGGTGATCTTCTCGCCGGAGTTCCTCCGCGAAGGCCGCGCCCTGTACGACAACCTGCACCCGAGCCGGATCGTGGTGGGCGAGCGCTCCGAGCGCGCCGCCACCTTCGCGGCGTTGCTGCAGGAGGGAGCCATCAGTCGCGACGTGCCGGTGCTTTTCACCGACCCCACCGAGGCCGAGGCGATCAAACTGTTCGCCAACACCTATCTGGCCATGCGCGTGGCCTACTTCAACGAACTGGACACCTACGCGGCCACCCATGGCTTGGACACCCGCCAGATCATTGATGGCGTCAGCTTGGACCCGCGCATCGGCAGCCACTACAACAATCCGTCTTTCGGCTATGGAGGCTACTGCCTGCCAAAAGACACAAAGCAACTACTGGCCAACTACCGCGACGTGCCGCAGCACTTGATTCAAGCCATCGTCGACTCCAACACCACGCGCAAGGACTTCATTGCGGACGAAATCGTGCGACGTAACCCGAAGGTGGTCGGCATACACAGATTGATCATGAAGGCAGGCTCGGACAACTTCCGAGCATCCAGCATTCAGGGCGTCATGAAGCGGATCAAAGCCAAAGGGATTGAGGTGATCGTCCACGAACCCGTCCTCAAAGAGCCGGAGTTCTTCCACTCGAAAGTTGTAAATGACCTCGTCGCATTCAAGGCCCAGTCCGACGTAATCATCGCCAACCGAATGACTGACGACTTGCGTGATGTAGCGGAGAAGGTTTACAGCCGTGACCTTTTCGGAGCGGACTAAAGAAGGGCAGCCACCTATGAAAGTTCTTGTCACTGGTGCGGCCGGTTTCATTGGCTTCCACAGTTCTCAGCGCCTACTTGACTTTGGTCATGAGGTCGTCGGCATCGATAACCTCAATGACTACTACGACGTCCGCCTGAAGAACGCGAGACTCGGAATCTTGGGGTGCAGGCCAAACTTCACCTTCGCTCGACTGGACCTCTCCGATCGAGAGGGAATGGCCGCACTTTTCCGCCAAAATACCTTCGACGCGGTTCTCCACCTCGGCGCCCAAGCTGGCGTTCGCTATTCATTGGAAAATCCTTTCGCCTATATCGACAGCAACATCGTCGGCACATTGACGGTCTTGGAAGGGTGCCGGCAACAGAGCGTCAAACATCTCATCTATGCCTCATCGTCTTCCGTGTACGGCGCGAACAAGAAGCAACCGTTCTCCATCGAGGACCGTGTCGATACGCCCGTATCGCTCTACGCAGCAACCAAGAAGGCCGACGAAATGTTGTGCCATTCGTACGCGCACCTCTATCGGTTCCCGATCACGGGGTTTAGGTTCTTCACTGTGTATGGACCGTGGGGCCGCCCAGACATGGCGTACTTTAAGTTTGCCGGTGCCATTATGGGCGGGCGGCCAATCGACGTTTACAACCATGGGGATATGCAGCGCGACTTCACATACATCGATGACATCGTAAACGGCATCATGGCCGCCGTTAATGAAGGCCCCGTTGCCCCTAAAGTCGATGAACCTCCCCACAAAGTTTACAACCTCGGCAATAACCAACCCGTTCCGCTTCTCGACATGATTGGCGCCCTAGAGCGTAGCTTGGGCACAACCGCGACGAAGAACTTCCTTCCCATGCAAGCGGGCGATGTGAAAGCGACCTATGCTGACATAAGCGAAATGCAGCGAGACTACGGGTTTCAGCCTCGAGTTTCGGTCCAGGAGGGCATGGAGAGGTTCGCTCACTGGTACCTAGACTGGGCCAAGCAGTTGGCAGGCTGATCGGTGGCCAGCATTAATTCAAACTTGGCTTTTGCCGTATTCTCGCAAGCATTACGCTACGTGGGACCGCTAGCCGCCTATCCCATTCTAACCCGTAGACTTGGCGTTGACGCATTTGCTGCGTTCTCGACTCTCGTGGCCGGCGGTATGGTGGCCGCGCTGTTTGTCGAATTCGGCTATGGACTGCATTCGGTCCGTGAAATTGCCGCCAAGGGCTCAAAAGGTGCGGGTTCGATCGTTGGAACATTATGTGCGGGACGCCTTCTAACTTTTCTGGCGACCGCTTTGGTGTTGGCGGGAATAAATCTTGTGGGCGGCGCCCATCAGTGGTGGCAGCCGTATGCCCTTACGTTGGCACTAGGCCTGGCTTACGGATTTAGCGCTTCGTGGTATTTCATCGCGATTGAGAACACGCGCACTTTGGCACTGATCGATCTGGTTTGCACAGCAGTAACGGTCGCCGCAGTCTGGATTCTCGTGAGAAGTCCGGATGACGTCACTGCAGCCATCCTATCCATCGCTACGCCACTACTGGTCGCCAACCTCTATGGTCACCACAGGGCAGTGAAAGCCCTAGGCCTCTCCCTACCGAATCTAGTGAACCTCGTCCGCTCTATGGCGGATTCCGCGCACTTCTTCTTCTTCACCGGATTCCCTTCGATCACTGGAAGGTGGGCAGTCATCGCCGCCTCCATATCGTCGTCACCGATCCAGATTGCAGTCTTTGCGGCGGCTGACAAGATTCTAACGGCGGCCGTCAATACAACGGTGCCGATCTCGCGGGTATTATTACCGCGAGTTGCGAAGATGGCAACAGACGAGCCCGCATCCGCAATGCGGACAGTGCACATAATGTTGGCGTCTTGCGGTGCACTTTACATAGTTGGCTCGATCGCGTGTATCGCTTTGTCCGAGCCAATATTGCAACTCCTTTTTCCACAGTCGCGTGTTTCGGTCGACACTTCGATTTTCATCGCACAGATGTCTATTGTACCCATCGCAGCGTGCATCCGACTTCTAAATCAAGTCGGACTGGTCTCATTCAGACGAGAGCGTGTCTGTGCGCTTATTTCGATCGTGGTCGCCGGCGTTTTCATTCCAGCATCTTTCTGGCTCGGGGCGCAGGATTATGACGCGATGGCGATTGTTGCCCTTAGAATCACGCTTGAGCTGAGCTCTCTTGCGGTGCTTCTTATGTACTTCGCGGGCCTAAAGCGGTCCATTACAAACCCATAAAACCGAAGTCCGCAAAGCCGTGAAATTATTGTTCGCCGTAGACCACATCTTCACTGAGACCCCGGACGGAAGCACGTACACTACGGGTGGCAAGTTTCCATACTCCGCGTGGAAGTCTTACCTATCTGTATTCGACGAAATTATCGTCGTCAGTAGAGGTCAGAAAGGCTCTCACGTCGATGGACTAGCACGCTCTGACGGCCCAAGAGTGCGTTTCGTTTTTGTCCCCGCCGGTCGCGGGCTCGGGCGCATTATTTCAATTCGTAAGCAGGCTCGGGCGGTAGGGCTGGCCATGAACGAGGCCGATTGCGTGGTGGCGAGACTCCCATGCGAGACCGCTCTACTTGCTTGTTCGCTCGCACGCGCTCGGCGCAAGCCTTGTTTGGCCGAGGTTGTGGCTTGTGCTTGGGATGCGACTTGGAACCATGGATCGTTGACCGCGAAAGCGTATGCCCCGATCTTTACCTGGTTGACACGCCAAGCAGTCGGCAGAGCCCAGGCCGCCAGATATGTCACAAGCAAGTTCCTTCAGGGCCGGTACCCAACGGGCGGGCACGAGTTCTCGGCATCCAATGTCATTCTGTCGACTCCAGGACGAACACGCGAGTATTGCCAGCGGGAACACATAAGACTGGGGACCATTGGAGCCCTGCATACCAAGCTGAAAGGCATTGACGTGGCCATGCGGGCTCTGGCGGAACTGAAGGCGCACGATCCGAAGTTCTCGTTTGAGTATCGCGTCCTAGGCGAGGGCGACCCGACGCCATTTAGGGAGCTCGCGTACAAGTTGAATCTCGACGGCGACGTATACTTCGATGGGACTCGTCAGCCTGGCGCAGATGTAGCTGCTTGGCTTGACGGCCTCGACTTTTATTTGCAGCCGAGCTACCAAGAAGGCTTACCCCGTGCTTTGATCGAGGCGCTTAATCGCGGTCTAGTGAGCGTCGGCTCTACTGCGGGCGGAATCCCGGAGCTCCTCCCTCCAGATCGGCTTCACAAGCCGGGCGACAGCGCGGCGTTGGCAAGGCTCATCGCGGAGCTTGCAACCCTCCCTGACAAGGAGCTTAACAAGGAAAGCGTCCTGAGCTTCCGTACTGCCCAGCGGTATACGATCGACGTCGTAACGGACGCAAGGCTACAGTCTCTCAAGTTTCTAGCGAGCTTGGTGTCCCAATGATAGGTATCGGGAAGCGTGTGTATAGGTTTCTCAAACTTCAGAGAGAAGCGGTTTGGCTTGTCTACAATGCCAGTAATATTGACAAAAATTCAGGGCTCTTACGTCGTGCTTACGCGAAACTCGCCGCACGCAGACTTGCATTGAGGTTCGGTATATACGTGGCCCCGTCGGCTCGCGTTGGCACAGGACTCGTCTTACCACATCCCACCGGTATCGTGATAGGCGAAGGCGCCGTTATCGGCAGCAACGTTACTATTTACCAGCACGTCACGATCGGCCGGAGACGGTCTGACACACCGTCTTATCCCAACATTGGCGACCGAGTCACCATTTATGCCGGCGCCGTTATAGTCGGTGGAATAGATATCGGCCCCAGAAGCGCCATCGGCGCCAACTGTGTAGTGATGAACGACGTCGCCGATGATTCTGTCGTTCGGCCATGTGTGGTCGCCCAGGTAAAGCCATGCGCAACAGACAGCAAGTAGTTGAACCGCACGAGACGGGGCACTCCTTCTTCAACCTCGTCACAGAGAAGCCGCCGGCGGTAGTTATAGCGCTCCTTTTTGCCTACCTCATCATTTACAGGATTGCGACACCCCCGATTAGCGCGCTTATCCTTGACAGTGGCGCCGAGCATATCGGACTTCGCGCCATTTCTAATAGTATTTTGCAGCTTTCCCTGTTCTTTCCAATTATTTTCATGCGTCGCGTGGGGATATTCCACCCGCTTGCATTTCCGACCCTCTTCGGCGTTGCTTTCGACGCAATTTTTCAACCTCTACACCTCGCCCTCCCATTTATTATATCGTTCAAGCCATTCCTTGAGATGAGTACAAGCTACTCAATCTACATGTCGGCGCTGCCCCCAACGGAGTACTCCCTTCTTAATGTCAAGAGTGATCTCGTCCACTCATTCTTCCTGATATTCACGTATGCGGGCTTTGCGCTTGCTAGCAGCCTCAAAGTTCCGACTTTCGGACGCAAGTTTCCTGCGAACGCAAACTACACGTTCGCTGCAAAATTATACCTTCTATGTACGATCACGCTCGCGACGGCTTTTATTATTGGTCGAGGCGGCGTGGAAAGCCAGATTGTTTCCTTTTATCAAGGGCGCTACGAAACCCTAGCCGGATGGGGGGCGATATTCGCTCCGGTCAAGACCGCGGCTGTAGCTCTTATGCTATGGATTGCTGTCGCTAGTCGGCTGGGCAAGGATTTTTGGCTCGCCCTAATGGTCCTTGCGCCTCTTTACTGGCTGGTGGATGGTTCGCGCAGTAGCTTGCTGATCCTGATCCTCTCTTGCCTCGTCGTATATGCGATGAAGCGACGCCGGATTCCGACAAAAATGATTCTCGCGTCCGGAGCGTTTGCGTTCGTCGCCTTTGGATTTCTTGGAATAATCAGGCAAGACTTCAGAGCGGACTCTGTCGATCTCTCGGCAATTTCTGAGGCCGGAATTGTGGATGCCATAGCTGCTAGCCAGAAAGAGACAAGTAAGAGAAGCGCAGAAGAAGCAGATCTGGCAGCGATTCTGACGGCAGACGAACATTCCGGCCGACTGTGGGGGCGTAGCTACCTTGCGGTTGTTGCCTACCCAATCCCCCGTGCAATCTGGGAAGAGAAGCCCAAGAACATCTACACGTATGTGAATTGGGTTGCATTCCAGGGAAACTCGGCAGATAGTTTCGCTCCGCAGACATGGGGAATTCCCATTGAAGCTTCGACCGAGGCGTACTGGAACTTTGGACATCTCGGTGTTTGTGGCGTGGCGCTCATGGTCGGCCTAATGCTTGGATGCATCTTCAGGTCATTCAAGCTCAACCCGCAGTCCCCCATCCTCCTTATTATCTATATTCAGTCGCTTCTGTACTTAACTGGGGACTCGAGGATGGCGCTCTATTTCGTGCAGAATGTCTGCGCCGCCCTGATTATGACTGCGATAGCGGTTATCGCCGCCAGTAAGGCACATAACTCGCCCGCTCGGTCGAGTATCTTAAAATGATGAATATCATGCATGTAACGGAGGTTCTTGCGGGCGGCCCCGCTACGCACTTGCGCGAGCTCCTACCTCACCAGATTTCCCGCTATAACCGCGTGTCCCTGATGTGCAAAGAGGAAGATATTAAGTTCCTTGGCGACATACCTGGTCTCAACATTATTGCGGTGCCAAAGGTGTCACGCAGCGCCCGGGGCCTTTTCCGCCTCGCAGCCAGTATTCGCGCTCATGCGCGCAGTCACGACCTCGTGCACCTGCACAGTTCATTCGCCGGACTGACGGGAAGATTGGTCCTCTCGCGTCGTCGCAAGAGGATCGTCTATTGCTCCCGAGGCTGGTCATTCGCCATGGAGCGTCCACCGGTGGTGAGGCGCGTCTATGCCATGGCGGAGCGCATCCTGGGGTTTAACAGTCATCACATAATTAACATTTCTGACCAAGAACACGCACTCGCCCTGGATTACGGACTTCCCGTAAGGAAGATGAGTGTTGTCTACAACGGCGTCTCCGACCGTCCTTGGGTGCCGCTGACGGAGCCGACCGCCCGGAAACTGCTATTCGTTGGAAGATATGACGAGCAGAAGGGAGTGGACTTGCTTGTGAAGGCTTTTCCCAAACTGCGAGAGATGGGGTTCAGTCTGACGATGATTGGCGGCCACGTATCCGGGAAGCGACAGATTGCGGAGATCCCGCCCGACATAGTCGACCTGGGGTGGCGCTCGCCCGATCAGATCGCGGCAGCCATGGGCGAAGCACACGCGGTGGTCATGCCGTCTCGATGGGAAGGCTTTGGATTTGTCGCTATCGAGGCCATGCGCGCGGGACGCCCATTGATCGCGTCCAAGACTGGTGGATTGGCCGACATCGTTCTGGACGGGACCACGGGATTTCACGTCGAACCGGGATCATGGGAGTCGATTGTCGATGGGGCGACCCGGCTCGCCAGCGCCGACGCACGCATGCTGGGCCAAGCTGGCAGGGAACGATACGTCTCTGTGTTCAGCAGCACCACAATGTGCAAGAACATTGATTTGATCTACTCGAAGATTTGGCATGCACCCTAGCGTTGCGAGGGCAATCCCCGCCACTACCATCCAGCTCGCCGTCACTGCATCGGCACCCAGCGGGAAGGCGGCCTGGATTAGCGGCCGGACGTTTACCAGGCCAGATCGACACCTATTTTTCTTCGCATTACAAATACCAATGGGGTCAGCTGCATGAGCCAGACGCAGATTTCGGTCAGCAAGGGAACGATTGTTTCTATCCAGTACCTGCGCGCGATTGCGGCCGCGATGGTTCTATTTCATCACATCGGGACAAAGTCCGAACAGGTTGGGCAAGATGTGTTTGCCTCTTTCCATTTCGGATTCGCGGGCGTCGATGTTTTTTTTGTGATTTCCGGCTTCATTATGTGCTTCGTGTATGCCAGAACCGAGACCGGAATCGGCAGCTTTGGTGACTTCTGGAAGAGAAGGTTTGTACGCATCGTGCCGCTTTACTGGGCCATGTCGCTGGTCGCATTGGCAGTATTCCTCCTCGCACCTGGCCAGGTGAACTCAAGCGGCGGCTCGACCGTTATCCTTAAGTCCTTCTTCTTGATCCGCGGAGAGGGTGAACGCTTCTTGATTTCGAACGGCTGGACGTTGAGCTACGAGATGTATTTTTATGCTCTGTTTCTGTTCCCGTTCCTGGTATCCAACAAGTTCCTTGGTTCCGCAATCTGCATGTTGCTCCTCGTTGGCATTGCTTCCAGCCAGCTATTTGGCGTTACTTCGGGCTTTTTCACGAGCCCTCTGATTCTTGAGTTTTCCTTCGGTATTGCCGCGTATCTCCTTTATGTGCGGTACGGACAGACAGGACGATCGGCACTCGGCGCTTTGTGCGCCGTTGCCGGCTCTGCAGGCCTTATCCTGCAACCCATTCTGACGGAGGCCATTCCGGATCTTCGCTTTGTTACTGCCGGCATCCCGGCCGCCCTCGTCGTGTACGGACTGGTCGTAAACGAAGGCTGGGTACGCGAGTTGCGCATCCCTATCTTGGGCAAGCTTGGCGATTCTTCCTATTCCATGTATCTGTCCCACCCGTTTCCACTCAAGGCTGCCGGACTGTGTTTCTCGTATTTGGGCTTGGCTACCCATGGAGCCTGGGTTGAAACTCTCTATTGGGCGTCGGTTGCCGTCGGCGTCCTCGCCGTGGGACACCTGGTTTACCTCTACATGGAACTCCCCCTTATCAAGTGGACCAAGGAGCTGCTCGCCAAGAAGGAAAAGCACGCCGGGGAAACCGCGGTGGCGGCGGAGTAGGATTCTGCCGTGCGGGACCACAGGATCTATTTTGACGATCAGCGGAACTCTTCTGTGTTCCTGACGGTATCGCAGCGATGACGGGCACTGCAGCTGTTTGAAGTTCAGTCCGACAGCTGCCAAAGCGAGCACGGCGTCTGCTTCGAAGCCGTGCCAGTCGACTGGGCGTCCGTCCAGTAGGACAAGAATAGGAGTAAACGTAGTGCTTAAGATCCTCGTCTGCGGCGGCGCCGGCTACATCGGCAGCCACATGGCGCAGTGGCTGGCGGAAGCCGGCCACGCGGTCACCGTGCTGGACAACCTCTCCACCGGCCACCGCGAGGCGGTGAAGTGGGGCGAGCTGGTCGAGGCCGACCTGCTCGACCCCGCCTCACTGGAGCAGGCCTTCAGCGCGCGCCGCTTCGACGCGGTGATGCACTTCTGCGCCCGGTCGCTGGTCGGTGAGTCGGTGCGGCAGCCCTACGAGTACTACTCCAACAACGTCACCGGCACGCTCAACCTGCTGGAGGCGATGCGCCGCCACGGGGTGGAACGGCTGGTGTTCTCGTCTACCGCGGCCGTGTTCGGCAACCCGGTCGCCGGGCTGATCGACGAAGACCATCCGAAGGCGCCGATCAATCCCTACGGCGCCTCAAAGCTGATGGTCGAACGCATCCTGGCCGATGCGGCAGGCGCCTATGGCCTGCGGTCGGTGACGCTGCGCTACTTCAATGCCGCCGGCGCGCTGTCGGAGCACGGCATCGGCGAGGCGCATGCCTGCGAGACCCACCTCATCCCGAACGCCCTGCGTGCCGCGCTGGGCACCGGCCCTGCGCTGAAGCTGTTCGGCGACGACTACGCGACCCCGGACGGCACCTGCGTGCGCGATTACGTGCACGTGCAGGACCTGGCCCAGGCCCATGCGCTGGCGCTCGGGCTGATGGACCGCGAGCAGGGCGCGCATGCGTTCAACCTGGGCAATGGCCGGGGCTTCTCGGTGCGCGAAGTGATCGCGGCCGCGGCCCGGGTGGCCGGCCGGCCTGTGCCCCATGAGGTGGCCCCACGCCGCGAGGGCGACCCGGCGCTACTGGTGGCATCCAGCCAGCGCGCGCGCGAAGTCCTCGGCTGGCAGCCGGTGTGGACTGACTTGGACGCGATCATCGACAGCGCCTGGCGCTGGCACCAGGCGCAGGCGTTCTGACCGACGGGCCGGCACCTCCTGCGTGCCGGTCGCGCCGGACCAAGGCGCCCCACTGGATCTGCGCCGCGCCGCGGTGCGACGTAAGCCCGGCGCACGTACACGGGTCCCCGATTGGGGACGGCGGTATCCTTGCCGCCTGTCCCAAGGTGTGAATCCATGATCCCCGTCATCCTCTCCGGCGGCTCCGGCACCCGCCTCTGGCCTCTCTCCCGCGAGGCATATCCGAAGCAGTTCCTGCCGCTGGCCGGTCGCGACACCATGCTCCAGGCGACCTGGAAGCGGGTCGCGCCGCTGGCAAGTTCGGCGCCGATCATGGTCGCCAACGAGGACCACCGCTTCATGGTCGCCGAGCAGCTGCGTGAGGCCGGCTGCACGCCGGCGGCGATCCTGCTCGAGCCGGTCGGTCGCAATACCGCCCCGGCCATTGCCGTGGCTGCGCTGCAAGCCGGTGCCAATGGCGAGGATCCGCTGCTGCTGGTTCTGCCCTCCGATCACGTGATTACCGATGCGGCCGCGTTCCGCGCTGCGGTGTCCGAGGCGGCTGCGGCAGCCGAAGCGGGCAAGCTGGTGACCTTCGGGATCGTTCCCACGGGCCCGGAGACCGGCTACGGCTACATCAAGGCCAGCGCCGGCCAGGGCGTGCGCGCCGTCGAGCGCTTCGTCGAGAAGCCCGATGCGGCCACCGCCCAAGGCTACGTCGCCTCCGGCGAGTACTTCTGGAACAGCGGCATGTTCCTGTTCAAGGCCTCGCGCTACCTGGAAGAGCTGGGCCGCCACCAGCCACAGATACTCGCCGCCTGCCGCGCCGCCTTCGAAGGCGCGCGCCGCGACCAGGATTTCGTGCGCCTGGACAAGGAGGCGTTCGCCGCCTGCCCGTC
>Ga0182737_1002006_pt1 | contig 18002 bp, 19 predicted proteins | sample eDN5th30CBELigOP_FD_128878 | JGI IMG/M metagenome (GOLD analysis project Ga0182737, IMG submission 128878) | Enriched Organic Plus compost microbial communities from Emeryville, California, USA - eDNA 5th pass 30_C BE-Lig OP (version 2) (version 2) ...
CGGATCGCCTCGTCGCACAGAGGCGCGCGCGCCGGGTCGTTGCCCGCCGAATAGCCCTCGTTGAACAGCAGGTAGAGCATGGCCATCACCACACCCAGCCGTTCGCTGCGCTCCACCGGCCCCGGCGCCTCGAAGGGCACATCCGCCCCCTCCCTGTTCCGCTGGGCGATGCGCTGCTTGGCGCGGGTGATGCGCTGTTCCATCGCCGCCTCGCCCACCAGGAAGGCGCGGGCGATCTGCGGCACCGTCAATCCCGACACGATCCGCAGCGCCAGCGCGATCTGCTGGGTGGCGGGCAAGCCGGGATGGCAGCAGATGAACAAAAGCCGCAGGACATCGTCGCGGTATTGCGCGCCATCCAGCCGTTCGGCCAATGGTGTTTCGACATCCTCCAGATCGGAGATCGCCTCCTCCGGCGGCAGCGCGGTGTGGCGCGCCGTCTTGCGGACTCCGTCCAGCGCCGCGTTGCGGCCCACCAGGATCAGCCAGGCGGCGGGATCGCGCGGCGGGCCGTTCTGCGGCCAGCTTTTCAGGGCGCGCAGGCAGGCTTCCTGATAGGCTTCCTCGGCCCGGTCCATGTCGCGGAAATAGCGCAGCAGCGCCCCGATCGCCTGGGGCCGCGCGCCGGTCAACGCCGCATGTATCCAGGCAATGTCGGTCATCAGTAGTTCTTCACCATCTGGGTGGGCGCGCCGGGGCGCTGTTCGGGCACATAGAGCGCCACGGGGCGGATTTCGTAGCAGCTTGTCGGGTTGGCGGCGGACAGTTCCTTGGCCACCGCCAGCGCCGCCTCCAGGTCTGGCACATCGATCACGTAAAAGCCCAGAAGCTGCTCCTTGGTCTCGGCGAAAGGTCCGTCGATCACCAGCCCCTGCGCGCCGCGCAGGGTGGTGGCGGCGGTGGTGGGCAGAAGCCGCAGGGATGGCCCCAGTTTTCCCTCGCGGGTCAGCTTTTCATGCACCACCGACAGGCGGGCCATCACCGCTTCGTCTTCCTCCTTGCTCCAGGACCAGACGACGTCTTCATTGTTGTAGCAAAGCAAAGTGTAGAGCATGGGGTTCCTTTGACGTGACCTGAGGACGCCCCACTATGCCCGCGTCCGACACATCCGCGAAAAATAAATCCGCCAGTCTTCGCCGTCCGTGTCGGTTCCACCCGTCCGGCACCGTCCTTGGAACGGAACCGCCCCGAAAACTGGAGACGATCATGGCGCATGAACTGGTCCTGACCCGCCTGCTGGATGCCCCGGCCGAGAAACTCTACCGCCTCTGGACCGATCCCGGCCGTTATGCCGAATGGTTCTGCCCCAAGCCCTGGACGGTGATCCGCGCCGACTGCGACATCCGCCCCGGCGGCCGGAGCCATATCACCATGCAGGGCCCCAATGGCGAGGTGGTGGAAAATCCGGGCCAGTATCTGGAGGTGGTGCCGAACCGCAAACTGGTCTTCACCGACGCCTTTACCGGTGACTGGGTGGCCAAGGACGGCGCGCCCTTCATGGTGGCGATCCTCACCTTCGAGCCGGAAGGTAGCCCGGAACATGGAAAGACCCGCTATACCGCCACCTGCCATCACTGGAACGAGGCGGACCGGAAGAAGCATGAGGAGATGGGCTTCCGGGAAGGCTGGGGCATCGCCGCAGACCAGTTGGAAGCCCTGGCGAAAACCATCTGAACAAAAGCACGGGAGACTGTCATGACAATCCAGTCCGTCACCCCTTTCCTCTGGTTCGATAGCCAGGCCGAGGATGCCGCGAAATTCTATGCCGCGCTGTTCCCTGATTCCCGCATCCTGCAAGTGTCCCACTACGGCAAGAACATGCCCGGACCGGAAGGCGCGGTGATGGTGGTGGATGCCCAGATCGCGGGCCAGCGCGTCCAGTTGATGAATGGCGGACCCAGTTTCACCCTCAACATGGCCTTTTCCCTGATGGTGGCGTGCGAGGACCAGGCCGAGATCGACCGGCTGTGGGCCGCGCTGCTGGAGGGCGGGCAGGCCCATGCCTGCGGCTGGGTCACCGACCGCTTCGGCCTGACCTGGCAGATCAATTATGCGGGCTGGCCCGCGCTGCTGGAGAAGAACGCCCAGAAGGCGATGGAAGCCATGATGACCATGATCAAGATCGACATCCAGGCGCTGAAGGACGCCGTCGCCTGACGGTCAGCCGAACAGCCGGGTATATTCGTCCGGCTTGAAGCCGACGGTGATCCGGCCCCGGTGTTCCAGCACCGGGCGCTTGATCATCGACGGCTGGGCCAGCATCAGGGCAATGGCCTTTTTCTGAGTCAGGCCTTCCTTGTCGGCCTCCGGCAGCTTCCTGAAGGTGGTTCCGGCGCGGTTGAGCAGGACGTCCCAGCCCGCTTTCTCCACCCAGCCTTCCAGCGTCGCCTTGTCGATCCCCGATGCCTTGTAGTCATGAAAGGCATGCGCGACCTTGTGGCTGTCCAGCCAGGCGCGCGCCTTCTTCATGGTGTCGCAGTTCTTGATTCCATAGATCGTGGTCATGTCGCGCTCAAAAGGAAAAGGCGCGCCAGCTTAGGGCGCGCCACTTCCATTTCCCAGCAACTTCCCCGGCGCCTCGCCTGTGCTCGGCGCGTCGGCCACTCAAATCGGTCCACCGGACCGATTTGTCCCGGTCCTACGACCGGCTCGTGCCCGACACATCCACCGGCCGGGGTTCATCCGGCGACAGCCAGCGATAGACGAAACCGGCGATGGCCGCGCCCGCGATCGGCGCCACCCAGAACAGCCAGAGCTGCGCCAGCGCCCAGCTTCCCTGGAAGAGCGCGGGCGCGGTGCTGCGCGCGGGATTGACGCTGGTGTTGGTCACCGGGATCGAGATCAGGTGGATCAGCGTCAGGCACAGGCCGATGGCGATGGGCGCGAAGCCCGCCGGCGCCCGCCCATGCGTCGAACCCAGGATCACGAACAGGAAGGCGAAGGTCATCACCACCTCGCACACCAGCGCGGCGGTCAGCGAATAGCCGCCCGGCGAATGTTCGCCATAACCGTTGCTGGCAAAGCCGGCCGTGACGTCGAAACCCGCCGCGCCGCTGGCGATGGCATACAGGATGGCCGCGCCCGCGATGCCGCCCAGCACCTGCGCCGCGACATAGCCCGGCAGGTCGGCGGCCGGGAAACGCCCGCCCGCCCACAGCCCCACCGACACGGCGGGATTGAGATGGCAGCCGGAGACATGGCCGATGGCGAAGGCCATCGTCAGCACCGTCAGGCCGAAGGCCAGGGAGACGCCGACGAAACCGATGCCCAGTTCGGGATAGGCCGCGGCCAGAACCGCCGCGCCGCATCCGCCCAGCACCAGCCAGGCCGTTCCGATGAATTCCGCAACAAGCTTACGTGTCATGCCCACATCCCTGTCTTGATTCCACCCGCAGCAAGGCTAGGCCCGTTGGAACTCCAAGTCATGACGTTATTTCGAGGCCGGACGGCCCCAAAACATGGCGAATTGTCAGAGAATCATTTCCTCCGTCCCGGCACGGGACAGATGCTTTAAGCAGCGGTTAGCCAGGCGGGGCTAATTTGCCGCCATGAGCGCCGAACCCTCGGCTTTCACCCGTTTCGAAAGCCGCTTTTCCGTCAATATCGCACCCACGCTGCTGCATGCGGCCGTTCCGGGCCTGCTGGTCCTTGTGACGGCCCTGGCCGGTATCGGCCTGCAGCCCCATACGGGCCTGCTCAGCGCGTTCTGGGCCGCCAATGCGGTGCTGCTGGCGTTGATGCTGCGGCGGCGCGATTTCGCCACACCACTGGGCTGGGCCTCGGCCGTGACGGGCTTCCTGGCCGCCGATGCCTGGGCGGGCAGCGATCCCTTGCGTATCCTGCTGCTCACCACCGCCAACATGACCGGCGTGATCGCCGGTTATCTGGTGCTGCGGCGCGCGGAGCAGGACGATCTCGCCCTCCGCAAGACATCCTCCGCGCTGCATCTGGTGGCGGGCACGGCGGCGGCGGCCATCGCGGCGGGCCTGGTCGGAGCCATCGCACACAAACTGCTGTTCGGCAGCCCCCTGCAGGAGGGGTTCACCTACTGGTTCGTCACCGAGTTCGCCAACTATATCGCCATCCTGCCGGTGATGCTGACCGTGACCCCGCCCTCCCGTCCGGCCTTGCAGACCGGCATCAGCCTGCAACGTCTCGTGCCGCTGCTGGTCACGTTGGCCGGCTTCCTGCTGGAGCCGGTGATCGGCGGCCCAGGCGCGCTGGCTTTCGCGGTGCCGGGCCTGTTGTGGTGCGCCCTCACCTACAGCATCGCCGCCACGGCTTTCCTGACCTTCCTGTTCGCCATGTGGACCTTCGTCACCCTCACTATGGGCCTTGGGCCCGTTCTTCACCCCATGACGGCGGATATCGAGCTGATCTCGCTGCGGCTGGGTGTGACGCTGGTGGCGCTGGCCCCCATCACCGTCGCCACCGTGATGTCGGCGCGCAACGCCATGCTGCGCGAAGCCGCCGCCGCACGCGCCGCCGCCGAGGACGCGCTGGCCTCGCGCTCGCTGCTGCTGGCGACCATGACTCATGAGCTGCGCTCGCCGCTGGGGGCGATGATCGGGCTGGCCGAGGTGATGACCCGCCAGAGCCACGGGGCGCTGGGCGACGCGCGTTATCTGGATTATGCGGCTTCCATCGCGAACTCGGGGCGCCATCTCAACACCCTGGTCACCGACCTGCTGGACACCGCCAAGGTCGAGGCGGGACGCATCGAACTGAGCAAGGAACCCGTCTCCAGCCGCGTGCTGGTGGACCAGTCATTGTGCCTGGTGCGAGGCCTGGCGATGGATGCGCGTGTGTCGCTCACCGTGGTGCCCGGCGACTGGCCCGATGTCTATGTGGATGCCCGTGCCGTCAAGCAGGTGCTGATCAACCTGGTATCCAACGCCATCAAATTCTCGCCGAAAGGCGCCACCGTCACCATCGCCGCCGAAAGCGGGCCGTCGCGCATGACGGTCCGCGTCAGCGATACCGGCCGGGGCATCGCGCCGGCAGACCTGAAGCTGCTGGGCCAAGCCTGGACCCAGGCGGGCGAGACCGCGGCCCAGCGGCGCGGCAGCGGGCTGGGGCTGGCGCTGTCCATGCAGCTTGTGGCGCAACATGGCGGAACCCTGCGACTGGAAAGCGCGCTGGGCATGGGAACCAGCGCGATCTTCGACCTGCCGCGTGACGTCTGAGGCCGTGATGGCCCGTAGCCGTCACCTTTTGAAAATCCGGGCGCGGCGGCGGACCATCGCCCGCGTTTCCCAGACGCACACGCCCAGCATCACCAGCGTGGTCAGCCAGCCCAGCGTCAGCAGGTCGCATAACTGTCCCAGCGGCAGCAATGCCAGCAGCGCGCCCGCCCCCGCGATATGCGACAGCGGCACATGGCCGAACACCACTTTCTTGTAGATGGCGCTGCCCAGCAGATAGACCGCCGGACCCGCCGTCAGCGTCAGGGCATAGGCCGTCTTCACCGCGCCGTGGGGATGGCCCACCACCAGGTCGTTGCCCACCGCCGTGCCGATGATGCCCGCCAGCAGGATGGCATGGACATAATGGAAATAGGCGGCGATGCGGCCCGGCTCGTCGGATTCGGTGATGGTGCGGGTGGCGTCCTTGCTGGAGGTGCCGAAATAGAGCCACCACATGGCCAGCGTGCCCAGAAAGGTCGCCAGCAGCGCCGACAGCACCGCCGGGCTCCAGTCATGGACCTCGGCCATCATCGCGCCGGTGGCCAGCAGCGTCTCGCCCAGCGCCACGATCACGAACAGCTGGCAGCGTTCGGCCATATGGCCGCCTTCCACCATCCATTCCCGGCCCGGATCGGAACGGCCCAGCCCCGGAAAGCGGAACCCGAACATGGGCGAGACATATTCGCAGAGCACTGCGGCGATCCATAACGCCAGGCGCGCCTCGGCCACCAGCGCGCCCGCGATCCACAGCACCGCCGACACCGACAGCCAGGCCAGCATGCGGCGATAGTTGGGCGCCATCGCGTGATCGCCCAGCCGCACCACGATATAGAGCGTCTTGCCGAACTGGATCGCGACATAGGCCAGCGCGAAGACCAGCGCCCGCGCCCCGAAGGCTTCGGGGATCGCCGCCGCCATCACCAGTCCCGCCAGCATGACCGCGAAGAGCAGCCCGCGTATGCCGGGCTTTTCGGGATAGAACCAGTTGGTCAGCCAGGCGGTGTACTGCCAGCCCAGCCACACCGCGAACCACAGGACCAGCGTATCCACCAGCCCGGTCAAGCTCAGATTGTGCAGCAGCTCGTGGCTGAGCTGGGTGACGGCGAAGACATAGACCAAGTCGAAGAACAGCTCTTCATAGGTGACCTTGGCGTGATGGCCGTCGCGGCGGCGCAGCAGGCTGTGAACATTTTTCATCCGCATGGCCTTTCGAAAAATCAGAACAGTCCCGGCGGGTCGGACACGGTGGGGCGGGCGCGGCGGGCGGTGGCGGCGCGTTCCTCGCGCGTCATGGTCCAGCGGGCGCCTTCCACCGTCTTCAGGCATGCCTTGACCGCTTCGGGCGCGGCGGGCGTCTCGCCCAGCCAGACCGCCCAGTCCGCCGCGTCCAGCAGCGCGGGCATCCGGCCGGTGGGCAGGCCGCGCAGCAGGGCATTGGCCGCCACCGTCACCATCACGCAGGCCAGCAGGGATGCCCCGCCCGCCTCGAACCGCCGCCACACCACCGCGATCCCCACCGGCCGGGGCGGCGTCAGGATATGCTGCGCCCCATCCTCGGGCGCTTCGTTGAAGCTTTCGGCCAGCACGATGCCCCGCTGGCCGTCACGGAAGGCGGCGGCGAAACTGGGCGTGACGTCAATCGTCTCGGCGCGGGCATGGATGGGACGCGGCCGCCGCCAGTCGGCGGGATCGGGAAAGCCCCAGCGCATCGGCATGACATAGCGTTCGCCGCCATCGAACACGATCACCGGCAGGTCGTTCATCACCCGGTAAGCGCGAGACTCCGCGTCAGAGGCCGCCGCGCCGTCCGGGCTGACCGCCGCCGCCCAATCCGGCTTGGCCCTGATCTTGCCGCACATGCGTTCTACGCCTTGAGAATCGCGGGAGAGGATACCATGCGAGAGAACATGCCAATGACGCTCCTCACCCGGCGGGGGTTGGCCACGGGCCTTGCCGCCTGCGCCGTGTTGCCATCTCCGGCCCTGGCCCAGGGCGGCGGCGCTGGCGTGGACAATCTGCGCCGCACCGCGCGGAGCCTGAAACAGCTTCATGCCATCCTGGTCCAGCGCGGCGACGGCCTGTTGCTGGCCGAAGCGCCGCGCGGGCCGGGGCTGGACCGCGCCGCCAACATCAAATCCTGCTCCAAGAGCATCGTGGCGCTGCTGCTGGGCACCGCCATCGCCCGCAAGGAAATCGCGTCCGTCACCGCGCGCCTGCGCGATGTCGCGCCGCGCCTGGTGCCGCCCGACGCCACGCCGGGCGCGGGCGACATCACCCTGGAAGACCTGGTGACGCTGCGCGCCGGGCTGGAGAGCACCTCCGGGGCCAATTACGGAAGCTGGGTGCAATCGTCCAACTGGGTGGCCTATGCGTTGCGCCGCCCCATGTGGGATAGGCCCGGCGGGCGCATGATCTATTCCACCGGCAGCACCCATGTGCTGGGCGCGGCGCTGGCGGCCGCGACGGGCAAGAGCCTGCTGGCGCTGGCGCGCGAGCGGCTGGGCACGCCCCTGGGCATCACGGTGCCGGAATGGCGGCGCGACCCGCAGGGCTTCTATTTCGGCGGCAACGAGATGGCGCTGACGCCCCGCGCCCTGCTGCGGATCGCGCTGCTGGTGCGCGACCGGGGCCGGTATGCGGGCGCGCAAGTCATACCCGAAAGCTGGATCGCCGCCTCGGTCACGCCCCGCACCCATTCGCCCTTTTCCGGGCTGGCCTATGGCTATGGCTGGTTTCTCAGCGACAGCGGCTGGGTGATCGCGCGCGGCTATGGCGGCCAGATCATCGCCGCGCATCCGGCCAAACGCCTTGCCCTCGCCATCACCTCCGATCCCGCGCAACCGGCGCGGTCGGAAGGCTATTTCGGGGATTTGATGGGATTGCTGGACGGTCCGGTGCTGGCGCTGGCCTAGGCGGGACCGCCTGCCGCAACCCGCGATCTTGCGAACAACTCGCAACTTCGGCTAGGAGAACCGGACCCATCCAGGACCGGTCATGCCCCCTACCATCCGCATCGAACATCCCGCCGCCGCCAAGCTGTTAAATCTGCCGCCGGAAGAGATGCGGGCGCGGCTCGCCGCTTCGCCCCAGGCCGCCGCCGCGCTGCTGAAGGCGGGCGCGGAGGCCGGCCTGGCCGAAGCCCAGGCGCTTTACGGCCAGATGCTGCTGGACGGCCAGGGCGTGCCCGCCGATCCACCCGCCGCCTTCGCCTGGTTCCGCAAGGCCGCCGCCGCCGGGCATCTGATGGCGATCAACATGATGGGCCGTTGCTATGAAAAGGGCTGGGGTGTCGCGCCGGATCGCGTACAGGCCACGCGCTGCTACCGCGCCGCCGCCGAGGGTGGGCTGGACTGGGGCATGTACAATTACGGCAGCGCGCTGGGACTGGGCGCGGGCGTAAGAAAAGACGAGCGGGCGGCGCTGGACTGGTTCCGCAAGGCGGCGGCACAGGGCCATGCCAAGTCGATCAATTTCGTGGGTCATTTCCTCGAAGACGGAAAAATCCTGCCGCGCGACCGGGTCCGCGCCGCCGATTGCTACCGCCGCGCGGCGGAAGGCGGCGATTTCCGCGGCCAGTTCAATCTGGCGCGCCTGCTGGCCGAGGACGGACGGGTGGACGAAGCCGTGGCGTGGATGTGTTCGGCGGCCCGCAACGCCAACGAAAATTTCCGCGTCACGATGCGGGACTGGCTGGCCACCACGCCGCATCCGACGCTGCGCGCGATGGCGGACAGCCTGTAGGCCGGCGCGGCCTAGCGCGTCCGCGCCGCGCGGATCACGGCGGCGCAGGAGACCAGGATCAGCGACACAGCGATGCCCGCCGTCACCAGCCCGGCGGGCGTCACGCGCGCCGTGCCCGACAGCGTGACCTTGCTGCCGATGCGGACGGCATAGCTGGCCCGCATCTCCTCGGGATGGACGACGGCTTCGTCGCTCACTCCCACTCGATGGTTCCCGGCGGCTTGGAGGTGATGTCGTAGACCACGCGGTTGATGCCGCGCACCTCGTTGACGATGCGGGTGGCGGTGCGGGCCAGGAAGCCGTGCTCGAAGGGGTAGTAATCCGCCGTCATGCCGTCGGTGCTGGTCACCGCGCGCAGGGCGCAGACATGGTCATAGGTGCGCCCGTCGCCCATCACGCCCACCGTCTTGACCGGCAGCAGCACGGCGAAGGCCTGCCAGATTTCGTCATACAGGCCCGCCTTGCGGATTTCATCCAGATAGATGACGTCGGCCTTGCGCAGGATGTCCAGCTTTTCGTCGGTGATCTCGCCGGGAATGCGGATCGCCAGGCCCGGTCCGGGAAAGGGATGGCGGCCGACAAAGGCGGGCGGCAGGCCCAGCTCGCGGCCCAGCGCGCGCACTTCATCCTTGAACAGTTCGCGCAACGGCTCGACCAGCTTGAGCTTCATGTAATCGGGCAGGCCGCCGACATTATGATGGCTCTTGATGGTGACGCTGGGACCGCCGGTGGCCGAGATGCTTTCGATCACGTCGGGATAGAGCGTGCCCTGGGCCAGGAACTCGGCGCCGCCGACCTTCTGGCTTTCCTTGTCGAAGACGTCGATGAAGGCCGCGCCGATGATCTTGCGCTTCTGTTCGGGATCGCTGACGCCCGCCAGGCGGCCCAGGAACAGGTCGCGCGCATCGGCATGGATCAGCGGGATATTGTAGTGGTTGCGGAACAGCGAAACCACTTCCTCGCTCTCGCCGCTGCGCATCAGGCCGGTATCCACGAAGATGCAGGTGAGCTGGTCGCCGATCGCCTCATGGATCAGCACCGCCGCCACGCTGGAATCCACGCCGCCCGACAGGCCGCAGATCACCTTGCCCGTGCCTACCTGCTTGCGGATTTTCTCCACCATCGCGGCGCGGAAGGCGTGCATGTTCCATTCCGGCTCGATGCCGGCGATGGTCCGCACGAAATTCGCCAGCAAGGTCGCGCCGCGCGGGGTGTGCGCCACTTCGGGATGGAATTGTACGCCGTAAAAGCGGCGCGTCTCGTCCGCGATCACCGCATTGGGCGAACTTTCGCTGGTGGCGATGACCTTGAAGCCCTGGGGAATGGCGGTGATCTTGTCCCCGTGGCTCATCCAGACCGGCTCGCTGCCCGTTTCGGCCAGGCCGTCCAGCAGCGGCGAGGCGGCCTGCACATGGATATCGGCGCGGCCGAATTCGCGGTGATGGCCGCCTTCGACCTTGCCGCCCAGCTGGGCGCACATGGTCATCTCGCCATAGCAGATGCCCAGCACCGGCACGCCCATCTCGAACACCGCCTGCGGCGCGCGCGGGCTGGCATCCTCATAGGCGCTGGCGGGACCGCCGGACAGGATGATGGCGCGGGGCTTTTTTGCCAGCGCCTCCTCGGCCTTGTTGTAGGGAACGATCTCGCAATAGACGCCCGCCTCGCGCACGCGCCGGGCGATCAGCTGCGTGACCTGACTGCCGAAATCCAGAACCAGGACGCTCATTTGCGGGCGGTCGTTTCGCCGGTCTTGCCGTCCAGCGTCGACAGCGCCTTTTGCGCGCCCGCATCGGTGGGCTCGATGGCCAGGGCCGATTCATAATAGCTGCGGGCATAGTCGGCCTCGCCCGCCAGCGCATAGACATCGCCCAGCGCCACATAGGAGGACGGCCGCGCCGGGTCGGCGACGATGGCCGACTGGGCCAGCCGCAGGGCCAGCTCGGTCTCGCCCCGGCCGACGGCGGCGCGGGACTGGGCCAGCAGGGTTTCGACGGACGGCGTCTCGGTCCTGACGGATGCTGCGAAGGCGGGCGCGGTCAGCAGCAGGGCGGCCAACAGGGCTGGAATCGGGAATTTGGTCATGGCGGCAACATAAGCATTTTCAGGCGGTCTAGCCATGCGTGAAATGACCATCAGGCCCGTTTCAGGCCCGCACAGAAAAAGCCGTCTGTGCCGGTCAGGGCCGGACTGGCGCGGAAATCGCGGCCCAATCCGGGCACGGGAACCGGCAGGGCATCCGCCAATTCCACGGGGACAAATCCGGGATGGCGGGACAGGAAAGCCTCCACCCGGTCCTGGTTTTCCACCGGCAGGATGGAACAGGTGGCGTAGAGCAGCACACCACCGGGGGCCAGTAGCGCCGCCGCCCGGTCCAGCAGCCCGTCCTGGATCGCTGTCAGCTCCGCCAGCCGCCCCGGCGTCAGCCGCCAGCGCAATTCCGGCTGCCGCCGCCAGGTGCCGGTGCCGCTGCACGGCGCGTCCACCAGCACCGCGTCGAACACGCCGTCCGGCAGGTGCGGATTCGGTCCCTCCTCCAGTAAGAGGGTGCGGATGATGGTGGCGCCTGCCCGAACCGCCCGCTTCTGCAATTCGAACAGCGCCTCGCCCCGCACATCGCAGGCCACGATCTCGCCCCGGTTCTCCATCGCGGCGGCCAGCGCCAGGCTCTTGCCGCCCGCGCCCGCCGCCAGGTCCAGCACCCGCATCCCCGGACGCACCGCCAGCAGCGCGGCGGCAAGCTGGGCCGCCTCGTCCTGGAATTCGAAGGCGCCGGATTCGAACAGCGCCGATTGCGACAGGTTTCCAGCCTCGCCCGGGATGCGGATGCCGTGCGGCGCAAAGGGCGTGGGCGCGGCCTCCAACTCCAGCGCCGCGATTACCTCGTCGCGCGACGCCTTCAGCGTGTTGACGCGCAGGTCGGTGGGCGCGCGCGGCAGGAAGGCCGCCATCTCCACATCCAGCCCGTCGCCGAAGGCGCGCAGCAATTCCTTGTCCAGCCATTGCGGATATTCCCCCCGCACCCAGCGCGGCGCGGGCCGGGGCGGCGCGGCGATGGCCGCGCGTTCGGCATCGCTCAGCGGCGCGGGGCCATAGCCGCCGGTGAACAGAGCACTGACATCGTCACCGCTGTCCAGCAGGGCGGCGATCATCAGGGCGCGCGGCGTGGCGCTGCCCATGCGATGGGCGAAACCCGCGCGGCGGCGCTGGGCGGTGAAGACATGCTCGGCAATGGCGCGGCGATCCTTGGAGCCCGCAAAGCGCCGGGTGCGGAACCAGGCCTTCAGGAAACGGTCGGTGGGCTGGCCGGTCTTTTCCAGCCCTTCCAGAACCTCGATGGCCATTTGCAGGCGAGCGGCCGGTGTCATGTCGGACCTGTCATTTTTCCAGGCAAATCAATGTCATGTCTGGAAAAGAGTTGTTGAGGATTGCCCTTATAGAGTGGCCGCCGCCCCGAAAGCCAATCCGTGATGACCCGCACCGCCTCGCCCGCCCTGAGCTTTGCCCTGTTTGCGGGGCTGGCCTTCTTTGCCGTGGCGGCCTTCTCCCCGGCCATCCTGAACGACAGCGACACCTATTGGCACATCCGCGCCGGGGAATGGATGCTGGCGCACGGACAGGTGCTGCGCGCCGACCCGTTTTCCTACACCAGCGCGGGCGCGCCCTGGCAGGCCCAGGAATGGCTGGCCGAGATCGTGATGGCGCTGGCATGGCGTGGCAGTTGGCCGGGCATCCACCTGCTGTTCGCGGCTGCCATCGCGCTGGCGGCGGGCATCGTCGCCTTTTTCCTGCGCCGCCGGTTGGACACGGTACCGGCCCTGCTCGCCATCGTGCTGGGACTGGCCTGTGTCGCGGGCAGCCTGCTGGCGCGGCCGCACACCCTGTCCTTGCCGCTGCTGGCGCTGTGGACGGCGGGCCTGGTCGCGGCGCGCGAAAGGCATGTCCCGCCCGGCTGGTGGCTGATCCCGGTGATCCCGCTCTGGGCCAACCTGCATGGCAGTTTCGCCTTCGGGCTGGCGCTGGCGGGGGCGCTGGGCGTGGAAGCGGTTCTGGAATCGGACGACCGCAAGCGCGCGGCCCTGCGCTGGGGCGCGTTCCTGGCCGTCGCCACGGCGTCGGCGATGCTGACGCCCTTTGGCGTCAAGACGCTGCTGTTTCCCTTCCACCTGATCGGCATGGAACGCCTGACCCAGATCGGCGAATGGCAGGCGACAGATTTTTCCCGACTGGCCCCCTTCCCCCTCGCGCTGCTGGCGATGCTGTTCGTGCTGGGCATGGGCAAGGTGCGCGTGCCGCCCTTCCGGCTGCTGATCCTGGTGGGGCTGGTCTATATGGCGCTCAGTCACGGCCGCCACCAGATGCTGGCGGGCATCGTTGCGCCGCTGCTGCTGGCGCCCGCGCTGGGCCGCGCCTGGCCCGCGCGCGAGGACCGGACGTCCGCCTGGTGGCCGCTGCTGGCGGGGCTGGGCTTTGCCGTCCTGCTGGCGGCGCGGGTGACGATACCCGTCACGCGCGGCGACGATCCCATGACGCCCGCCACCGCCCTGGCGCAGGTGCCGCGCTTCCTGCGCGAGCAGCCGGTGCTGAACGATTATGCCTTTGGCGGCTACCTGATCTGGAACGGCGACCGGCCCTTCATCGACAGCCGCGCCGACCTGTATGGCGACATCTTCCTGCGCAACTATCAGGACATCACCGCGCCGGATCGCGCCGCGCTGGAATCCAGCCTGGCCTATTACCATGTGCGCTGGACGATCTTCTCCGCCCGTGCGCCGGTGGTGAAGCTGCTGGACGAAATGCCGGGCTGGCGGCGCTATTATGCCGACAGGCTTGCCGTGGTGCATGTCCGCAACTAGCGTCAGGCGATCCCAACACCAAAGCATCCCATGACCGACAATATTTCTGGCGATATTTCCGGCCGCGTCCGCCCGCGCGACACCATCACCCTGTCGGACGATTATTATATCCTTCGCAAGACCACCTTCGATTTCCGCCGCAGCGACGGCCAGTGGCAGACCCAGAGCCGCGAGTCCTATGACATCGGCGACGCCGCCGCCGTGCTGCCCTACGATGCCGCGCGCGGCCTGGTGCTGCTGATCCGCCAGTTCCGCTGGCCGGTGTTCGAGTGGGGCCTTCCCGAACTCCTGATCGAGGCGCCCGCCGGCAAGCTGGACGGCGACGATCCCGTAACCTGCGCCCGCAAGGAAGCGATGGAGGAAGCCGGTGTCGCGGTATCGGACCTGCGGCTGGTCAATCACTGCTTCATGAGCGCGGGCGCGGTGAAGGAGCGGATTTCGCTGTTCCTGGCGGCCTATGACTCGACCGCGCCGCGCGGCAAGGGCGGCGGCCATGCCCATGAGGGCGAGGATATCGAGACGCTGGAAATGCCGCTGGATGCCGCGCTGGCGATGATCGCCACCGGCGAAATCGTGGACGCCAAGACGATCATCCTGTTGCAGGCGGCGAAGCTGGAAACTCAGAAATAGCCGCAGGGCGCGAGGAATTTTGCGACCTGAGCAGGAGCGCCGAGCGATGTGTACAAACAGTACATGAGCGATGGCGCGACGAACTCAGGGCGCAAAAGAACCGCGCCTAGTTGCTGCCGCCCGGATGGTAGTTCGGAGCCTCGCGCGTCACCGTCACGTCGTGGACATGGCTTTCGCGCAGGCCCGCGCCGGTGATGCGGACGAACTGCGCCCGGGCATGGAAATCGGTCATGGTGCGGCAGCCGGTATAGCCCATCGCGGCGCGCAGGCCGCCGATGATCTGGTGGACCACACCCGCCACCGGTCCCTTATAGGCCACCTGGCCCTCCACGCCTTCGGGCACCAGCTTCAGCGCGTCGCTGACTTCCGCCTGGAAGTAGCGGTCAGCCGATCCGCGCGCCATCGCGCCCACGCTGCCCATGCCGCGATAGCCCTTGTAGGAACGGCCCTGATAGAGGAACACCTCGCCCGGCGACTCCTCGGTACCCGCGAGCAGCGAGCCGACCATCGCCACGCTGGCGCCCGCCGCCAGCGCCTTGGCCAGGTCGCCGGAATACTTGATGCCGCCATCGCCGATCACCGGCACGCCCGCGTCCCGCGCCACCGATACCGCGTCCATGATCGCGGTCAGCTGCGGCACGCCCACGCCCGCCACGATGCGGGTGGTGCAGATCGAGCCGGGACCGATGCCGACCTTCAGCGCATCGGCACCCGCGTCGATCAGCGCCTTGGCCGCGTCGGCGGTGGCGATATTGCCGCCCGCGACCTGCACATGGCCCGCCGCCTTCTTGATGCGCCGGATCGCCTCAATCACGCCGCGGGAATGGCCGTGCGCGGTGTCCACCACGATCACGTCACATTCCGCCTCGATCAGGCCCATCGCGCGGGCATAACCATCCTCGCCCACGCCGGTGGCGGCGGCGACGCGCAGGCGGCCGCGCTCGTCCTTGCAGGCATTGGGAAACTGCTGCGCCTTTTCGATGTCCTTGACGGTGATCAGACCGACACAGCGATAGGCATCGTCCACCACCAGTATTTTCTCGATGCGATGCTGGTGCAGCAGGCGCTGGGCCTCGTCGGGCTTCACGCCTTCCTTCACCGTGACCAGCTTGGTGGTCATCAGTTCGGATACCTTCTGGCGCGGATCGGCGGCAAAGCGCACATCGCGGTTGGTGAGGATGCCCACCAGCTTGCCGGAGCCCTTGGCATCCAGCCCCTCGGTGACGGGCACGCCGGAGATATGGTGGCGGGCCATCAGCTCCTTGGCCTCGGCCAGGCTGGCGCCGGGCGTGATGGTGACGGGATTGACCACCATGCCGCTTTCGAACCGCTTGACGCGGCGCACATGCTCGGCCTGTTCCTCGATGCCCAAATTTTTGTGGATGACGCCCATGCCGCCCGCCTGCGCCATCGCGATGGCCAGCTGCGCCTCGGTGACAGTGTCCATCGCGGCGGACAGGAGCGGGATGCCCAGCTCGACCGTTTTGGTGAGGCGGGTGCGGGTATCGACCTGGGCGGGGAGAACGTCGGAGGCGCCTGGGACCAGCAGCACATCATCGAAGGTCAGGGCTTCGCGGATGGTCGAACTGGTCATGGAGGAGACGCTCCTTCTTGGAGCGCCGAGCCTGTATCAGCGCCTCCCCGATTCCGCAAGGGGCGGCCCCCTGCGACGCCGGGCGGAATGACTAATGCCTTGCCGCGAAACGATTCTTCGAAAAGCCGCGCCAGGACGGCCGGGGGCGCGGCGGAACCGCAGCCTGCCGGGCACGTTCTTGCCGTGTGACCCCCGGATTCCCCCGATCCCATGCGGGGCCGCTGCATTTTCCCCAAAGGAGAACACCATGAAGTCTTTTCACCTGATGATCGGCGCGGCCATCGCCGCGGCCAGCCTTGCCATCGCCGGTCCCGCCGGCGCGGCCCCTGCCGGCGTGAAAGTCGGCACCCTGACCTGCGACGTGGCCAGCGGCGTGGGTTTCGTGTTCGGCTCCAGCAAGGACCTGATGTGCACCTACCAGCCGACCAAAGCGACGGTGGAACGCTATGCGGGCACCATTTCCAAGTGGGGCGTTGATATCGGCTATACCGGCAAGGGCAAGCTGATCTGGGGCGTCTTCGCCCCGGCCTCGGATGTGCGCCCCGGCGCGCTGGAAGGCGAATATGCGGGCGCGACCGCGCAGGCCAATGTCGGCGTCGGACTGGGCGCCAATGTGCTGGTCGGCGGACTGGACAAGTCCATCGCCCTGCAGCCGCTCAGCGTGCAGGGCTCGACCGGCCTGAACGTGGCGGCGGGCATCGGCTCGATCAGCCTCAAATCGATCCGCCGCTAATCTGATGTGACTCCGGCGCGACGCAAATCCGAAAGGCCCCGGCGTTCACGCGCCGGGGCTTTTTGCCTTGAAGCCCAGCGCCACGACGTAAAGCTCGACCGATTCCGCCCGGCTGGCGGGCGGCTTCACATGCTTGACCTCGCGGAAGGCGCGCTTGAGGCGGACCAGCAGTTCGTTGGACGAACCGCCCTGGAACACCTTGCCCACGAACGCGCCGCCGGGCCGCAGCGTGTCCTCGGCCACCTCCAGTGCGATCTCCACCAGCGCGACGGTGCGGATATGGTCGGTGGCGCGGTGGCCGGTGGTGGGCGCGGCCATGTCGGTCATCACCACATCGGCGGGACCGTCCAGCGCCCGCTTCAGCATCGCGGGCACGTCGGGATCGGTGAGATCGGCCTGGAAGAAAGTCACGCCGGGAATCTCGTCCATCGCCAGCACGTCGGCGGCGACGACCGTGGCGCCACGCGCGGCGGCGACCTGGCTCCACCCGCCCGGCGCGGCGCCCAGGTCCAGAATCCTGGCGCCTTTCTTCAGGAAGCGGAATTTCTCGTCCAGTTCGACCAGCTTGAAGGCGGCGCGGCTGCGATAGCCGCTGGCGCGCGCCTTGGCGACATAGGGATCGTTGAGCTGGCGCTGCAGCCATTGATGCGAGGAGGCGGTGCGCCCCCGCGTCTTCTTCACCTTGACCGGAACGCGGCCGCGTCCCGAAGCATCGCCGGAATTGCCGGAATTATTGGATGTCATGACAGGTCCTGACTGAGACGGCGCAGCATGCCTTCGCGCAGGCCGCGATCGGCCACGCGCAGCATCGGCGCGGGCCACAGGGAATGGATGGCGGCGAAGATGGCGCAGCCCGGCAGCATCAGGTCGGCGCGCTCCTTGCCGATGCTGCCGATCCGGGCCAGGGACGGGACATCCATCCCGGCCAGCCGGTTCACGACATTCAGCATATGGCGGTTTTCATGCCAGCTTCCGTCCACGCGGGCGCGGTTGTAGCGCGGCAGCTTGAGCGCGATCGCCGCCAGGGTGGTGACGGTGCCCGAAGTGCCCAGAAGATGGTTGCGGCGGACATCGAAGCCGTCGCCCATCTCCCGGGCCAGCGGTTCGAAGCGGGCGCGCAGGTCCGCGCACATGGTTTCGAAGCCAGCCCGGCTGCGCGACTGCTCGCCATAGCTTTCCGCCAGGCTCACCACACCCACCGGCACCGAAGCGGTCAGCTTTTTCTGCGGACCGGACGGCGATTTGGAAAGCCAGACGATCTC
>Ga0182737_1002008_pt1 | contig 17989 bp, 13 predicted proteins | sample eDN5th30CBELigOP_FD_128878 | JGI IMG/M metagenome (GOLD analysis project Ga0182737, IMG submission 128878) | Enriched Organic Plus compost microbial communities from Emeryville, California, USA - eDNA 5th pass 30_C BE-Lig OP (version 2) (version 2) ...
AGCGATTACATGCGGCCAGCGATCCGCCTGGCTGCCCTGATGCGGCTGCCGGCTTTGTACATCTTCACCCACGACTCCATCGGGCTGGGCGAAGACGGCCCCACGCACCAACCGGTGGAACATCTGGCTGCCCTGCGGGCCATCCCCGATCTGCTGGTGGTGCGTCCGGGCGACGCCAACGAAACGGCGGCCGCGTATCGGACCATCCTGCCGATCCACGACCGGCCCGCCGCGCTGGTCCTCACCCGCCAGAACCTGCCGACGCTGGACCGCGAGAAGTATGCCTCGGCCGACGGCGTGGCGCGCGGCGCCTACGTGCTGGCCGACAGCGACAATCCGCAAGTGATCCTGATGGCCACCGGCAGCGAAGTCTCGCTGTGCGTGGACGCTTACGAACAGCTCAAGGCCGAAGGCATTGCCGCCCGCGTGGTCAGCATGCCCTGCTGGGAGCTGTTCGAAGCCCAGGACCAGGCTTACCGCGACAGCGTGCTGCCGCCGCAGATCACCGCTCGCGTGGCGGTGGAAACGGCCATCCAGCAAGGCTGGGATCGGTACCTGGGTCCCAACGGCCGGTTCATCGGCATGCACAGCTTTGGCGCGTCGGCCCCCGTTAAGGACCTGATGAAGCACTTTGGCTTCACGGTCGAGAACGTGGTCGCCCAAGCCAAGGCCGCGCTGGGCAAGTAACGGCCCGTCACGCCTGAACCATCTGCATTGCCTATCAGCGGCGGGTGCCACAAAGTTGCGGCGCCCGCCGCCTTTTCCTGCGCGAAGCCGCGCGGCGTTCTGCTCCGTGCGGCTTGCGATGTCGACAACGCTACAGAGGTTCCCTGGGTATGTACGCCAACGTCCGCGGAACGCAGTTGTACTTCGATGTCGAAGGCGCCGGGATGAAGGTCTGCGACCACGGCCTGGAGCCCAAGCCGGTGCTGCTGCTACTGCATGGCGGCCCCGGCGGCGATCATGCCAGCTTCCGTGGCGCGATGGCCGCCCTGGCTGATACCGTGCAGTTGATCTACCTCGACCACCGCGGATCGGGCCGCAGCCAGCCGTGCGATCCGGCGACCTACACGCTCGATGAAAACATCGACGACGTGGCCGCACTTTGCCAATACCTGGGGCTGCGCCGCGTGTCCATCCTGGGGCAAAGCTACGGCGGCATCGTGGCCCAAGGCGTGGCGATCCGCTACCCGGACCTGGTCAGCAACCTCATCCTCAGCGCGACCGCCCCCAGCTATCGCACGCTGGACCAGGCAAAGGCCAAAGTGGCCGAGCGCGGCACGCCCGAGCAACAGCGGGTTTGCCAGTGGCTATTCGATGGCACCTTCCAATCGCAAGAACAGCTTTATGAGTTCTACCGGCTGATGGGTCCGTGGTACTCCACCACCTTCGACGCGCAGCGGTTCGAAGTGTCGTGGCGGCAAGGCATCCGCAACTTCGAACAGCTCAACCTGGGCTTTGCCGGCTTTCTGCGGACGTTCGACTTCACCGAGCAGTTGGCGTCCATCCGTTGCCCCACGCTGGTGCTGGCCGGCCGGCACGACTGGATTTGCCCGGTCGAACAGTCGTACATCCTGTCCGAGCGGATTCCCCGGGCACAACTCAAGGTGTTTGAGCACTCGGCCCATTCGATCGCGGCCGACGAAAATGCCGCTTACGTGGCGGCCGTGCGCGGCTTTATGACCTATCCGGCCGCCTAGCGTGCCAGCAGGTGGCAGGCGGCATCCCCCTCTGTTGTCGGAGCTAGCAACAAGCCCGGCTTCGCCTGTTGCGCGCAGGCTGCGTACAATACGGGGCGACGGCTGTAGGGCGTGCTTGTTTGGGGCGTGTGGCGGCCGGGCCAAGGGGCCAGTGGCTCTCGACGACGACTCTCGACCAGGGCTTTCCGCCAGAACCGCCGCCAGCACGGCACACTCGCTAGCTCCCCCACCTGCCGCGGTCGCCTTCGGCCGTGAGTTGCAAGGAATCACCAGCGCATGACGACGGGACCACGACGCCTGGGTGGCATCATCCACACGTACCAGAAGTACGACCCGCAGAAGTTCCCGAGCCCCACGCAGCCCCCGCCCGACCTCGTGTCGCCGGCCTTCGAGCACATGCTCATGTACGGCAACATGCGGGAGCTGACCGAGGAAGAACTGGCCCGGGCGGTAAAGCTCGATCCCAGCCAGTTTGCCGCCTTGGGCCCCAGCATCGAGTCGCTGCTGGAACTGCTCAGGGAGCGCAAGCGGAAGATCCTCTCCACCTACGAAACTCGCAAGGTGGTGGAAGAAGCCCGCACGCGCTACCGCGAACTGGGCCAGCGGCTGAAGCCTCCCAAGCGCACGCGGATGCTGTTCCAGCAGGGCTTTGAAGAGGAGCAGATCTACGACCTGGAGCGGCTCTGGTACCGCGTCGAGTACGAAGACCCGCGGTTCGCCGCACTGCTCATGCAGCTCATCGATCGGCTGGGCGACAAGTACCAGATCGACGAACTGGCCAGCAAGTACGAGTTCACCGGGCACCAGCCGATGACCGTGCCCGAGGCGCTAGAGATCAAAGACGAGCTCGAAAAAATCGACCGCCTGCTGGAGCAGCTCGAGCAGGCCGCCAAGACGGCACAGGTCGGCATCATCGACATGAAAGACCTGGCCGAGTTCGCCAACCCAGGCGATATCGAGAAACTCAACGAGCTACAGAAGCAGATCGAAGAATACCTGCGCGAGATGGCCAAGAGCCAAGGGCTGGACGTCACCCGCCGCGGCTACCAGCTCACGCCGCAAGCCTACCGGCTGTTTCAAGGGCGGCTACTGGAACGCATCTATTCCGATCTGCAGCCGTCGCGCACCGGTCGCCATAGCGGGCCCATCGTCGGCGAAGGCGCGGTGGAGTTGCAGCAGACCAAGCCGTACGAGTTTGGCGATTCGGTCGCGAACATGGATATTCCGGCTTCGATGGTCAACGCCATGGTGCGGACCGGCGGAGCTTCGTTGCCGGTACGGCTGAAGCCGGAGGATATCGAGATCCATCGCACGCGCAACTCGCCCAAGTGCGCCACGGTCGTGCTGATGGATATGAGCGGCTCGATGCGCTACGAGGGCCTGTACGTCAACGTCAAGCGGATGGGCCTGGCGCTCGATGGCCTGATCCGCCGCGAATACCCTGGCGACTTCCTCCAGTTCCTGGAGATGTACACGTTCGCCAAGCCGCGGCAGCCGAGCGAACTGGTTTCGCTGATGCCCAAGATCCCTACGATCCACGATCCGATCGTGCATCTGCGGGCGGATATGAGCCGGCCCGACGTCAGCGAGATGATGATCCCGCAGCACTTCACCAACATCCAACATGGGCTGCGGATGGCGCGGCAGTTTTTGTCCGTGCAAGACACGCCCAACCGGCAAGTGATCCTGATTACCGATGGGCTGCCGACCGCGCACTTCGAAGGCGAGCACCTGCACCTGATTTACCCGGCCGACGCATCGACCGAACAGGCCACCATGCGTGAAGGGCAGCTTTGCCAACGGGAAGGGATCACGATCAATATCTTCTTGCTGCCGAGTTGGGCCCAGTCGCGCGAAGACATTCATTTCGCGTATCGCCTGGCCGAGAGCACCAAGGGCCGCGTGTTCTTCACCGCCGGCAAAGACCTCGACCGCTACGTGGTGTGGGATTACATCCACCGCAAGCGAGAGATTTTGTCGGCGTAGCGAATGGGTTTCAATCCTAACCCGAAGCGTCAGCGAGGGCTCTTCTTAAAGGGCGGCGCGGCGGCAATTGCCGTGTGATGTTCGCAAGGTGGGTACCTTGTGTTCCTTCGCTGGCGCTTCAGGCGTCCGTTCATCCGGTAAATGGATGCTGCACGGTCATGGGTGAAGCTTGTCGCACAGCGTTTGCGTGATGGTAGCGCCCAGTCCGCCGGTTGCGTCGGCGTCGATACATCTGCCGGGTGCGAACACCCGGCCTACAATGCCGCGGCCCCTACTGCGGGTTACCTGGGCCGATTACAATCGGGTTTTCACGCTACGCTGTGTGCCCGGTTGTTTCTCGTTGCTTGAGGCCGATCGTGTCTGCTGCCCGATGGTGCGTATCGGCCTTGGCGCTGCTGCTGGTGAGCGGCGTCGCCTGGTCATATACCAGCGGAGGGCTGGCGGCCTCGCTGCTCTCCGCCGATCTTTCGGCCGCTGAAAAACTGGCCGCCCTGCGGGCCTTCTTTCTCGATCTGGGCTTGGCCGCGCCGGTAGCCTACGTGGCGTTTGTGACCGTCGAAGTCGTGGTTGCTCCGCTGCCGGGTGCCATGCTCTACGCCCCAGGCGGTATCGTGTTTGGCGGCTTCTGGGGCGGCGTACTCTCCACGCTGGGCAACACGCTCGGCGCCGGTATGGCTTGCACACTCACGCGGCTGTTCGGCGAGCGGCTGATCCGCAAGATGGATGACAACGATACCTGGCACCGCTACGCAGGCCAATTGGATCGGCGAGGGCTCTGGATCGTCGCCCTCTTACGAGTGAACCCGCTCACCTCGTCCGACCTGGTTTCCTACGCCGCCGGCCTCACACCAATGGCCACCTGGAAAGTGATGGCCGGAACTGCCCTGGGCATGGCCCCGCTGTGTTTCGCCCAAAGCTACTTGGCCGATGGACTGCTCAACACGTTCCCGCACCTGATTTACCCACTGCTGGCGGCGTGCGCGATCTATATCGTGATCGTGCTGTGGGTGCTCAAGTCGATGGCCGGGCGAGCTCGCCGCAATGCCACGTCGGCAGAGAAGATCACAGAGAAGGCCACCGTCCAGAACGCGCTAACCGCGATGCCGGATGCAGAACCATCCGAAAGCCCGGCAACCACGCCCGGCATATAAGATTGTGAAATTCGCGGCGGCGAAGCAACCGTGCGGGGTTACGGCTCGTTGAAGCCTGGCTGGCTCCGGCCGCTAGCACCCTCGCCATTGGCACTACGTGGTGGCGGGCGCATGCTCGTCGCCCGCATGCCCACGTCGGCCGGCATTTGCTGCCACCGTTCGGGGCTGCGGAAGCGGGCAACGACCACCGTGGCCTCATTCCGGCAACCGCCGTTCTTGGCCAGGTCCAATAGTCGACAAGCCGTTTCGCCCGCCGGGCGATCCTCACGTAGTAGCGTCGCAATGCGCCGCGGCGAAACCGTGTGCGCGATCGGCGCGGTGCAGAGCACCAAGGCGTCACCATAGGTCAGCCGCACGTCGACCAGTTCGGGCTCCACGTCGCGGCCCAGCGGCGTGATGGCGTTCCATAGCACGTCGCCCCAGGTGGGCAACGCCCAAACGTCGTCGCTGCCTGGCTGGCTCAGCCGAGCGCCAAGCGTATGGATGGAGCTCAACAGGTGCAGCCGCGAACGGGTGTAAAGAAAACAGCGAATGTCGCCGGCATGGGCCAGTTGCAAATGCGGCCAGCGCACGACGGCGGCCGCCATCGAACAGCCGAACGCCTCGCGATACCGCGAACGCGGCAACTGCCGCATCCGTTGCTGCGTGGCGGCAAAGACCGCGCCCAGGTCCACGCCTTGGTCCGCGGTCAAACCGTGGAACTGTTGCGAAATGTTCTGAGCGGCTTGCTCCACGGCATCGTAACTGGGGTGGCGATGCTCGATCACCGGGCCCAGACCGCAGGCAAGTAGAATCACTTGCGCCGGTGAGGACGGCTCGGTGTCGCTCTCGTAGGAACCAACACTGCTGGTCTGCAACCGCAGCGCAGGCCGCAGGGTGCCCAGCAGGTAATGGTCGCGGGGGATGTCTTGGGATCCCAGGTCGTGCATGGCGTCCCAATCCATTGGACCGGGCTGCATCCGCGCAATCTCGGATAGTGGCCGGGGGACGTATGACATGGCAAGGGGGGAGCGTCGACCGCCATGGCCAACGCGTAAAAAGGGATGTATGACTCCTGACCTCCGCGGCCGCAGGTGAGCGGACCGCCATCCGGCAGCCTTCACGCGAGCGTGAGATCCGCGGAAGCAGGCACGTTTATCCGTCGCGTGCCCTGCGAAGCTGGGGAATTGCACATCCTGTGCCGCACATCAGTAGCCCCAACATTTGCCGATGTTCTATGGGATTCTCCCCCAGTGTGCTGATTGCGCCCCTTCCAGCCTGATTGCGCAGTGACCAACCCGGCGCGGCTTCCCTAACCCATAGCGTCGTTATGACTTGCATAAAGCGAGCAGGACTAGCTGTCGCAGTGCGCGGCAGGTTGGCGCAACGCTGGCAGGGGTGGGTTTTGAATGCGCGAAACGGCTTATGGCCGGCCAACGGATGGGCTGCGGCCCCGGCTGGGCCCTCGACCGCTGCCGTCCGTTGCGCATATACTTGCCAAGACAGCACTTGGAGCTGTGACTATCCCACCAGCGGCTGCCGATGCGTTGCCGGCCAGCCAGGTGTGTGCTCCGCGGCTACTTCCCGCTCATAGGCCTGACGGCGCCTTTGCCGGCGCTCGCCCGGCGGTACGGCGCGGCATCCCCAACTACCACCTGCCGCCATGGAACTCGAAGACGAAGTCTGCCTGTGCTTTCACGTCACCAAGCGGAAGGTACTGAATTTCATCCGGGTGGAACGGCCGCGGCGGGTGAGCCAGATCAGCCAATGTTACGGAGCCGGCACCGGCTGCGGCTGGTGCCGGGCGTACATCCAGCGGCTTTTTGACCGGGCCGCGGCGGCGGGGCAACTAGACCCCGACGACCCAAGTTGCGAAGATTACGCCCAACAGCGCGCCGCCTACATCCGGGCAGGACACGGCACGCCGCCCCCCGGTGCCACGCCCATCGAACCGTAACCGCCACCGTCCAGAGACACCGTCCAGAGAGTCGTTTTCGGATATGCTTGCCAAACGGGTCATTCCCTGCCTCGACGTGCACCGCGGCCGCGTGGTCAAAGGCACCAACTTTGTCAATCTGCGCGATGCCGGCGATCCGGTGGAAGTGGCCGCGCGGTACGAAGCCGAGGGCGCCGATGAACTGGTGTTCCTCGATATCACCGCCAGCCACGAAGAGCGCGGCATCATCCTCGACGTGGTGGCCCGAACCGCCGACGTGGTGTTCATGCCCCTGACGGTCGGCGGCGGCATCCGCACGCTGGACGATATCCGCCAACTGCTCAACGCCGGCTGCGACAAAGTGAGCATCAACTCAGCGGCGCCCAAGAACCCCGACTTTGTGCGCCAGGCAGCGCGGCGTTTTGGCAGCCAGTGCATCGTGGTGAACATCGATCCCAAGCGAGTGACGCGCGACGGCCGCGAGTTCTGGGAAGTTCACATCAACGGCGGCCGGCTCGGCACCGGGCTAGAAGCGGTAGCCTGGGCACAGGAGGTAGAAAGGCTAGGAGCCGGCGAGATCGTACTCACTTCGATGGATGCCGACGGCACGAAGAACGGCTACGACCTGGAGATTACCGCCGCCGTCAGCAAAGCGGTGAATATTCCCGTGGTCGCCAGCGGCGGGGCCGGGCATCCCGAGCACTTGGCCGATGCCATCATCAAGGGTCACGCCGATGCCGCCCTGGCTGCCAGCATCTTCCACTATGGCGAATTCACGATCCGCGAAACCAAGGAAGTGATGGCTGCCCGCGGTATCCCTGTGCGGCTGTAACAGCCCGCCCAGCCGTTTACCGAATGTGCTGCTGGGTCACGCGGCTATCGCTGATGTTGCTCGATTCCGGCAGAATCGCCGGGAACTCCAGGTAGAAGCGGCTGCCGCGGCCCACTTCGCTGTCCACGCGGATCTCGCCGCCGTGCTCCTTGAGGATCTTCTGGCTGACGGGCAGCCCTAGGCCCGTGCCGCGGTTGTGCTTGGTGGAGACAAACAGGCTGAAGATATCGTCGAGCGCTTCGGCCGGGATGCCGACACCGTTGTCTTCCACGGTGACGCGAGCCAGCTTCTCATTGGGCGAGTAAAGCGTGCTGACGCGCACCACGCCCTGCGGTTCGCTGTCCTCGCAGGCGTCGATGGCATTGGTCACCACGTTGAGCACCGCGCGGTGGATGCCGTCGGGATCGAAGGTGAGCGTCGGCAAGGCCAGGTCGGGCGTCCAGTGGAGCTGGACCTGCTTCTCCTTAGCACGCAGATGCATCAGCTCCACGATATCGCCGACCACCTGGTTGAGTTCGGCGGGCACCATTTCGGGTTCGCGTTCCTTGCTGAACGTGAGCATGTCCATCACCAGGTTGGAGATGAGCTGCTGTTTGCGCTCCATCATCTCCCAGCCCTGACGGATTTCTTCCTCGTCGTGGCGCTGCAGGCCGTCTTGGATCAAGAAGCTCGCGCCGCGAATGCCTTGCAGCACGTTCTTGATGTGGTGGGCCAGCGAAGTGATCGTCTGACCGATGGCCGCCAACCGTTCGGCCTGCACCATGGCCGAGTAATAGCGGGTGTCTTCCACCGCCAAGGCCGCCTGGTGGGCGACGGCGATCAACAGCTTGAGGTGTTCGTCGGTGAACTTGTTGCCGCTGCCGCCGGCGGCTTTTTGCAGCATGCGTTGCGGCGGCACCGCGGTATCGATGTAGATCACGCCGACCACGTCGTACCGGCCCTGCATCGGCACGCACAGGGCCTCGCGAATGCCCAAGTCGACGATGCTGGCGGCCGGGTTCCAGCGCTCATCCTCTTGAGCGTTGCTGGTGAGCACGCCCTCGTTGTGCTGCATCACGTAGTCGAGGATGGTCTGGCTGATCACCAGCCGTTCGCCGGTCGGTTTGCCCCGGCGGTTGAAATGCACCTTGGGCTGAAGCTTGCCGGTATCGGGGTGGACCAGCATGATGCAGCCGCGGTCGGCTTCCACCCAATCGAAGATCAGCGTCAGGATGCGGTGCAGCAACTGATCGATATCCAGCGTGTGGCTCACGGCCAGCGCCGTGCGGTACATCACCTGGAGGTTGCTGCGTGCCCGGGCCAGCCACGAGGTTTCCGCCGTGCCGGGCTCCATGCCAAAGAGCTGGCTGCCCTCGGCCTGGCTCATCGAGCGGAGGATGCGGCTGTTATCGCCGTGTTGCTCGTGAGCGACGATATCGATGTTATCCAGCAGGTGCGTGCTGGAGGGATCGCTGGGGCCGGTAAACAGGATGAGCGTCTTGCCCATCTGCACCTGGTCGCCGCTGGCCAGTTCGTGCCGGCCGGTGATGCGGCGGCGGTTGACGTAGGTGCCGTTGGAGCTGCCCAGGTCGCGAATGAAGAACCGTCGGCCTTCGCGCACCAGTTCCGCGTGCGACCGGGAAACTTCCTGATCGTGCAGTTGAATATCGTTGCCGGCGTCGCGACCAATCTCCAACCGGTCCGAGCTGAGGTCGAACTTGTTGCCCTGGTCGTTGCCGCGAATGACAAAGAACGATGCCAAGGGTCTGCCTTTCGCTGACGCTGGCAGAAGGGTACCAGGATCCAACGTCCACCCCGCACGTGCCTGCGCATGCTGCATGCTAAAGGTGGGCGGCGCCGTAGCCAATTGCCCCTTGCTGCGTGGCGCCCCTGGCGCGGCGGGCTGGCCGCCAAAGGGCGGCCCACCGGGGCGGCAGCGACTGGGCGCTATGGCTTACTTGCGTCCGTCGCCGCGACCGGCGCGCACCGCTTAACGCGCGCTTTCCAGCAGCTCTTCGATTCTACGGATCAGGGGGCCGTAGTGGTAGGGTTTGGAGACGAACTCCGCCCCGGGCAAATGGGCCGCTTGCCGCCGCGCCGTGCCCAGCAAAATAACCGGCCGCTGGCGGCCGTCGGGGCGGTCAAACTCCAGCGGCTCGTCGGCACCCTGGGTGGTTTCGGCCTCCAGGTCCAGCACGATCAAATCCGGTTGATGCTCCCGCGCCATGTCCAAGCCCTGCTGGGCGGCGCGTGCCTCCAGAATGTTCAGCCCTCGCCGCTTGAGAACCGTGCGGAGAACTTCTCGAGTTTCGTCGGAGTGGTCGACGACTAGGACACTTCGCGAAACGGCCATCGTGCTTCCGTGTACTTGTAGGCCAAAAGGTGGGACGTCTGTCAGCGTGGCACCAGCCTCTGTTTGCCAGCGGCAGCGGGGCCAGCGTGTTGGCGGCCGGAATCCATTCCGCCGCCGGCGTGGGGGGGCAGGAGCCGCATTGCCAGCAGGCAAGCATTGCTAGCCACGCGCCCTCGCGGCGCGACAAACCAGGCAATGCGGCACAACGGTGGGTATCGCTGCGGCGGCGGCAAACAGCCCTGGAGGCCAGACAGCGTCAGCCGCTGGAGCTCAAGTCTGCTTGCGTGCTCGCCTTACAACCGGCGACCGCCACGCAGGGCGGGAAGAATAGCGGCACTTGGCCCACGTGTCAAAACGGATTCTGCACCAGTTGGGGGCAGCGACTTTCCAGCCCCACTCCCCCCGCCAAGGTCGGGGATTCGCCGCGCGGGCGCGACGCGGGGATATAATGACGAGTATGAGTGATCCCGCCCGCTCCAATCGCCGCGACTTTCTCACCGGCAAGGCTGCCGTCGACGCCCTGGCCGCGCGCCTGCCTGCCGAAGAAGCCGATAACCCGTTCGCCGAGCCGCTGCCGGCGGAAACGTATCTGCTGCATTACGGCCGCCGCGCAATGGCCTGCGAGTTCGAGCTGTGCCTGAACGCCGGCCAATACGCCAACGGCAACCGCGCGGCACTCGAGGCGCTCGACCTGGTCGATCGGCTCGAAAGCCAGTTGACCGTGTACCGCGATCAGAGCGAGGTGATGGATATCAACCGCCGCGCGGCCCATGAGCCGGTGCCGGTGGAAGCTGGACTGTTCCACCTGCTCGAACTGGGCTTGGAACTGTGGCGGCAAACCGGCGGCGCGTTCGACATAACAGCCGGGCCGCTCAGCCGCATCTGGGGCTTCTCGCGCCGCGAAGGCCGTATCCCGGAACCGGATGAACTGGCCGATGCCTTAAGCTGTGTCGGGGCGCAATACCTGGAACTGGATCGCGAGAACCGCACCGTTCGCTTCCATCATCCCCGGCTGGAACTGAACCTGGGCGCTATCGGCAAAGGCTACGCGCTGGACCGCTGCGGAGCGCAGCTTCGCGAAGCCGGGATCGAACACTTCCTCTTTCACGCGGGCCAAAGCAGCATCCTGGTCGCCGGTGCCCGAGGCGACACCGACGGCTGGGAGATCGGCATTGGCGATCCGTTCCGGCCCACGCGGCGGCTGGGCCGGCTGCGGATCCGCGATCGCGCGGTGGGCACCTCAGGCTCGGCCTACCAGTTCTTCCGTCATGGCGGCAAGCGATACTGTCATATCCTCGACCCGCGCACGGGCGAACCGGCCCAGGGCGTTGACGCCGTCACCGTGTTGGCGCCCACCGCGGCCGAAGCCGACGCCCTGGCCACGGCCATGTTTGTGCTGGGCCCCGAGGGCGCGAAGGAACTGTGCCGGCAGCGGCCGGAGCTGGCCATGGTGATGGTTGTCAGCGGTTGCGACGGTCGCCCTGCCCACGTTGAAACGGCTGGATTGACCGAAGAACAGTGGTCGATAACGTCGGAAAGCCTTACCCCCTGAAGGCCTGGGCGGCAAAAAGGGCTGTGTGGCTGTCGCGGCGCGGGTCGGAAAAAAGCGGAATTGCGGCGGACTCGGTTCGGCGCATCGGCATGGAACAAGTAAGATACACGCGGCCCTGCCGATTGCGCGATTAACGCAACTTACACCAACCCTGCCGCCCACCATCGCGGCAGTACGCCTTGGGGTTGCGCGCTGCCGGAGGGAGGGGCACCGCACGTACCGTGGCATCTGCCGCGCTGCTTAAGGGGCAACCACAATGCCCCCACCGCCGCGCAGCGGGCCAGGCGGGCTGCTCCCTGCCGGGCCGTGCAACGTGCAGGGCGAGTCGGTTCGGGTAACCACCCCCTAAATCCATTTATTGGATCCATGGACGACTTCCTGGACGCCTACACCTACGTGGGCGTGGTCATATTCCTGATCCTCACCGGCTGCGGGCTGCCGCTGCCGGAAGAGGTGGCGATCATATTCGCCGGCGTGCAAACGTCGCGCGGGGAGTTGAACCCTGCGCTGGCGTTTCTGTGCTGCATTGTCGGCGCGCTGCTGGGCGATTTGTGCATGTACGGCATCGGCCGTTACTTCGGCCGCGGCCTGCTGCGCCGGGGCGGCTGGTTCTCCCAACTGCTCACACCAGAAACCGAAGCCCGCGCCGAACAGATGATTCGCCGGCATGGGCTGAAAGTATTCTTCGCCGCCCGTTTTCTGCTGGGCGTCCGGGCCCCGATGTACGTCACCGCCGGCATCTTGCGGGTGCCGGTGTGGCGTTTTCTGTTCATGGACGGCGTCAGCGCCACGGTGGTGGTGGGCATCGTATTTGGGCTCAGTTGGCGGTACGGCAAGCATGTCGAATCCATCATGCGATGGATTCACGACTCGCAGCTGGCCCTGACGATTGTGGTCGCGCTGGTGGTGTTGGGCGGGCTCTTGTACTACTGGCTGCACCGCCGGGCCATGCGCCGCGCGGCCAGCGCGCTGCCCCCCGCGAGTTCTGAACCCCAGGTCGAAGAAACCGAGAGCGTGGTCTGAAGGCCGCCGGCGGTTCAGCGGCCCCCTGCCGCCCTCCACAGCTTCGCCATGATCTATCTCGATCATCACGCCACAACGCCCATCGATCAGCGCGTGCTGGACGCGATGCTGCCCTGGTTCAGCCACAAGTTCGGCAATCCCGGCAGCATCAATCACGCGCTGGGCCGCGAAGCCGCTGAAGCCGTGGAGCAGGCCCGCCAGAGCATCGCCGCCGCCCTGGGAGCGACCGACCGCGAAATCGTCTTCACCAGCGGCGCCACCGAGAGCAATAACCTGGCGCTGCGGGGCGTGTGCGAGCGCGAGGAACGCGGCCCCAGGCGGCATATCGTCAGCCTCAAAACCGAGCACAAAGCGGTGCTCGATCCGCTCGCCCGCCTTGCCCGACGGGGCTTCGAGGTCACGCTGCTCGATGTCACGCCCGCTGGCTCTCCTCAGGCCGGCTTGCTCGACATAGAGCGGCTCGCCGATGCCCTGCGGCCCGACACGCTGCTGGTTTCGGTCATGCTCGCCAACAACGAGATCGGCGTGATCCAGCCGCTGGCCGAAATCGGAGCCATCTGCCACGAGCGCGGCATCCTGCTGCACTGCGATGCGACGCAAGCCGTGGGCAAACTGCCGATCGATGTCGAACAGTTGCACGTGGACTTGCTGAGCTTTTCCGCCCACAAGTTCTATGGTCCCAAAGGCGTGGGCGGGCTGTACGTGCGGCGAAGCCGGCCGCGCGTGACACTCACTCCGCAGTTGGACGGCGGCGGCCAAGAAGGCGGACGCCGCAGCGGCACCTTGAACACGCCCGGAATCATCGGCCTGGCCACCGCGCTACAAATCGCCAATGACGAGCGCGAGACAGAGAACGTGCGGCTGGCGCAACTGCGTGCCCGGCTGTGGGAGCAGCTTTCGCAACTGCCGGGCGTGCATCTGAATGGCCCCGCCCTGGAACAGCCAGGCCTGCGGTTGGCTGGCAATCTGAACGTTAGCTTTGAAGGCGTGGATGGCGAAGCCCTGATGATGGGTGTGACCGAGGTAGCCGTCAGCTCCGGCAGCGCCTGCACCACGGCCAATCCCGAGCCCAGCCATGTGCTGCGAGCACTAGGGCTGCCCGACGGGTTAGTCCGCGCCAGCCTGCGTTTTGGCCTGGGCCGCTTCAATACGGCCGAGGAAATCGACACGGCCGCCGCTCACGTGGCCGAGGTTGTCCAGCGACTGCGCTCGCTGCGTTAGTCACAACCTGTTTTAAGCGTAGCGCGCATCAACCCGTTACTTGGGCAGCGACGTTCGGATGACCGACAGGAACTCCGTGTAATTGCTCGCGCGCAAGATGCGTTCGAGACATTGCGGCTCACGCATCAGGTGAAAGATATCGGCCGAAAGATCCAACGGCGTGGTGGCATCTTTCTCGGGCATCACCAGCAGAAACACCACGTGGACCGGCCGGCCGTCGGGCGCGTCGAAGTGAATCCCCGACTTGGAAATGCCCACCGCGACCAGCGGCCGAACGAGATCGGTCAGCCGCGCGCGAGGCATAGCGATGCCGCCCCCGATGCCTGCTCGCGCCGTTAGCCCGCCATCGAACACCGCGTCTTGAATGGCGGTATGATTGAACGCGGTTTGCTGCGCCACCAGCCCTGCCAGTTCGGCCACGGCGTCGGCGGCGGTACGAGCATCGAGCGAGGCGACATACTGCTTGGGCGAAAGATACATCGTCAACCGGTGCCGCTGCTGCCGCCGCAAGGTCCGGCGAATCAGCGGGCCGCTGAGGGCCGAGGTTACAAATGCCATCACCACCAAGGCCACAAACAGCGGTTCGCCGATGATGCCGGCTTCCAGCGCAAGCGTGCCCAAGATGATTTCCATGGCGCCGCGGGCGTTCATCGCAAAGCCGATCGCCCACTGGTCGCGGGTGGAAAAACGGCTCCACTTGGCGCCAAGCACGCTGCCAATCAGTTTGCTGACACAGGCCAGCACCAGTACGAGTGCCACCAATGCGGCATCGAAGTGGGCAACAAAGTCCATCTTCAGCCCGATGCTCGCAAAGAACAGCGCCGCGAAGATGCAGGCGATGAACTCGTCGATCAGTACGCGCGTCCGCAGGGCCAGGTGCGGCGAATCGCCTAATGCCACGCCTACCAGGAACGCGCCAAAGATGGCATGCACGCCGATGTATTCCGTGAGCGCGGCACCCAATAAGCCCACGGTCACGGCAAAGCCCAGCACGCCGCCCGGGTAATGCGTGTAGGCTTGCAGGATCGGCAAAATGCGGTTCATGGCCCAGCGGCCCACGGTCAGCATCAATACCGTGTACGCCAGCGTCAGCACGAGTGTGGTCACGATGCCTAAGCCGCTGGTGCCGGTCCCCATCCAGCCCAGGATCACCGCAAACACCGTCCAGCCGAACAGGTCGTTAAAGACCGCGGCGCTGATCACGATCATGCCCAGGTCGGTGCGGTACAGATCCAGATCGAGCAGCGTCTTGGCGATCACCGGCAGGGCCGAGATCGCCATGGCGGTAGCCAGGAACAGGGCGAAGATAGTCAGATCGGCGCCCGCGGGATGATCCAGCACCCCAGGCATTGCCAAGGCAGCCGCGAAGCCCACCGCAAAGGGAATGACCGTTCCCCAGAAACCGATGCGCAGCGCCGCCGGCCCTTGCTTCCAGGCGATGGACAGATCGACCTCCATGCCGGCCACCAACAGAAACAGCACGATTGCCAGCGAACCGATGCTCTCCAGGGCGACGGCGCCGGGCCCCGACTGCGGAAACAACTGCGTCTGAAAGTCTGGCGCGATCGCGCCCAGGATCGTGGGTCCAAGAATGATGCCTGCCAGCAGTTCTCCCAGAATGGCGGGCTGTCGTACCCAGCGGGTGACTTCGCCCATCAGCCGGGCCATTCCCACCAAAAACGCCAGTGCCAAGAGCATTATGCCCAGATGCAATGATTCTGGCGATTCCACTGTCAAAAATCTCCACTGGACCGCGCTGCGGCAGGCAGACACGGGGTGCGTCCCACCGCTGCAGCCCAGACTAGCTGGCATTACAGGCGTCAGCAAGCAACGGTGGCAACCTGCGATCGCTACCGGGGCCGCCGGGATGCGTGAAATCCCTCGGGGGGAAAGCAACTCCGGCACATGACGCCCGGCCGGAATGCAAGTGGGTATTACAATTTTCTCATAATCGCTGGAAAGCTTTAGGGGAGATTGGTAGATTGAGATTCGTTGCCGGGAAACCTGCCCCTTCCTGGCAACATCACGGCCCGCCAGGCCTCTGCCCCGCCTGGCGGGCTCTTTTTTTCAATACTGCCACCGCTCCGCTCTTATTTCTTTGAGGTCAGGCGCGTATTGATAATTTGACTTCTTGGGTATTGATGAAACCCATCCTTGTATTGATGAAACGTGGCGGCTCTCGCGCTGGCCACCGCGCCTCCCAGGGTTTGATGCGGGCGTTTTGATAACGCCGCCGCCGGCCGTTGTCTTCTCTTCCAACCGTGGACGCGCCGCGCGGACAATCGCGGCCACGCGCAAACTACTACGAGCGGGCATTGCGCCTCGAGCGCGCGCCAAAGGCATCCACGCATCGGGCACACGCGCATCCGGCAAAGCCTTCGCAAGCTGGGCATTTTGTCGCACTTGCAGCGCACGCATGCCTCGTTTCTTTTGCATGCCATCAACTGAGCTACTAGAATGTCGCCCACGATCGCTGCGCCCAGCCCGGTACGGTGACCGCTTCGTTCCTCGTTGTCAAAGTTTGCCTTATGTCTGTGACCTCAAACGATCGCGCAGCGAAGCCGGAGTATCATCCGGTATTCCTGCATGCACGCCGCGAGATGGTGTTCATTGTGCTGGTGTACCTCGGCGCGATGCTGTGGACCGTGCCCTACTGCTACCTCTACGGTTATCCCGCCCAGGCCGAGGACTTCGGCCCGGAGAAGCTGGAAACGGTGATGGGGCTGCCCTCCTGGGTGTTCTGGGGCGTGGTCATCCCCTGGCTTACGGCGAACGTCATCACGACGTTCTTCTGCTTCTTCTTTATGAAGGACGACGACCTGGGCCCGTCGCATGAAGATGCCGACCTCGCCGAGGAGATCGCTGAAATGCGTGCGCGCGAGGAGCAGGCCTGATGAGTGATTCCGTCTTCCTTCCGGTGCTCTCGCCGCTGTTTGCCCAAACCACCTCCAACGCCGCGCTGTATACGTTCGTGCTGTATACCGCGGCCGTGTTCGTCGTCGCCGGCTTCTCCAACAAGCTGCTCAGTAAACGCAGCTTCGTAAGCGAATACTTTCTGGGAAGCCGAGGGCTGGGCATGTGGGCCTTCGCCCTGACGTTCGCCGCCACCAGTTCCTCAGGCGGCAGCTTTACCGGCTTTCCATCGCTGGTCTACACCTATGGCTGGATCCTGGCTTTGTGGATTTCCAGCTACATGGTCGTGCCGATCTGCGCCATGGGCCTGTTGGGCAAACGGCTCAACCACGTGGCCCGCATCTCCGGCTCGATCACCGTGCCCGACGTCGCCCGCGACCGCTTCCACAGCCCGGCGCTGGGCATCCTGTCGATGTCGCTCATCATCTTCTTCATGACGGTCAACCTGGTGGCGCAGTTCAAAGCCGGAGCGGTGATCCTGCAGTCGCTGCTGCGCGACGTGGAGATCTTCCAGAGCCTGGCGACGATCCCGCTGTTTGAGGGCGTCAACTCGCAGTACCTGGTCTGCCTGCTGCTGTTCGCCGTCTCGGTGATTGTCTACACCACGTACGGCGGCTTCCACGCCGTGGTGTGGACCGACGTGCTGCAAGGCTTTGTGATGGTCGCCGGCGTGTTGATCATGCTGCCGCTGGCCATCTCGCAAGTGGGCGGGCTCGAATCGGCCTCGCGCCAACTGGCCGAAATGACGCCGCCCCGCACCGGGACCATCAAGGTGGCACTTTCCGAGCCGGCCGAGGTTGCCACGGCGATCCCGGCGGGCACCTGGCTGGTGATGCCAGCGAACCGCTACCTGGAAGAGTTCCACCCGTGGAAGGACCAGGAGCTGAAGCGGCTGGCCGATGCCCAGCAGCAAGGCACCATCAGCCAAGAGCAGCGGGAACGGCTGGAACAAGCGCTCGCAAAGCGCGACGAAGAAGTCAAGCAAGGCCCGCCTTACCGGCTGTTCCGCGTGGTGCATCAGGCGATCATCGCCAAGGACCAGACGGCTCCGCGCGTTCGCAACTCCGAGGGCGAACTGGTCGAGGCGGCCATCGACGCCGTGGAGCTGACCACGCCGGGCCAGATCCTCGATCAGCTGGAAAAGCAGCGTGAACACGCGCTCAAGCTCGCCCAGGCTCAGTTGGTCGACGTCGAAGACGATCTGGCCAAGTTGGATCCCTCGGCCACGCGGCAACGGGACGAACTCCAGCAGCGCAAGGAGTTCCTCACCACGCGGATCGCCAACCTGGAATCGAAAGAGCGGTTTGACGAGAACCCGGAACTGCTGAACCGCCCATTTGTGGTCAGCCAGCCCGAGATGCGTG
>Ga0182737_1002009_pt1 | contig 17981 bp, 15 predicted proteins | sample eDN5th30CBELigOP_FD_128878 | JGI IMG/M metagenome (GOLD analysis project Ga0182737, IMG submission 128878) | Enriched Organic Plus compost microbial communities from Emeryville, California, USA - eDNA 5th pass 30_C BE-Lig OP (version 2) (version 2) ...
CCCTGGCCGATTTGTCCTTCCGCCCCGCCGAGCCGGGCGAGTTCAGCCGGCGGGCGGTGGAGAATGGCAAGCTGGACCTGACCCAAGCCGAAGCCATCGCCGATCTGGTGGATGCCGAAACCCCAGCCCAGCTGGCCCAGGCCCTGCGCCAGCATGACGGGGCGCTGGCCGATCTCTACGAGGGCTGGCGCGCGCGCCTGATCGCGGCGCTGGGCCGGGCCGAGGCGGCGATCGATTTTTCCGATGACGGGGTGGGCGACGTGGAATTCGCCGCCGCCCGTCATGCTGCGGATCATGTTGCGCAGCATATCGCGCAGCATCTGGACGATGGGGCGCGGGGCGAAAGCCTGCGCGAGGGGCTGCGCCTGACCATCCTGGGGCCGCCCAATGCGGGCAAATCCTCACTCCTGAATCTGCTGGCGCGGCGCGATGCCGCCATCGTGTCGGACATACCGGGCACCACCCGCGATATCATCGAGGTGCGGCTCGATCTGGGCGGCTATCTGGTGCAGGTGGCCGACACCGCCGGGATGCGCCGGACGGACGATGTCATCGAGGCCGAAGGCGTGCGCCGCGCCCTGGCCCATGCCGGGGGCGGCATGACGTTGCTGCTGCTGGACGGCGGCGCCGAAAATCCCCGTGCCGGCCTGCCGGAGGACATGGCCGCGCCCGACCTGGTGGTCTGGAACAAGCGCGACCTGCGCGAAGTGACAGGAAAGCCCGGTGAAATGGGCGTTTCCCTGAAGACGGGCGAAGGGGTGCCCGATTTGATCCGTGTGCTGACGGATCGGGTGCGGGCGCGTCTGGAAGATGGTGGCGATGCGCCGCTGCTGACCCGGCCGCGTCATCGCCATGCCCTGACCGAGGCGCTGGCGCATCTGCGCGCGGGCCTGGATGCGCCTGCCGGGCAACCCGAACTGCTGGCAGAGGATCTGCGCCTGGCCATGCGCGCCATCGGCCGGATCACCGGCCGGGTGGATGTGGAGGAACTGCTGGATTTCGTCTTCCGCGATTTCTGCATCGGCAAGTGAGGCAATTGCCCACAGGCCTGCATGCGCGTATGTGACCGCCAATGGGCACGACCTACGATGTCATTGTCATTGGCGGCGGCCATGCGGGCTGCGAGGCGGCGGCCGCGTCCGCCCGCTTCGGCGCGCGGACGCTGCTTCTGACCCATGCGTCGCAGACGCTGGGAGAAATGTCCTGCAATCCGGCCATCGGCGGGGTGGGCAAGGGCCATCTGGTGCGCGAGGTGGATGCGCTGGACGGGCTGATGGGCCGGGTGGCCGATGCGGCGGGCATCCAGTTCCGGCTGCTGAACCGGCGCAAGGGTCCGGCGGTACGCGGTCCGCGCGCCCAGGCCGACCGTGCCCTTTACCGTGCCGCCATGCAGGCGCTGTTGCGCGAGACGCCCGACCTGGAGATCCGCGCTGCCAGTGCGGAAGACCTTGTATTTAAAGATAAAATTCTCTGCGGGGTGCGGCTGGCCGACGGCAGCGAGATTGCCGCGCCTAGGGTGGTACTGACCACCGGCACCTTCCTCAATGGCCTGATCCATATCGGCGAGACGCAGATTCCGGCCGGGCGGATGAAGGCGGCCTCAAGCAGCGAAGCGGTAGGCCATCAAATAAGCGATGGGGTGGAAGAACCATCCCTCGGCCTGTCGCGGACCCTGTATGGCCTGGGCCTGCGGATGGGGCGGCTGAAGACCGGCACCCCGCCCCGGCTGGACGGCCGCACAATAGATTGGGCGGCGCTGGAGATGCAGCAGGGCGACGACCCGCCCACGCCCTTTTCCTTCCTGACCCGTGCGATCACCACGCCGCAGATCGCCTGCGGCATTACCCGGACCACCCTGTCCACCCATGCGATCATCCGGGCCAACCTGCACCGCGCCCCGATGTATTCCGGCCAGATCGCCTCCACCGGGCCGCGTTATTGCCCCTCCATCGAGGACAAGGTCAGCCGCTTCACCGACCGGGAGTCGCACCAGATTTTCCTGGAACCGGAAGGACTTGATGATCACACGGTCTATCCCAACGGCATTTCCACCTCCCTGCCCCAAGATGTCCAGCTGGCCCTGCTGGCCACCATTCCGGGGCTGGAAAAGGCCGCGGTCCTGCGGCCCGGCTATGCCATCGAATATGACTATGTGGACCCGCGCGAACTGACCCCTGCGCTGGAGGTCAAGACCGTGCCCGGCCTGTACCTGGCCGGGCAGATCAACGGCACCACCGGTTACGAAGAAGCCGCCGCCCAGGGGCTGATGGCGGGCTGGAATGCCGCCCGGACCGCCAGCGGCACCGCGCCGGTCATCCTGGACCGGGCGCAGGCCTATATCGGGGTTCTGATCGACGATCTGGTGACCAAGGGCGTATCCGAGCCCTATCGCATGTTCACCAGCCGGGCCGAATACCGCCTGACCCTGCGGGCCGATAATGCGGACCAGCGCCTGACGGGCCTTGGCCAGGCGAACGGCCTGGTGGGCCGGGAGCGGGCGGACATGTTTTTCGTGAAACAAAACCGCCTGGATGTTTCACGAAAAACACTGAGTTCCCTGTCCCTGACGCCGAATGAGGCGGCGCGGCATGGCCTGACCATCCGGCTGGACGGAGTGCGGCGGAGCGGTCTGGAACTTTTGAGCCTGACCGAGTTCCCGGTTCTGGCCCGGATCTGGCCGGAATTGGGCTCTCTGGAACCGGATATCGTCGAGCAGCTGGAAATTGACGCCCAGTATGCCGGATATCTGGACCGGCAGGATGCCGACATAATCGCCTTCCGCCGGGACGAGAACCGCACCCTGCCCGCCGGGCTGGATTATGGCGCGGTGATCGGCCTGTCCAACGAAGTCCGGCAGAAGCTGGAGCGTATCCGGCCCGCCACGCTGGGCCAGGCCGCCCGGATCGAAGGGATCACGGCGGCGGCCCTCACCCTGATCCTGGCCCATGTTAAAGCCGCGCCAAAGGCGGTTTCCGCCCGTGCCTGAGGCCGAAAATCCCTTTGGACCGGCGGAGTTCGCGGCTCGGACGAATGTTTCACGAAAAACATTGGCCCAGCTTGCGGCCTATGCCGACCTGCTGACGGACTGGAGCGCCCGCCACAATCTGGTGGCCCGCAGCACTCTGCCCGACCTGTGGCGGCGGCATATGTGGGACAGCGCCCAGCTTGCCCCCCTCGTTCCCCCAGCGGCCCGTTCCCTGGCCGACCTGGGGTCCGGCGCGGGTTTTCCGGGACTGGTGCTGGCCGCCCTGCTGCAGGACCGGGTCACCGTCACCCTGCACGAAGCCACGGCCAAGAAATGCGCCTTCCTGGCGGCGGCGGCCGAGCGGATGGGCCTGGCCGTCACCATCCGCAATGCCCGGATGGAAGAATTGCCGGTTCAGCCCTTTGACGTGGTGACGGCGCGGGCCTGCGCCCCCCTGCCCCTGCTGCTGGACTATGCCCATCGCTTCACGGGACCGAACAGTGTTTGCCTCTTTCTAAAGGGTCAAAATGTAGGGTCTGAATTGACCGAAGCCACTAAATATTGGAAAATGGAAGCCTCACAGACTCCAAGCGCGACCGACCCATCGGGTGCTATAGTGACCGTGAAAAAGCTGGGTTCCCGTCATGTCGCCTCCCCAAAATCCGCCCCCAAAACCACGCGTGCTGGTCGTCGCCAACCAGAAGGGCGGCGTCGGTAAGACCACCACCGCCATCAATCTGGGCACGGCGCTGGCGGCGGTGGGCGAGCCGACCTTGGTCATCGACATCGATCCGCAGGGCAATGCCTCCACCGGGCTGGGCATCCATCGCCAGGACCGGGGCACCACCACCTACGAAGTGCTGACCGGCCAGTCGCCTTTGGCCGAGGCCATCGTGCCCACCCGCATCCCCGGCCTGTCGCTGGTCCCCGCCACGGTGGACCTGTCGGGCGCCGAGCTGGAACTGGCCGACATGCCCCGGCGCAACTTCATTCTCAAGGACGCGCTGGAGGAATATTCCGCACACGGACAAAACGCCTTCTCCTATGTCCTGATCGACTGCCCCCCGTCCCTCACCCTGCTGACACTGAACGCGATGGCGGCGGCGGATGCGGTGCTGGTGCCGCTGCAATGCGAATTCTTCGCGCTGGAGGGCCTGTCGCAGCTGATGAAGACCATCGAGCTGGTGCGCGACCGGCTGAACCCGTCGCTGGAGATGCAGGGTATCGTCCTGACCATGTTCGACAAGCGCAACAAGCTGTCGGACCAGGTGGCCGCCGACGTGCGCGAGACGCTGGGCGAAAAGGTCTATGCCACCGTGATCCCGCGCAATGTGCGTATCTCCGAAGCGCCCTCGCACGGCGTGCCGGCGCTGGTGTATGACCTGCGCTGTCCGGGCAGCCAGGCTTACATCAAGCTGGCGGGCGAACTGATCCAGCGTGAAAGACTGCGGGCCGCATGACACCTCCCAATCCTGACCGTCCGCGCGGCCTGGGCCGCGGCCTGTCCGCGCTGATCGGCGATGAAGTCGCCGCCGTGAAGGGCGAACCCGTCGCCAGGAAGGATATCCGCACCCTGCCGGTGGCCTTCCTGCAGCCGGGCAAGTACCAGCCGCGCAAGACCTTCGACGACGAACCGCTGGCCAGCCTGGCCGCGTCGGTCAAGGAGATGGGTGTGCTGTCGCCCATCCTGGTGCGGCCCATCGGGCCGGACCGGTATGAGATCGTGGCGGGCGAGCGGCGCTGGCGCGCGGCTCAGATCGCCAAGCTGCATGACGTGCCGGTGATGATCCGCGAGATGGCGGACCGGCAGGCGCTGGAAATCGCCATTGTCGAGAATGTCCAGCGCGCCGACCTCAACGCCATCGAGGAGGCCACTGCCTATCAGGAACTGATCGAGCAGTTCGGCCGTACCCAGGAAGAGGTGGCGCGGGAAATCGGCAAAAGCCGCAGCCATGTCGCCAATACGATCCGGCTGCTGAAGCTGCCGGACTCCGTCCAGGCGATGGTGCGCGACGGGCGGCTGACGGCGGGCCATGCCCGCACTCTGCTGGGCGTGCCCGACCCCGAGGCGCTGGCGCAGGAACTGATCGCGCGCGACAGCACGGTGCGCGAAGCCGAACGCAAGTCCGACAGCAAAAAGCATCCGGGCGGCACGCCCTATCGCGATCCCAATATCAAGGCACTGGAAACCAGCCTGACCGATGCGGTGGGCCTGAAGGTACGGATCACCCACAGCGTGAGCAAATCCGGCGACAAGGGCGAGGTGAAGATCGCCTATGCCAGCCTGGAGCAGCTGGACGAGATCGTGCGCCGCCTCAGCCGGAGCTGATTGCCATCCCTTGTCATTCCCGCGAAAGCGGGAATCCAACTTTCTTTTCTCTGCCCCGCCGCTCGCTTTTGCTCGCGGCGTTCAGGCCTCAAATCGGTCCACTGGACCGATTTGCCCGGCTTCGCCGGTCGGCCTTCACCCCGCGAAAGCGGGAATCCAACGTGTTTTCTTTAATGACCCCCTCCGGTTTCAGCTTGCTCTCGGTTCGCTCCGCTCACCTCGAACGCTGAAACCACCTCCCCCTTGGGCGTGCTTTGCACGCGAAGGGGGAGGCGGGGCTGTACTTGGCCGTTAAGTTGGATTCCCTTCCCTCGCAGCGCCTGACGGCGCTGCTCGCCGGGAATGACACCTCGGTCTATCGCGTCTTCTCCAACGCCTCGGCCACATCGATGCGGCCGTCATACAGCGCCCGGCCCACCACCACGCCTTCGATATTGGGCTCGTTGGCCGCGATCAGATTGTCGATGTCGGCGATGGAGCCGACGCCGCCCGAGGCGATCACCGGAATGGACAGGTCGCGGGCGAGGGCGGCGGTGGCGGCGACATTCACGCCTTTCAGCAGGCCGTCGCCGTCGATGTCGGTGAACAGGATCGCGGCCACGCCCGCATCCTCGAAGCGCCGGCCCAGTTCCACCGGCGTCAGTTCGCTGACCTCGGCCCAGCCTTGGGTGGCGATGCGTCCGCCCTTGGCGTCGGCCCCCACCACGATCTTTCCGGGAAAGGCGCGGGCCGCGTCCTTGACGAATTGCGGATCGGTGAGGGCGGCGGTGCCCAGGATCACGCGGGTGATGCCCGCCGCCAGCCAGCTTTCCACCGCCGCCATGTCGCGGATACCGCCGCCCAACTGGATGGGCAGGTCGATCGCGGCGCGGATGGCGCGGATCGCCTCGGCATTGGCGCTGTGGCCCGCAAAGGCTCCGTTCAGGTCCACGCAATGCAGCCAGCGGAAGCCCTGGGCGGCGAAGGCGCGCGCCTGGGCGGCGGGATCGGTGTTGAACACGGTGGCGTCTTCCATCACGCCCTTTTTCAGGCGGACGCAAGAGCCGTCCTTCAGGTCGATGGCGGGGAAAATGATCATGGCCTATTCACTCTCGCCTCATGCTTCGACACGCTCAGCATGAGGATCTTGTTTGTTCCTCACCCTGAGCTTGTCGAAGGGTGAGAGGTTGAAAAACCGCCTAGGGACGCCAGGCCAGGAAATTCTGCAGCAGCGTCAGACCGGCGGCCTGGCTCTTTTCGGGGTGGAACTGGGTGCCCGCGATATTCTCGTTTCCGATCACGGCGGTGAGGGGGCCGCCATAATCGGTGGTGGCGATCAGGTCTTCGGGCAGCGCGGGCTGCATGTGATAGCTATGGACGAAATAGACGTCCGCGCCGTCCGCGATGCCGTTCAGCAGCGGGTGCGGCTGCAGGATGGTCAGCGCGTTCCAGCCCATGTGCGGAATCTTCAGCGCGGGGTCGGCCCCGGAAGAATTGGGCGTAATCTTCACCACTTCACCCGCGATCCAGCCCAGCCCGGCATGGCTGCCGAACTCGCGCCCCACCGTCGCCAGAAGCTGCATGCCGACGCAGATGCCCAGAAAGGGCGCGCCCTTCTGCAGCACCTTTTCGCGCAGCGCGCCCACCATGCCGGGCACCGCCGACAGGCCCTTCATGCAGTCGGCAAAGGCGCCCACGCCGGGCAGCACGATGCGTTCGGCATCCTTGACGGCCTGCGGGTCGGCGGTGGTGACGATCTCGAACTTGCCGGGGCCGAGCGTGTCGGCGGCGCGGGCCAGCGCCTTGGCCGCGCTGGCCAGGTTGCCGGAGCCGTAGTCAATCAGGGCGACGGTTGCTGTCATGGCCGGTCGTATAAAGGCTCCGCAGCGCCTTGTCGAAATCATCCTCCCCTTCGTGCGCGCCAGCGCACAGGACGGGGAGGTGCCTGTAGCTGGCAGCGCGCCCGCCTTTAGGGCGCGCGTCGCCAGCGAAAGGCGGAGGGGTTTACTTCAAGCAAGGCTGATAGGAACCCGGCGCGGGCGTGGGCGTCAGGCGCATGTCCGCCACCAGCAGGTCGCGCCAGCCGGGCAGGGGTTCGGCGGGGCGGATGTCGCCCGCCCGCATGGCGTCCAGGCTACCCCGGCAGGGCGGCGCGGCCAGGCTGGCGGCGGGCCGCCAGCCCTCCGGGCCGTGTTTCATCACCGCCGCCCACCAGCGGGCGTCATTGCCATAGACCAGCAGGATTTCATTCCGGCCGTCGCGGTCCAGGTCCAGGAACCAGGCCTCGCAGGTGGCGGTGGGCCGGGTGAGGCAGGGCGGCACCTGCCCGGCAAAGGCGGACCAGTCCGGCTCCAGCAGGCTGCTCGGCAGGCGCGCGCCGGGGGTCCGCAGGATGATATTGGCCCCGATCTCGCTGGGGGTGGGCGCTTCGGCGGCGGGGGCCACCGACAAGGTGATGGCGGCATCGCGCGCCAGCAGCGGATCATCGCTGCGGGTCATGGCCAGCAGGGCGTCCTGACCAAAGCGCAGGCCCTTGTTGCGCAGCCAGGGGAAATCGGGATTTTCGCCCCGTTCGGCCCGCGCCACCTGGGCCTTGACCGCCAGCCGCACCGGATCGGCCAGCGGCGAGGCCAGCGCCAGGCAGGCCCCCACCAGCAGCAGCGCCAGCAGGCGGTTGGCGCCTTCCAGCCGCTGCATCCAGCGCCCGCCGCCGATGGAAATCAGCGCCGCCGCCGCATAGCTGAGGCCATAGGCGCCCAGCATCAGGATCGCGGCGGCCGCCAGCACGCGCAGGCCGGTCCAGCCGAAAGCCGCGACGCGCGCTTCCAGCGCCAGTGCAGCCATCGCCACCAGCCCCACCAGCAGGAAGGCGGCCAGGAACTCGCTGGCCTTGCGCCAGGCTTCGCGCGTCTCCTCGCCGCGACAGGAGGCGTTGACGGCCAGCAGCAGCAGCAGCGCCAGCGCCAGCGATCCGGCCAGCGGCAGAGGCGCGGCGGTCAGGTGCATCGCCAGCGCGGCGGCGGATGCGAGGACCAGCATGGGCAGCGCCACGGTGAAGCAGGTGATCAGCGTGGCGGCGATGGGACGGCGCAGCAGCGCGGTTCCGGAACGGCAGTCCGGCGCGGTCAGGTGCAGCGCCGCCGCGCTGGCCAGGCCGATCAGCGGCAGGATCAGCAGTTGCGGCGCCATGCCCAGGTCGAGCGCCGGATTGGTCTGTCGCAGCCAGTTGAGCAGGCTGTTGCCCGATCCGATCAGCGCCCAGGCAAAGCCCGCCACCACCGCCCAGACCAGCAGCCGTGCTGCCAGCGCCCAGGTGGTGTCGAACAGCGCGCGGTACGGCGGCAGGGCGCGGCCTTCGCGCAGCATGGCGCGTATCATCACCTGCGCGGTGAACAGCATCAGGGCGCACAGGACCGAGACGGTGAACAGGCTGTAGCTGGGCTGCTCCAGCCCCTGGATGCGCCAGTGGTGATACAGGCCCAGCGTGGCGGTGACGGCGGCGGCCGTGCCGCTCCACAGCGCCAGCAGCCGGGTCTCGATCTCGCCCAGCCCCTCCAGCAGCACCAGCGGCGCGAACAGGCCCGCCAGCATCAGGGCGGAAAAGAAATAGGGATCGCTGCCCGGCCAGACACCGGCCTCGCGCCCCGCCAGCAGGCCCCAGACGAAAAGCCCCTGTGTGAAACCAATGGCCAGACGCGCATGCCACAGGCGCGGCGCGCGGTTCAGGTTGGCGGGCGCGGCCTCCGGCGCTTCGGCCAGCAGGGAGACCGCTGCGGGCGGGGGCGGTTCGGGCTGTGGCGCGGGTTCGGAAGCGATGACCTCGGGCGCGGGATCCGGTACGGCGGCGCGCGGCTCGCTGCGCCAGTCTCCGGTCCAGCCCACATCGTTGCCGGGCGCAAAGCGCGGCTCGGCTTCCAGCGGGTCTTCGGGATTCCAGCGCAGGGCGTCGGTATCCACCCAGCGCGGCGCGTCGTTATCTTTGCGGAAAAAGCGCATCCGGCTTGGTTAGCGCGGATGGGCGATGCGATCACGCGACGAGAGCGGGCGTGGTTAATTTGGCAGGAGCTGTTCCGCCAAACTCACCGTGGCCGGGCTTGACCCGGCCATCCAGGGCCGCCCCGCTCTGATCGCTATTCCAATGCATGAGAGCAAATAACTGCTCCGCGACGCATGTAACTCTGGATGGGCGCCTCAAGGGCGCCCATGGTGAGGTCGTAGACGTCAGTGTCGTTTATGGCGAGGGCTCAGTTGTCGTCCATCTTGAGCGCGGCGATGAAGGCTTCCTGGGGAATCTCCACCTTGCCGAACTGGCGCATCTTCTTCTTGCCCTCTTTCTGCTTGTCCAGCAGCTTGCGCTTGCGGCTGATGTCGCCGCCATAGCATTTGGCAGTGACGTCTTTTCTGAGGGCGCTCAGGGTCTCACGTGCGATCACCTTGCCGCCGATGGCGGCCTGGATCGGAATCTTGAACATGTGGCGCGGGATCAGGTCCTTGAGCTTTTCGCACATGGCGCGGCCGCGCCCTTCGGCGCGCTGGCGGTTGACCACCATCGCCAGCGCATCCACCGGGTCGTCATTGACCAGGATGGACATCTTGACCAGATCGCCTTCCTCGTACTTTTCGATGTGATAGTCGAAGCTGGCATAGCCGCGCGACACCGATTTCAGCCGGTCGTAAAAGTCGAACACCACCTCGTTCAGCGGCAGCATATAGACCACCATCGCGCGGTTGCCCGCATAGGTCAGTTCGACCTGCCGCCCACGCCGGTCCTCGCACAGCTTCAGCACCGATCCCAGATATTCGTCGGGTACCAGGATGGTCGCCTTGATCCAGGGTTCCTCGATGTGATCGATATAGGTCACATCGGGCATGTCGGCGGGATTGTGCAGGTCCTTCTTGGACCCGTCATTCATGTAGATGTGATAGATCACCGACGGCGCGGTGGTGATCAGGTCCAGATTGAACTCGCGCTCCAGCCGCTCGCGCACGATCTCCAGATGCAGCAACCCCAGAAAGCCGCAGCGGAAGCCGAAGCCCAGCGCGGCGCTGCTTTCGGTCTCGTAGGTGAAACTGGCATCGTTGAGATGCAGCTTGCCCAGCGCCTCGCGCAAATCCTCGAACTGGGCCGCATCCACCGGGAACAGGCCACAGAACACCACCTGCTGGGCGGGCTTGAAGCCGGGCAGGGGATTGGGCGTGCCCTTGCGTTCATCGGTGATGGTATCGCCCACCTTGGTGTCGGCCACCTGCTTGATCTGGGCGGTGATATAGCCGACCTCGCCGGGGCCCAGCTTTTCGACGCCCAGCTTCTTGGGCTTGAACACGCCGATCTGCTCGACCTGGTAGACCGCATCGGCGGCCATCATGCGGATCTTCTGGCCCTTCTTCAGTTCGCCGTCGATGATGCGCACCAGCACCACCACGCCCAGATAGGCGTCGTAATAGGAATCGATCAGCAGCGCCTTGAGCGGCGCGTTCAGTTCGCCCTTGGGCGCCGGCAGGCGGGTGACGACGGCTTCCAGCACCTGGTCGATGTTCAGGCCGGTCTTGGCGGAAATCGGCACGGCGTCGGACGCGTCAATGCCGATCACATCCTCGATCTGCTGCTTGACCCGGTCCGGCTCGGCGGCGGGCAGGTCGATCTTGTTGAGGACCGGCACGATCTCCAGACCGGCATCTATCGCCTGATAGACATTGGCCAGGGTCTGGGCTTCCACGCCCTGGCTGGCGTCCACCACCAGGAGCGCGCCTTCGCAGGCGGCCAGGCAGCGCGAAACCTCATAGCCGAAGTCCACATGGCCCGGCGTGTCCATCAGGTTGAGGATATAGGTCTCCCCATCCTGGGCCTTGTATTCCAGCCGCACGGTCTGGGCCTTGATGGTGATGCCACGCTCCCGCTCGATATCCATCGAATCCAGGATCTGGTTGGTCATCTCGCGGTTGGAGACGGTGCCGGTGAACTGGATCAGCCGGTCGGCCAGGGTGGACTTGCCGTGGTCGATATGGGCGACGATGGAGAAATTGCGGATTTTGGAGAGATCGGCCATTTGAAGCGGGGTCTAGCAGAGCCACGCCCCCCTTTCCACCGGCATTTCCGGCTATAACACCCCCATGCTGACCTACCTTTACCTGGATTATGGGGGCCTGCCCCAATACCGGCGGGAGCTGCGCTACAGCCTGATCTCCCTGCGCCAGGAGTTGCCCGAAACCGCCCGGATCGCGGTCTATACCGACGCGCCGCAGATCTATGCCAACTGGCCGGTGACGGTGGCGGATATCGGAGACCGGGTCGCGGAATGGTCCGGCGGGGGGCTGTACCACCACCGCATCAAGCCGGCGGCGGTGCTGGACGCCCGGTCCCGGTTCGAAGGGCCGGTCTGCTTCCTGGACAGCGACAGTATCGTCCAGCCGGGTTTTCATGCCGAACTGGCCGCCAGGATGGGCGGCGCGGTGGTGATGAACCGCTTCGAGCTGGTCAATCCCTTTCCCCCGCTCAAGGGCTTTCGCACCGTGCTGCCGCATCTGGGGCCTTACCGATACGATGTGGCGCAGAGCCGGATGTACAATTCCGGCCTGATCGGGGTGGGGCCGCAGCATCGGCCGGTACTGGAAGACACGCTGGCCTTCATCGACGCGCTGATCGGCCGGGCGCGCAAATTCCCCACGCTGGAACAGTTCGCCCTCAGCGAGGTGCTGCGGCTGAACGCCATTCCGGTGGCGGAGGTGCATGAGACTTTCCTGCACTACTGGCAGGGGCGGCGGCGCATCTATATGGCGCACCAGATAGACAAGAGCCTGTCGCCCGACTGGGACGACCTGACGCCGCCCAGGCAATGGGCGCGAATGAACTACTGGGCGATCCGCGCCTACAACTACTATCACGGCGTCAAAAGCGCGCTGGCCTGGCTGAAATGAATGGCTGACACGAAGAAGAAAACGGGCGGCGAAAGCGTCGCGGATTTGTGGGCCGGGCAATCCATCCCGCTGCTCAAGGCCCTGCACATCCTCACCCAGAATGGCGGGCTGAACGCGGATTCGCGGCGCAAGCTCAAACAGGTGCAGCACCTGGCGCAGCTGATAAAGCCCGCGATCGACGAAGCCCTGAAAGAAAAGCCGGACCCGGTGCTGGCCGATCTGGGCGCGGGCAAATCCTATCTGGGCTTCATCCTGTACGACCTGTATTTCGCGCCCGCCGGGCGCGGGCGGGTGGTGAATGTGGAAGCGCGCCCCGCGCTGGTCGAAACCGCGCGCAGGATCGCCGCCGACAGCGGCTTTGCCCGGATGGATTTCGTGGAAGGCAGCATCGCCGAGGCGGCGGCGGGACCAGTGGATATCGTCACCGCGCTGCATGCCTGCGACACCGCCACCGACGAGGCGATCCTGTTCGCCCTGCGCCATGAGGCCAAATGGGTGGCGCTGGTGCCCTGCTGCCAGGCGGAAGTGGCGCGGGCGCTGGATGATGTCAAAGGCCCGCTGGATCAGCTATGGCGGCACGGCCTGCACCGCCGGGAGTTCGGCGCGCACCTGACCAATGTGCTGCGCGGCCTCTATCTGGAAGCGCATGGCTATCGCGTGCGCGTCACCGAATTCACCGGCTTCGAACATACCCAGAAGAACGAACTGATCTTTGCCGAGCGCCACCAGCGTTCGAACCCGCGCGCGAAAGCGGCGTTCGAGAAACTGGCGGCGGATGTCGGCGCGCAGCCGGGACTGCTGACCTTCGGATAGACTGTCATTCCCGCGAAAGCGGGAATCCCACTTTCAGGCAGCCAAAGGAAGTTGGATGCCTGTTTTCACGGGCATGACAGGAAGGGTCAAGGTCGGCGGCAGGGTTAAGACCGAAGCACCGCGCCCAGTTTCAGCGCCCCCGCCACGATCTTCTGCGCCAGCGCCTCGATCTCGGCTTCGGTGAGGGTGGCGGTCCTGGGCTGGATCCGCACCGACACGGCGATGGACTTCCTGCCCTCGGGCACGCCCTTGCCTTCATAGACGTCGAACACGCCCACGCCGTCCACCAGCGCGCGGTCGGCGGCCTTCACCGCCTTGACGATCTCGCCCGCCGCCAGTTGCGCGTCCACCACAAAGGCAAAGTCGCGTTCGATGGCCTGGAAGGGCGACGGGCTGAACAGCGGCTTGGCCTTGCCCTTCGTTTTGGGTTCGGGCAGCGCATCCAGGAAAATCTCGAACCCGGCCACCGGCATCTTGAGGTCAAAAGCGGCCAGAACCCTGGGATGCAGTTCGCCGAACTGAGCAATGACTTTCGGCCCCATCGCGATGACGCCGCTGCGGCCGGGATGATACCAGCCGGGGCCGCCCTGCGTGACCGGGGCGCTCATCGGGGCGCCGGTGATCGCTTCCAGCGCCGCCAGCAGGTCGGCTTTCACATCGAACACGCCACTGGTTGCAGCGGGCTTCTGCCAGTGCCGCTCGGCATGGCCGGTGCGGATCGCGCCCGCCACGGTCTTCTGCGCGCCGGGTGTGCCGCTGTCGAACGCCGCGCCGATCTCGAACAGTTGCAGGCCGGGCAGGCCGCGCGCCGCGTTGCGCGCCGCCGCCGCCAGCAGCGAAGGCAGGATGGAGGGGCGCAGCGCATCCAGGTCGGAGGCGATGGGATTGGACAGTTGCCGCGCATCGTCGCCGCCGCCGAACAGGGCGGCCTGCTCGCGGGCGATGAAGGAGAAGGTCACGGCCTCGTTGAAGCCGCGCGCCGCCAGCGCCCGGCGGGCGGTGCGGGTGCGCCGCTGGGCGGACGACAGCACGGCCCGCGCCACGGCGCTGGGGCGCTCCAGCGCCACCGAAGCCACACTGGACAGGCCGTGGATGCGGACCACTTCCTCCACCAGGTCGGCGGGGCCGTCCACGTCATGACGCCAACTTGGCGGCACCACCTGAAGCGCCGCGCCCTGTTCTTCGACCACGAAACCCAGATTCTGCAGAATCTCGATGATGCGCGGGCGCGGTACGTCAATGCCGCCCAGCGATTTCACCAATGCCGGATCGAAGACGATGGGTTTATGCGGTGGCGGCAGTTCGCCGGCGATGAAGACATCGGACGCCTCGCCGCCGCACCAGTCCAGGATATAGCGGGTGCAAAGCTCCAGCCCCGGCAGCACGAACTGCGGATCGACGCCGCGCTCGAAACGGTAGCGCGCGTCGGAGATGATGCCGTGCTTGCGGCCCGTGCGGGCGATGCGGGCCGGGTCGAACCAGGCGGATTCGATGAAGACATTGACCGTGTCGTCATAGCTGCCGCTGTCCTTGCCGCCCATCACGCCCGCGATGCCCAGCGCCCTGGCGTCATCGGCGATCACGATGGTCTGGCCATCCAGCGTATAGGCGATATCGTCCAGCGCCAGCACCTCTTCGCCGTCTTTCGCCAGCCGGGCGCGCAGGTTGCCGTTCAGCCGGTCCGCGTCGAAGACATGCAGCGGGCGGCCGCGATCCTGCGAAATCAGGTTGGTGGCATCCACCAGCGCCGAGATGGACTTCATGCCCACGCTCTTCAGCCGGTCCTGCACCCATTGGGGGGCGGGGCCGTTCTTCACGCCACGGATCAGGCGGCCCGCGAAGATCGGGCAGGCGTCTTTGTCCTCGGGTGCAAAATCCAGCGTGATGGTCTTGGGGCAGGGATACTGGCCCGCCACCGGCTGCACTTTTTCCGTCTTCAGCCTGCCCAGGCCCGATGCGGCCAGGTCGCGGGCGATGCCGAACACGCTGGCGGCGTCGCCGCGATTGGGCGTGATGGACACGTCGAACAAAGGATCGTCGGCCAGCAGGCCCGCAGCGACCAGCGCGCCGGTGGCCGGATCGCCCGCTTTGGCCTCGGCTGCCAGTTCGATGATGCCGTCATGATCCTCACCCAGCAGCAGTTCGCGGGCGCTGCACATCATGCCGCGCGATTCCACGCCGCGAATGGTGCCCAGCTTGAGCGCATCGCCGGTGGCGGGGATCACCGTGCCCGGCCGCGCCAGCACCACCTTGATCCCGGCCCGCGCATTGGGCGCGCCGCAGACGATCTGGAGCGTTTCCTTGCCGTCGCTGACGCTGCACAGGCGCAGGCGGTCGGCCTGCGGATGTTTCTCGGCCGTCAGCACCTCGCCGACCACGAAGCCGGACAGGGCCGCGCCCGGATCGGTGACGCTTTCGACTTCCAGTCCGATATCGGTCAGGCGCTGGGCGATCTGGCCGGGCGTGGCGTCGGTGTCGAGATGTTCTTTCAGCCAGGATAGCGTGAATTTCATTTGCTGACCCCCTCCGGCTTCAGCTTCCGCTCGGCTCCCAAAGTGGCCGCCGTCGCACGCTGAAGCCACCTCCCCCTCCTATGCGCTTGCGCGCATGAGGGGGAGGCGGGCTTGTGCTTGCTGGCCGGATTGCGCCTCATCGGCTTAATCCTCCGTCCAGGGTGGGTATATCCAGCGCGGCGAAGCCGTAATGCTTCAGCCAGCGCAGGTCGCTTTCAAAGAAGCTGCGAATGTCGGGCATGCCGTATTTCAGCATCGCCATGCGGTCCAGCCCGAAGCCAAAGGCAAAGCCCTGGTATTTCGTGCTGTCGATGCCGCAATTCTCCAGCACCTTGCGGTGGACCATGCCGCTGCCGCCCAGCTCCAGCCAGTCATTGCCGGTGCCGAAGGTGATCTTGCCCGGCACGCTGCGGTCGCAGCGCATGTCCCATTCCAGCGACGGCTCGGTAAAGGGAAAGAAGCTGGGACGGGCGCGCAGTTCGATCTGGTCGATCTCGAAGAAGGCCTTGCAGAACTGCTCCACCGTCCATTTCAGATGGCCCAGATGGATGCCTTCCTCCACCACCAGCGCCTCGACCTGGTGGAACATGGGCGAATGGGTGGCGTCGCTGTCCACGCGATAGGCGCGGCCCGGCGAGATGATGCGGATGGGCGGCTTGGTGTTCAGCATGGTCCGCACCTGCACCGGCGAGGTGTGGGTGCGCAGGACATGCGATGAACCATCAGCCTGCGGCGACACATAGAAAGTGTCCTGCATCTGCCGTGCGGGGTGGTTCTCCGGCACGTTCAGCCGGGTGAAGTTGTAATCGTCGAACTCCACATCCGGGCCTTCGGCCACGGCAAAACCCAGATCGGCGAAGATGGCGGTGATCTCTTCCAGCACCTGGGAAATGGGATGCACCGTGCCGCTGTTCTCGCCGCGCGGGGGCAGGGTGACGTCCAGCGTCTCGCCCGCCAGCCGCGCGTCCAGCGCGCTATCCGCCAGCGCCGTCTTGCGGGCGGCAATGGCATTGGTGACGGTGTCGCGCAGCCCGTTGAACAACGGGCCCTGCACCTTGCGCTCGTCGGGCGACAGCTTGCCCATCGTCGCCAGCAGGGCAGAGACGGAACCCTTCTTGCCCAGCGTGGCGACGCGCACCGCTTCCAGCGCCGTTTCGTCGGCGCTGGCCGCGATCTGCGACAGGATTTCGGATTGAAGGGCGGCGATGTCGGTCATGAAAACCCCGAAGAGAAACTATCGGCGGGCGTGGGGCCCGCCGATTCGCTCCGATGGCTTTATGCCTCTAGGCCTTCGCCTGATCCACCAGAGCCTTGAACGCATTGGGCTCGTGAATGGCCAGGTCGGACAGCACCTTGCGGTCGATGTCGATCTTGGCCTTGGCGAGCCCGGCGATAAATCGGCTGTAGGTCAGGCCATGCTCGCGCACGGCGGCGTTGATGCGCTGGATCCACAAGGCGCGGAAGTTGCGCTTGCGCTCCTTGCGGCCGATATAGTTGTGCTGCAGCGACTTGTCGGCCGCGGCGTTGGCCGTGGTGATGTTGTTCTTGCGGCGGCCACGCATGCCCTTGGTCTGCTTGAAGACCTTCTTGCGGCGGGCGTGGGACGGAACGGCGCGGGGTGAACGGCTCATCTGGGCGCTCCTTAGGCGTAGGGCATCCAGCGCTTCACGCGCCGGACTTCGGATTCGGAGGCAACGGAGGTGCCGCGCAGGTTGCGGATCTGCTCGTTGCTGCGCTTGATCATGCCGTGGCGCTTGCCCGCCTGGCCTTTCTTGAGCTTGCCGGTCGCAGTGAATTTGAAGCGCTTTTTGGCGCCTGACTTGGTCTTCAGCTTGGACATTTTGCTTTCTCCCGGGCCTTGCGGCCTGGGGTCCTCTTAAGGAGCCGATCGGCTCCGGTCGCATTAAGGACCGCCACGGCATGTCCAGCCGGGCGGCCCGAAAGAGCGGGCGTTTAAAAGGAATATCGTCCCGAAAGCAAGGGCTGCCGCCCGCCGGTGGCCTGAAAAAACGTGTTTGAAAACAGTCGCTTACCGGGCACAGGCCGCGCGCGTGCCACAAGCCGTTGATATTGCTGGAAGAATTTTGGGCCGATCGCGCCCTGTCCCACCCGGCCGGTTTGGGCTAAGCAGCCCCATGCCCCCGCCCCGCCTGTTTTTTCACGGAGTTTTCCTGCCCTGGGTCCGCCGGGCGGGCGCCTGGCTGTTCCTGCCCGCCCTGACGGTGGTGGCCTGGGGCGAACTGCGCCCCGATCCGGGGGGTATCGAGGACGGCATCTGGGACAAGGCCCTGCACTTCACCGCCTATTTCGGCCTGGCCCTGCTGGCGACACTGGGCTGGGGGCTGCGGCGCTCGCTTATATGGGTCTTTCTGGGCGTGGCGGCGCTGGGCGGGGCGCTGGAGCTGCTGCAATTATATGTGGGCCGCGACGGCGAATGGCTGGACCAGCTGGCCAACATGCTGGGCGC
>Ga0182737_1002010_pt1 | contig 17958 bp, 21 predicted proteins | sample eDN5th30CBELigOP_FD_128878 | JGI IMG/M metagenome (GOLD analysis project Ga0182737, IMG submission 128878) | Enriched Organic Plus compost microbial communities from Emeryville, California, USA - eDNA 5th pass 30_C BE-Lig OP (version 2) (version 2) ...
CGGAAGGCCAGATCACAAAGCTCAAGCTCATCAAAAGGCAAATGTACGGGCGCGGAAAGCTCGATCTGCTTGAAGCACGCATCGTTGGAGTGCCGTGATGTCATCGAGATTGCGTCAGAGCCCCGTTTCGATGCCGATTGACATGACGTGGGGCGACGAAGAGATTTCGAAGTGCGGAGAAGATCGAGATGAAGCGCTGCAGACTTCCCGGTGATCGGAAACCTTGCATCGTCCTCTCCCGTTTCCGCAGTGGCAAATGGGAATTTTCCGCTCGATTATTGAGACCCTTATGGGATCTGTGCTCCACAGCCGGCATAACCTCACGCTTGGCCGCGCCATATGAGCGAAGCTTGTCGGTGATGATCCGCTTGGGCGGCATGCCTGCTTTCTTCAGCAGTCTGATGAGCAATCGCTTGGCAGCCTTCGTATCGCGTCGGTTCTGAACAATCTCGTCGAGAACAAAGCCATTTTGATCAACGGCACGCCAAAGCCAGTGCTTTTTGCCGGCGATGGAAATCACCACCTCATCCAGATGCCACACATCCTGACGCGAGGGTCGCCTGCGACGAAGTTGCTTTGCGTAGGCTGGTCCGAATTTCCGACCCCATCGACGGATCGTTTCATAAGAGACAACAATTCCGCGCTCCAGCAACATTTCCTCGACAAGGCGTAAGCTCAGCGGAAACCTGAAATACAGCCAGACCGCATTCGAGATGATCTCTTGCGGGAAACGGTGGCGCTTGTAGCTGACGGCAGGAGTCTTCATCCCACCGTCTCTATGCTCAATTCACTGACGCCGCGTTTATGTGACAACACCCCTCGCGTGCATCGTGACAAAGAGCTTCGACGGATTCGGCCAGCGACATGTCTGCCGGATCGTATTTCTTCAATAGCCACGCAGAAGCATCTTGGGCTGATCGCAGAGATGCAGGAACTGTCTTATCCTTGGCGTCAGCAATCTCAAGGCGGACGCCGATCTGGGCCAGATCCTCTGCCAGCCCCGGATCTGCCTGTGCCACGTAGCGATTCATACGAAGAACATCTGGTAGGCCGCGCAATCCCTTTGCGTTCTTCCAGGCGGTCAGCAGTACGCCGCACAATGATTTAGGCTGGTCCACCGGCGAGAATGTCAGCCAGCGGATCGGCAGACCGGCGACGGTGACGCCGTAGAGCATGATAGGATGCAGTCCACGTTGTGCCGCATTCGCCAGCCTTATGGGATCGCGTACAGTAACAATGCCATGCTGAGAGTGGTGGAACAGGAATTTGGCGATTGAGACGTAAAAGTGATGTTCCCGGTTTGGCTGGGGTTTCCGCTCGTTCATGACTGCTCTCAAAGTCATCAAATCAATGTGGGCATCCTACGATTTCGAGGCCTAATCCTAAAGTCATTCCTTGCCCGAAAGAGCGATTGTTCGAAATCCCTATAGCCGGATGGCCCCAGGCGAACTGGAGCGGGGAAGGGCGTTGCTCGTACCGGCGCCAATACGTATTGTGCGTTCGAAGACGCTGCAATCGATTGGAATGGAATGACTTCGCAACTCGACTTCTTTGCAGCTCCTGTTCCCGTAACCAAGGAGCGAGTTGCCCGGCCGCAGGTCATCGCGAAGGACGCAGTAGGCATTGATGACGAAACCATGGCACATCATCTGGAAACCACCGGCAACTACCGCATATTGCGAAAGCTTCAGCCGCGTCCAATCGTAAAATATCCACATCCGGGTTTTCCGCGTCGCGGCATCATCCTCGATACCGAAACGACCGGCCTCAACTACCGCACAGATGAAATCATCGAAATCGGCGTGATCGCCTTCACCTTCAATGATGCTGGAGAACTCGGCGACGTCACTGGTGTCTATGGCGGACTGCGGCAGCCGGCAATCGCCATCCCGGCGGACATCTCCCGCCTGACCGGGATTACTAACGACATGGTTGCGGATCAGGCCATCGATACTGTCCTGTTGAATGCCCTGATCGAGCCCGCCGATCTGATCATTGCCCACAATGCAGGTTTCGACCGCCCGTTCTGCGAAGCATTCTCGCCGGTCTTCGTGCATAAGGCCTGGGCCTGTTCCGTTTCGGAGATTGGCTGGTCCGCGCGCGGCTTCGAGGGCAGTAAGCTCGGCTACCTAATCGGCCAGTCCGGATATTTTCATGATTGTCATCGTGCGGTCGACGATTGTTTTGCTCTGCTGGAAGTGCTCGGGCAGGTGCGACCGAGCATGGTCACCGCGCCATTCGCCGAACTTTATCAGGCCAGCCAGCGGTCGCGGGTTCGCATCTATGCGGAAAACAGTCCCTTCGACATGAAGGACCATCTCAAGGCGCGCGGATACCGCTGGTCTGACGGATCGGACGGCCGTCCGAAATCCTGGTGGATTGAACTTCCCGAGGAGACATTAAAGGGGGAGATGCACTTCCTTCGCACGGAAATCTATCGATGGGATGCCGATCCGCCGGTCAAATACCTGACGGCATTCGATCGCTTCAGGGCCAATTGAATGGTCGGGGAAAGCAATGACGACCATTCTGGGTATTGATGCGGCGTGGACCACGAGCCAGCCGAGCGGTGTCGCGCTGGTTTCCTCCACGGCTGGTAATTGGCGCCTGATCTTTGCCGGATCTTCCTATCGTCACCTTTTGGATCACGGCAACGAAAGCCCGATCTCGAATTCACGCCCTTTTGGTTCCGTCGCAGAACCCGCCGCTCTCCTTGCTGCTGCAGAGGAAACAGCTCAGGCTCCTGTCGATCTTGTTGCCGTAGATATGCCCCTGTCTCTTGGGCCAATCACCGCGCGGCGTGTTTCGGACAATCTGGTTTCTGCAGCCTATGGCGCCCGTCATTGTAGCACGCACACGCCGAGTGCGATCAGACCGGGAAAGATCAGTGACGATCTGAGGGGCGGCTTCGAGCGCTGCGGATATCGCCTACTGACGAAAGAAGTTGGCGTGCCGGGCCTTTTGGAAGTCTACCCGCATCCGGCTCTGGTCGAACTGATGTGCGCCGAAAGGCGGCTGCCTTACAAGCAGGGCAAGGCCCGCAATTACTGGCCATCGGAAACTCCCGCCGGCCGGCGCATCAAACTCTTCGAAACTTGGCAGTCCATCATCGACGGATTGGACCAGGAAATAACAGGCGCTTCTAACGTTTTGCTGCTGCCTTCCCCCGAGGCTCCGGCATGGCAGCTGAAGGCGTTTGAAGACATGCTTGATGCCGTCATTTGCGCCTGGATTGGAATATGTGTCTACGAAGGAACCGCTATACCGTTCGGCGATGACACCTCGGCGATCTGGATTCCTCAATCTAAACTTTTGTCATCGCGGCGGGGCCGGGCATGATCGGATTTCTGAGGCAGTGGATCGAATATCGCCGGGTGATCCGCCGCCGTTGGCAGGAGGACGCCAGGCGGCTTGCCGTTGCGGATCCAGTCAATGCCTATTACGAGGCGCAACGAAGAGCAGCGCGAAGCCGGGCGCAAGGTCATGCCAGCGAATACTGGCATTGGGCCAAGGTCGCCAGCGAGGTTGCCCGAATTGAGCCGCGTGCCGCAATGGACTTAGAGGTCGTCAAGGCGATTGCCGATCAGGAAAACATTGATCGCCGCTGAACACGCGCATGGCACTTCGCGGTCAGTAAATCATCGAGTATTTTCAGCCGTGTGGCGAATGTAACAGATAGGGCGTTGGTTCGATTCCTTTCAAGATCTTTACTGACCGACCACCGAGCTCATCAAGCCTCGGCCGCGAAAGAGCTAGGAGCATAAAAATCCAGTTTCAAGACCTCAGTGGAGCTTGAACTCGCCTTCGACACGGCGCCATTCGTTGGGTCCGATCAGACGCTGATGGGTATAGCGCACGGAATGCAGGGGACCATCGAGGGTGGTCTGCCAGTAATCCAGGAACTTGTGCATCTCAGGAAAATCGGGCGCCAGGTCGTAGTCCTGCCAGACATAGGTCTGCAGCACGGATTCAAAATCGGGAATGCGGTAAAGGATGTGAGCGGTGGTAAGACCGTAGCCGTTGAGCTGACGTTCCAGATCCGATGAAAATCGCATGCTTCATCTCCGTTTCATGACAGTCGAAAATTGCCGCAAAATTTTACGGCCATCAACGGATTTTGAACGACTGACGCCAGTTTTTTGTTCCTTTCCAGTATGTTAGCAGCCACTCCTGCAGAGTGCTATTTCTTCTCTTTCCCCTCTTGAAATCGAAAACCCGCAAAACCAGATCATTTCGCGCAAAACGCTCGAACGAGGTTTGCACCCGCCCGGACTGGTCATCCGGTCCGGCCTGGGGAACAACGTCATCATTGTTTGTCCATCGGAGGAAAACATGTCGTTCCGACCGCTTCATGACCGCATTCTCGTCCGCCGGGTCGAATCCGAAGAAAAGACCAAGGGCGGAATCATCATCCCCGACACCGCCAAGGAAAAGCCGCAGGAAGGCGAAGTCATCGCCGTGGGTCCCGGCGCCCGCAACGAGGCCGGCCAGATCCAGGCGCTCGACGTCAAGGCGGGCGACCGCATCCTGTTTGGCAAATGGTCCGGCACCGAGATCAAGATCAACGGCGAAGACCTGCTGATCATGAAGGAAAGCGATGTCATGGGCATCGTCGAAGCTCAGGCCGAGCAGAAAAAAGCCGCCTGAACCATCCACCACGAACCATCAGTCAGATAGCTGCCTACTGAGGAGTTAGAGAAATGGCTGCGAAAGAAGTCAAGTTTCACACCGATGCCCGTGAACGCATGCTGCGTGGGGTCGATGTCCTTGCCAATGCCGTGAAGGTGACGCTCGGGCCCAAGGGCCGCAACGTCGTCATCGACAAGTCCTTCGGCGCGCCGCGTATCACCAAGGACGGCGTATCGGTCGCCAAGGAAATCGAACTGGAAGACAAGTTCGAGAACATGGGCGCCCAGATGCTGCGCGAAGTGGCGTCGAAGACCAACGACCTCGCCGGCGATGGTACCACCACTGCCACGGTTCTCGCACAGGCGATCGTCAAGGAAGGCGCCAAAGCTGTTGCTTCCGGCATGAACCCGATGGACCTGAAGCGTGGCATCGATCTTGCCGTCGACGCCGTCGTCAAGGAACTGAAGAATAACGCGCGCAAGATCACCAGCAATTCCGAGATCGCCCAGGTCGGCACCATTTCGGCCAATGGCGATTCCGAGATCGGCCGTTATCTCGCTGAAGCAATGGAGAAGGTCGGCAACGAAGGTGTCATCACCGTCGAGGAAGCCAAGACCGCCGAGACCGAGCTCGAAGTCGTCGAAGGCATGCAGTTCGACCGCGGTTACCTGTCGCCCTACTTCGTCACCAACCAGGACAGGATGCGGGTCGAGTTCGAGGATCCCTACATCCTGATCCACGAAAAGAAGCTCTCCAACCTGCAGTCCATGCTGCCGGTGCTCGAAGCCGTCGTGCAGTCCGGCAAGCCGCTGCTGATCATCGCCGAGGACGTCGAAGGCGAGGCGCTTGCCACGCTCGTCGTCAACAAGCTGCGCGGCGGCCTGAAGATCGCCGCCGTCAAGGCTCCGGGCTTCGGTGATCGCCGCAAGGCCATGCTCGAAGACATCGCCATCCTGACGGGCGGCACTGTCATCTCCGAAGACCTCGGCATCAAGCTGGAGAACGTCACGCTGAACATGCTCGGCCGCGCCAAGAAGGTAGCGATCGAGAAGGAGAACACCACCATCATCGATGGCGTTGGTTCCAAGACCGAGATCGACGGTCGCGTTGGACAGATCCGCGCCCAAATCGAGGAAACCACCTCCGATTACGACCGCGAGAAGCTGCAGGAACGTCTTGCCAAGCTCGCCGGCGGTGTCGCCGTCATCCGCGTCGGCGGCTCGACGGAAGTCGAGGTGAAGGAAAAGAAGGACCGCGTCGATGATGCTCTGCATGCGACCCGTGCGGCCGTCGAGGAGGGCATTCTGCCGGGCGGCGGCGTTGCCCTGCTCCGTGCCGTGAAGGCACTCGACAATCTCGACGCCGCCAACCAGGACCAGAAGGTCGGTATCGAGATCGTTCGCCGTGCGATCGAGGCTCCGGTCCGCCAGATCGCCGAGAACGCCGGTGCCGAAGGCTCCGTCATCGTCGGCAAGCTGCGCGAGAAGGCTGACTTCTCCTACGGCTGGAACGCCCAGACCGGCGAATACGGCGACCTTTATGCTCAGGGCGTCATCGATCCGGCCAAGGTGGTCCGTACCGCGCTCCAGGATGCGGCCTCCGTGGCCGGCCTTCTGGTGACGACGGAAGCCATGATCGCCGAGAAGCCCAAAAAGGAAGTCGCTCCGGCCATGCCCGCCGGCGCCGGCATGGACTTCTAAGGTGATCGATACAGGCCTGCCCTGCCCTCGGGGGCAGGCCTCCCCTTCGAACCATCCATCGGACCAGTTTCATCGGCCGGGATCAATGGAGCCAAGCTATGAGAAAGGAGAACATCAGCAAATCGATACCGGAAGAAGCAACGGCCGCGATCAGCGCCGCGCATCTGCTTCATCCGGGCAAACATTTCAATCACCCGCGTGACGTGCTTGCCGCCCCCGACATCGGCAAGGAAGAGAAGCGGGCGATACTCGCGTCCTGGGCGTCCGATATCTTCGCGATCGAGTCCATCCCGGCCCTCCGTCTTTATCCCGGAACGGACAAAGCGGTGTCCTATGACGAAATCATTGAAGCGCTGAAGGCATTGGACAAGGACGATGAGCAAAGTGGAAAACAAAGCTCGTCTCCTACCTTCAATGTCTACGGAGCCAATCGCCGCAGACTGCACGCACGCAGGCTTGGCAGCCTTGGCCTGTGCAGCTACCGGAAAGGAGGCAGCCGCCGACAGCCATTCGAATTCTAGACATTCCATCTGACCTGCCGCGTGCCTCCTTGAGGATGCGGACCTGATTTTTACCGACGACTCTTTGCTCAACTGAGGAGGTTTTGCCGATGAAGATCGCTCAGATCGCGCCGCTCGCCGAAAGCGTTCCGCCCAAGCTTTATGGGGGAACCGAGCGCATTGTTTCCTATCTCACCGAAGAACTTGTCGCCCTTGGCCATGACGTCACGCTTTTTGCCAGCGGCGATTCCGTCACAGATGCCAGACTGGTGGCGTGCTCGGACGTCGCGCTGCGGCTCAACCCGAATGTCAGGGATCATCTGCCGCATCAGGTCGTCATGCTGGAGGAAATTCGGCGGCGGGCGCACGAATTCGACGTGCTGCACTTCCATATCGATCTCCTGCATTTTCCGCTGATCCGGGATTTCGCAGACCGCACGGTCACGACATTGCACGGTCGGCTCGACCTGCCCGACCTCAAGCCGTTCTATAAAGCTTTCCCCGATATTCCGCTGGTCTCGATCTCCAACGATCAGCGCCGCCCGATGCCGCCAGTCAACTGGTCCGGAACGGTCTATCATGGTCTGCCGGCCGATCTCCTTCCCTTCACGGCAAAGCCTAAAGGCAGCTACCTCGCCTTCCTCGGACGGATATCGCCGGAGAAACGGCCTGATCGCGCCATCGAGATCGCGACGAAGATCGGCATGCCCCTGAAGATTGCAGCCAAGATCGACAACGCAGACAAGGCTTACTGGGAAACGGTGATCGAGCCGATGGTCAAGAGCCATCCGAATGTCGAATTCGTCGGCGAGATCAATGAGCATCAGAAGGCGGCTTTCCTCGGCAATGCCGGCGCGCTGCTCTTTCCGATCGACTGGCCAGAACCGTTCGGGCTAGTGATGATCGAGGCCATGGCTTGCGGCACGCCGGTCATCGCCTTCCGCTACGGCTCCGTGCCGGAGGTGATCGACAACGGCGTTTCCGGAATTCTGGTCGACAGCGTGACGGAAGCGGCTGAGAACGTCGAACGGGCACTCAGGATGGATCGAAAGAAAGTTCGTGCGACCTTCGAGAAGCGTTTCAGCGCAGAACGGATGGCGCGAGATTATCTCGACATCTATCGGAACCTCCCGGGCGTTCGCACCAAGGCGGCCCCGCTACGCCGCGCCAATGGTCAAGATCTGGATCTCCAGGTCGTGGCATAGGAGGGACAGTGGCATGTCGATCGCTTCTGCGGATAGCGGGCCATCCGTCGCATCGGTAGAGCCAGCCGCCCCGGTGGCACAATTCTTCATCCCGGCGGCTGCCTCCTTGCAAGAGCGGCGACCGCGCACCCTGAAGCACGGCGACACCTTTGCCCTCTTCGATCACAACGGCGATGCGCTTTCCGGGCCCGGCAGCCCGGAGGGCCTGTTCCACCGTGATACGCGCTACCTCTCGCATCTTTATCTGACGATCAATGGGAAGTGGCCGATGCTGTTGTCGTCGACATTGCGCGATGACAACGCTACGCTGACCTGCGATCTGACTAATCCTGATCTTTTCGACGAGAGGGGCAAGCTTAGACTCGGGCATGATCTCATTCATCTGCGCAGGTCCCGCTTCCTGTGGAATGCCCGTTGCTACGAACGGCTGGCCATCAGGAACTATGACGATCGGCCACAACAGGTTCGTATCGAAATCGGGTTCGGGGCGGATTTCGCCGATTTGTTCGAGGTGCGGGGGACCGCAAGAGCAAGGAAAGGGAGGCATCTTCCTCCCGTCATGGGCCAGAATTCGATCCTGCTCTCCTATATTGGCCTTGACGATCGGAGGCGGTCCACGCGCCTGTCGTTCGCTCCGCAACCGGACGAAATCCGCAGCGATCTCATTACCTATGATCTTCATCTTGAGCCGCGCGAGACGCGGTCGCTCTTCATCGAGATCGGTTGCGACCAGACCGCCGACCAACCGAGCCACCGTTCCTTTTTCCTGGCCCTGCGAGATGCCCGCCGTGCTTTACGCTCCTCGTCCTCGCGCGCGGCATCGATCGCCACGTCAAACGAGATTTTCAACGAGGTCGCGCGTCGTAGCATTTCCGATCTGTACATGCTGATGACCGACAAGCCGGAAGGTCCCTATCCCTATGCCGGCGTACCCTGGTTCAGCACCGTCTTCGGCCGAGACGCGCTGATCACCGCGCTTGAGACGCTTTGGCTGGATCCGCAAATCGCCCGCGGCGTGCTCGGGCATTTGGGGGCGAACCAGGCGAGGGAGATCGATCCCGTCGCGGATGCCGAGCCGGGCAAGATCCTGCATGAAGTACGCTATGGCGAAATGGCCGAACTCGGCGAGGTTCCATTTCGCCGCTATTACGGCAGCATCGATTCCACCCCACTCTTCGTGATGCTCGCTGGCGAGTATCTCAAACGGACCGGCGATCTCGCCACCATCGAGCGGCTAGTGCCGCATATCGAGGCGGCGCTGACCTGGATCGACGAGCATGGCGATCGCGACGGTGACGGTTTCGTCGAATATGGGCGGCTGACGGAAGAAGGGCTGATCAATCAGGCCTGGAAGGACAGCCATGACTCCATCTTCCATGCCGACGGCACATCGGCGAAGGGGCCGATCGCCATTGCCGAAGTCCAGGCCTATGTCTACGGCGCCTGGCAGGCAGCGGCCGAGATCTTCCGGCGGCTTGGCCGGCCGGAACGGGCGGCAAAGTTTCTTGCACGAGCGGAGGGTCTGCGCCGCGCGTTCGATACCAGCTTCTTTGACGACGACCTCGGCACGTATGTCCTGGCTCTGGACGGGGACAAGCGCCCCTGTCGCGTCCGCTCCTCCAACGCCGGCCATGCGCTGTTTACGGGCATCGCTTATCCTGAACGAGCCGCGCAGGTTACCCGCACTCTGATGAGCGCATCGTCCTTCTGCGGCTGGGGTATCCGCACCATCCCTTCCACCGAGGCGCGCTATAATCCCATGAGCTACCACAATGGCTCGATCTGGCCGCACGACAATGCCCTGATCGCCAGCGGGCTTGCCCGCTATGGCTATCGCGCTGAAGCGGCGCGGATCTTCGAGGGACTGTTTGCGGCCTCAACGTATATCGACCTGCGCCGGCTTCCGGAACTCTTCTGCGGTCTGCCGCGCCAGCGCGCACAGGGGCCGACCTTCTATCCGGTTGCATGCTCTCCTCAGGCATGGGCAGCCGCGGCGCCACTTCTCCTGCTGCAGTCCTGTCTGGGCTTGGACTTCGATCCGAATGCCCTGCACATCAGCTTCAATGAGCCGCAATTGCCTTCCTTCCTCGACGAGGTGATCCTGCGGCGCCTGCAGATCGGCAATGGCTCGGCCGATGTCGCCATCCGCCGATCCGGCCGGCATGTCGTGGTCGACGCTATCGACTGCCGCGGCGATATCCGGGTGCTGACGACGGCATAGGCGAGGCAGCATCTGCAAGGCGGCATGGTTACCCGCCTTGCCTATTCCGGCTCATCTTCATCCGAAACCAGCAGGTCGACCAGGGTGGCAACCCTCCCGCTCGGCAAAGGCCGTCCTTCACCTATCAAGGCTTCGTCATTGTTGACCCACGCGAATGCCTCGGAGAGTTCAGCCTGCGTTGCGCCCGTCGCGATGACATCGGCCACGAGAGTTTCGTCGACAGGGCCAAGGATGGTGATGACATCGTCGGAAGTCATTATCATATCCATTGCTCCTTTGTGGACTTATTCGTATCTGGCCTCCCACCGAATCTGGTGACGGAAACGGAAAAATCAATTTTTTTATGCCGGGCGATTTCACCCCTCTTGAACTCGCAACCGACTGAATTAAATCAATATTGTTCGATTGCCCAATGGGGATCGACAAGTCCAGGAGGCGCCATGTGCTCTTGGCGTCTCCTTGTTCCATGTTGCTTCAAAGGAGGATATGGTTATGAGGACAAACCTCGATTTCTCCCCCCTGTTCCGGTCGAGCATCGGTTTCGACCGAATGTTGAATGCGCTCGAAGCCGCAAGCCGGATCGAGACGATCGACAACTGGCCCCCGTATGACATCGTCAAGACCGGCGAGGACGAGTACCGCATTGCCATGGCAGTGGCGGGCTTCTCGCAGGACGAATTGACGATCACCCAGGAGCAGAACATGCTCTTCGTCGCGGGCCAGAAGGCAAATGCTGACGATGTGCAGTATCTGCATCGCGGCATCGCCGGCCGCTCGTTCCAGCGCCGGTTCGAGCTTGCCGATCACGTCAAGGTCGTAGGTGCCGGCCTCGTCAACGGTCTGCTGACCATCGATCTCAAGCGCGAAATCCCGGAAGCGATGAAGCCGCGCCAGATCGAGATTATGACCGACATGGCGCTGCCGAAGGCCGAGACGAAACAGATCGAGGCCGAGAAGCAGGCGGCTTAAGCCTTTCCGAGCGCAATACGCGCGCAAGGCGCCGGGCGATGCCCGGCGTCAACAGGAAAGCTTTGCCAACTGATCCAACAGAAAGGAGAAAAACATGAGTGTTCGTGATCTGATTCCCTGGGGCCGCAACAATAGCAACCAGGTCCCGACTGTCCTGCGCGTTGACGACCGTGATCCTTTCCTGTCGCTGCATCGCGAGGTGAACCGCCTGTTCGACGACGTCTTCCGCGGCTTCGGTTCCGGCCTGCCGTCCTTTGGCAACGGCTCCGCATTCAGCGCCGGCTGGCCGAGTGTCGAGATCTCCGATACCGACAAGGAGATCAAGGTGACCGCCGAAGTGCCCGGCCTTGAAGAGAAGGACATTGAGGTCCTGCTCAACGACGGTGTCCTAACGCTGAAGGGCGAGAAGCGCTCCGAGAGCGAAGACAAGGATCGGCAGTTCTCCGAGCGCTATTACGGCCGCTTCGAGCGCCGCATACCGCTCGGCGTCGAGGTTAAGGATGACCAGGTCGATGCCCGCTTCAAGAACGGCGTGCTGACGGTGACCCTGCCGAAGAGTGAGAAGGCGCAATCGCAGGTCAAGCGCATCGCCATCAAGAGCTGATTGATCCAACCCCCGCCGGCGGTCGGCCCTTGGCGGCCGCCGGCATCCTTCGCCAACAGGGAGGGATGAACGATGGAGACTTCAAGAGAGACACACCACGAAATCGTAACGCCGACGTCCGCTTTCCCCGCTTCGAACGACAACCTCCGGAGCCAACTTTCTTTCGGCCGGTCTCTGTTTCCCGCGGATGCCGTTGCTCGCATCTTCAAGCCATCTCGCTCGGTGATGACGTCAGGGACCGCGCGAACCAAGGGATGGCGGCTCGTCTTCGACCGTAGCCGCTCACCCTTCATCGAGCCGTTGATGGGTTATACGGGTGGGCACGACACGCTGACGCAGGTCGAGCTGGAATTTCCCACCCTCGAATCTGCCATTCGCTATGCCGAGCGGCAGGGCCTGAGCTACGTCGTGCAGAGGCGGGGGACCAAGCCGGCCAGGCGGACCAGGCAACCGCTGGTCCAACGACCGAAGCGGACGTCTCATGCCTTCTCCGACACGACGCTGGAACGGCTCGGCCTTTCGGCACTTCAGGACAGCTATGACCAGGCGCTCGACGGCGCAGCAACCCGCAATGACCCGTCCGGACCGGAAAGCTGGTCCTCACCGATGGATGTTGTTACCGACAGCACGTTGTCGCTCCAGGCCAAACGCTCGATCCTGATGAACTGGGCCTGGACGGAGTACCTGATCGACCAGGCCACCAACGAAGGCATGCCGGAGAATGCGCGTCCCTCGCGCCTCGATGAAGTCGACCAGGCGCTGCTTGCGCTCGAGCGGGAAGTGGAAGCCAGCCGGCCCGTTCCGGTGACCGATCGAAAAGCTGCATGAGGTGCCCCATGGATCCGCATGTCGTTTTCGATTGCCAGAAGATACTGCCGAACAGATTTGCCCTGGCGCTCGCCGCGGCCGCCCGCAGCCGTGCGCTGAACCGCGGCGCGGAGCCAAGACTTGACCGGCAGGGCGTAAACGCGAGCGAGCTTGCGTTGCTGGAGATCGCCAACGGGGCGTTTGTTGAGGATGAACTGGCGCCGTACCTGTTCCCGTCGCCGGCAGGCGCACCTCTCCTGGCCGCTCCGTCCACCACACCCGAGTTTCGCGGCGACGGCGGTTCAAGCGCTGCCGCCGCACCCGTCTCCTGTCCGCAGGAGGCGGTCCATTGATGATGCAACCAACCGATGAGGAGAAATGAACGATGCTGAAGTCCCTGCCTTCGAACAACCGGACGGCTTTCGATATCGTCAATATCGTTGCCGGTCTTGGTCTTCTGATCTCACCCTGGCTGCTCGGCTTTACCGCCGAGACCTATGCCGCCTGGAATGGCTGGATCGTCGGCGCGGCCGTCGCCCTGGTCGCCGTCGCCGCCCTCTACGCCTTCTATGAGGCAGAGGAGTGGATCAACCTCGTGCTCGGTATATGGGCTGTGGTCGCTCCATGGGTCCTCGGCTTCTCAACCGTGACCGCAGCCATGTGGGCGCATGTCATTGCCGGCATTGTCGTCGCAGCGTTGGCTGCCGGCAGCATCTGGTTCAGCCATAACCGTCCACTCTCGACCGCATAAGCAGAGGAAGAACGGGTCCGGGCCTTCGGGCCCGTTCTTTTTATGCCTTCGTACCTCGCGCCGAAAAAGAAGAACACCATCAGGAGCAACCGATGTTCGATCTCGCCCCGAGGCTTCGCACGATTGCCGCGTCCGCAGCCATCGCCGCCGGAGCCATTCTCTTCGCAGTGAGCCCCATCTCCGGGCAGCCGACAGAGTCCACAACTGCGTCCAATAGCCTTCCGACATTGGCGCCGATGCTCGAGCATATCACGCCGGCCGTCGTCAATATCGCAGTAGTTTCGCGCTCGCCCGCCGAGAACAATCCGCTTTACAGCGACCCTAATTTCCGCCGCTTCTTCAATCTGCCGGAGCAGCAACCCCAAGCCAGGATGAGTGCCGGCTCGGGCGTCATCGTCGACGCCGTGAAAGGTTATGTACTGACCAATCATCATGTCGTCGACGGCGGAACCGAAATCTCCGTCACCCTGAAGGATGGACGTCAGCTGCCCGCAAAACTCATCGGCAGCGACAAGGAGACCGATATCGCGTTGCTCCGGATCGAAGCAAAAAATCTCACCGCGATCCAGATAGGCGATTCCGATGCTCTCAAGGTGGGCGACTATGTCGTCGCCATCGGCAACCCCTTCGGGCTCGGCCAGACGGTGACTTCGGGCATCGTCAGCGCGCTCGGACGGAGCGGCTTGAACATCGAGGGCTATGAGGACTTCATCCAGACCGACGCCTCGATCAATCCCGGCAATTCCGGCGGTGCGCTGGTGACGCTCGACGGCAAGCTGGTCGGGGTCAACACGGCGATCCTCAGCCCCGCCGGCGCCAATGTCGGTATCGGCTTTGCAGTCCCCAGCAGCATGGCGGTAACCGTGATGAACCAGTTGATCGCCCATGGTGAAGTTCAGCGCGGCAAGCTGGGCATCGGTATCCAGGATCTCACGCCGGATCTGGCGGAAGCCCTCAAGCTCGGCGAGCTGCGGGGCGCCCTGATTGCCAATGTCGAACCCGGCTCGTCGGCCGAGCATGCAGGATTGAAGACCGGCGACGTGGTGACGGCGATCGACGGACGTCCTGTCCACGGCGCCACCGATCTCAGGAACCGCATCGGGCTGACCCCGGCAGGCAGCAAGATCCGGCTGACCGTGAAGCGTGGGGATGACGAGCAGGTTGTTGCCGCCACGATCGCAGCCGAAGATAAGGCCGCAGCAGATCTTTCCGGCACGGCGCTCGATGGCGCCAGAATGCGAGACGCGTCGGATGCCGAATCCGCTGAGGTTGGCGCCTCCGGCGTGGTGATCGAAAGTGTAGCTCCCGGCAGCCTCGCGGCTCGCTCCGGACTTCGGATCGGTGACATTATCGTTGCGGTAAACCGGGTCCCCGTCGCTTCGATCACCGACTTGCGACGGGCGATTGACGAAAAACCAGCTATAGTCGCCCTTGAACTGATCCGCGACGGTAGCCGCTTGCTGCTGGTCTTGCGGTAAGTGGGAGCCGTCGCATGGAGATGAACAGGAAGACACAGTTTAATATCGGCTATTGGATCGTCGCCGTCTTCATTCTGATGGCGATCCAGTATTTCCTCGCGACGGCGACCCAGGTTGCGCAGATCCCCTATAGTCAATTCGAAACCGACCTCCGCGACGGCAAGATTGCCGAAGTCGCCGTCTCCGACAATTTCATCCAGGGCCGTTACAAGGAGCCGCAGAACGAGCGTCCGTATTTCATCACGACGCGCGTGGAACCCGATCTCGCCCAGCAGCTTCAGAGCCACGGCGTCGTTGTGACCGGCCAGATCGAAAGCACGTTTCTGCGCGATCTCCTGTCCTGGCTCATTCCCGTGGCGCTTTTCGTCGGCGTCTGGATGTTCATGCTAAGGCGCATGGGCGGCGGGGTCGGCGGCAGCCTGATGCAGATCGGCAGGAGCAAGGCCAAGATCTATGTCCAGTCCGATACCGGCGTGACCTTCAAGGACGTCGCAGGCGTCGACGAAGCCAAGGAAGAACTCAAGGAGATCGTCGACTTCCTCAAGGACCCGGTGGGCTATGGCCGGCTCGGCGGCCGTATGCCGAAAGGCGTGCTGCTCGTCGGCCCGCCCGGCACCGGCAAGACCTTGCTGGCGCGGGCGGTCGCCGGGGAGGCCGGCGCGCCGTTCTTCTCGATCTCCGGCTCCGAATTCGTCGAGATGTTCGTGGGCGTCGGCGCGGCGCGCGTCCGCGACCTCTTCGAGCAGGCGCGCGCCAGGGCGCCGGCGATCATCTTCATCGACGAGCTCGACGCGCTGGGCCGTGCACGCGGCATCGGCCCGATGGCGGGCGGCCATGACGAGAAGGAGCAGACGCTCAACCAGCTTCTGGTGGAGCTCGACGGCTTCGACTCGTCCACCGGCCTCGTGCTTCTTGCAGCGACCAACCGCCCCGAAATCCTCGATCCCGCGCTCCTTAGGGCCGGGCGCTTCGACCGCCAGGTGCTGGTCGATCGACCCGACAAGACCGGCCGCATCCAGATTCTCAACGTCCATCTCAAAAAAGCGAAGCTGGCGCCGGAAGTCGATGTCGAGCAGATCGCCGCGCTCACGCCGGGCTTTACGGGTGCCGACCTTGCCAACCTTGTCAACGAGGCGACGCTGCTCGCCACCCGCAGGAAGGCGAATGCGGTATCAATGGACGATTTCAACAATGCGGTCGAGCGCATCGTCGCCGGTCTCGAAAAACGCAACCGGCTACTCAATCCCAAGGAGCGGGAGATCGTCGCCAATCACGAAATGGGCCATGCGCTGGTCGCAATGGCCCTGCCGGGCGTCGATCCCGTTCACAAGGTCTCGATCATTCCGCGCGGCATAGGCGCGCTCGGCTATACGATCCAGCGCCCGACGGAAGACCGCTTCCTGATGACCCGGGAGGAACTACAGAACAAGATGGCGGTCCTACTCGGCGGCCGCGCCGCGGAATGGATCATTTATGGCCATCTTTCGACCGGGGCAGCCGATGATCTCGTCAAGGTTACGGATATCGCCCGCGCCATGGTCACCCGCTATGGAATGACGGAGAAGCTGGGGCACGTGGCACTGGAAAAGGACAGGCGGTCCTTCCTCGCGACCGACCAGCCCTATTACGGGCCGCAGGAACACGAATATTCCGATGAGACCGCAGCAATCATCGATGAAGAGGTACGTCGCATCATAGACGAGACCTTCGACCGGGCAGTGGCCATTCTCGAAGAGCGCAAAAACACGCTGGAGCGGGCGGCACGGCTTCTCCTTGAAAAGGAGACTTTGGATGAGGCTGACTTGAAGTCGCTTCTGGCTCGGCGTGACGCCGCGGTTCAGTCAATCTGAACAAGCCGGGTTTGTCGCGGCGAGTTCCCTAACACAGCCTTCGGTCACGCTGCGCGGCGATAATAGGCACGGCAGCCGTTCCGGGTGCACCAAGCCGTAGACGTTGACCAGCTTCGCGAGAAGGACGCTGTTGGTAGGATCAATTCGAAGCCATGGATGTGCCTTGCGCTGACTTGGCGGTATTTCCTCCGTCTGTCCTCAAATCGTCGTTAGTGCCTCGCGTGAATCCGAGACCTTCTGTCGTATCAAGTCCATTTCCCGGCCCGCGACTTGGTGTTGGCTTCCTCGCCGGAACCGCCTGACCCGGAGTATCAGGATCCTCATCGGATTATCTCTGCACTTGGCCAATTCGCCGGTGGCGTCGCCTTAACCACCTGGTTGGGATCGACTTGATATTCGGTTTTTTATGACCGCATCCCCGCACGCACACTTCAGACGTCACCGCTTTCCCGCCGAGATCATCGCCCATGCGGTGTGGCTCTATTATCGGTTCCCGCTCAGCTTCCGCGACGTCGAGGATCTGTTGGCAGAGCGCGGCATCAACGTCTCATTCCAGACTGTATCGGAATGGGCGGCGAAATTCGGCTTGAAATTTGCTCACCAGCTTCGACGGCGCTCACGAGGCAACTTTTCCAAAAAGTGGCAGTTCGACGAGATGGTGGTAACGATCAAGGGAAAGAAATACTGGCTTTGGCGCGCCGTGGATGCCAACGGTTACGTCCTCGACGCCTTGCTGCAAAGCCGAAGAAACAAGACAGCCGCCCTGCGTCTGATGAGAAAGCTGCTCAAGGACCAAGTGTCGCTTTGCACTTAACCCGGGTCTGCCTCACTTTGTGTGGAGATCGGCCAATTGGATGGGCATCATCCGCGCTCTGAGAAGCTCTGCACCCGCTCGGCCATACATGGCGCGCTTGATCGTCTTCAGTCGGTTGATCTGGCCTTCCGCTTGACCATTGCTCCAAGGCAGGTCGATGGCGTTACAGACGGCGTCGATATCGCGGCGAAGGACGCGGGCAAAACGGGCCAGGGAAACCAGGCCAGAATGAATGGCATCATCAATCCAATCTTCGAGCCTTGCCGACTTTCGGCTATGAAATATTCCGCGAAACCGCATGGAGAAGCGTAACCGCCGTCTCTGTCCCATTGGATTAGCTGTATTCTGAGGCTTGGTGGGTGTGGGAGAAGGTTTCCAGAAGTATCTGGAGATTGGCATGGCAGATGATGGATTTGTTGGTCGCTACGAG
>Ga0182737_1002011_pt1 | contig 17948 bp, 13 predicted proteins | sample eDN5th30CBELigOP_FD_128878 | JGI IMG/M metagenome (GOLD analysis project Ga0182737, IMG submission 128878) | Enriched Organic Plus compost microbial communities from Emeryville, California, USA - eDNA 5th pass 30_C BE-Lig OP (version 2) (version 2) ...
CGGACCGCTTCGTGGAGACGTACTGGGAGAAGTTCGCCGACCAGGGTTACTACTTCGCCGGCGACGGGGCCCGCCTCGATGACGACGGCGACGTGTGGCTACTCGGCCGCGTCGACGACGTGATGAACGTCTCCGGCCACCGCCTCTCGACCGCCGAGATCGAATCCGCCCTCGTCGCGAACGAGGCGGTCGCAGAGGCCGCCGTCGTCGGCGCGTCGGACGAGACCACCGGCCAGGCGGTGGTCGCGTTCGTGATCATCAAGCAGAACTACCTCAAGGAGCACTCCCCCGAGGGGCTCGCCGGGTCGCTGCGGGCCTGGGTCGGCGAGCAGATCGGGCCGATCGCGCGGCCACGTGACGTCTACATCGTCGGCGAGCTGCCGAAGACCCGCTCCGGGAAGATCATGCGGCGACTGCTGCGCGACGTCGCCGAGGGCCGCGAGGTGGGCGACACCACAACCCTCGCCGACACCGCCGTCATGAGCGTCATCTCGGCACAGGTGAAGTGACCCGAACCCCTCGAGGAAACGGGGCCCCGGCGGCGTGATCGCCACCGGGGCCCCGTTCCTGCGGAGTTCGGGCGGGCGCGCAGCCCGCGCCGGTCACGCGTGGGTGAAGACGACCTCGACCTCGACCGGGCTGTCCAGCGGCAGCACCGGGACGCCGACGGCGGAACGCGCATGCTGGCCGGCGTCGCCGAAGATCTCGCCGAGCACCTCGCTCGCGCCGTTGATGACGCCCGGCTGGCCGGTGAACGCCGGCACCGAGGAGACGAAGCCGGTGAGCTTGAGCACGCCGGTCAGGCGGTCGACACCGCCGACCGCGGCGGCCGCGGCGGCCAGCGCGTTCAGTGCGCACTGGCGGGCGAGCGCCTTGGCGTCCTCCGCCGGCACCAGGCCGTGCCCCTCGCCGACCTTGCCGGTCTGCGGCAGCGCGCCGGAGACCATCGGCAGCTGGCCGGAGGTGTACACGAGGTCGCCGTGCACCTTCGCCGGGATGTACGCGGCGACGGGCGGGACGACCGTGGGCAGTTCGATGCCGAGCTCGGTCAGGCGGGCGCTGATGCTCACTGGGCGTCTCCTTCGAACTGGCGGGCGGCTGCGGCGGCGGCGCCGAGGCCCGCATTCTCCGCACCCACACCGATGGGACGCTTGAAGTACGCGACGAGGCCGCCCTCGGGACCGGTGACGACCTGCACCAGCTCCCAGCCCTGCTTGCCCCAGTTGTTGAGGATGGCGGCGGTGTTGTGGATCAACAGCGGCGTGGTCAGGTATTCCCAGGTGGTCATCGGGGCTCCAGTGCGTCGGACGGCGGCGTTTCGGGCGCACGGATGCAGGCGATGTCAAGGCATCCCCCAGCATCCTGGCCTACGATCAACCCTATGCCCGACAACAAACGGACAGCCAGCGGTGTGCTCTCGGGCCTTGCCGGCCTGGTCGGACTCAGCGCCGTCGCCGGCGTGTTGATCACCGCCACCGTGACCCCGGCCATCGCCGTCACGAGCGCCGCGGCCTCGAGCGCGATCACCATGTTCGACGAGCTGCCGAGCGTCCTCGAGATCGACGAGCTCATGCAGCCGACGACGCTGTACTACTCGGACGGGACGACCGAGCTGGCGAAGTTCTACGACCAGAACCGCTCCCCGGTCTCGTTCGACCAGGTCGCCCCGGTCATGTACGACGCGATCCTCTCCAGCGAGGATCCCCGCTTCTACGAGCACGGGGGCGTCGACCTCATCGGCACCACCCGTGCCGTGATCTCCAACCTCAGCGGCGGTGGCGAGGTGCAGGGCGGATCGTCGATCAGCCAGCAGTACGTCAAGAACATCCTCATCCAGCGTTGCGAGTGGAACGCGGTCGACGACGACGAGCGCCAGGAATGCTTCATCGCCGCGACCCAGTCGGACGGCGCGGAGGGCATCGAACGCAAACTGCAGGAGATGCGGTACGCGATCTCGCTCGAGCAGCAGTACTCGAAGAACGAGATCCTGCTCGGCTACCTGAACATCGCGAACTTCGGCGGCACGACCTACGGTGTCGACGCCGCCGCGCGCTACTACTTCGGCGTGCCGGCCGCGGAGCTCTCGCTCGGGCAGGCCGCGGTCCTCGCGGGCATCGTGCAGAACCCGAACACGTACCGCATCGACCTGCCCGGCGGGACCGCCACCTACGAGGACGGCACCCCGGCCAACGGTGCCGACGACGGCTACGCGCTCACCAAGAAGCGCCAGACCTACGTGCTCGGCCGCATGCTCGACGACGGCAAGATCACGCAGGAACAGCACGACGAGGCGGTCGCCGAGCCGATCACCCCGAACATCACGCAGTCCCAGCAGGGGTGCGCGGCCAGCTCCGCGCCGTACTTCTGCCAGTACGTCACCTACGTGATCCGGAACGACCCGGCGTTCGGCGCTGAGCCGGACGACCGCATCCTGGCCCTGCGCCGCGGCGGTCTGCGGATCACCACCACGCTCGACCCGAACTTGCAGGGGGCTGCGCAGGCCACGCTCTCCGAGGTCGCGCCCACGTCGGTGGAGGGCATGGACTTCGGCGCCGCGAGCGTCAACGTGCAGACGAACACCGGCCGCATCCTCTCGATCACGCAGAACACGCTGTTCAGCGAGTCGGCGGCCGACGCCGAGAACCCGAACTACAGCTCGCTGGTCTACGCCGGTGACCTCACCTACGGCGGGTCGAAGGGCTTCAACGCCGGTTCGACGTTCAAGCTGTTCACCCTCGTGGCATGGCTCGAGAGCGGGCACTCGGTGAACGAGTCGCTCAACGGTGTCAACCGCGTCTTCAAACGGATGAAGAACAGCTGCACGGGCGACTGGGTCAACAACGACAACACCCGTATCGGCAACTTCGGCGGCTCGGGCGGCTTCACCGGCACCCCGATGCAGTTCACCGCGCAGTCGCTGAACTCGGGCTACCTCGCCATGGCCGAGCGGCTCGACCTCTGCGACATCGCCAAGGCGGCGAAGAAGATGGGTGTCACCACCGGTGACGGCCACGAGATCACGATGAGCGTCGCCAACAACGTCATCGGCGACTCCAACGTCTCCCCGCTCGCCATGGCCGGCGCCTACGCGACCATCGCGAACAACGGCATCTACTGCGAACCGCAGGCCATCGACCGGGTGACGGATGCGGAAGGCAACGACCTGCCGGACAAGGTCCCGGCGCGCACCTGCTCGCAGGTGATCAGCCCCGAGGTCGCGGCGACCGCGGCACACGCGCTGCGCGGCGTCATGAACGGCGGCACCGGTGCCAGCGCGAATCCGTACGACGGCACCCCGCTCATCGGCAAGACCGGTACGCACGAGGCGTGGCAGACCTGGATGATCGAGTCCAGCACCGCGGTCACCACCGCGGTGTGGGTCGGCAACGCCAACGGCACCGTCTCGCTGCAGCGCACTTACGCGAACGGCCGCGCACTGTCCGACATGCGGTACCCGATCGCCCGCGGCATCCAGCGCGTCGCCGACGAGCTGTACCCGGGCGGCGACTTCCCACCGCCGGACTCGAACCTCACCAAGGTCGTCTACGTCGACCTGCCGAGTGTGGTCGGCATGCCGATCGAACAGGCGCAGGCGACGCTCGAGGCCGCCGGCTTCGACTCGATCGTCGGCGACCCGGTGGACTCGGACGCGGCGACGAACATCATCGCGGCGCAGACCCCCGGCGCGGGGCAGGTCGCGGGCGGTACGGTCGTCACGATCCACCCGAGCAACGGGCAGGCCGCGATGGTCCCCGCCGTGAGCGGCGACGTCCAGGCGGCCGCGGATCGGCTGGGACGCGAGGGCTTCACCAACCCGGCGCTCGGCTCGTGCACCCCGGATCCGTCCCTGAAGGGCAACGAGACGCGGGTGACCGGCACGGATCCCGCCGCCGGGTCGATGGTGAACCGCTCCGCGCAGATCCTCATCAACTACGCCAAGAAGGACTGCTGAGGCTTTGGCCTCGACCGCTCCCCGTCAGGTCGCCCTCGCCGTGCTCGCCGCGGCGGGGGCGACCGCCCTCGGCGCCGCCGTGTGGGGCATCGGCGTGGAACGCCACCTCTACACGCTGCGGCGGCACACGCTCGCGGTGCTCCCCGAGGGCGCCGCGCCGCTGCGGGTGCTGCACCTCTCCGACGCCCACATGGCGCCGTGGCAGCACCGCAAGCAGGCGTGGATCGCCTCGCTTGCGGCGTTGCGGCCCGACCTGGTCGTGAACACCGGCGACAACCTCGGTCACGCCGAGGGCCTCGACGGCGTGCGACGCGCCCTCGCCCCGTTCGCCGGGATCCCCGGAGTGTTCGTGCACGGTTCGAACGACGTCTCCGCGCCCTCGCCACGAAATCCGCTCCACTACTTCCTGGGTCCGTCCAAGGCGGACCGGGAGGAGACCCCGCTCGACACCGACGCGCTCGACCGGTTCCTCACGGCGGACCTCGGCTGGCACGACCTGGACAATGCGGCCGCGACGCTCACCGTGGGCGGCCTGCGGATCGACACGTTCGGCGTCGACGACGCGCACCGGCACTGGGACGACCTGAACGCCCTGCCGTCGCTGCGGGAGGCACAGCGGGCCGCCGGTGACGCCGACCTCGTGTTCGGCGTCACGCATGCCCCGTACCAGCGTGTGCTGAACCGGTTCGTCGACCTCGGCGCCGATGTGCTCTTCGCCGGGCACACGCACGGCGGTCAGATCCGCATCCCCTTCTCCCCCAGGGCGCTGGTCGCCAACTGCGACATCCCGCTCGACCAGGCGCGGGGCCTCAGCACATGGATGCGCGGCGACCGCCGCGTCCCGTTGAACGTCAGCGCGGGCATCGGCCACTCGATCTACGCACCGGTGCGTTTCGGCTGCCGGCCGGAGGCGTCGCTCCTGCAACTCGTCCCGGTGCGCTGAACGCCGGATCGGCGCGCGCCACGCCCGGGCGACACGATCCGGACGCCCCGATTCGGTTCTGAGCGCCGGGCAAGGTAGACTCGTGGGGTTGCCACGGGGTGTGGCGCAGCTTGGTAGCGCGCTTCGTTCGGGACGAAGAGGCCGCAGGTTCAAATCCTGTCACCCCGACGCGTGGAGGCTCCGCCTACGGGCGGAGCCTTTCGCAGTTCATCGGACGGAATCGGCCCTGCCTCACTCACCGGGAGCCTGCATGACCGCGACTGCACCGAGACTGGTCGCATTCGACCTGGACGACACCCTCGCGCCTTCGAAGCAGGCCGTCGACCCGCGCATGGGACGACTGCTGCTGCAGCTCGCCGAGCGGGTGGAAGTCGCGATCATCTCCGGCGGCCAGCTCGCCCAGTTCACCGCACAGGTGGTCGACCGGCTGCCCGATGCCTCCGCAGAGACCCTCGCCCACCTGCACCTGCTGCCCACGTGCGGCACGCAGTACTACCGGGTCGAGCCAGACGGCATCCGCACCGTCTACGCGCACGCACTCACCGAGGACGAGAAGCGGCGGGCGATGGTCGCCGTCGAGGAGGAGGCCCGGCGCCTCGGCCTCTGGGAGGAGCGCACCTGGGGCCCCATCCTCGAGGACCGCGGCTCCCAGATCACCTTCTCCGCGCTCGGCCAGCAGGCGCCGCTCGACGCGAAGACCGCGTGGGACCCCACCGGGGAGAAGAAGAACACCCTGCGCGAGGCCGTGGCCGCCCGCATCCCCGACCTGGAGGTCCGCTCCGGCGGCTCCACCAGCGTCGACATCACCCACCGCGGCATCGACAAGGCCTACGGGATGCAGCAACTCGCCGCGCAGACCGGCATCGGCCTGGACGAGATGCTCTTCATCGGCGACCGCCTCGACCCGGACGGCAACGACTACCCGGTCCTCGCCCTCGGCGTCACCTGCCACGCGGTCACCGGCTGGGAGGACACGGCCGCACACCTCGAGGCCCTGATCCCCACCCTCCCCCGCCGCTGCCCCTAGGCTGACGGGCATGGAAGCCGTCGTCGCCATCGCAGTCGTCGTCGCCCTCGCCGCGGCGATCAGTGCCGCCTGCTGGATCCTTTCCCTGATCACCAAGGACACCTCCTGGGTGGACCGCATCTGGTCCATCGCGCCGGTGCTCTACGTGTGGGTGTTCGCAGGCTTCGGCATCGCCGCCGGGGTCGACGTGACGCGCCTCGTGCTCGTCGCGGTGCTGGTCACCCTGTGGGGTGCCCGGCTCACGTTCAACTTCGCCCGGAAGGGCGGCTACACCGGCATGGAGGACTACCGGTGGGCGATCCTGCGCGCGAAGATGACGCCCGCGCAGTTCCAGCTGTTCAACATCGGCTTCATCGTGCTGTACCAGAACCTGCTGCTCGCGCTCATCACCCTCCCCGCGGCCGTCATGCTCGCCTCCCCGGCGCCGTTCGGCGTCTGGGATGTCGTGATCGCCGCGCTGTTCCTCGCGGCCCTGTGGGGCGAATTCGTCGCCGACCAGCAGCAGTGGGACTTCCACCAGGCCAAGCGCCGTGCGGGCGGGCACCTGGAACCCGGCTTCGTGACGACGGGCCTGTTCCGATACAGCCGCCACCCCAACTTCTTCTTCGAGCAGGCCCAGTGGTGGCTCGTCTACGCGTTCAGCGCCGTCGCCGCCGCCGGTGCGGGCCTGTGGGGCGGCGTGCTCAACTGGACGCTCATCGGACCGGTGCTGCTCACGCTGCTGTTCATCGGCTCGACGATCTTCACCGAGTCGATCTCGGCGGCGAAGTACCCGGCGTACGCGGACTACCGGCGCACCACCTCGATGTTGGTACCGCTGCCGCCACGTCGGCGCAGCCGCGCGCACGCGCCTGCCTGAGGCGGCGGTGCGGCGCCGGCGTTCAGCCCAACCGGCCGCCGGACTCGCGCAGGTAGCAGTCCGCGCACATCGACTCGTAGGTGATGGTCTCCGGGCTCAGTTGGTCGATCGCGACCTGGTCGCCGTCGAACACGAACCGACCGCCGACCAGGCGCGCGTTGAACAGCGCCTTCCGTCCGCAGCGGCAGATCGTCTTCAACTCCTCGAGGCTGTGGGCGAGCTCCAGCAACCGCTCCGAACCGGGGAACGCCCGGGTGCGGAAGTCCGTGCGGATGCCGTAGGCGAGCACGGGGATGCCGTCGAGCACCACGATGCGCAGCAGGTCGTCCACCTGCTCCCGGCCGAGGAACTGGGCCTCGTCGATGAGCAGGCAGGCGACGCCGGAGCCGGTCTCCTCCTGCGCCCGGCGACGGTACTGCGCGAACAGATCGCGGAGCGCCGCATCCGGCGGGATGAGGACGTCGACCTCCCGGCTCACGCCGAGCCGGCTGGCGATGCGCTCCGCCCCCTTGGTGTCGATCTCCGGCTTGGCCAGCAGCACGTGCTGGCCGCGCTCCTCGTAGTTGTACGCGGCCTGCAGGAGCGCGGTCGACTTTCCGGAGTTCATCGCCCCGTAGCGGAAGTAGAGCTTCGCCATGATCCGCTCAGGCGGGCAGGTGCAGCACGTCGGCGGTGCGCGCCATCACCTCGCGGGCCTTGTCGGCGTCCTCGTTCAGCGTCGTGCCGTAAGTGGGGATGAGCTCGGTGAGCTTCGGCTCCCACTCGGCGATGCGGTCCGGGAAGCAGTTCTTCAACAGGCCGAGCATGATCGACACGGCGGTCGAGGCGCCCGGGGACGCACCGAGCAGACCCGCGATCGAGCCGTCGGATGCGGCGACCACCTCGGTGCCGAACTGCAGCTTGCCGCCCTTCATGACCTGCGCGCGCTGGCCCGCGTTGAGCAGCTCCCAGTCCTGGCTCTCGGCGGTGGGCATGAATTCGCGCAGGCTGTCGACCTTGCGCTTGTGCGACTTCAGCAGCTCGCTGACGAGGTACTTGACCAGGTCGAGGTTGGTGACGGCGACCTTCAGCATGCTGCCGAGGTTCGTCGGTCGCACCTGGGCGACGATGTCGGTCATCCGCCCCTGCTTGAGGAACTTCGGGCTGAACGTCGCGAACGGTCCGAACAGCAGCGAAGGCTCGCCGTCGACGACGCGGGCGTCCAGGTGCGGGACGGACATGGGCGGGGCGCCGATCGCGGCCTGCGAATACACCTTCGCCTTGTGACGGGCGACGATGGCGGGGTTGCTGGTCTTCAGCCACTGGCCGCCGATGGGGAAGACGCCGTAGCCCTTGATCTCCGGGATGCCGGCCTTCTGCAGCAGCTTGATGGCCCAGCCGCCGGCGCCGACGAAGACGAAGCGCGCCGTGACCCGGCCGGGGGTCGAACCCACCCGACGGCGGAAGTCGACCCGCCAGGAGCCGTCCTTCTGCTTGGTGAGGTTGCGGACCTCGGTGTCGGTAAGCACGTCGGCGCCGTTCGCCTTGAGGCCGCGGATGAGCTGATGCGTGAGTGCGCCGAAGTCGACGTCGGTACCGCCGACCACGCGGGTCGCGGCGAAGGGCTCGTCGGCCTTGCGACGCTTGTCCATGAGCAGCGGCGCCCACTGGTTGATGACGCGGGAGTCCTCCGAGTACTCCATCGCGGAGAACAGCGGCTGCTGCGACAGCGTCTCGTAGCGGCGCTTGAGGTAGGCCACGTCCTTCTCGCCGCGGACGAACGTCATGTGCGGCGCGGAGTTGATGAACGTCTCCGGGGCGTCCAGGATGCCGGCCTGCACCAGCGAAGCCCAGAACTGCCGGCTCTGCTGGAACTGCTCGTTGATGGCGATCGCCTTGGCCGGGTCCTCCGGGTTCGGCATGTAGTTGAGCTCGCAGAGCGCCGCGTGCCCCGTGCCGGCGTTGTTCCAGGCGTTGGAGCTCTCCTCGGCGACATCTCCCAGACGCTCGAAGATCGCGATCTTCCAGTCCGGCTGCAGCTGCTGCAGGAAGGTGCCGAGCGTGGCGCTCATGACGCCGCCGCCGATCAGAACGACATCGTAGGTTTCACTCACCCGACAATCTTAGTTCGCACACAGCGGTGCGCCGTCCCGGAGCGACCCCGGGACGGCGCAAACTCCGGCGTTCTTGACAGGGGCGAATCAGACGGCCGCGCCGAGACCGGCTGCGACCAGCTCCGCGATCTGCACCGCGTTCAGCGCGGCGCCCTTGCGGAGGTTGTCGTTCGAGATGAACAGCACGAGGCCCTTGCCCTCCGGCGCCGACTGATCACGGCGGATGCGGCCGACGAAGCTGGGGTCCTTGCCCGCGGCCTGCAGCGGCGTGGGCACCTCCTCGAGCACCACGCCGGGGGCGCCGGAGAGGATCTCGCGGGCGCGCTCGGGCGTGATGTCCTCGGCGAACTCGGCGTGGATCGAGAGCGAGTGGCCGGTGAAGACCGGGACGCGCACACAGGTGCCGGCCACACGGAGGTCGGGCAGCTCGAGGATCTTGCGGCTCTCGTTGCGGAGCTTCTTCTCCTCATCGGTCTCGTTGTCGCCGTCGTCGACGAGGTTGCCGGCGAACGGGATCACATCGAACGCGATCGGGGCGACGTATTTCTCCGGCTGCGGGAAGTCCATCGCCGAACCGTCGTGGACCAGGCGGAGCGTGTCGCCCTGCGCGAGCACACCCTCGACCTGCCCGAGGAGCTCCTGCGCCCCCGCGAGCCCGGAGCCCGAGACGGCCTGGTAGGTGCTGACGATCAGGCGCACCAGGCCCGCCGCCGCGTCGAGCGGCTTCAGCACGGGCATCGCGGCCATGGTGGTGCAGTTCGGGTTCGCGATGATCCCCTTGGGGCGGTTCGCGATCGCGTGCGGGTTGACCTCGCTCACCACGAGGGGCACCTCGGGGTCGTTGCGCCACGCGCTCGAGTTGTCGATGACGACGGCGCCGGCCTCGGCGAAGCGGGGCGCGTGGGCGCGGCTGCCGGTGGCGCCGGCGGAGAAGAGTGCGATGTCGATGCCAGCCGGGTCGGCGGTCGCGACATCCTCGACGATGACCGTCTGCCCGCCGAACTCGATCGCGCGGCCGGCGGAGCGGGCGGTGCCGAACAGACGCAGCTCGCGGATCGGGAACGCCCGCTCGGCGAGGATGTCGCGCATGACGGCGCCCACCTGGCCGGTGGCGCCGACGACGGCAACGGAGAGTCCGGAATCGGAGATGCGGGTCATGACGGTTCCTCGTGGTCTCGCGGGCACGCCGCGACCGTCGGCGACGGGCGGCGGGGTTGCCCGATTCTACCGCGGTGACCGGGCCGCATCCGCCGTCATGACGGTCATGCGACGGCCGGATCCCGCCATCCGCGACCTCCCCCGAACAGCAGGAATCCCCGGCGCAGGGGACTCCCGTGGGAATCATCCTGCACCGGGGATCTCACCGGTGTCCGCTCGCGGATGCTGCGGGGCGCGGCTCAGCGGCCGGTGCCGGCGTAGACCGTGGCCTCGGTCTCCGCGTCCAGCCCGTAGGCGGTGTGCACGACCCGGGCGGCCTCGGCGACGTCGGCCGCACGCAGCACGACCGAGATGCGGATCTCGCTGGTGGAGATCATCTCGATGTTGATGCCGGCGGTGCTCAGCGCCTCGAACAGCGTCGCCGAGACGCCGGAGTGGCTGCGCATGCCCGCGCCGACGACCGACAGCTTGCCGATCTGGTCGTCGTGCATGAGGCTCTCGAACCCGACCTCGGCCTGCTCGGCGGCGAGCGCCTTGAGCGCGACCGCGGCCTCGCTCTTGGGCAGGGTGAACGAGATGTCGGTGCGCGCGGTGGCGGCGGCCGACACGTTCTGCACGATCATGTCGACGTTGGCACCCGCCTTCGCGACGATCTTGAAGATCTCGGCGGCCTTGCCGGGGACGTCGGGCACGCCGACGACCGTGATCTTCGCCTGACTGAGGTCGTGGGCGATCCCCGCGACGACCGGCTCTTCCATGTTCTCTCCCGAGGGGACGTTGTGGGGGTGTCGACCGTTGCCGACCCACGTGCCCTCCGCAGAGCTGAACGTGGACCGGGCGTGGATCAGGACTCCGTGACGGCGAGCGTACTCGACCGCACGGATGTAGAGGACCTTGGCGCCGTTGGCGGCGAGCTCGAGCATCTCCTCGCTGGAGATCCGGTCGAGCTTGCGGGCGCGGGGGACGACGCGCGGGTCGGCGGTGAAGACCCCGTCGACGTCGCTGTAGATCTCGCAGACGTCCGCGTCGAGCGCCGCAGCGAGGGCGACGGCGGTCGTGTCCGAGCCACCGCGGCCGAGCGTGGTGATGTCGCGGGTGTCGCGGTTGAAGCCCTGGAAGCCGGCCACGATGACGATCGCGCCCTCGTCCAGCGCCTCGCGAAGGCGCACCGGGGTGACGTCGACGATGCGGGCGGCGCCGTGGTCGGCGGTCGTGATCATGCCCGCCTGGCTGCCGGTGAACGAGCGCGCCTCGAAGCCCATCGAGTGGATGGCCATCGCCAGCAGTGCCATCGAGATGCGCTCCCCCGATGACAGCAGCATGTCGAGCTCACGCGGTGCGGGGATCGGTGCGACCTGGCCGGCGAGGTCGAGGAGCTCGTCGGTGGTGTCACCCATCGCGCTCACGGCCACGACCACGTCGTGTCCGGCACGACGCGTGTCGACGATGCGCTTCGCGACGCGCTTGATGCTCTCCGCGTCAGCGACCGACGAACCGCCGTACTTCTGCACGATCAACGCCACAGTGGAACTCCCCGGGGATACGGGCACGCGACTGTTGTGCCCGAGGATCCATTCTACGGAGCCTGCGATGCCCCTTCGGACATGTGACCGCCGGGCCGCTCGGGCCCGGCGCGCTCAGCCCTGCACGACCGGGGGCAGGTCCCGGTCGCGGCGGCGGAGCCGGAGGCCGCCGGTCGCCGCCAGCCAGCATCCGATCACGACGAGCGGGAACCCGATGAGCAGGCCCGGGGTGATCGGTTCGGCGAGCACGATCGCGCCGAGGATCACCGCGACCACCGGGTTCACGTAGGTGAACAGCGGCGCCCGGGCGGGACCGACCTCGCGGATGAGGGCGAAGAAGGCGATGAACGCGAGCGCGGTGCACAGCAGGCCCAGTGCGACGAGCGCGGTCGTGCTGGACGCCGTCGGGGTCTCGTGCTGGGTCAGCAGTCCGATCGGCAGGTAGACCAGGCCGACGGCGGAGAGCGAGACGGTGATCGCGCCGAGGGTGGGCACGTCCTGGAGCTTGTGCACGACGATGAACGGCGCGACGGCGTAGCAGACGGCGACCAGCAGCACCTCGCCGACCGCGAGCAGATGCGTGCCGCCGGTGGCCATGCCCGGCCCCATGACGACGAGCGCGACCCCGACGAAACCGAGGCCCAGCCCGATCGCACGGGCGGGACGGAACACGCCGCGGTCGCCGCCGAAGAACGCGATGAGCGCGCCGAACAGCGGCACGGTCGCGACGAGCAGCCCCGCCAATCCCGAGTCGATGGTCTGCTCGGCGTGACTGAGGAGCATGAACGGGCCGCCCATCTCCAGCGCCCCGAAGGCGAGCACCCAGCCGATGCGGCGGAACGCCGGGCCGAGGGCCTTGCTGCGCAGCGCGAACGGCAGCAGCACGATCGCGCCGATGAGGGTGCGACCGGCGACCACGGATGCCGGGGAGTAGGAGTCGACCGCCTGTTTGATGAACAGGTACGGCATGCCCCACAGCAGCGACATCGTCGCGAACAGGAACCAGCCGCGCGCTCCGATGCGCGCCACCACCGCGTTCATCTCAGAGGGTCCGCCGCCCTTCGAAGGCCCGACCGAGGGTGACCTCGTCGGCGTACTCCAGGTCGCCACCCACCGGCAGGCCGGAAGCGAGTCGGCTGACGCGGATCTCCAAGCTCGTCAGCAGGCGGCTGAGGTAGGTGGCCGTCGCCTCCCCCTCGAGGTTCGGGTTGGTGGCGAGGATGACCTCCTGCACCGTGCCGTCGGCGAGGCGCTGCATGAGCTGCGCGATGCGCAGGTCGTCGGGGCCGACACCGGCGATGGGGCTGATCGCACCGCCGAGCACATGGTAGAGCCCGCGGAACTCGCGGGTGCGTTCGATCGCCGCGACGTCCTTCGCATCCTCGACCACGCAGATGAGCGCGCCGTCACGGCGCGGGTCGCGGCAGATGCTGCACCGCTCCTGCTCGGACACGTTGCCGCACACCGCGCAGAAGCGCACCTTCTCGCGCACCTCGCCGAGCAGCTGCGAGAGCCGCTGCACATCGAAGTTCGGGGTCTGCAGGATGTGGAAGGCGATGCGCTGCGCCGACTTCGGGCCGATGCCGGGGAGGCGCCCGAATTCGTCGATCAGTTCCTGGACGATGCCGTCGTACATCAGGCGAACCTCGTCGGCGGGGTGTAGGGCTCCTCACGGATGAACCGGGCGCCGAGCATCTGACGGACCACGGCCTCGCCGTACCGCTGCACACCACCGGGCGCCGGGCGCATGGGCTGCGGCACGACAGGGGGCACGGGCGCGTCGGCGACCGGAAGGTCGACGACGTCGAGGTCCTCCTCGTCGGACGCGGAGGGTGCGACCTCGGAGGCGGGGAGCACGCCGCCCTCGCGCACCGGGTACACGGTCTGGCGGGCGCGGATCTCGGCAGCATCCTCCGGGTCGTCGTCGACGGCGAACTGCGCCGGCGGCACCGGGTCGGAGACGGGGATGGGCGCGACGGCCCACTCGGTCACCGGGGCCGCTGCCGCTGCCAGCCGGGTACCGCTGCCGCTCGCGGGCGCCGCAGGTGGCGTGGGGGCACCACCACCGGACGGACCGGCGGGTGCGGCCGACGCGGGCGCGGAGGCCCCGCCGCGCGGCGGGGCGGGCGGGGCGGGGGGCGCGGACGGCCCGTCGTCGCCGTCCTGGCGGGCGATGTACTTCACCCGGATGCCGAGGACGTGCTGGATGGCCTGACGCAGGTCTTCACTCGGGCCCTGCCCGGCGGTGCGCTTCTTGAACGCGGCCACGTCGGCGGCGCTCTTGAAACCGAGCGTGAGGATGTCGCCGTCGAGCGCGATGACGCGGGCGGCCGTGGCGATGAGCCACGACGAGCGGCTGATGCCCTCGAGGGCGGCGAGCACCTCGGTCCACGCGTCGCGCATGTGCTCGACCGTGACCGGGCCGACGGGCCGTGCCGGTGCGGGCGTCGTGGGCTCGGGGGCCGCGGGCTCGACGGATGCGGCGGGCGCCGGCGTGACAGCGGGGGCGGCGGGCGTCGCAGTCGATGCCGGAGCGGCCGACGCAGGCGCCGGCTGGGCGGGCGCGGCCGCGGGCGCGACCGACACGGGTGCGACCGCGGGGGCGGCACCGGCCGCGGTCTGCGCGAGGACGCGCGCGACCATGAGTTCGAGCTGCAGACGGGGCGAGGTGGCCCCGGTCATCTCGTCGAGGGTGGAGATGACGATGTCGGCGGTGCGGGAGAGCCGGTCGGCACCGAACGCGACGGCTTGGCCGTGCATCCGGTCCAGTTCGTCGGTGGGGATGCCGCGGAGCACCGCGGAGGCGCCGGCGCCGGTCGCGGCGACGACGATGAGGTCGCGCAGACGCTCCAGCAGGTCCTCGATGAACCGGCGGGGGTCCTGTCCGGTCTGGACCACGCGGTCGACGGCTGCGAAGGCGCCGCCGGCGTCGTGGGCGGCGAGGGCGTCGACGATGGTGTCGAGCAGTTCGCCGTGCGTGTAGCCGAGGAGGGCGACCGCGCGCTCGTACGCGACGGTCGGGCCCTCGGAGCCGGCGATGAGCTGGTCGAGCAGCGAGAGCGTGTCACGGGGCGAGCCGCCGCCGGCGCGCACCACGAGCGGCAGCACACCGGGCTCGACCGAGACGCCCTCGGTCTCGCACAGCTGCTGCACGTACTCGAGCATCGCCGCGGGCGGCACGAGCCGGAACGGGTAGTGGTGCGTGCGCGAGCGGATGGTCCCGATGACCTTCTCCGGCTCGGTGGTCGCGAAGACGAACTTCACATGCGCCGGCGGCTCTTCGACCAGCTTCAGCAGGGCGTTGAACCCCTGCGGGGTCACCATGTGCGCCTCGTCGAGGATGAAGATCTTGAACCGGTCGCGCGCGGGGGCGAACACGGCGCGCTCGCGCAGGTCGCGGGCGTCGTCGACGCCGTTGTGGCTGGCGGCGTCGATCTCGACGACGTCGAGCGAGCCGCCGCCGCCGCGGCCGAGCTCGATGCAGCTGTCGCATTCGCCGCAGGGGGTGTCGGTCGGTCCCTTGGCGCAGTTCAGGCAGCGGGCGAGGATGCGGGCCGAGGTGGTCTTGCCGCAGCCGCGCGGGCCGGAGAAGAGGTAGGCGTGTCCGACACGGTCGGCGCGGAGGGCCGTCATCAGCGGATCGGTCACCTGGGACTGCCCGATCATCTCGCCGAACGCCTCGGGGCGGTAACGGCGATACAAAGCGGTGGTCACCCGACCAGCCTACGGGGTGCCGCCGACATCGCGGCAGGCGCCGCATCCGCCTCTCCCCCGCATCCCGTGCCCTGGGCGCCGAAACTGCAGCTGCGCCACGAGACTGCTGCCATTGTCGGCAGTCTCGTGGCGCAGAAGCAGTCTCGCGGCCCTCGCGACTCGGGTCGGGGCCGGGCGAGGTCAGGCGTCGAGCGGGGCCTCGGGCTCCGTGACGGGGGTCGAGTCCGTGACCACCGGGACGCTCGTGGTCATGACCGGCACCGACGCGGACAGCAGCGTGCCGTCCTCACGCCGTGCGTCGACGAACTGCCGCAGCGTCGGGCGGCCTGGACGCACCGGGCCCTGCGTCGCGAGCGGCACCACGACCTCCTCGCCCGGTACGACCGAGTAGCCGACCCCGCGCACCTTGAACGGGACGCGGTCGCCGTCGCCCTCGGCGCGGACGATGAGTTCGTCGCGGCGCAGCGTGATCCGCAGCATCGTGCCGTGCCAGGTGAGCGTGTAGGACAGCTCGGGCCAGGATGCGGGCAGGCGCGGGTCGAAGGTGAGCTCGCCGTAGTAGTCCCGCATGCCGCCGAACCCTGCCACGAGCGAGGTCCACACGCCGCCCGCGGAGGCGACGTGCACGCCGTCGGCCGCGTTGTTGTGCAGGTCGGCGAGGTCGACGTAGATGCCGTCCAGGAAGTACTCCAGGGCGAGGTCCTGATAGCCGACCTCGGCCGCGAGGATCGACTGCACCACACCGGACAGGGTCGAGTCGCCCGTGGTCAGCGGGTCGTAGTACTCGAAGTCGGCGAGCTTCTCCTCGTCGGTGAAGTGGTTGCCCTGCAGGTAGAGGGCGAGCACCACGTCGGCCTGCTTCAGCACCTGGTACCGGTAGATCACCAGCGGGTGGAAGTGCAGCAGCAGCGGACGCTGCTCGGGCGGGGTGTTCTCCAGGTCCCACATCTCCCGCTCCAGGAACACCTCGTCCTGGGGGTGGATGCCGAGCGCCGGGCTGAACGGGATGTGCATCGCGTCGGCGGCCCGCTCCCAGCCCTCCGGTTCGGACGGGTCGAGGCCGAGCCGGTCCGCCATGAGGCGGTACGCCTCCGGCGCCTCCTCTGCCATCGCACGCACCGTACGGGCGGCGAAGCGGAGGTTGAAGCGGGCCATGACGTTCGTGAACAGGTTGTCGTTGACGACCGTCGTGTACTCGTCGGGCCCGGTGACACCGTGGATGTGGAAGCTGTCGTCGCCGTCGATCTCCTCGCGCCAGAACCCGAGGGTCGCCCACAGGCGCGCGGTCTCCACCGCGATGTCCACCGCCTCCCGGTAGAGGAAGTCCTCGTCGCCGGTGGCGCGCACGTACTTCGCCAGCGCGAAGCTGATGTCGGCGTTGATGTGGTACTGCGCGGTGCCGGCGGCGTAGTAGGCGGACGCCTCCTCGCCGTTGATCGTGCGCCACGGGAACAGCGCACCCGCCTCGTTGAGCTGGAACGCGCGCTTACGGGCGGCCGGGAGCATGAGCACCCGCATCCGCAGCGCGTTCCGCGCCCACAGCGGGGTCGTGTACGCGAGGAACGGCAGCACGTACACCTCGGTGTCCCAGAAGTAGTGACCGCTGTAACCGGAGCCGGTGAGGCCCTTCGCGGGCACGCCCATGGCGTCGGCGCGGGCGGCGGCCTGCGCGAGCTGGAACAGGCACCAGCGGGTGGCCTGCTGCAGGTCGTCGTGACCGGCGATGCGCACGTCGGAGCGATCCCAGAAGTCCGCGAGCCAGGCGCGCTGACGCTCGCGCAGCGCCTCGACCCCGACCTCGGCGGCGCGGTCGAGGGTGCGACGGCAGCGGTCGATGAGCTCGCGCGTGGGGACACCCCGGGAGGTGTGGTAGCTCACGAGCTTGGTGACCTTCACCGGCACGCCCGCCTTCGCGTGGACACGGAACACGTTCTTGGCGATGTCGGGCTCGATGAGCGCGCGCGAGTTGTACTCGTTCTCGGTCTCGATGACATGGTCCGCGACGACGGCGACGGTCATCCCGGACTGCGCGACCCGGTAGCTGAGCACCGCGCGGCTCTCGTCCTGCCAGTACTCCTGCGGCAGCAGCACCCGGTCGGCGATGCGTTCAGCCTTGCGCGGATCGAACCCGGCCGTCTTCTTCGCGCTGGAGGTGCCGCCGTAGACGTCTTCGCCGTCCTGGCGGTTGATGAGCTGGCAGGCGATCGCGACGGGTGCGTCGGCGTCGAGCACGGTGACCTCGATGCTCATGATCGCGAGGTGCTTCTCCTCGAAGGAGACCATCCGCTCGTAGTCGATCCGCACCGTCTTGCCGGAGGGCGTGCGCCACAGCACGTGCCGGGTGAGCACGCCCTCGCGCATGTCGAGCACGCGCTCGTACTCGAGCAGGTCGGCGATGTCGAACGAGAGCGGCTCGTCGTCGACGTAGACCCGCATGACCTTCGCGTCGGGGGCGTTCACGATCGTCTGCCCGACCTCTGCGAATCCGTACGCCTGCTCGGCGTGGCGGATGGGGAACGTCTCGTGGAGCCCGTTGATGAACGTGCCCTGTTCGTGGCCGAACCGGCCCTCGGGCTGGTTGCCCCGCAGGCCCAGATAGCCGTTGGCGACCGAGAAGATCGTCTCGGTCACCCCCACGTCCTCCAGGGAATGGGACGTCTCCACCAGTCGCCAGGGGTC
>Ga0182737_1002013_pt1 | contig 17936 bp, 18 predicted proteins | sample eDN5th30CBELigOP_FD_128878 | JGI IMG/M metagenome (GOLD analysis project Ga0182737, IMG submission 128878) | Enriched Organic Plus compost microbial communities from Emeryville, California, USA - eDNA 5th pass 30_C BE-Lig OP (version 2) (version 2) ...
AATAGGATATCGGGTACAATGCCATAATGCGTAAAGGCGAAAAGTTCGCCGGTGCGGCCGAAACCAGTCTGAATTTCGTCAAAAATCAATAGCGCACCCGTCTCGTCACAACGCTTGCGAATGGCCTGCATGTAGGCACTGTCGGGTACGCGGATGCCAGCCTCACCCTGCACCGCTTCAAGGATGACAGCCGCAGTAGTAGAGGTAATTTGGTTGATGTCTTCGGCGGTGTTGTATCGAATGAATCTGATTCCTGGTAGGAGCGGAGCGTACGCCCGGTGATACTCCGGATTGCCCATTAGGCTTAATGCTCCTTGAGTGCTTCCGTGATAGGCTTTTTCCGCGGCAATAATCTCTCGTCGTCCCGTATATTTCTTCGCGATTTTCATGGCACCCTCGGTAGCTTCGGTGCCTGAGTTGGTGAAGTAAACGATATCGAGATGGTCTGGAAGTAGCGAGAGAAGTTTTGACGCAAATTGCACCTGTGGAGCCTGTACAAATTCACCGTAAACGGTCACATGCAGGTATTTGGCAAGTTGTTCGGATAACGCCTCCAACACCTTAGGGTGGCGGTGGCCAATGTTGCTCACCGCAAAACCAGACACCAGGTCAATATATTTTTCGCCGTTGGGCCCATATAAATATACTCCTTCAGCTCGCTCGATTTCGATCAGTCGAGGCGAATAAGAAGTTTGAGCGGTATTTAATAAGAAGAGCTGCCTATTACTGAGTATAGCCATGACAAATTATTCATCGCCCCGATCGCGACGTCGATGTTGCAATTCCCGAAGAAGGTAATTACGGAATTCCACTTCTACTTCAAAAAATCGCGATGCCCGGGCCGGGCCGATTAATTCTGAAAAGCGTTTGCGGTAGATTTTCTTCACTTCTAACTCCTTGGCATCAAAAGCAAGCACATCCCGACCGGTGGGATTGAAACTAGTACCTGGCAATTTCTGACTTTGAAGATTTGGAGCGGATTTCGACTGGTTATGGTTACTACGCCTTTCACGCTTAAGTGTCGATATTTCCCTGAAATACTGATTATATACGGGGAAAAATTTCTGGGCCTCCGAGGGAGTGAGGTTGAGCTCCTTCGTGATAAAAGCAATTTTCTCTGCTTCGATCCGCTCAAAACGCTGTGCCCTGCTTTCCTGTGCTACGGCAACAATGGAAAATAGCAGCGTCACGGCGGTAAAGCTCAGTTGTTTTATTGCGGTCATTTCTACAGCGTATGATTAAGGTATGCCTCAATATCCTCCTCACTTATCCCCTCACCAATAACACGCTCATCGAAGTCATTGAGCTGCTCCGAAATGTACATTACATCATCGTCTGTACCGTAAAGCTCCAAATAATTGAATATCTCCTGATCGGATACCGATGCCAGATGGCTGGCAGTTGCAGACTGGTTTTCAATAGCCAATTTAACAATACCGGGGATACCCACAGCCAGCGCAATACAGGCGGCGGCATACGCCATCCACCTCAGTCGACTAATTTTTCGGATGGGCGTGTCTTTTCTTTGGTGGGTTCGGCGAGCAATGTTATTTTGCAGGGATTCGAAATAGGATGCTGGAACAGTAAAACCCGATTCGGCAGCATGTTCACTCAGTTTCTGCTGGAACAATAGCTGCTCTGCCAATTGATCAAAATAACCATCGGGGGTAGAGAAACCTGCCCCTTTAATCGTTTCTTTCAGCTGTTGTTCTTCAATTTTCGCAAAAATACGATCGCCCAATTGATCGAAATACCCTGTGGGTACAGTCCATGTATCCTGCGTTATTTCGGTCAACTTGCATCGTTGCAGCGTGTATGTCTGAAGGTCCACAAAATAGCCGTCGGGGACGGAATACGGATTCACACGTAAAACTTCGGGCAGGAATTTGTCCGGAGTGTCTGCGGGACGATATGTGTGTTTTTCCTCCATGGTACTCCTTAGATGTTTTTGTTACGTGAAGGTTTAATCGTTTGCTTCAAAAAATTGCGCTATTTTCTTTACGGCTAAGTGATAGGATGCTTTCAGTGCACCTACACTGGTACCTACAATGTCTGATATTTCTTCGTATTTCAAATCATCGAAGTATTTCATATTAAACACCATGCGCTGTTTTTCGGGCAGCGTAAGTAGTGCTTGTTGCAATTTCAGCTGGGCTTGTGTGCCGTTAAAATAACTGGTATCGGTCAATGAGTCGGCCAAATAGGCTGAGTTTTCATCGTCTAACGATACGTTCTGCCGTTGCTTTTTCTTATTCAGGAATGTAATACATTCATTGGTTGCGATCCGATAAAGCCACGTATACAGTTGAGCATCTTCCCGGAAGTTTTCCAGGTTTTTCCAAACTTTAACAAAAATGTCCTGTACCAGATCATCTGCATCATCGTGGTCAATGACCAAGCGCCGCACATGCCAATAGATTTTTTGCTGATATTTCTTTAGCAGTAGTGCAAACGCCTCGTCACGTGTGCGCTTATCTGCAAATTTGTCCAATATCTGGGCATCTTCCATCCTGTATAGCGCTTCTCCCGTTGGGTTTTTTTATTTCCGTTTGATTACCCGTTGAACAGCTGCAATGATATTGGCCGCATTCAAGCCATATTTTTCCATCAGCTGTGCAGGTGTGCCGCTTTCGCCAAAGCTATCGTCTACGGCTACATACTCCTGAGGTGTCGGATTATTTTTCGCTAATACCTGAGCAACGCTATCGCCAAGCCCACCCAGCCGGTTGTGCTCCTCGGCTGTAACCACACAGCCTGTTTTGGCTACTGATTTTAAAATAGCTTCTTCATCAAGGGGTTTAATGGTATGAATGTTGATGATTTCGGCATCGATTCCCATTTCTGCCAATTGTTCTCCTGCTTGAATTGCTTCCCATACCAAATGGCCCGTAGCAAATATGCTTACATCCGCACCTTCGTTTACCATCCATGCCTTGCCGATTTCGAATTTTTGGTCGGGATCGGTAAAAATAGGAACTACCGGACGGCCGAAGCGCAAGTACACGGGACCGTGGTGATCTGCAATGGCGATGGTGGCTGCTTTTGTTTGATTGTAATCACACGGGTTGATGACCGTCATGCCGGGCAACATCTTCATCAGTCCGATGTCTTCCAGGATTTGGTGCGTTGCACCGTCTTCTCCCAGCGTAAGGCCCGCGTGCGAAGCGCAAATCTTTACGTTTTTGTCGGAGTAAGCGATGGATTGGCGTATTTGATCATATACACGGCCCGTAGAGAAATTGGCAAACGTACCGGTATAGGGAATTTTCCCTCCAATGGTCAGTCCAGCCGCAATGCCCATCATATTGGCTTCTGCGATGCCTATCTGAAAAAAGCGATCGGGAAATTCTTTGATGAAATCATTCATTTTGAGGGAACCAACTAGGTCGGCGCAGAGTGCCACAACATTTTCTTTTTTTCGGCCCACTTCCAATAAACCGGCTCCAAAACCAGAGCGGGTATCTTTTTTATCTGTATACGTGTATTTTTTCATTTTTTTTAGATTTGTCTGTTATCGGCTGTCAGCTGTCTGTTATCAGCAATCGGCTGACTCCCAATAGCTGATTCTGATAGCTGATTTCCGATCGCTGACCAAAAATCAATAATCTCCTAGTGTTTCTTCCAATTGAGCGAGGGCAGCAGCAAGCTGTTCATCATTGGGGGCTACACCGTGCCATTTGTGTGATCCCATCATAAAATCCACCCCATTTCCCATTTCCGTTTTCATCAGGATCAATACGGGCTTACCTTTTCCTGTCCGTGATTTGGCTTCCGCCAATCCTGCCAGTACTTCACTCATCACATTGCCATTCATTTCGAGAACATCCCAACCGAATGCTTCCCATTTTGCGCGGAGATTGCCCAAGGACAACACCTGCTCAGTGGCGCCATCGATTTGTTGTCCGTTGTAGTCGATGGTTGCAATGAGGTTGTCAATTTTATTAAATGGAGCGTACATAGCTGCTTCCCAGATTTGTCCCTCCTGTTGCTCACCGTCGCCCATCAACGCATACACCAAATGGTCGTCGTTATTGAGTTTTTTTGCACGCGCCGCGCCGATGGCTACAGAGAGTCCCTGACCCAAGGAACCAGAAGCCACGCGTATACCAGGTAAACCTTCGTGCGTAGTTGGGTGTCCTTGCAGACGCGAATTGATTTGCCGGAAGGTAGCCAACTCGCTCACGTTGAAGTAGCCGGCACGGGCGAGTGTACTGTAGAATACCGGCGAAATATGTCCATTAGATAGAAAGAAGATGTCTTCCCCTATGCCGTCTATATCAAACTTTTCTTTTCGCTCCATGGCGCTGAAATACAGGGCGACGAAAAATTCAGTACAGCCCAATGATCCACCGGGATGCCCCGATTGGCAGGCATGGACCATCCGTACGATGTCTCGCCTGACCTGCGATGCGATTTGTTCTAATTTCGTGATGTCTTCGTTCATTATAATGGTGTTATTCGATTTGGCGCAAAGTTAAGATTTTACGGCAACTTCTCTGTGCTACAGCAGGGGTTTTAACTCCTGCCAAACATTTTCAGCTAAGATTTTGTGGCCTTCAGCAGTTGGGTGGATTCCGTCCTGCTGGTTTAATGCGGATTCACCGGCTACCCCTTCGAGCAGAAACGGAACATAGACCATGTTATTTTTTTGCGCTAAAGCGGGGAAAATAGCAGAGAAAGCTTTGCCGTAGTCCCCACCCATACTGGGTGGTATCATCATACCTGTTAATACCAATTTGCAATCGGGGTACTTGGTGGTAACTTTGTCAATTATGCCCTGCAAATTCTTTTGAGTTTCTTCGGTTGGTATTCCGCGCAAGCCATCATTGGCACCTAATTCCAGTACAAAAATGTCAATCTTTTCGTTCAGTAGCCAGTCGATACGTTCGTTGCCGGCTGCAGAGGTTTCGCCGCTTAGGCCGGCGTTTATTACCCGATAGGGAAGATCTAATGAATCTATCCAATGCTGAATAATCCCTGGAAATGCTAGTGTCTGGCTTTCCAGTCCCATCCCTGCGGTTAGGCTATTGCCAAAAAATAAGATGTTTTTGGTTATCGATGGAACAGCTGCTGTATCCGGCTGCGCTTTGGTCGATTGGCGGTTCCCATCAGTACGAGAAGAATTATTGCAAGCTACCGCAATGAAAAACCCGAAAACAGCAAATAACCGGATCAACATAAGTTACATTGCTTCTGCCACAACTTCCTGTACCTCCGGTACCATCCGCTTTAATAGTCCTTCGATACCCGCTTTAAGTGTGATGGTGGAAGAGGGGCATCCGCTGCAAGAACCACGCAATTCAACCACGACGGTGCCTTCTTCAAATGATTTGTAATGAATGGCGCCGCCATCCTGTTCTACCGCCGGACGGACATAATCGTGTAAAATCTGCTGTATTTTGATTTCGGTTTCTGTACCCTCGAAGTTTACGTCCTCGTCTCTAGCTATTTCCTGCACTTTGAGTTCGGATTCAACGGCGCCCTTCACAAAGTCTTTCAGGATGCCTTCGATGTCTTCCCATTCGGCATCGTCTGTTTTGGTGATTGTCACAAAGTTACTGGCGAAAAATACGCCATTAACGAAGTTGAATTTGAAGAGCTCCCGCGCAAACGGAGAATCCTGCGCCTTTTCCCGATCGGGGTAATCCAAACTCCCGTTGATCAATAACTTGTTGACCAAAAACTTCATGGTTGCCGGATTTGGCGTATATTCGGTATAAACGTTAATCGTAGCCATTTTCTGTCTTTTTTACAAAGATATCAATATTCCTGGAACATTCGGGTCAACGTATCGTCAAAGGTTAGACACCCGTATAGTTCCAGGGGGTTATCGCTTTTAGTTCTGCTTTGATTCCATCGTTTACATTCAGGGTTTCGATAAACGCTCCAATTGTGGCTTCGGTAATCGCCTCATTCGTTCGCGTTAGCTCTTTGAGTGCTTCATAGGGTTTGGGGTATCCCTCCCGCCGAAGGATGGTTTGAATGGCTTCCGCTACCACTGCCCAATTCTGTTCCAGGTCGGCTTTCAACGCAGCCTCATTGAGGATCAATTTTTTTAAGCCCCGCAGCGTAGATTTGATGGCGATTAGCGTGTGGGCCATGGGCACGCCGATATTACGCAATACCGTGGAATCCGTCAGATCACGTTGTAAACGCGATACCGGCAGTTTTGCTGCCAAATGCTCATACAGGGCATTGGCAATACCCAAATTGCCTTCTGCATTTTCGAAATCGATGGGATTGACTTTGTGTGGCATGGCGGAGGAACCGATCTGTCCCCTGGTGATTTTCTGCTTGAAATAATCCATCGATATATAGGTCCAGATATCCCTGCATAGATCGATCAAAATGTTGTTAATCCGCTTTAGCGCATCACATTGTGCCGCGAAATAATCGTAATGTTCAATTTGTGTGGTCGTCTGTGAGCGGTGCAAACCAAGGGTTTCGTTTACAAATGCATTGCCGAAGGCAACCCAATCCTGATCCGGATAAGCTATTTTGTGCGCATTGAAATTGCCGGTAGCCCCGCCGAATTTTGCAGCGTGGGGGATGGATTTAAACGACAGCAGTTGATGGTTCAACCGCTCGACAAACACCCGGATTTCTTTCCCCAGCCGGGTGGGAGACGCCGGTTGCCCGTGAGTACGCGCCAGCATCGGAATTTCGGCCCATTCGAGGGCCAATTGATCCAAGGTGGAAATCAGGCTTTCCAACTGCGGAATATATATCTGGGTGGTAGCTTCCTTCCAGGAATACGGTATGGCAGTATTGTTGATGTCCTGCGAGGTAAGCCCGAAATGAATAAATTCCAGGGAATCTGTCAGACCGAGGGCTTCGAATTTATCTTTAAGGAAGTATTCTACTGCCTTTACGTCGTGATTGGTTTCCTTTTCCTTTTCTTTGATCCAGTGGGCATCTTCCAGCGAAAACTGTTGATAAATGGCTCGCAACTTTTTGTTAAGGCTGCCATCAAAATGGGCTAACTGCTGAATGCTTGAATGGCAAAGGCTAATAAAATATTCGACCTCGACAAATACACGATATTTGATCAATGCATATTCTGAAAAAAATTCTGCTAACTCGTGCGTCGCCTGATGGTAGCGACCATCTACCGGGGAGACAGCTAAGAGCGGTGATAATGTCATACTAAATTCGTTTTCCGCAAAGGTAGCTATTTCGATGACGAAATGCGAAATACTGAATACGAAGTCAAGGCCACCGCATTATAAGTATCCCGTACGCTGCCCGTCATCCCCGCGATAAGGTCGGTATACAAGAGCATATCCTCATCCCATCCGCTAGTTACGTATCCCTATAAAGGTACATAAGGGGTACGGATCACGTGCATATACCGTGCGGATGCGGCGAAGTAAGCGCAGTTTGTTCGCGGTACACTGTGGGGACGTCATCGACTTGGGTCAGCTGGAGTCCAGATCGTCAGGGAAGTGAGGGGCTGCCCAGTGAGTCGGTGGTCGTAGGGGTCGTATCACCACCCCATGTTGCAGTATCATGGGCAACCGAGTCGGAGAACACGGAGTCGGCACCATCGGAATCGCGGTTCTGGCCAGGGTTTCCACAAGAAGCCATCCCAATTAATAATCCGCAGGCTAATACTAATCTGAGCGTTTTCATACAATTGCTTTTATGTGAATAATGATATTAAATGGTGAGGCGTCCGCCCGTAACCGGAAGCGTGGCACCCGAAATATAGTTGGCTTCATCCGAAGCTAGGAAGACATATGCCGGAGCTACTTCCACGGGTTGTCCCGGTCGTTCAAACGGTGTGTTTTCGCCAAAGTGCTCGTGATCAGGTATAGTTGAAGGAATCAGTGGGGTCCAGATCGGACCCGGTGCCACGGCGTTCACGCGGATGCCTTTGCCTTGTTCCAGTAAAATCTGATTAAGGTTTGCTGTGAAATTCTGGATAGCCGCCTTGGTTGCGGCATAAGGCAACAGGGTTGGGTTAGGTTCGTAAGCATTTACTGAAGTAGTGTTGATGATGCTCGAGCCGGAAGGCATGTGAGGTTCGGCAGCTTTACAAAGGTAAAACATGCTGTGTATATTAACGGCAAATGTCTTTTCCCATTCCCATGCCGGGATATCCTGCAAGGATTCACGCGACATTTGATACGCAGCGTTGTTTATCAGAATATCGATTTTGCCAAACTCTTTTACGGCTGTTTCGACGATCTTCTGGCAGTGTTTTTCCGAACTAATATCTCCCTTTACCAGTACAGCTTTTCTGCCAGCTTCCTCAACATATTTCAGCGTATCTTCTGCATCCCGATCTTCCGTATCATCTAGGTAACTGATCAAAATATCGGCTCCTTCCCGGGCAAAGGCAATTGCCACTGCCTTACCAATGCCGGAGTCGCCGCCTGTTATGATCGCTATCTTGCCTTCTAACCTGTTTTTGCCGACGTACGATTGTTCACCATGGTCGGCTTTTGGATCCATCGCTCCTTCAGTTCCGGGAACCTCTTGTGGCTTCCGAGGAAAAGGTGGTTTGGGATACTTGGCCGTTGGATCCTCAATGGATTGCTGACCGTTTTTGTCCATTTCTTTATTTGTCATAACGGGTTTCTTTATTTTGTAATTTCATTCTCAGCTAACAATCGAGCCCATGGATGGTTTCAATTTTGTTTCTTGTTTAATCTTGCTGCCGCATGCAAGTTAACTACTAGCTTTTCGTTAAAATATGTGCAAAAACCGATCAGAAAGTATCGAAATAGACGGCAGCCTCCTTGTATTTTTGCAGCGTAAATCATAGTATTACCAATTCGTAGTATTACCAATTCGTTGTTATGCTGGAAAATTTAGAAAGTAATCAATCTCCGCTCGCACATAAGAAGATCGTCATCATCGGTGGCACGACCGGCATTGGCTTTTCCGCCGCAAAGGCATTTATCCGCCAAGGAGCGAAGGTAATTTGTGTAGGGAGGAATGCTGTCAATAACCAGCGCGCCGCAGACGAACTGGCGGATTCGGGAGTTGTTCTCACCGGAGACGCTACCCTGGCTGATACGGCTGCCGAAGCGATCGATCTGTGTATCCGGAATTGGGGGGGCTTTGACGGGCTCTATCACGTGGCAGGTGGCAGTGGCCGGAAAGCGGGAGATGGTCCATTGCATGAAATCACGCTGGAGGGATGGCAGCATACACTGAATTTGAACCTGACCTCGGTAATGCTGTCTAACCAAGCCGCCGTCAAAGCCTTTTTACACGCAAAAAGAGGAGGCAGTATTTTAAATATGGGATCCGTGCTGGCCTACTCCCCCGCATCCCGTTATTTTGCTACCCATGCTTATGCGGCGGCTAAAGCTGCAATCATTGGGTTTTCACGATCTGCTGCGGCCTACTATAGTGCCCACGACATCCGGATCAACGTGATTGCTCCGGGCCTGGTGGAAACGCCGATGGCGCAACGTGCCGCCGGGGATGCGGAGATTATGCACTTTATCCAAACCAAACAACCCCTAGACGGTGGGCGAATTGCCTACCCCACCGATCTCGACGGGGCAGCGTGTTACTTTATGTCTGATTTCTCCCGGTTCACAACCGGACAGGTGCTGTCGGTTGATGGTGGGTGGGCACTGAGCGATGGCCAGCTACAATCAACCGATTATTAACTGATAAAGGATGACTACAGCAATAGGTATTGATTTAGGGGGGACCAATATAAAGGGGGTTTTGGTAGATACGTCCGGAAAGATTATCCACCAGGTAACGCAGACGACGGAACATCCCGGAAAAGAAAAGCCAGGTGACCAACGGTGGAAAAAGACCATTCACCAAATGGTGGCCGAGTTGAAAAAGAGAAATAAGGTAGCGACAATCGGCATTGCAGCACCGGGTTTGCCCAACAGTGCCAATTCGGCAATCCGGCTCATGCCGGAAAGGCTGGATGGATTGGAGCATTTTATATGGGCCGATTATTTAAAAGAGCAGTCAGTTTGGGTGTTAAACGATGCGCATGCCGCACTGATTGCCGAGACAAGGTTTGGCGTAGGAAAGGGACTGAAAAATGTGGTTATGCTGACGCTGGGAACCGGTGTGGGAGGGGGAATCCTGATAGAGGGAAAGTTGTATCAGGGCAATGGCCAAATGGCCGGCCATTTGGGACACATGACGCTGGATGTTGACCGGGAAGACGCGGGCATCACAGGTATGCCCGGAACCCTGGAGGATGCGATCGGAAATGCTACCGTGCTCAAAAGATCTTTTGGACGATTTGCTTCCACCAACGAGCTGGTTGACGCCTACCGAAAGGGCGATCATTTTGCTGCTTATGTGTGGCTGAATGCCGTCCGCAAATTGGCGTTAGGTTTGTGCTCGTTAAACAATCTGCTTTCGCCGGATTTGTTTATACTGGGAGGTGGTATTACCCATACGGGCGACGCCCTATACAAGCCACTGGCAGACTTTATAGACGTGTATGAATGGAAAAATTCGGGTAGGAAGACACCCATTTTGCAAGCGTTTTATTCAGATATGGCAGGTGCCGTGGGTGCCGCTGGATTTGCGCTTTCTAAAGCGGGAATCTGCGAGTATAAAGAAGGAGATTCCACACTGCAGTTTTAATTTTGAACGTTGTATGATACAAGGATATGGATGTTATACAGGACTATATTGAAAAATGCCGCGAAATTGTAACGGCCGTTGAAGATCAAAAGAAAGAAATCCGTCAGGCCGCCGAGTGGTTTACACAAACCATCCTGGCCGAGCGTATGGTGCATGTATTCGGTTCGGGCCACAGCCGTATCATGGCCGAAGAAATGTGGCCCCGGTACGGCTCTTTTCCCGGATTTAATCCCATAGTGGAGCTTTCACTAACGTTCCACAATCTGGTGGTGGGCGCTAACGGCCAGCGGCAAGCTATGTTTTTGGAAAATGTGTCAGGGTTAGCCACCCGGATACTCCGCAATTTCGACCTCCGTACGCAGGATACAGCTTTGATTATTTCCTCCAGCGGCGGCAATGTGGTGCCGATTGAAATGGCGGAATGTTTTAAGGAGCAAGGAATACGGGTTGTGGCGTTGGTGACCAAGAAGCATGCCGAGCAAAGTACAAGTAAACGATCGGATGGCAAAAAGCTCACAGATTTTGCAGATTTGATTCTGGATTCCGGAGCACCGATGGGCGACGCGATGGTGAAAATCCCGAATTTAGAGACACCGGTTTCCCCGGGTTCCACGGTTGGGGGAGCCATTGTGATCAATGCGATTAAAGCCGAAGTAGCGCGCTTACTTACCGAAGCCGGTCATCCGCCGACGGTTTTAAGCGGAGCCAGCACGGTTGGTGCCGAGCGTTCGGCGGAGCTCTTCGAAAAAGCCTACGATGAGCATGCACACCGGTTGGCACGCCTGTACCAATCGGTAGGCGAACCTGGGAATAACGAATGGTCTGATCGTTAGCTTATGACAACCCTGATCAATCATCAACAGGTCCCCTTGCTCGCCCATACCGATATTTTGGTTGTCGGTGCAGGCTCGGCAGGATGCCTGGCGGCCCTAGCAGCAAGACATTCGGGAAAGCACAAGGTGATGCTCGTAGAGCGATATGGATTTGCCGGCGGTACATCCACACAGATGCTGGACACGTTTTATGGTTTCTTTACACCTGGAGACGAGCCCAAAAAAGTAGTATCGGGATTGCCGGACACGATCGTGGATGAATTGTCTTTAACAGGCGATATATTTCTGCGACCCAATACCTATGGTGCCGGAACCGGGGTTAATTACAATCCGGAACGGCTCAAATATGTATGGGATAAAAAAATTTTAGCGGCGGGTATCCACCTGCTGTTGCATACCACACTGGTTGATGTGGTCAAGGAAGGTGCCGAGCGCTACCTCTGTATCCTCTGGAACAAAGGCGGTTTCAGTAAGGTCGCGGCAAAACGGGTAATCGATGCATCCGGCGATGCCGATTTCTGCCACCTCGCGGATTTCGGATATGAAATAGCCGGTGAGAACGAGCCCGCGCAGAGCATGACGACCACCTTCCGTATGAGCAATGTCGATTTGGATACGTTTAAGAAAGAAGGCGGCAAGCAACTGTTGAATGAACGGATGAAAGCGGCCTATGAATCGGGTAAATACGCATTACCACGAAAGGAAGGATCGGTACACGAGATGTGCCAGCAGGGATGTGTGTCGACCGTTGCGGTAAAAGTATCCGATTTGCATGCATTGGATGCCGCGGAATTGACACGTGCGGAAATAACCGGGAGGGAGCAGGCATTTGTTTACGAAAATTTTTTCAGGAATGAAATTCCGGGGTATGGAGCCGCCCAGATTATCTGTTTATCCCATCAGATCGGTGTTCGCGAAACGCGACGGGTGTATGGAGAGGCCCGCCTCACCAAAGCGGATTGTATGGCTGGAGCTATTCCGGATGACCGTGTTTTTCTGTGTGGTGCTCCCATTGAAGACCACCGAAAAGGCGATCAGGGAGAAGATGAAACGTATTGGCAGTACATTCCGAACGACGGTGTGTACGGTGTGCCCTACGGTACGATCGTGCCGCAGGGAAGTGAACAGGCTTGGGTGGTCGGGCGATGTTTTTCGGCTACACACGATGCGCATGCTTCCTGTCGGTCTATGGCACAGACCATGTCTATGGGACAAGCGGCAGGGCTGGCGGCGGCAATTACCCTCGAGCGAGATATCGCTGCCAATGAAATGGATATAACGGCGCTGCATGACCGGCTGACCGAACTAGGGGCGATCCTTGAACTGCCCAAACGGATCGCGGATACCAGCCGGAACGGTTGGGCAAACAACAAATAACGATAGACAGATGGAAGCACAAACTTTTGTCCGGACGGTACTGGGAGATATCGCTCCTCAAGACATGGGACTTACGTATTCCCATGAGCATATCGTGATCGAGGAAAGTTTTCCCACGTTACAGAGTCCCCTATTTCTACTCAACGATACCGAACGGATCTCCGAGGAGTTGTCAGCTTTTTATGCGGCCGGGGGCCGGACGATGGTGGATACCATGCCTGCCAATTGCGGCAGGAACATCCACAAGATGGCAACCGTATCCCGCAATACGGGCGTACACATCATTGCTGCTACCGGTATCCATTTGGAAATGTATTACCCGCCCAATCACTGGCGGTATACGTATACCGAAAATCAACTTACACAGCTTTTTATGGAAGATGTGACGTTGGGCATCGATGCGCACGATTACAACGGTCCCTATGTGGACCGCACCCTCCATAAAGCGGGGATGGTGAAGCTGGCTACGGGAGATGAAAACATCACGGCGCACCAGGAAAAGATATTCCACGCCGTGGTCAATACACATCGGGAGACCGGTGTGCCCATCCTGACGCACACGAATGCAGGCAAACATGCGATTGAACAGGTAAAGCTGTTTGAAAAACTGGGCACCGATTTAAGGCATGTGGTGATTTCCCATGTAGACCGTTATCCAGATGTTGGCTACCATAAAGCACTTCTCGAAACCGGGGTTCGTGTGGAATATGACAGTGCTTTCCGGTGGAAAGAAGAAACCAATTGGACCTACCGGCTGCTGGAAGCATTACTTGAGGATTTCCCTGACCAGATTACCATGGGAATGGACGCCGCCAAGCACAGCTACTGGAAATCCTATGGCGGAGCGCCCGGGCTTGATTTTTTGTTAACTACGTTTAAGCGGGATTTAGAATCAATGGGATTAAGCGGGTATTATGAACGGATATTTATCCGGAATCCTGCAGCACTTTATACATTCTCAAATCATTGAATGGACTTAATAAAGACACCATGAACAAACTGTCTATTTTCGTTTCCGGTAGTATCTTTCTCTTGGCTTTGTATTCCTGCGGCCCGCAAGGAGACCGTACGGCTACGAATTGGCAACCGCTTTTCAACCATCAAAATCTGGACGGCTGGCACGCTTCCCCCGGAGGAACCTGGCAGGTAGTGGATGGATACATTGTCGGTAAAAGTTCCGCCGATGAACCCCTTCATGGGATTTTGCTGCACGACGGTATCTACGACGATTTTAAATTAAAAGTAGTTTACAAGGCCATTGAAGGGAACAGCGGTGTATATTTCCGGGTTGAGGAGGTTGACGATCCGGTTCATGTGTATGGACTTCAGGCAGAAATAGATCCGGAGAAAGATGCAGGTGGGTTATACGAAACCGGAGGACGGAACTGGGTGGTGCAGCCTACGCCCGAGGATGTCAAAAAGTGGTATAAACCCAATGAATGGAATGAAATGGTGATCGTTTGTAAGGGACGCGACCTGGCGGTTTTCCTCAATGGCTATCAAACAGCCGAGCTTCACGGTGACCCGGGAAGAACGAGCGGCTTGATCGGGCTGCAGCTGCATGGAAACATGGATATGGATGTCCAATTCAAGGACATTCTGATCATGGAAAGCCCCGATGACTTAAACCCTTAAGCACTGGTAAGGTAAGCGACATCGGAAAGCGCATCCTGCTTGTATTGCAGTGGGGACTTATCCGTTATCCGTTTAAATTGCCGGTTGAAGTTGGACATGTTGTTAAACCCGCTCTCATAGCAAATCTGCGAGATGTTGTAATTCTCTTCTACCAGCAATTTGCAGGCGTAGCCAATCCGGATTTCATTGAGAAAGCTGGAAAACGCTTTCCGCGTGCAGGATTTGAAGAAGCGGCAAAACGTTGGGACAGACATGTTTGCGATCTTAGCTACATCCGTGAGTCCAATATTCCGGCGAAAGTTTGCCATAATATAATCGTGGACTTTGGTCATCCGGTCGTTGTCGGCCACGGCATGCTGCTGTACATAGCCCGGACTTGCCAACACATCGGCTTCCTCACTTAGGGCCAGTAGCTCAAGGATGCCCAACAGATGCAATATCCGTTTGTATCCGTTTAAATTGAGCATTTCGTGCATCATATCCGCCACCCGTTGCCGCGTTTCCCCAAGGATTTTCAAACCGCATTGCGACCGATGGAAAAGTTTCCGGACCGGCGACATCTCCGGAATGTTGAAGAACTCCTTTCCCAGGAAATCTTCGTTGAAATGAATGACGATGGCTTCAGCCGTAAGTGAGGGATTGTTTTCATAATACGCAGGATCGTTTTGGTAGCAATGAGGCAGGTTAGGGCCCAACAGTACTAAATCCCCGTCAAAAAAAGGCTCTTCATGATTTCCCACCGTCCGTTTGCCCGTACTTTTTACCACAAGCACCAGTTCATATTCGGGATGACAATGCCAGGGAGTCGGATAATACGGATAGACATCCTTTTGCAGCACAAACGAATACTTAGGGTCCAAAATTAATTTTTCTTGCCTCGGTTTCATATCACAATTGGTATTCAGTTTCATAACCGGTGCTACCGGGTTGCCCCACACGGTAGCTAAAGCCCTTTTCAACTACTAAAATACCACATTTACCGATAATTATTGATTTAAGACAAAATATTTGCATGAACCGATCAAAAAGTATCAAAACGGAATTTAGGGCCTGCCTATATTTGATCTGCAATAAACCAATTGAATAAGACGGCCTGTCGGAAGCCATGTTATGTGAAAGAGAATGAATAACATCAATGTCTATACTAGAAGGACCTTACTGAAAGGGTTGGCCGCACTTGCGGGCCTCGCTGCGGTGAATATTCCGTGGCTCACAGCTGCGGCCCGAAATAAACGCAGGTACCGTATCGGCGCATGCGACTGGTCGATCGGCAAGCAAAGCGACGTCGATGCACTCGCATTGGCTAACACGCTGGGGCTGGATGGCGTACAGGTGAGTTTAGGAACCGTCCAAAACGGGATGCACCTGCGCCGTAAGGATGTGCAGCAAACGTACCTGAAGGCCGTTGCTGCCAACGGCGTCGAAATATCCAGTCTGGCCATCGGTGAGTTAAACAACGTTCCTTATAAGTCCGAACCGGAAACCGAGGAATGGGTGCGTGATAGTATCCATGTCGCAAAAGCAATGGAATGCCGGGTTGTGTTGCTCGCTTTTTTCAGTAAGGGTGATATCAAAGGAGATGAGGCGGGCATCGCGGAAGTAATCAGACGGCTAAAAAAAGTCGCGCCAATCGCTGAGCAAGCCGATGTCATACTCGGTATCGAATCGTGGCTAAGTGCTGATGAACTGCTGGCTATCATCGATAAGATCGGCTCAACGCATGTGCGCGTATATTACGATGTGGCAAACGCCACGGAAATGGGATACGATATTTACCGCGAAATGAAGCAGCTGGGTAACAAGTATATCTGCGAAGTTCATGCAAAGGAAAACGGAGCCTTACTTGGGCAGGGAAAAATTGATTTCCAGAAAGTACGTGATACCCTTGACGAAATAGGTTATGAAGGATGGGTGATTCTGGAAGGCGGTGTACCCGCAGGAATGGATGTCAAGGAAGCCTATTTGGCAAATACACGATACATCCGGTCGATATTCAGTTAGTATACCATCAAACTTAATATACCATCAAGACAAACAGTTCAATATGATAAATAGAATTTATATAAGCCTTCTGGGAATTTCGTTAATCTGGATCTTGGCTGCTTGCCGATCCGGAAATGAGCCGCAGACCGAACCTAACTTGTTCGTTGCAGACGATCTCGAAGCGACAGTATGGGCCGAGTCCCCGATGTTTTATAATCCAACGAACATGGATGTAGATATCCGGGGCAGGATATGGGTAACTGAAGCGGTAAATTACCGCAATTTTAATAACGATTCCACCAAACATCTTTCCCATCCTGCCGGTGACCGCGTACTTATCCTGGAAGATAGAGACGGAGACGGCATAGCCGACAGCTCGAAGGTATTCATTCAGGACAAGGATATTGTATCCCCGCTAGGTATATCGGTTATAGGAAACAAAGTGATCGTGTCCTGTTCACCTTCCGTGATTGTGTATACGGATGATGACGGCGACGACAAGCCGGATAATAAGGAAGTGTTCCTTACCGGATTCGGCGGATTGGATCACGACCACGGCTTGCATACCGGCGTGGCTGGCCCCGATGGAAAATGGTACTTTATCGTGGGTAATGCGGGCCCCCATGTGGTTACGGATAAAAGCGGATGGACGCTTCGCGCCGGAAGTGTGTATACAGGCGGTACGCCCTACAACAAAGAAAATATGCCGGCCCAGCAGAGTGATGACGGCAAAATATGGACGGGAGGACTGGTCTTCCGGATCAATCCCGACGGTACAGGGATGGAAGTACTGGGCCATAATTTTCGTAATTCGTATGAAGTGGCGGTAGACTCATATGGCAACATGTGGCAAAGCGATAATGACGATGAAGTGGATGCCTGTCGGACCAGTTGGATCATGGAAGGGGGCAACGCGGGGTTTTTCAGTCGGACAGGAATACGGACATGGCGAGCAGAAAGAAGACCGGGCCAGACCATACAGACCGCTCACTGGCATCAGGAAGACCCCGGAGTCATGCCGGTGGGAAAAATTTATGGCCCTGGTGCACCCACGGGCATCGTGGTCAATGAAAGTGACGCACTTGGTAAAGCCTATCGCGGTATGCTGCTCAGTGCCGACGCAGGGAGAAATGCAATTTTTGGATATCCTTTTAAACCGGAGGGTGCAGGGTATGACCTCTCAGCAGGTAGCCCCTTCATTTCTTCTACGGGTATTGACGACGAACGTTACCGATGGAACGACGTCGATGAAAATACGAAAAAGTGGTTTCGGCCAAGCGATGTTGCCATCGGAACGGACGGCGCCATCTACGTGGCGGATTGGTATGACCCGATCGTAGGCGGACACCAGATGATGGATTCCATCGGATTTGGGCGCATTTACCGGATAGCACCTAAGCGTAAAAAGCTGGTCACACCGACAATTGATCTGAGTGAGACTTCGGGTCAGATCGAGGCTTTCCTGAATCCGGCAATCAACGTGCGGAATCAAGGGTTCGAGCGACTAAAAGCACAGGGGCCACAAAT
>Ga0182737_1002024_pt1 | contig 17822 bp, 16 predicted proteins | sample eDN5th30CBELigOP_FD_128878 | JGI IMG/M metagenome (GOLD analysis project Ga0182737, IMG submission 128878) | Enriched Organic Plus compost microbial communities from Emeryville, California, USA - eDNA 5th pass 30_C BE-Lig OP (version 2) (version 2) ...
AGAAGGCCGAGGACATGCAGGGCATCAAGCTGCGCGTGATGCAGAACCAGATCGCGCTGGGCGTGTTCAATTCGCTGGGCGCCAACGCCGTGCCCATGCCGTTCTCCGAACTCTTCACCGCGCTCGAGACGCGCACCGTCGACGGCCAGGAGAACCCCATCACCACCATCCAGAGCAGCAAGTTCTACGAGGTGCAGCCCTACCTGACGCTGACGCGCCACGTCTACACGCCGTGGGTGGTGCTGGCCTCGAAAAAGTGGTGGTCGGGGCTGTCGGCCGACGAGCAGAAGATCATCATGCAGGCGGCCATCAACTCGCGTGACTTCGAACGCAAGGACAGCCGCGCCGACTCCGAGAAGGCGATGGAGACGCTGAAGCAGGCCGGCATGAAGATCAACACCATCCCCGACGCCGAAGTGCAGCGCATGCGCGAGAAGGTCAAGCCGGTGGTGGAGAAGGCCACGCAGGAACTCGGCCCCGAGCTCATCAAGGAACTGAACGAGGAAATCCAGAAGGCCCGAGGCTGATCCCTCAGGCCTCGCGCCGCGCCGGCACGCCGCCGGCGCGGCGCGTGCTTTCGTCGATCGCATTCGCCCTCACGCGCCTCGCGGCGCTACAACGAGAATCCCCATGTCCCAACCTCCCCGCCGCCTGCGCAGCCAGAAGTGGTTCGATGATCCTTCGCACGCCGACATGACGGCGATCTACGTCGAGCGCTACCTCAACTATGGCCTGACGCGCGAGGAGCTGCAGTCGGGCCGTCCCATCATCGGCATCGCGCAGACGGGCAGCGACCTGGCGCCCTGCAATCGCCATCACCTGGAGCTGGCCAAGCGCGTGCGCGAAGGCATTCGCGACGCCGGCGGCATTCCGATGGAATTCCCGGTGCATCCGCTGGCCGAACAGGGCCGCCGGCCTACCGCAGCGCTGGACCGCAACCTGGCCTACCTCGGCCTGGTCGAGATCCTGCACGGCTATCCGCTGGACGGCGTGGTGCTTACCACCGGCTGCGACAAGACCACGCCGGCCTGCCTGATGGCGGCGGCCACGGTCGACATCCCGGCCATCGTGCTGTCCGGCGGCCCGATGCTCGACGGCTGGCACGACGGCCAGCGCGTGGGCTCGGGCACGGTCATCTGGCATGCCCGCAACCTGATGTCGGCCGGCAAGATCGATTACGAAGGCTTCATGCAGCTGGCCACGGCGTCCTCGCCGTCGGTGGGCCACTGCAACACGATGGGCACGGCCCTGTCGATGAATTCGCTGGCCGAGGCGCTGGGCATGTCCCTGCCCGGCTGTGCCAGCATCCCGGCGCCCTATCGCGAGCGCGGCCAGATGGCCTATGCCACGGGCAAGCGCATCTGCGACATGGTGCGCGAAGACCTGCGCCCGTCGCACATCCTGACGCGCGAGGCATTCGAGAACGCCATCGTGGTCGCCTCGGCGCTGGGCGCTTCCAGCAACTGTCCGCCGCACCTCATCGCCATCGCCCGCCACATGGGCATCGAGCTCAGCCTGGCCGACTGGCAGCGCCTGGGCGAGGACGTGCCGCTGCTGGTGAATTGCGTGCCGGCCGGCGAGTACCTGGGCGAGGGCTTTCACCGCGCCGGCGGCGTGCCCGCGGTGCTGCACGAGCTGCACAAGGCGGGCCGGCTGCACGCCGACTGCGCCACCGTGTCGGGCCGGCGCATCGGCGAGATCGCCGCCGCCTCGCCCACCAGCAACCGCGACGTGGTGCGCACCTGCGACGAGCCGCTGAAGCAGCGTGCCGGCTTCATCGTGCTGTCGGGCAACTTCTTCGACAGCGCGGTGATGAAAATGTCGGTGGTGGGCGAGGCGTTCCGCCAGGCCTACCTGTCCACGCCGGGCGACGAGAACGCCTTCGAGGCCCGCGCCGTGGTGTTCGACGGCCCCGAGGACTATCACGCGCGCATCGAGGATCCGTCGCTGCAGATCGACGAGCGTTCCATCCTGGTGATCCGCGGGGCGGGCACCGTCGGCTATCCCGGCAGCGCCGAAGTGGTCAACATGGCGCCGCCCTCGCACCTGATCAAGCGGGGCATCGACTCGCTGCCCTGCATGGGGGACGGACGCCAGAGCGGCACGTCGGCCAGTCCGTCCATCCTGAACATGTCGCCCGAGGCGGCGGTGGGCGGGGGCCTGGCTTTGCTGCAGACCGGCGACCGCCTGCGCGTGGACCTGAACCAGCGCAGCGTTACGCTGCAGGTGGACGAAGACGAGCTGCAGCGCCGCCGCGCCAACCTGAGTGTCCAGGTGCCCGAATCGCAGACGCCGTGGCAGGAGATCTACCGCAAGATGGTGGGGCAGCTGTCGACCGGCGGCTGCCTGGAGCCGGCCACGCTGTACCTGAAGGTGATCGAGACGCGCGGCGATCCGCGCCATTCGCACTGACGGACGGCGCGCCGCCGTCCCGGTGCTTTGCGCGCCGTGGCCGTCAGGCCGCGCCGCGCCGCCGCATCATCATCACGTCCTCGACGATGACCAGCGCGGCTTCCAGCGTGAACTCGCCGTTCTCGACGCGCCCGATGGCCTCGTCCGGGTCGATGGCGGTGATCTCCATGACTTCGCCGTCGCGGTTGGCCGGCACGACGTCGTCGGCCAGCACGCAGGTGCTGACCAGCAGGTCCTCGACCTGGTAGCCCTCGGGCAGGCGGCGGTGCATGCGCAGGATGGTGCGCAGCGGGCTGCGCGCGCGCAGCTGGTGCGGCGCCAGCCCGGCCTCTTCGGCGCATTCGCGCTCCAGCGCGATCTCCAGCGATTCGCCGCTGCCGGCCAGTCCGCCCACCAGGGTGTCCCACATGCCGGGATCGGTGGATTTGCTAAGCGCGCGCCGCGCCACCCACAGCCGGCCGTCGGGCGTCCAGGCATTCAGGTGCACCGCGCGGGTCAGCAGGCCCAGCGGCCGCATGGCCGCGCGCTCCAGCACGCCCAGGTGCGCGTCGCCGGCCGTCACGTCCAGCAGCTCGTCGCGCCAGCCGCGCAGGCAGTCGGCGCCACGCAGGGTCTGGGCCGCGCGGGCCAGCATCGCGTCGAGTTCGGCCCCGGGCGGCAGGCCCGGCGCCAGCCGCAGCGCGTCGGCTTCGATGTCGGCCAGGCCGGAGCCGCGCAGCGCATCGCAGGCCGCCAGCGTCGCCCAGCCGCAACGGTGCCCCGCCAGGTACAGCGGCCGGGCCAGGTCGGGCGGCAGCTCGTGGGCGCGGGCGCCCAGGCGGTCGTAGAGCTGGGCCAGGTGCGAGGTGCGTGCGTCGTCGGAATCGGAAAGCGGCGGCATGCGGCGGATTTTAGTGCAGGCGATGGCGGCCGGGCAGTCGCCGGGATGTGCGCCGGTGGCCGCGGCCGGGGGCGTTCAGGACCACCGCCTTGCGCGTCCGCTATAATTCCGCGGTTTCTTTATGAACTCGCGTGGGATCGTGGGGTATTACATTCCTCGCGGGCACCCGACGTCTAATAAAATTGCGCGATTCAACCTCCTGGCGGCCGTCAGCAGTACACGGCCGAGGAGTCCCGGGAAATTCGCGCCGCAACTCGAGGTAAGCATGAAGAAGTGGAGAGGGAGGTTACTGGGCGCCTGTGCAATGCTGGCCGCCGCCGCGGCCAGTGCGCAGGTCAAGGACATGCCTGGTGGCCCCAAGGTCAACCAGCTGAACCTGCACGAAGGCGTCACGCAGATGACGCGCGACGTCATGTGGCTGCACTGGCTGATGCTCACGATCTGCATCGTGATCTTCATCGGCGTGTTCGGCGTGATGTTCTATTCGATCTGGGCGCACCGGAAGTCGCGCGGCCACCAGCCCGCCACGTTCCACGAGCACCTGGGCGTCGAAGTGGCCTGGACGGTCATTCCCTTCTTCATCGTCATCGGCATGGCGCTGCCGGCCACCCGCACCGTGGTGGCCATGAAAGACACGTCCAGCGCCGACGTCACCGTCAAGGTCACGGGCTACCAGTGGAAGTGGGGCTACGAGTACCTCGACGGCGAAGCCGCCGGCATCAAGTTCCTGGCTACGCTGTCCACCCCGCGCGCGCAGATCGAGAACCGCGAGCCCAAGGGCGAGTTCTACCTGATGGAGACCGACAACCACATGGTGGTGCCGGTCGACAGCAAGGTGCGCGTGGTGCTTACCGCGGCCGACGTCATCCACTCCTGGATGGTGCCCGACTTCGGCGTCAAGCAGGATGCCATCCCCGGCTTCCTGCGCGATGCCTGGTTCCGCGCCGAGAAGCCCGGTATCTACCGCGGCCAGTGCGCCGAGCTGTGCGGCAAGGACCACGCCTTCATGCCCATCGTGGTTGAGGTCAAGTCCCAGGCCGACTACGATAGCTGGGTCGCCGAACAGAAAAAGAAGATGGCCGCCCAGGCCGACGATCCCAACAAGGAATGGACCGAGGCCGAGCTCGTGGCCCGTGGCGAAAAGGTGTACGGCGCCAACTGCGTGGCTTGTCACCAGGCCACCGGCAAGGGCGTGCCGGGCTCCTTCCCCGCGCTGGACGGCGACAAGACCGTGCTGGGCCCCAAGGGCCCGCAGATCGAGACCGTGCTGAAGGGCCGGCCGGGCACTGCGATGGCAGCCTTTGGCGGCCAACTCAACGATGTCGAGATCGCGGCAGTCATCTCCTACACGCGGCATGCCTGGAGCAACGCCGGCAAGGGCGAGGACCCCGTGGTCCAGCCCAAGGACGTCGCGGCGGCGCGCTAAGCGCCCGGACCTCCCCCGGCATTACACAAAGCACATTCCGACATAGAGACACCCTGCCGGCCCTCTGGACAAGGGCCGGCAATCAGCAGGAAGGAGTCCACCATGAGCAGCGTCACTGTAGATCACGTGTCGCCGGGCCAGCACCACGGCCACGATGATCATCATCACGGCGTTCCGACGGGTTGGCGTCGCTGGCTGTTCGCGACCAACCACAAAGACATCGGGACGATGTATCTCCTGTTCTCGTTCGTCATGCTGCTGGAGGGCGGTACGCTGGCCCTCCTGCTGCGCACCGAGCTGTTCGAGCCGGGCCTGCAGTTCTTCCGCCCCGAGCTGTTCAACCAGTTCACCACCATGCACGGCCTGATCATGGTGTTCGGCGCGATCATGCCCGCCTTCGTGGGCTTCGCCAACTGGATGATCCCGCTGCAGATCGGCGCCTCGGACATGGCATTCGCTCGCGTCAACAATTTCAGTTTCTGGCTGCTGCCGGTGGCCGCCACGATGCTGACGGCATCGTTCTTCGTGGGCGGCGGCGCCACCGCCGCCGGCTGGACGCTCTATGCCCCGTTGTCCACGCAAATGGGGCCGGGGATGGACCTGGCCATCTTCGCCCTGCACCTGATGGGCGCCTCGTCGATCATGGGCGCCATCAACATCATGGTCACCATCCTGAACATGCGCGCGCCCGGCATGACGCTGATGAAGATGCCGCTGTTCTGCTGGACCTGGCTGATCACGGCCTTCCTGCTGCTTTCGGTGATGCCCGTGCTGGCCGCCACCGTGACGATGGTGCTGACCGACCGCCATTTCGGCACCGCCTTCTTCAACCCTGCGGCCGGCGGCGACCCGGTCCTGTTCCAGCACATGTTCTGGTTCTTCGGGCACCCCGAGGTCTACATCATGATCCTGCCGGCCTTCGGGATCATTTCCTCGGTGATTCCCGCGTTCTCGCGCAAGAAACTGTTCGGCTATGCCTCGATGGTGTACGCGGTGGCCGCCATCGCCGTGCTGTCCTTCATTGTGTGGGCGCACCATATGTTCGCCACGGGCATGCCGGTGGCCGCGCAGCTGTATTTCATGTACGCGACCATGCTCATCTCGGTGCCCACCGGGGTGAAGATCTTCAACTGGACCGCCACCATGTGGCGCGGCTCGCTGACGTTCGAAAGCCCGATGCTGTTCGCCATCGGCTTCATCTTCGTATTCACCATGGGCGGCTTCACCGGTCTAATCCTCGCCACGGCGCCCATCGACATCCAGGTGCATGACACGTATTACGTGGTGGCGCACTTCCACTACGTGCTGGTGGCCGGCTCGCTGTTCGCGCTGTTCGCCGGCACGTACTACTGGCTGCCGAAGTGGACCGGAGTGATGTACGACGAGCGGCTGGGGAAACTGCATTTCTGGTCGTCGATCATTTCCTTCAACGTCGCGTTCTTCCCCATGCACTTCCTGGGGCTGGCCAACATGCCGCGCCGCTACGCGGACTATGCGGCGCAGTTCACCACCTGGCACCAGGTCGCCACCATCGGCGCGTTCTGGTTCGGCCTGTCGCAGCTGATCTTCCTGCTGGCGGTGATGCGCTGCTACGCCGGCAAGGGACGGCCCGCGGCGGCCAAACCGTGGGACGGCGCCGAAGGACTGGAGTGGACGGTGCCCTCGCCGGCGCCATTCCATACGTTCGAAAGCCCTCCTACCGTAAAGTAGGCGCCATGGGCGAGATCCCGGGTCCGCCGGCTGTGGGCGCCGTGCAGCGCCGCTGGCGGCTGCGGCGCAATTGCTGCGTGTCGCCGCGCCAGTTCGTCGCGGGCATCGGCGCCATTGCGGCCGTGGCCACGGCGGTGGGCCTGGCCGGTGCCTGGTACGGCATCTGGCTGATCCCCTTGTACTGCTTGGCCGAAGTGATCGGCACCGCGGTCGCCGCGTTCTGCTTCATCCGCCACGCCCGCGACGGCGAGGACGTGGCATTGCTGAGCAACGGCACCCTGGTCGTGGAGTTGTACCAGGGGCAGAAGGTGACGCGCCACGTCATGCATGGCCAGTGGGTGCGCATTGTGCGGCGCGGCACCGGGGCGGCCGATCTGTCGGTCTGGCTGCATGAGGGCAGGCTGCGCATCCGCCTGGCGCGGCATCTCGATCCCGCGCGGCGGCTCGCCTTCGAAGCGGATATCCGGCAGGCGCTGGCCCAGCGGCCGTCGTGGTCCGTGGGTCGACTGACCGACGTGGACGCGGTCCTGTAGAAAGGCGGCCAGCCGGTGCACGCCATGCCCCGCCGGCGGACGCTTGCCGGCGTGCCTGCGGCGGCGCCGCGCCCGTGTTGCTTCGCGCCCTGACGCGGGTTCAATTCCCGCCGCCGCCCAAGGGTGGCGCCACCTCTTCCAGCGGCCGCCGCTCGGCCGGGACCGCCCGCCACCAGGCCAGCAGGCCCGCGGCGATGACCAGCAGAGCGGCCACCGCATACCCCGCGGCCACCGCACCACGGCTACCACTGCCGATCAGCGCGCCGAACAGCCATGGCGCGACGGAGCCGCCCACACCGGTGCCAACGGCGTAGAAGACGGCGATGGCCGCGGCGCGCAGCTCCAGCGGAAAGACCTCGCTGACCGTCAGGTAGGCCGAGCTGGCCGCGGCCGAGGCCAGGAAGAAGATGGCCGACCAGCACCAGGCCTGGCTGCGCGCATCCAGCCAACCCTGCTGGAACGCCCATCCCGTCAGCGCCAGCCCGATGCCGGAGAAAACGTAGGTGGCACCGATCATGGGCCGGCGGCCGAGACGGTCGAACAGCGGCCCCAACAGCAGCGGCCCCAGCACGTTGCCCAGCGCGAACGGGAAGATATAAAGCGCCGCCTGCGTCTGCGGCACCGCGTAGAAGCGCGTCAGCACCAGGGCATAGGTGAAGAAGATGGCGTTGTACAGGAAGGCCTGCGACACCATCAGCGCCAGTACCACCATGCTGCGCTGCCGATAGTCGCGCAGCAGCACGCGCGCCAGGATGCGCAGCGAGGGCACGCCCTGGCGCACGTAGGCCAGGGTGCCCCCCGGCGGCGGCAAGGTGCCGCAGCGCGACTCGACCTCGCGCTCGATGGCCGTCACGATGCGTGCGGCTTCGGCCTCGCGGCCGTGCATCATCAGCCAGCGCGGGCTTTCGGGCACGTGGCGGCGCACCAGCAGGATTGCCACCGCCAGCACCGCCCCGAGCAGGAAGCCCGCGCGCCAGCCCAGGGCGGGCCCCAGCACGCGCGGGTCGAGCAACAGCAGGCTGAGGGCCGCACCCAGCGCCGCCCCCAGCCAGAAGCTGCCGTTGATGGCCAGGCTGACGCGCCCGCGCACACGCGCCGGGATCAGTTCGTCGATGGCGGAATTGATGGCGGCATACTCGCCGCCGATGCCCAGGCCCGTGACGAAGCGGCAGACGGCGAAGGCCCAGAAACCGGGCGCAAAGGCCGTGGCCAGCGTGCCCAGCATGTAGACCAACAGCGTGGCCAGGAACAGGCGCTTGCGGCCCAACCGGTCGGTCATGCGGCCGAACAGTAGCGCGCCCAGCACGGCGCCGGCCACGTATACCGAACCGCTCAGGCCGACCTGGGCGGCCGTTAGGCCCAGCGTGTCGCCGCGCTCCAGCACGCCGCCGATGGCGCCCACCAGCGTGACCTCCAGCCCGTCCAGCACCCACGCCGTCCCCAGTGCGATCACCACGCGCCAGTGCCAGGGCGACCAGGGCAGGCGATCGAGGCGGGCGGGAATGTCAGTGCGGAATGCGGTCATCGGCGGGCGGGGCGGCACGGAACGGAATCAAGCTGCGTCCATGCTACGGGCCCCGCGCGCGGGCCGGGGTTTCAAGATGTTCGGCGTCGGCGGACCCGGTGCTGGCTACCGGCGCCGAAGCCGGTTCCCTACCCCTTCAGGAACGCCACCACCGCTTGCCCGTAGGCCTGCGGATGCTCCCAGTTGGCGATGTGGGCGGCATCGAACTCCACGTAGCGGGCGCCGGGGATGGCCTCGGCCAGCTCGCGCCCCTGCTGCGCGGTGGTGGCGGCATCGTGCGTGCCGCCGATCACCAGCGTGGGCGCGCGGATGACGCCCACCTGCGGGCGCAGGTCGTTCTCGCGCAGTGCGGCGCAATTGGCCTGGTAGCCGGCCACGGGGGTGCGCCGCAGCATGTCGGTCAGCATCTGCGTCGGCCCCGGCTGGGCCGCGCGATAGGCGGGCGTCAGCCAGCGCTCGATGATGCCGGGCGCCATGCTGTCCAGCCCTTCGCGGCCCACGGCCTCGATGCGCGCATTCCAACTCTCGACCGTCCCGATGCGCGCGGCGGTGTTGCTCAGCACCAGCCGGTCGACCCGCTCGGGATGGCGCAGCGCCAGCATCATGACGGTGGGTCCGCCCATCGACAGGCCGCACAGGTGCGCCCGCTGGATGCCTACGTGATCCATCAGCTCGCGCACGTCCTCGGCCAGCTGCTCGAAGCGGTACTCGCCGGCCGGCACCGATGAAAGACCATGGCCGCGCGTGTCGTAGCGCAGCACGCGGAAGTGGCGGGCCAGTTCCGGCAGCTGGGGTGCCCACATGTCGGCGTTGGTGCCCAGCGAATTCGACAGCACCAGCGCGGGTGCGTCCTGCGGACCGTCGACCGTGTAATACAGGGTGGCCTGGCTCAGTTTGGCGTAGGGCATCGGCGTCTCCTACAGCTTCTGCGCGTCGACGTCGGCGTCAAGCTCGGCGAAGATCTCGCGCGCCATGTGGAAGGCGGAATTGGCCGCCGGCACGCCGCAATAGATGGCGGCCTGCATCAGCACTTCCTTGATCTCGTCGCGCGACACACCGCAGTTGGCCGCCGCGCGCAGGTGCAGCTTCAGCTCCGCCTCGCGGTTCAGCGCCACCATCATCGCGATGGTCAGCAGGCTGCGCGTGTGGCGAGGCAGGCCGGGACGCGTCCAGATCTCGCCCCACGCATAGCGCGTGATCAGGTCCTGGAAGTCGCTGCTGAAGGCATCGGCGCGGGCCAGTGCATTGGCCACGTGCTGCGGGCCCAGCACCGCGCGGCGGGTGTCCAGGCCTTGCTCGTAACGCTCGTTCTCGTCCATGGTTTCTCCGGGAAAATTCGGTGGCAGCGCGACACGCGCGGCGCGATTGGCGGATTGTGGCATGGTGACCAGGGCGCCGGGTTCGCGCATGGCGGCTGGCGGCGAACCGCGGCTATTTATCGGCGAGACCGGGCAGCGCGCGGGTGGCGGCCTGCTCGGCGGCGTCCCACTGCGCCAGCACGCGGTCGACGAAGGCCCCGGCCTGGCCGGTATAACGGGCGGGATCGGCCAGCCGGGCGATCTCGGCGTCGTCCAGCAGGCCGGCGGTGTCCGGGTCGCGGTCGAGCACGACGCGCAGCGCCTGCGGCAGCGACAGACCATGTTCGGTGGCATGGCGCGAGGCGGCCTCGACCAGCTCGTGCGCCTGCAGGCGACCCATGCGTCCGCCCAGCGCCAGCATGGCGGCCTCGCCCAGGATCAGGCCGCGGGTGGCATCCAGGTTGGCGCGCATGCGCTCCGGCCGCACCTGCAGCCCCTGCAGCAGCAGGCGCGCGTTGTGCGCCGCGCCCGCGCACAGCGCGGCGATCTGCGGCATGGTGTCCCATTCGCTTTGCCAGCCGCCCAGCGCGCGCTCGTGCTCCTGCACCAGGCCGGCGTGCAGCGTGGCCATCAGCCCCGGCATGCGCAACGCCGCCGTGGCAATCGCCGCACTGCCCACGGGATTGCGCTTGTGCGGCATGGTGCTGGAGCCACCGCGGCCGTGTGCCTCGGGCTCGGCCAGCTCGCCGATCTCGGTCTGCATGCACAGCGCCACGTCGCGCGCGATCTTGCCCAGCGTGCCCGTGGCGATGCCCATCGCCGCGCCCGCCTCGGCCAGCCTGTCGGGCTGCGTGTGCCACGGCAGCGCGGGCAGTTCCAGGTCCAGCTCGTGAGCCAACGCGGCGGCCACGTCGGCCGCACGCTCGCCCAGGCTGGCCAGCGTCCCGGCCGCGCCGCCGAATTGCAGCACGGCGGCCTGGGCGGCCGCGCGTGCCAGCCGCTCACGGTCGCGCCGCAGCGCGTCCAGCCAGCCGGCGGCTTTCAGGCCGAAGGTGATGGGCAGCGCATGCTGCAGCCAGGTGCGCCCCACCATCAGCGTGTCGCGGTGGATGCGCGCCAGCGCCGCGCAGGCAACCGCCGCTGCATGCAGCTGCGCGTCGATACAGGCCAGCGCATCGCGTAGCTGCAGCACCGCTCCGGTGTCGATGACGTCCTGGCTGGTGGCGCCCCAGTGCACGTAGCGCGCGGCCTGCGCATCGCGCCGCGCAACGGCGGCGGTCAGCTGCTTGACCAGGGGGATGGCCAGGTTGCCTCCCGCGGGCGCGGCCGCCGCCAGTGCGTCCAGGTCGATCTCCGCGACGTGGCATGCGGCCTCAATGGGCGCGGCGGCCCCGGCGGGGATCACCCCGCAGGCCGCCTCCGCGCGCGCCAGCGCCGCCTCCACGTCCAGCATGCGCTGCACCGTGGCGGCATCGCCGTACACGGCCAGCACGTCAGGCGCGCCATACATGGGATCCGTCAGCCGGGTCGAGGCAGGCATGTCGTTCAGTAGTCGAAGAACACCGTCTCGTCGGCGCCGCGCAGCGCAACGTTCCAGTGCAGCGCGCCGCCCTGCGCCCGCGCCACCAGCGTGCCGCGGCGCTGCGCGGGCACCTGCGACAGGACCCAGTCCTGCGCATTGGCCTCGGCCTCGTCGGGGAAATACATGCGGGTGCTCAGGTGCTTGAGCAGGCCGCGCGCGAACACCGACACCACCAGGTGCGGCGCCTGCGTCGTGCCGTTGGGGCCCGGCACGCGGCCCGGCTTGACGGTGACGATGCGGAATTCGCCCTGCGGACCGGTCGGCACGCGAGCGAAGCCGGTGAAGCCGTCGGTCAGCGGCAGATCGCGGCCGTCGTCGGGATGGCGATAGCGGCCGTGGGCATTGGCTTGCCAGATCTCGATCATGGCGTCGGGCACGGGCGCGCCCAGGCCGTCGACGACGCGGCCTTCGATGGCGATGCGCTGTTCGGCCAGTTCGGGCGCGTCCTGGGTCAGGTCGTGGGTGTACAGGCCGGCCAGGCCGATGTGCAGGTACGGGCCGACGGTCTGGGAAGCGGAAGCGTAGAGCATGGCGTCACTCCATGGGCGTGGCGTTGCGGCCGCGCAGCACGATGTCGAAGCGGTAGCCCAGTGCGTACTCGGGCACGGTGGTCTCCCAGTCGAAGGCGGCGATCAACCGGTTGCGCGCATTGGCGTCGGCCGTGGCGTTGAAGATCGGGTCGAACGGCAGCAACGGATCGCCGGGGAAATACATCTGCGTGACCAGACGCGTGGCACAGGCGCGGCCGAACAGCGAGAAGTGAATGTGCTGCGGCCGCCAGCCGTTGTAGTGATTGCCCCAAGGATACGCGCCCGGCTTGATCGTGAGGAAGCGGTAATGACCGTTGGCGTCGGTGATCGTGCGCCCCTCGCCGCTGAAGTGCGGGTCCAGCGGCGCGTCGTGCTTGTCGCGGTCGTGCAGGTAGCGGCCGGCCGAATTGGCCTGCCACAGCTCGATCAGGGCGTCGGGCACCGGCCGGCCGTTCTCGTCCAGGACGCGGCCCGACACGATGATGCGCTCGCCCAGCGGACTGCCGCCGTTGCCGGCGGTGAGATCGTTGTCGCCCTTCTTGACAAACTCCGCACCGAAGTGCGGGCCGGTCGTCTCCGACAACGTCTGCGGCACGCTGACCAGCGGCTGCGCCGGCGCGCGCTGCTGGGTGGATCCGTACGGATCGAACCGGTATTCGGGCTGGGTGCCCCAATAGGGGCGCCGGTACTGTGCCGGATCTGCCATGGCACGGTCTCCTCGATGCTGGTGGGAATGCAGGGCACTTTATTTGGCGCTAAAGGTTATGTAAATTGAATTCATGACCAAATTGCATAACAAAAATTCATGAATTCAGCTTTTCAGCACCGTATCCGGCTGCGCCACCTGCGGTGTTTCGTGGCGGTGGCCCAGCTGCAGCAAGTGGGTGCGGCCGCGGCCCGCCTAGGGCTGACGCAGCCCGCCGTTTCCAAGACCCTGACCGAACTGGAAGCGCTGTCCGGCACGCAGTTGCTGGTGCGTCGCCGCTCGGGCACCGAGCTGACGCCGGCCGGGCTGCGCTTGCTGCACCATGCCGTACGTGTGCTCAACGGCCTGGACGAGGCGGCCCACGCCATGCAGGAAGGCGGCGCGCCCCGCCGGGAACCCGTGCGCGTGGGCGTGCTGCCCAGCCTGATTCCGGGCCTGGTCGCCGACGCCGTGGTGGACTTTCGTGCCGCCCATCCCGAGGTCGCCCTCAGCGTGCACACCGACCTGAACCGCGGACTGATCGCGGCGCTGAAGGCGGACGCGCTGGATATCGTCGTGGGCCGCATGGACGACCCCAGCGCCATGGAGGGATTGTGGTTCGAGATGCTGGACGCCGACCCCCTGGCGCTGGCCGTACGCCGCGGCCATGCGCTGGCCGCGGCGCGCGCGCCGTCGCTGCGCGAGATCATGGCCTGTCCGCTGGTAGTGCCGGCCGCCGGCACGGTGCCCCGCCACAACACCGAAAGCCTACTGGCGCGCCACGGCATGGCCCTGCCCGCCGGCTGCCTGGAGACGGCCGATGCCTACCTGGGCCGCATGGCCACGGCGGCCTCCGATGCCGTGTGGTTCGCGCCGCTGTCGGCGGTGGCGCGCGCCGTGCACGATGGCACGCTGGTGCAGCTGGCGTTCGACACGCGCGGCTCCGAAGAGCCGCTGGGCTTGCTGCGTCGGCGCGACCACGCGCTGGCGCAGCGCGTGGAGGCCTTCGTGCTGTGCCTGCGCGCCACGCAGCGCCGCGCGGGGCCCGCGTCGTCCTAGCCGCGCACGACTCCGCCCGCGGCGGGACGGCCCGCGCCCCTCAGTCGAAATAGTTTCCGGCCTTGACGATGACCATCGGCGCATCGGTTTCCGCGCCCTTGGGCGTCCCGCCCTCCTGCACCGCACGGATCTGGCTGGCCAGCATGCGGCGCAGCATCACCACGCCCCGGTCGGAGCGCGCCAGATGCTCGTCGCTGTGCGCGGGAATGCTGCCCTGGGTGGACTGCGCCTCGTAGTCGTCCGGGAAGCGCTTGTGCTCTTCCCCCGACATCTCCCACCACGTCTTGCCTTCGTGCGTGGCCATGCGCGACTTGCGCGTGTAGAGCGGCTCTTCGCCGGCGGCCAGGCGCGCCACGCCGAAGCTGCGATGATGATGGTCGTCCACCGGCACCAGCCACGCCACCTCCCGGCCCTTGCCCGGCGTCAGTTCGATGGACGGCACGATGCGCACGTTGGGCAGAAGGGTCTGCGTGATACGGGTGAAGGCCTTGCCATCGACCTGGCGCTGCGCGGTGTACATGACGCCATGGTCGTGCGGCTCCCACTCGACCTCGGGCATCACGGCCATCTGCTGGCGGAACTGGATGCCGCTGAAGCGCGAATGCAGCACCACCACGTGGAACGGGTCCATCACGTTCTCGAAGTTCTGCAGCCAGCTGTAAGGCGCCACCGGATCGGCTTCGGTGACGCCGCCGCCGATGTAGAAGCTCTTGCCCTCCTGCTCCAGCCGCTCGCCCGGTTCCAGGTTCTCCAGCGTGTCGTAGCGAGGCAGCGGCGGCATCTGGTCCAGCGGCCCCATGTAGGCGAACACCAGGCCGTAGCGCTCTTCCACCGGGTACCAGGGCTGGCGGCATTTGTCGCGGTGCAGGCCGCCCTCGGGCTCGCAGGGCTGCTCGACACAGGTGCCGTCCACCGCGAACAGCCATCCGTGGTAGCAGCAGCGGATGCCTTCTTCCTCGACCTTGCCGTAGTACAGCGATGTGCCGCGGTGCGCGCAATTGCGATGCAACAGCCCAGGGCGGCCCTTCTTGTCGCGGAACAGGATCAGGTCCTCGCCCAGGATGCGCACCTCCTGCGGATCGTCGGTCACCTTCGCCGACAGACCCACCGGATGCCAATAGCGGCGCATCAGCTCGCCACACGGCGTGCCGGGACCCACGTGGGTCAGGAACTCGTCGGATCGGCCCGGCTGTTTGCCGTAGCCGCCCCCCTGCTGTCGCTTGCCCAGGAACTTGATGGGCTGTTCATCCAAACCTGGCCGGTCCGTCATCTGTGCGTCTCCCGTGTCGTCCACCACGTGGCGCCGCGCGCCACAATACTTGCATTATGCAAATAAATTGGTGCACATGGCAAGGGCGCGGCACGTTGCCCGCGCACGGCGCCATCCCCGCACGCCGCATGGGCGTGGCGGGGGACACCAGGAAGGCAACGCGGACGCCAGCGGAATCAGGCGGAGCGGGCCTGGCGCTTGGGCTTGGGCTGCAGTTCGTCCCAACTCAGGTCAACCAGGGTATCGACCTGGGCGTCCACCTTGTCCAACACATTGCGCAGCGTGCGCAGCTCGGCCTGCGTCAGCGTGGAGATCAGGTGGTGTTCGATGGCCACAGCCGACTTCTCGATGTCTTGGTACACGGAGCGTCCCTTGGCCGTGAGCTGCAGGCATGCGCGGCGCCGGTCCTGCGGATCGGGCTCGCGCGTGATCAGTCCGCGCTTGACCAGCATCTCGACCGCGCGCGTCACCTTGAATGCATCGGTGGAAGTATTGGCGCCCAGTTCGCCCGCCGACATCGGGCCGAAGCGCGCGATGACGGCCAGCGAACGCCAGGCCGACATGGTGAGGTCGTGCTTCTCGACGTACCGGGAAGCGAGCTTCGCACCGACGCGCGAATTGACCAGACCGAATCGATAGGAGAGCCAGAGTTCTAAGGGAAGCAGTGGTTTTTCCGCCATGGATCAGAAAGAAATTGGGGCGTTGCGGCGCAAGCACGCGGCATCACGGCAGGCTTGCGCCGCCACGCCGTTATTTGCATAATGCAAATAAATTCAGACAGCTGCCAGTATAGCCGGGTGGAGGCCCGCGCCTGCGCGGCATAAACAGGAGACATCCCCCCATGAACTACCGGTCGCGCCTCGTACTGTCCCTGCTTCCATTGCTCTTGAGCAAGACCGCCCGTGCGCAGGAGGGCTGGCCGGATCGCCCCGTGCGGCTGGTGGTGCCCTTCCCCGCGGGCGGCTCGACCGACGCGCAGGGCAGGCTGCTGGCCAAGCACCTTTCGCGGATGTGGAACCAGTCGGTCATCGTCGACAACCGTCCGGGGGCTGGCACGATCCTGGGCTCCAACGTGGTGGCGAAGGCGAACCCCGACGGCTACACCATCGGCATGGTGGTCTCGGCGCACGTCATCAACCCGTTCGTGCATTCCACGCTGCCCTACGACACGCTGAAGGATTTCGCGCCGGTCTCGCAGATCGGCGTGCAGCACATCGTGCTGGCCGCCAACCCGGCCCTGCCCGCCAACAACATGAAGGAGCTGATCGCGCTGGCCAAGGCCAAGCCCGGCTCGCTGAACTACGCCAGCCCGGGAGCGGGCACGGCCCTGCACCTGGCGATGGAGATGCTGAACGTGAAGGCCGGCATCCAGATCACGCACGTGCCGTACAAGGGCGGCGCCCCCGCGCAGCAGGACGTGCTGGGCGGCCAGGTGCCGCTGCTGGTCGACATCTATTCCGCCAGCCTGCCGCTCCTGAAGGCCGGGCGGCTGAAGGCGCTGGGCCTGTTCAGCCCCAGCCGGCCCGCCATCATCCCCGACGTGCCCGCCATCTCGGAAACGGTGCCGAGCGTGGCGACGATGAGCCTCGTCGGCCTGGTGGCGCCGGCCGCCACGCCGCCTGCCATCGTGTCCCGGATCAGCAACGACATCACCACGTTGCTGAAGGACAAACAGCTCTACAACGAGCTGTTCGACCAGGGCCTGGACGCATCGGGGTCCACGCCGGCCCAGTTCGACCAATTGATCCGTACCGAGATGCGCAAGTGGGAGCCGATCGTCAAGGCGGCCCACATCAAGATCAGCTGAGACACGGGCGCCGGGGCGCGGAACATTGCGCACCCGGCCCGTCGGCCTTCAGAGATCGAGCACCAGCCTCGCGCTCTTCGCGCGCGAGCAGCACACCATCATCGAGGTGCTGGCCGCCCGCTCCGCGCCGGTCAGTACCTCGTCGCGGTGATCGGGAACGCCGTCCAGCACCTTCACCTCGCACTCGCCGCAGATACCCTGCTGGCACGAATGGCGCACGTCCATCCCCGCCTCCAGCAGAACGTCGAGGATGCTGGTGCCAGGCGGCACGACCACGGACCCACCCGAGCGCGCCAGCTCGACGGTGAAGGCGTCGCCTGCGGCCGGCGGTGCCGCAGGCGCGAACCGCTCCAGGTGCACACGGGCAGGGTCCACGCCGGCGGTGCGCGCAATGAACTCGTCCAGCATGGCGCCCGGCCCACAGCAATAGAAGTGCGTGCCCGGGGCGGGATCCGCCAGCGCGGCGGCCAGGCGCGTACGGCCGTCGTGCGCATTGGCGCACAGGTGGATGCGTACGTTATCGCCCCAGTCGCGCAGCTCGTCCTCGAATGCCACGTCCTGCGGCCCGCGGGCCAGGTAGTGCAGGACGTGGCTCGCGCCCTGTTGCCGCAGCGCCCGGGCCATGGCCAACAGCGGCGTGATGCCTATGCCCCCGGCGATCAGCACCGAATGGCTGGCGCCGGCATGCAGTGGGAAGTTGTTGCGCGGGGCGCTGATCTGCAGCGCCTGCCCCACCCGCAGCGTGTCGACCACGTAGGCCGAACCGCCCCGGCTGGCCGGGTCGCGCCTGACAGCGATGCAATAGGAATGCGGCGAGCCGTCGTACACCGAGTACTGGCGGGTCAGCCCGTTGGGCAGATGCACGTCGACGTGCGCGCCGGGCGGACACGCTGGCAACGGCGTGCCGTCGCACGCGCGCAGTTCGCACGAGACGATGCCTTCGGCTTCCAGCCGCATGGCGACGACACGCACGTCGAGCAAGGAGGAATCAGTCATGACGGGGCAGCCCCTACGAGGGTGGCGGCGCCTGCGCGCCGGCACGGTTGCTACTATCCGATTACTTGCGTTTCGCAAGTATTGTAGCGTAGTGGAATGCCCCCGGGAA
>Ga0182737_1002026_pt1 | contig 17764 bp, 15 predicted proteins | sample eDN5th30CBELigOP_FD_128878 | JGI IMG/M metagenome (GOLD analysis project Ga0182737, IMG submission 128878) | Enriched Organic Plus compost microbial communities from Emeryville, California, USA - eDNA 5th pass 30_C BE-Lig OP (version 2) (version 2) ...
CGCCACCACCAGGTTGGGCAGGCGGCCGAAATTGGCCAGCACCAGCGCGCCCACCGTATGACGCAGGCCCGGCTGGATCTGCGCCATGCGCGAGGCCGAGCCGATGCCGCCCTTCAGCGAGAAGCACGACATGCCGCGCCCGGCCCCCACCGCCCCTTGCGCGAAGGCGCCCGCCACCGCGGCGGCGCAGGCCTGCTGGTAGTGCGCCTCGGTCACGGCCAGGGCCTGGATGTCGTTCAGGTAGCCGTCGTTGCACTCGAACACCAGGGGATTGACAGTGGGCAGGCCGCGGCCGATGTCAGGGTTGGCCGCTACCGCCTGGCGGATCTGCGCATTGGCCACCGTGCCCACGCCGAAGGTGTTGGTCAGCGCGATGGGCGTCTCCAGCACGCCCAGCTCGTCCACCTGCACCAGCCCGATGCTCTTGCCGAAGCCGTTGATCACCGTGGCCGCGGCCGGTACCTTGTCGCGGTACGGGTCGCCCGCATGCGGACGCACCACGGTCACGCCGGTCTGCAGCGGGCCCTCGGCCAGGGTGCAGTGCCCGACCGCGACGCCGGGCACGTCGCAGATCGAGTCGAGCGGGCCCGCCGGCAGCGTGCCGATGCGGGGCGGATCGGAAAGCGCGTCATGCATGAGCCATACCGTGCGCACACGGCCTCTCGGGTTGGATGCGTTGGAATCGGGGGTGGGTGGATGGCGGGTGCGGACGGCGACGCCGCCGCGCGCCCGTACAAGACGGGCGCGCGGGAGCCTACCTGCGGTCGATCTTGGGGTCCAGCGCGTCGCGCAGGCCGTCGCCCAGCAGGTTGAAGGCCAGCACAGTGAGGAAGATCGCCAGGGCCGGGAAGATCGCCACGTGCGGCGCCATCACCATGTCGGCGCGCGCCTCGTTCAGCATGGCGCCCCACTCCGGCGTGGGCGGTTGCGCGCCCATGCCCAGGAACGACAGGCTGGCCGCCGTGATGATGGACGTGCCGATGCGCATGGTGCCGTAGACCACGATGGGCGAGATGGTGCCTGGCAGGATATGGCGCAGGATGATGGTCCAGTCCGAGGCGCCCACGCTGCGCACGGCCTCCACGTACGTCATCTGCTTGATCGCCAGTGTGTTGCCCCGCACCAGCCGCGCGAAGGCCGGCACGCTGAAGACGGCCACGGCGACCACCACGTTGACCATGCTGGAGCCCAGCACGGCCACCACGCCGATCGCCAGCAGCATGCCGGGGAACGCCAGCAGCACGTCGGACACGCGCATGGTGATGCGCTCCCACCAGCCCTCGTAATAGCCCGCCATCAGCCCCATGAAGGTGCCGATGACCGCACCAATGGCCACCGACAGGAAGCCGGCCGCCAGCGAGATGCGCGAACCCATGACGATGCGGCTGAAGATGTCGCGGCCCAGCGAATCCACGCCCAGCCAGTGCCTGGACGATGGCCCTTCGTTCAAGGCGTCGTAGTCGAAGAAGTTCTCTGGGTCGAACGGCACGACCCACGGCGCCACGATGGCCAGCACCACCAGCAGCAGCACGAACACGCCGGCGCCGACGGCCAGCTTCTGCTTGCGGAATTTGCGCCAGAACTCGGTGGCGGGCGTGCGCACCCGGGTCTGCTCCGCCACGGCAGGGGCCGCGGCGTTGCGGGAGGCGGTATCGGTATTGCTCATGGCCGCCCTCACTTGTAGCGAATGCTGGGATTGATGACGCCATACAGCACGTCGACAACCAGGTTGATCAGGATGAATTCCAGCGAGAACAGCAGCACCAGGCCCTGGATCACCGGATAGTCGCGCTGGGTCACGGCATCGACCAGCAGCCGGCCCAGGCCGGGCCAGTTGAACACGGTCTCGACCACGATGGAGCCGCCCAGCAGGAAGCCGAACTGCAGGCCCATCATGGTCACCACCGGGATCAGCGCGTTGCGCAGCGCGTGCTTGGCCACCACCACCCGCTCGGACAGGCCCTTGGCACGCGCGGTGCGCACGAAGTCCTCCTGGATCACCTCGACGAACGAGGCGCGGGTGAAACGCGCCATCACGGCGGCCACGGCGGCGCCCAGTGTGATGGAAGGCAGGATGTAGTGCTTCCAGCTGGATGCGCCCACGGTGGGCAGCCAGCCCAGCTGTACGGAAAAGACTTGCATCAGGATCATGCCCAGCGCGAAGGCCGGGAACGAGATGCCGGAGACGGCCAGCGTCATGCCCAGGCGGTCGGGCCACTGGTTGCGCCAGACGGCGGAGACGACGCCGACGACCATGCCGAACACCACCGACCAGACCATGCTGGCGATGGTGAGCCACAGTGTGGGCATGAAGCGGTCGGCGATCTCGGTGGAAACAGGGCGCTTGCTGCGCAGCGAGGTGCCCAGGTCGCCCTGCAGCAGGTGGCCGAAATAGCGCACGAACTGCTGCGGCAGCGGCAGATCCAGGCCGAGCTCCTGGCGCACCAGCTCGACGGTGGCCTGGTCGGCTTCCTGTCCCGCGGCCAGCCGCGCGGGATCGCCCGGCAGCATGTGCACGAAGAGGAACACGACCACCGACACGAGCAACAGCGTGGGGATCATGCCCAGCAGGCGTTTGACGATATAGGTGAACATGGAAATTCCTGCGGCGCACGGGCGGGAAAGGCGATTCCCGCCCGTGCGCCGGCTTGGGTTGCTGCGAGGCTTACTGCTTCAGGTCGATGTCACCGAACCAGAACGAGGTGTCGGGCTCGACGTAGACGCCCGAGAGGTTCTTGGAGCGGGCGTACAGGTTGTTCTGGGTCACCAGGAAGGCCCACGGCGCCTCGTTCCAGATGGTTTCCTGCGCTTCCTTGTACAGCTGCGTCTTTTCTTCGCGGTTGGTCGTGGCCAGCGCCTGGGCGATGTTCTCGTCCACCTTGGCGTTGGAGTAGTACGAGATGTTGTTCAGCACCGGCGGAAAGGCGGCGGTCGTCAGCAGCGGGCGCAGGCCCCAGTCGGCCTCGCCGGTGGACGAGGACCAGCCGGCGTAGTACATGCGCACCTTGGCGTCCTCGGGCTTCTGCACCTGCTGCACGCGCTGCACGCGCTGGCCCGACTCCAGCACTTCGACCGACACCTTGATGCCGACCTGGGCCAGCTGCTGCTGCAGGAACTGCACCACCTTGACGGACGTGCCGTCGTTATAGGCGGACCACAGGGTGCTCTCGAAACCGTTGGGATAGCCCGCCTCGGCCAGCAGCTGCTTGGCCTTGGCCGGGTCGTACGGCCAGGCGCCGATCTTGTGGGCGTAGTCCACGCCCTGCGGCACCACGCCGTCGACCACGGTGGCGTAGCCGTTGAAGGCCACCTTGGACAGGGCCTGCTTGTTGATGGCGTAGTTGACGGCCTGGCGCACCTTGACGTTGTCGAACGGCTTCTGCATGACGTTCATCGACAGGTAGCGGGCCATGATCGAGTTCTTGTGATCGACCAGCTCGATCTTGTCGTTCTTGGCCAGCACGGCGGCCTGCTCGAACGGCACCGGGAAGGCGAACTGCGCCTCGCCCGTCTGCACCACGGCCGCGCGCGTGTTGTTGTCGGTCACGGTACGGAAGGTCAGCGTGTCGATCTTGGGATAGCCCTTCTTCCAGTAGCCATCGAACTTCTTGACCTTCAGGTACTCGGCCGGCTTCCATTCGACGAACTCGAACGGGCCCGTGCCCACCGGGTGAAAGCCGATGTCCTTGCCGTACTTCTTCAGCGCCGCGGGCGAGATCATCATGGCGGCCGGGTGGGCCAGCGCGTTCAGGAAGGCCGAGAACGGCTTCTTCAGCGTGATCTTGACGGTGTACGGGTCGACCACCTCGACCTGCTGGATGACGCTGAACTGGATATAGCGCGACAGGCGGTTGTCGGGATTGGCCGGGCGGTCGAAGTTGATCTTGACGGCATCGGCGTTGAACTCGGTGCCGTCATGGAACTTGACGCCCTGGCGCAGCTTGAACGTATAGACCAGGCCGTCCTCGCTGACGCTGTAGTCGGTCGCCAGCACCTTCTGGATCTTCAGGTCCTTGTCAAACTCGAACAGGCCTTCATAGTAGGCCTTGCCGGCCGCCTGGTTCAGGGTGCTGTTGGTGTTGTAGGGGTCCAGCGTTTCCAGCGCGATGGACACGGCAAGGGTCACGTCCTTGCTGGCCTGGGCGGCCAGCGGCGTGGCCAGCATACCGAGGGCCAGCGCTGCGGCGGCCATGATCTTGGTCGGGCGCGATACGTTCTTCATGGAAGACTCCTGTTGCGGAAGGGGTCGGTTTGGTGGAAGGGACTGCAAGAAAAAATCAGTAGGCTCCGCCGACGCGGTGGCGGGCCACGTAGTGGTCGGGCCCCACCGCGACCAGCGGCTCGACGACCGGCTCGTCGCCCAGCCTGCGGATCGGGCTGGGGATCTCGTCGGACATCAGGGTGCGCCGGCGATGGCGGCGCGCCGGATCGGCGATGGGTACCGCCGCCATCAGCTTCTTGGTGTAGGGGTGCTGCGGGTTCTCGAAGATGGCGCGGCGCGGACCGATCTCGACGATCTGTCCCAGGTACATCACCGCCACGCGGTGGCTGATGCGCTCCACCACCGCCATGTCGTGCGAGATGAACAGGAACGCTACGCCCAGGTCGCGCTGCAGGTCGATCAGCAGATTGACGATCTGCGCCTGGATCGACACGTCCAGCGCGGAGACGGACTCGTCGGCGATCACCACCTTGGGGTTCAGCGCCAGGGCCCGCGCAATGCAGATGCGCTGGCGCTGGCCGCCGGAGAATTCGTGCGGATAGCGCTGTGCCATCTCGGCCGGCAGGCCGACGCGTTCGAGCAATTCGGCCACCCGGCGCTCGGCTTCCTTGCCCTTGGCCACACCATGCACCAGCAGCGGTTCCATGATGGAAAAGCCCACCGTGACACGCGGATCGAGCGAGGCGAAGGGATCCTGGAACACGAACTGGATGTCGCGGCGCAGCGCCTGCAGCTCGGCCGGGCGCAGCTTGACGATGTCGCGTCCGCCGAATTGGATCTCGCCGGCCTGGCTGTCGACCAGGCGCAGCAGGGAACGGCCCGTGGTGGACTTGCCGCAGCCCGACTCGCCCACCAGCGACAGCGTCTCGCCGGGATACAGATCGAAGCTGACCCGCTCCACCGCGTGGACGCGGCGCTGCACGCGGCTGAGGATGCCGCCGCGCAAGTCGAAGCGGGTGACCAGGTCGCGCACGCTCAGCACCGGCTGGCGTGGCGCCGCGGCGGACGGGGCTTCTGCGGCCGGCGTGGTTTCGGGCTCTGCCCGTGCCTGGCCGTCGACGTCCAGCAGCGGAAAGCGCGCGGGCGCGTCGGTGCCGTGCATCGCCCCCAGGCGCGGCACGGCCGACAGCAGCGCGCGCGTGTAGCGGTGCTGCGGCTCGGCGAACAGGCGTTCGGACGCCCCCTCCTCGACCTTGTCGCCGCGATACATCACCAGCACGCGGTCGGCCACCTCGGCCACCACGCCCATGTCGTGGGTGATGAACACGACGCCCATGTGCATCTCTTCCTGCAGCTGGCGGATCAGCTGCAGGATCTGCGCCTGGATGGTCACGTCCAGCGCCGTGGTCGGCTCGTCGGCGATCAGCAGGGCCGGCTTGCAGGCCAGCGCCATGGCGATCATCACACGCTGGCGCATGCCGCCCGAGAGCTGGTGCGGATGGCGGTCCATCACCGAGCGGGCTTCGGGAATGCGCACCTGCTCGAGCATGCGCAGCGCCTCGGCACGCGCGGCGGCGGCGTCCATGCCCTGGTGCAGGCGGATCGATTCGGCGATCTGGTCCCCGGCGGTGAACACCGGATTCAGCGACGTCATCGGCTCCTGGAAGATCATGGCCATGTCGGCGCCGCGCACACCGCGCATCTCGCGCTGGCCCGCACGGGCCAGGTCGATCACGCTGCCGCCGCGGCGGCGCAGGGCCATGCGTCCATTGACGATGCGCCCGCCGCCATGCTCGACCAGTCGCATCAGCGCCAGCGACGTCACCGACTTGCCCGAGCCCGACTCGCCCACGATGGCCAGGGTCTCGCCCCGGTCGACGTGGAACGACAGGTTGCGCACCGCCTCGACGGTACGCTCGGAAGTGGCGAAATGCACCGTCAGGTCCTCGACCTGGACCACGCGATGCTCCGGCAGGACCGGAACGGTGGGTGCGCGGCCCGACGCGCGCTCGACCTTGTTCATGCTTTCCATGGTTGCTCTAGAAACTGCGAAGAACGGTCATCGGTAGATGGCCGTCACGGGGGCCTCGCCCACGCGGGCGTAGCCCCGGTACATGCCCTCGGTATTGAAGGGCAGCGCCACGTTGCCTTGCGCATCCACCGCGATGAGGCCGCCCTGGCCGGCGATGGTGGGCAGCTTGTCGTGAACGACGCGATCGGCGGCCACCTGCAGCGACACGCCGGCGTATTCCATCTGCGCGGCCACGTCATAGGCGGCCACCATGCGGATGAACATCTCGCCGGTACCGGTGGTGGACACGGCGCAGGTGCGGTTGCTGGCATAGCAGCCGGCGCCGACCAGCGGCGCGTCGCCCACCCGGCCCACCTGCTTGTTGGTGACGCCACCCGTGGAGGTGGCGGCCGCCAGGTTGCCCTGCGCGTCCACCGCCACAGCGCCCACCGTGCCGTACTTCCGGTCCGGATCCAGCGGATCGGCCGGCGCGGGCCGCACGCCTGCCACCAGCGCCTGGCCGTCGTGATCCAGCACTGCCGCCTCGGGCGTTTCGCGCTGCACGCGCAGCAGCTGCTCGCGCCGCGCCTCGGTGGAGAAGTACGAAGGATCGACGATTTCCAGCCCCTGCTCGCGCGCGAAGGCCTCGGCCCCCTTGCCCACGAAGAGCACGTGCTTGCTCTGTTCCATCACCTTGCGCGCCGCGAGCACCGGGTTGCGCACGCAGTCCACGTTGGCGATGGCGCCCGAGCGCAGCGTGGCGCCGTCCATGATGCAGGCGTCCAGCTCGTGCGTGCCGGCGCTGGTGAACACCGCGCCGTGGCCCGCGTTGAACAAGGGACAGTCCTCCAGCAGGCGCACGGCCTCGGTCACGGCGTCCAGCGCACTGCCGCCGCGCGCCAGCACGGCCTGCCCGGCCTCGAGGATGCCGTGCAGGGCGCTCAGGTATTCCTGCTCCTTTTCGGCAGTCATGGCCGCGCGGGACATCGCGCCGGCCCCGCCATGGATGGCGATCACGGGTTGAATCATCTTTTTCCTACACCATGGATGAGCCACGGCATGACGGACTCGGTGACACCGGCCGCGGCCGCGACGGAATTCTTGGCCCGATAGGCCACAGCCGCCCCCAGGGCCTCGATCAGGCCCAGCGCGGCGGTCTCGGAATTGGGAATCAGCTGGCGCGCGCTGTAGGCGTACAACACGATGGACGCGGCGGGCACCAGCGGAGAGGTCTGCTTGTCGGTCAGCACCAGCACCGGCACGCCGGCCTGGCGTGCGGCGTCGGCCAGCGTCACGGTATCGGCCAGGTAGCGGGGAAAGCCGATGGCGATGACGAGGTCGGAGGCCGTCATGCGCGACATGCGGCGTGCGGCGTGCGACACGCCGCCCGGGCCGGCCAGCGACTCGACCGCGTGCAGATGCATGCACAGCACGCGCTGCAACATGCCCGCCAGGAAGCCGCTGGCGCCGAAGCCGATGATGAACACCCGCTCGGCCTGCAGGATAGCCCGCACCGCGCGCTCGCACGCCTCGGCATCGAGCGCCTGCAGGTTGCGCTGGGCGTTGCGGATGTCCTCTTCCAGCGTTGCCGCGAAGATCTGCGCGGCGGTGGCCGAATGGGCCAGCTCGGTGCGCAGCTTCTCCACTGGCTCCAGCGCGGCCTCGAAGCCGCGCGCCAGTTCGGCGCGGAATTGCGGATAGCCCGGCAGCCCCAGCGCCCGCGCGAAACGGTTGGCGCTGGCTACCGACACCCCCACCGCATCGGCGAACTCGTCGATCGTCATGGTGGCGACGCGGAACTGGTGCGCCAGCACGTAGTCGGCCAGCTTGTGCTGGATGCGGCTGAAGGTGGGCTGCGCCTTGGCGATGCGGGCGGCGATCGTGGAGGCGGGAGCCTTGGACATGAGGGATGAGACGGGCGGGGTGGAACTGCGAGGCGGCAAGACGGAGACCGAATGTAAATTCGTTTACACGCGCATTGTAAGAAAGAAAATAAATTTTCATACCCAGGGTATACCCGCGCACCCCACGGCGGTACCCTTGTCACCCGCGCGCCGCCTGCCCGGCCGGCGTCTTTACCTGGAGCCCCAATGCCCGCCTGGATCTGCAAGCACCATTCGGAACTGCCCCCGGCCGAACTCTATGCCGCACTGCGCCTGCGCAGCGAGGTGTTCGTCGTGGAGCAGCAGTGCGTCTTCCTGGACCTGGACGGCCAGGACTTGCAAGGCGGGACGGCCCACCTGATGGCTTGGGAAGACGGAAGGCTGGTGGCCTACGCGCGTCTGCTGGACCCCGCGCTGCACGAGGGCGAGGCCGTGATCGGCCGCGTCATCACGGCGGCTTCGGCGCGCGGCCGCGGCCTGGGCCACGAACTGATGCGGCAGGCGCTGGCCGAGGTACACCGGCGCTGGCCCGGGCGGCCGGTGTACCTGGGCGCCCAGGCGCGGCTGCGCGCCTACTATGCCTCGCACGGCTTTGCCGTGGCCACCGACGAGTACATCGAGGACGGCATCCCGCACATCGGCATGCGGCTGGCACGGACCGGCGCGGCCTGAAGCGCCGGACGGCGGCGCGGCGGCACAAATGAAAACGCCCCGCGCGGGCCTGCCGCGCGGGGCGCTCGGAACGACGGAAAGGCAGCCTACGCGCCCGCCACCGCCGACACGTCGAGCTTGGCCTTCGTCTTGGCCTGGATTTCCGCGACCGTGACGCCGGGCGCAGTTTCCAGCAGCTTCAGACCCGTGTCGGTGACTTCCATCACGCCCAAATCGGTGATGATGAGGTCGACCACGCCGACGCCGGTCAGCGGCAGCGTGCACTCGGGCAGCAGCTTGATGTCCTCGGTGCCGTCCTTCTTCCTGGCCACGTGCTCCATCAGCACCACGACCCGGCCCACGCCCGCCACCAGGTCCATCGCGCCGCCCATGCCCTTGACCATCTTGCCGGGGATCATCCAGTTGGCCAGGTCGCCCTTCTCGGATACCTGCATGGCGCCCAGGATGGCCAGGTTGATCTTGCCGCCGCGGATCATCGCGAACGAGTCGGCCGACGAGAAGATCGACGAGCCGGGCAGCGTGGTGACCGTCTGCTTGCCGGCGTTGATCAGGTCGGCGTCGACCTCGGCGTCGGTGGGGAACGGGCCGATGCCCAGCAGGCCGTTTTCGGATTGCAGCCAGACCTCGACGCCCTTGGGCACGTGGTTGGCGACCAGGGTGGGCAGGCCGATGCCCAAATTCACATAGAAGCCATCTTGCAGCTCGCGCGCGGCGCGCGCCGCCATTTCATCGCGGGACCATGCCATTTTCGTCTACTCCTCAGGCGGGACGCGTGGTGCGTTGTTCGATGCGCTTTTCCGGATTGGCATTGACCACGATCCGGTGCACGAAAATGCCGGGCAGGTGGACCTGGTCGGGATCGAGGGCGCCCGTGTCCACCAGCTTCTCGACCTCGACCACGGTGATCTTGCCGGCCATCGCCACGTTGGGATTGAAGTTGCGGGCCGTCTTGCGGAACACCAGGTTGCCGCTGCGGTCGGCCATGTAGGCCTTGACCAGCGACACGTCCGGCACCAGCGAACGCTCCATCACGTACTGGTGGCCGTCGAATTCGCGGATTTCCTTGCCCTCGGCCACCACCGTGCCCACGCCGGTGCGCGTGAAGAACGCCGGGATGCCGGCGCCGCCGGCGCGCAGCTTCTCGGCCAGCGTGCCCTGCGGCGTGAACTCGAGCTCGAGCTCGCCCGACAGGTACTGGCGCTCGAATTCCTTGTTTTCGCCCACGTACGAGGCGATCATCTTGCGGATCTGCCGCGTGGTCAGCAGCTGCCCCAGGCCGAAACCGTCGACCCCGGCGTTGTTGCTGATGCAGGTCAGGCCCTTGACGCCGGAATCGCGCAGGGCGGCGATCAGCGCCTCGGGAATCCCGCACAGGCCGAAACCGCCCACGGCGATCGTCTGGCCATCCTCGACGATGCCTGCCAGCGCCTCGGCGGCGCTTGCATAAACCTTGTCCATAACTCCAGCTCCTTTGCAAGTGTCGGGTCGGGTCCGTGCCCCAAGGCACCCGGCGCAGCCCGGTTCGCTGCGATTGTAGCGGCACCGCGGCATCAAGCTGCGGCGCAGGCGCCCGGCACCGCGGCTCCGGCCGGCGCCGCCGCGTCGAACCCTAGGCCGGACGGAACAGCGCTCCCAGGCGAGCCAGCGATTCCTGCGGCCACGGCTGGGCGCGCCCAGTGGTGTAGTCCACCCACACCAGTACGTTGCGGCCGGTGGCATAGACACCCGTCTCGTCACCCAGCTTCTCCAGCGCCAGGTCGAACTCCAGGCTGGAATTGCCGATGCGCGCCAACCGGTGCGTGACGCGCACGGTGGCCGGATACGTGAACGCGCGGCGGAAGTCGCACGAGGCGTGCGCCAGGATGGGCCCCGTGTCGTCGGGCAGCTTCAGCCCCGCGCCGTACAGGAGCAGCATGCGCGCCTCTTCCATGAGGCGGAAGTACAGCGTGTTGTTGAGGTGGTTCATTGCGTCGGAATCGCCCCAGCGCAGGGGCAGGTCGACCTGGTGGACGTCGCCCACGGCGGGCAGGCGTCCGGGCATCTCGGGGTTCAAGCGTGACTCCTTCTGGGGCCTTGCGCGGCACGGCGCGCCGGCTGCAATACAATCGCCGATGATACTTCTTGAAGCTCATAAAGGGGAACTTCGCAATGTCCGAACGCGAGTCGATGGAATACGACGTGGTCGTCGTCGGCGGCGGGCCGGCCGGCCTGGCCGCGGCCATCCGCCTGAAGCAGCTTGCCACCGAGCAAGGCCGGGAAATCGGCGTCTGCGTGCTGGAGAAGGCAGCGGAACTGGGTGCGCACACCCTGTCGGGCGCGGTAATGGATCCGCTGGCCCTGACGGAACTCATTCCCGACTGGAAAGAGAAAGGCGCGCCGCTGAACGTGCCGGTCACGCAGGACCAGTTCCTGTTCCTCTCGCGCACCGGCGCACGCCGCACGCCCGAGTGGCTGTTGCCCGATTGTTTCCGCAACCACGGCAACTACATCGTCCGGCTGGGCGAAGTGGTCAAGTGGCTGGGCGAGCAGGCCGAGGCCCTGGGCGTGGACGTGTTCCCGGGCTTCGCCGCGGTCGAGGTGCTGTATGACGAGGCCGGCGCCGTGCGCGGCGTGGTCACCGGCGACATGGGCGTGGCGCGCGACGGCTCGCACACGTCCAACTACCAGCCCGGCATGGAGCTGCTGGCGCGCTACACGCTGTTCGCCGAGGGCTCGCGCGGCCAGCTGGGCCGCCAGCTGATCGACCGCTACAAGCTGGCCGACGGCCGCGACCCGCAGGCCTACGGCATCGGCATCAAGGAACTCTGGGAAGTCGACCCCGCCCAGTCGCGTCCGGGCCTGGTGGTGCACACCGCCGGCTGGCCGCTGGATTCCGATACCTACGGCGGCTCGTTCCTCTACCACCTCGACAACAACCTGGTGGCCGTGGGCATGGTGGTGGGCCTGGACTACGCCAATCCGTGGCTGTCGCCGTTCGACGAATTCCAGCGCTACAAGACGCATCCCGCCATCCGCCCCACCCTCGAGGGCGGCAAGCGCATCGCCTACGGCGCGCGCGCCATCACGGCGGGCGGCCTGCTCTCGCTGCCCAAGCTGGTCTTCCCGGGCGGCGCCATGATCGGCTGCGAGGCCGGCTTCCTCAATGCCCCGCGCATCAAGGGCAGCCACGCGGCCATCAAGTCGGGCAAGCTGGCGGCCGAGGCCGCGTTCGAGGCCATCGGGGCTGACCGCAAGCAGGATGAACTGGCGGCTTACCCGGCCGCGTTCGAGCGCTCGTGGCTGCACGCCGAGCTGAACAAGGCGCGCAACTTCAAGCAGTGGTTCAAGAAGGGCCGCACCGTCGGCATCGTGATGACCGGCATCGAGCAATGGCTGCTCAAGGGCAAGATGCCCTGGACGCTGCGCCACGCCAAGCCCGACCATGCCTGCCTGCAGCCGGCCTCGCAGTGTGCGCGCATCGACTATCCCAAGCCCGACGGCAAGCTCACCTTCGACAAGCTCAGTTCGGTGTTCATCTCCAACACCAACCACGAAGAGAACCAGCCGGTCCACCTCACGCTAAAAGATCCGACCGTGCCGGTGGCGGTGAACCTGGCGCAGTACGGCGGCCCCGAGGCCCGCTACTGTCCGGCCGGCGTGTACGAGTTCGTCAAGGACGACCACGGCGCCGATCGCCTGCAGATCAACGCGCAGAACTGCGTGCACTGCAAGACCTGCGACATCAAGGACCCCACCCAGAACATCGTATGGGTGGCGCCGCAAGGCGGCGAAGGTCCCGTCTACAACGGCATGTAGCCATGCGTACGCTGCCGCCGGCCGGCCACCGCTGATGGAACGCGTGCTGCTGGTCGGCTGCGGCGACCTGGGCCTGCGCACGGCCAGGCGCCTGCTGGCGCGCGGCGACGAGGTCTGGGCGCTGCGCCGCACGCCGCCCGCCGACGCGCCGGCGGGCATCCGCTGGCTGCGCGCCGACCTGGGCCGCCCCGAACAGCTGGCGCAGCTGCCCCCGGGCATCACCCGCCTGGCCTGGATGCCGGCGCCCGACCGGCGCGACCCGCAGGCCTACGCCGCCGTCTTCACCGACGGGCTGCGCCACGTATTCGGCGCGCTCGATACCGCGGTGCTGCAGCGCGTGGTGTTCGTGTCATCCTCGGCGGTGTATGGCGAGCACGACGGCGCCTGGGTCGACGAGGACACCCCGCCCGATCCGCCCGGCTTCAACGGCCGGGTGCTGCTGCAGGCCGAGGCATGGCTGGCCGCGCAGGGCCTGCCCGCCACGGCGCTGCGCCTGGCCGGCCTGTACGGCCCGGGTCGACTGCAATTGCTCGAGCGCCTGCGCGCCGGCCAGGCCCGCGTGCCGCGCCAGCCGCCCCATTGGGCCAACCGCATGCACATCGACGACGCGGCCGCCGCGGTGGCGCACCTGCTGTCCCTGCCGCAGGCATTGCCCGCCTACATCGGCTGCGACGACACACCGCTGCCTCTGCACGAGCTGTACGGCCACCTGGCGCGGCTGATTGGCGCGCCCGAACCCGCCGAGGGCCCCGCCCCCGCCGGCGTCGGCAGCAAGCGCCTGCACAACGCCCGCCTGCGCGCCAGCGGGCTGGCGCTGCAATGGCCCGACGCGCGACAGGGCTACGCGGCCCTCGTCGCGCCGGGTCGATAGGCATTCCCGAGCCAGGTGTGCCGCATGGCGCTCGCGCCCGCGGCGAACGGTCAGGCATGGCCGCCGAGGCGGCTCTCGGCGCTTAGCGCGCGTGCTGCGCGCAATACGTGCGGATCGCCGCCACCACCTGCGCCACGCCGGCTTCCGACACGTCCAGGTGCGTGACCAGTCGCGTCGGCCCACTATAGACTGCGCGCATCAGGATGCCCTGCTCGGCCAGCGCGCGTGTCAGCCCTTCGCACAGGGCCGGCTGGAATTCGGCGAAGACCATGTTGGTGTCCTGCGCCAGCACGCGCACGCCTTCGATGCCCGACAGGCCGGCCGCCAGCTGCGCCGCGTTGGCGTGGTCCTGCGCCAGGCGCTCCACGTGGTGTTCCAGCGCGTGCAGGCACGCCGCCGCCAGCACGCCGGACTGGCGCATGCCCCCGCCCAGCACCTTGCGCCAGCGGCGCGCGGCGTCAATCAGCGCCTTGCTGCCCACCAGCACCGAGCCGACCGGCGCGCCCAGCCCCTTGGAAAAGCACATCGAGACCGTGTCGAACGGCGCGCACAGCTCGGCCACCGGCCGGCCGCTGGCCACCGCCGCGTTGAACACGCGCGCCCCATCCAGGTGCGTGGACAGGCCGCGCTCGCGCGCGAAGGCAGCGGCCGCGCGGATGTAGTCGTCCGGGATCACCTTGCCCTGGAAGGTGTTCTCCAGCGCCAGCAGGCGCGTGCGCGCGAAGTGCGGATCGCCGGCGGGCTTGATGGCCGCTGCCAGCTTGTCCAGCGGCAGCGTGCCGTCGGCGGCGTGCTCGATGGGCTGAGGCTGGATGCTGGCCAGCACCGCGGCGCCGCCGCCCTCGTACTTGTAGGTGTGGGCCTGCTGGCCCACCAGGTATTCGTCACCACGCCCGCAATGCGCCATCAGGCCGGCCAGGTTGCTCTGCGTGCCGGACGGAAAGAACAGCCCAGCCTCCTTGCCCGCGCGCTCGGCCACGGCGGCCTGCAGGCGCTGGACAGTAGGATCGTCGCCCATCACGTCGTCGCCCACGGGCGCCTGCGCCATGGCCTGCAGCATGGCGGGCGTGGGACGGGTGACGGTATCGCTGCGCAGATCGATCATGCTGGCTCCTGGTGCAGATGGAGGCGGCGAACATGCGCCGCCGGCTATCGCGCGACTTTAGCACCGGCCGGGTCCGGCCGCGCCGCGCGGCTGACGACCAGCAACCCGGCAAGGATCAGCGCCATGGCCAGGAGTTCAACCCCGGTAGGCCGCTCACCCAGCAAGCCCCAGGCCAGCAGCACCGCCACCACCGGCACACCCAGGCTGGACAGGCCCGCGAGGGAGGCCGGCACGCGCCTGACCACCAGCAGCCACAGCAGCCAGCCCAGGGCCGAGGCGATGAATACGATGTAGAGCATGCCCAGCCACAGCGGCCAGTCCCATACGATGGGCCGCTGCGGCACCGCCAGCGCCACCGGCACCATGGCCAGGCCGCCCAGCAGCATCTGCCATGCGGTGAACGTCAGCACGTCGGGGGCGTGGCGCTCGAACATGCGCTTGGACAGCACCGTGCCAAAGCCCCAGCACAACCCGCCCGCCACGCCCAGCATGACGGGCGCAGGGCTTTCGCCCATGCCGCCGCCCCAGGGCTCGAGAAAACACAGCAGGCCCGCGGCCGCCAGGCCGATGCCCATCCAGTGCCGCCGTCCGGGGCGCTCACCCAGCATGCTCCAAGCCAGCAGCACCACCCAGAACGGCATGGTGTAGGCGGTAAGAGAGACCTTGCCCACCCCGCCCTCGATGAGCGCAAGTTGCACCAGGCCCTGGAAGGCCGCCGTCTGCGTCAGGGCGATCAGCAGCGTCAGCCGCCACGGCGGCATCGCCAGCGGCCGGCCCAGCGCCACGATCAGCGCGAACACGACGGCCGAGCCGGCCAGGTAGCGCAACGCCGCGAAGTCGAACGGGCCGATATAAGGCACCACGAACTTCATCGCCACCCAGCTGCCGGCCCAGACCAGGATGGTGGCAAGCATCAGGGCGAGACCCACGCGGTCCAGGCCGGTGCCGGTGCGCTTCAAGGTTGACTCCGGGCGCTACGCGCGGAAAAGAAGAAAGAAAGACGCGGGCCGGCGTTGCCGCCGGCCCGCGCCGCGCTGCTGCCGCGTCAGAGCGGCTTGGACAGCTGCTCGAGAATGGCGGGGTTTTCCAGCGTGGAGACGTCCTGGGTGATTTCCTCGCCCTTGGCCACCACGCGCAGCAGCCGACGCATGATCTTGCCCGAGCGGGTCTTGGGCAGGTTGTCGCCGAAGCGGATGTCCTTGGGCTTGGCGATCGGACCGATCTCCTTGGCGACCCAGTCGCGCAGCTGCTTGGCGATGGCCTGGGCCTCTTCGCCCTCGGGGCGCGTGCGCTTGAGCACCACGAAGGCCACCACGGCCTCGCCGGTAGTGTCGTCGGGGCGCCCCACCACGGCGGCCTCGGCCACCAGCTCGTGCGCCACCAACGCCGACTCGACCTCCATCGTGCCCAGCCGGTGGCCCGACACGTTGAGCACGTCGTCGATGCGGCCCATGATCCAGAAATAGCCGTCGGCATCGCGCTGGGCGCCGTCGCCAGCCAGGTAGTAGCCGCGCAGCTCGGGCGGGAAGTAGCTCTTCTTGAAGCGCTCGGGGTCGCCCCAGATGGTGCGGATCATGGCGGGCCACGGACGCTTGATGACCAGGAATCCGCCGTTGCCCTGCTCGACGTCGGCGCCGGTCTCATCGACGATGGCCGCCGCCACGCCCGGCAGCGGCAGCGTGCACGAACCCGGCTTGAGCGGCGTGGCGCCCGGCAGCGGCGTGATCATATGGCCACCGGTCTCGGTCTGCCACCACGTGTCGACGATGGGGCAGCGCTCGCGACCGACGTTCTTGTGGTACCAGACCCAGGCCTCGGGGTTGATGGGTTCGCCCACCGAGCCGATGATGCGCAGCGAGTCCAGGTCATAGTTCTGCGGGTGGGTCTTGGGCGAGGCCTCGGAGGCCTTGATCAGCGAGCGGATGGCCGTGGGCGCGGTGTAGAACACCGAGACCTTGTGGCGCGCGATCATGTCCCAGAAGCGGCCCGAGTCGGGATAGGTGGGCACGCCCTCGAACACCACCTGCGTGAGGCCCGCGGCCAGCGGACCGTAGGTGATGTAGGTGTGGCCCGTGACCCAGCCCACGTCGGCGGTGCACCAGTAGACGTCGTTGGGACGCGCGTCGAAGGTCCACTTGACGGTCAGCAGCGCCCACAGCAGATAGCCCGCCGAGGCATGCTGCACGCCCTTGGGCTTGCCGGTGGAGCCGGACGTGTACAGGATGAAGAGCGGATGCTCGGCTTCGACGGGCACCGGATCGCAGGTGTCGGCCTGGCCATCGGACAGCTCGTGCATCCACACGTCGCGGCCCTCGGTCCAGGCGACCTTGCCGCCGGTGCGACGGTACACGATGACCTTCGTGACGGCCTCGCAGCCGCCCATGGCGATGGCGTCTTCCACCGCGGGCTTCAGCGGGATCGTCTTGCCGCCGCGCATCTGCTCGTCGGCCGTGATGATCAGCGAGGCGCCCACGTCGACGATGCGCTCCTGCAGGCTCTTGGCGGACAAACCACCGAACACCACCGAGTGCGTTACGCCCAGCCGCGCGCAGGCCTGCATGGCGACCACGGCCTCGATCGACATGGGCATGTAGATGATGGCGCGGTCGCCCTTCTTGTAGCCCAGCGACTTCAGGCCGTTGGCGAAGCGGCACACGCGCGCCAGCAGCTGGCGATACGTGATGCGGTCGACCTTGCCGTCGTCGGCCTCGAAGATGATGGCGATCTTGTCGCCGTTGCCCGCCTGCACCTGCGCGTCCAGGCAGTTGGCCGAGACGTTCAGTTCGCCGTCGTCGAACCAGCGGTAGAACGGCGCGTTGGACTCGTCCAGCACGCGGGTGAAGGGCTTGGTCCAGTGCAGGTTCTCGCGCGCCTGGCGCGCCCAGAAGCCGTCCGGATCCTGCTCGGCTTCGCGGCACAGGGCCTGGTAGGCCTCCATGCCCGCCACGGCCGCGCCCTCGACGGCACGCGCCGGCGGCGGAAACACGCGGGTTTCGACCAGGACGGATTGGATGGGATTGGACATGATGTGTCTCCGAGGAATGGTTCTGGTGCTGCCATGTCTTGCCAACACGCAACCGTATCGCCGGGCTCTTACGGGCAGCTTACGCAGCGGCGCCGGCGTGGGCCGCATGGGCTGCCGCCCTGCCGGCCAGCCATGGCGTTAGGATAGCTCAGCCAGTGCGGCGCGCGATGCCGCGGGCCATGTCCAGGCGCGCCACCAGCGCCAGGCCGGCGACGAAGAACAGCCCCGTCATCAGGAACG
>Ga0182737_1002027_pt1 | contig 17760 bp, 7 predicted proteins | sample eDN5th30CBELigOP_FD_128878 | JGI IMG/M metagenome (GOLD analysis project Ga0182737, IMG submission 128878) | Enriched Organic Plus compost microbial communities from Emeryville, California, USA - eDNA 5th pass 30_C BE-Lig OP (version 2) (version 2) ...
ACCCGATCGGTGCGATCGAGGCCTCCGGCGCCGCGGCCCTCGCCGAGCCGGTCGCCGCGGTCGTCGAGGGCGTCGCATTCGTCGCCGACGCGGGTCCCGCCCAGGAGGTCACGGCGACGGTCGTCGCCCAGGACGGCGCCGGCGAGGCGGAGATCCGGCCGACGACGGTGCGGCTCGCCGGCTCGGTCGAGGGTGCGCTCGAGGCGCCCGTCGCCTATTGCTGGGTGCAGACCGGCGGTCCGGCGGTCGAATGGGTCCCGCCGTCCGACGACGTCGGCGCCGTCGTCCCCGGCGCCGGCGGGATCCCCGCGTTCCCGTCCTCCGCGGAGGTGCCGGACCGCTGCGCGCCGGGTGGGTTCGACGCCGACACGGCCCACTGGTTCGGCGCGGGCGCGTCCTTCCTCGCCCCCGCGACCCGAGACGGCACCGAGTTGACGTTCCGGCTCGTCGCCACGGACGGCGCCGCGGTCGCGACGGCGGCGACGGCCGTCACGGTGGCCGCGGCCGGGAACACGCCGCCGGCGATCGACTCGCTGCGCATCCTCCGCGAGGTGGACGGCGCGTGGGTCGAGGTCGAGGATCCCGCGGTCGCGCCGACGGCGGGGGAGACGCTGCGGATCGAGGCGACGCTGTCCGACCCGGACGGCGACGCGGTGACGATCACGCCGTGGCTCATCAGCCCCAGGTCCGCGGGCGTCGTCTTCGCCGAGGTCGAGTCGGCGCGCGCGGATGCGACGACGACGGTCCGAACGCTCGCGTTCGCGTGGCCATCCTCCGTCGCGGCGCTCGATCTCGGCTTCACCGCCCGCGACGGCTTCGTCTCGGCCGGCGGCGTCGAGTCGACCGCGTCGGCGAGCCTCACGATCGGCGCGGTCGCGTCCGCGCCGCCGACCCCAGCGGTGCCCGAGCCGGGCGACCACCCGATCGACCACGAGTGGCGGGTCGCCGAGGGGCTCGACCTGGAGGGGTGGGTCGCGAGCCGTCCCGTCATCCCCGGCGCGGCGCCCGAGGTCGGCACCGTCATCGTGAACGAGGACGCGCGCTGGCGCCCCGGCCCGCTCACGCTCGAGGACATCGTGCTCACCGTCCTCGCCGACGCGCCGCCGAGCTGCACCGCGGCGGACGGTCTCGCTCCCGGTGCGCCCGTCCTCGGCCTCACCGCCGCCGCGAGCATCGACTGGGACGGCCGCGACACGAAGGAGCGCGACTTCGAGCTCGCCGTCGAGGGCTGCATCGTCCCCGGATCCGGGTGGAACCTCGTGAACGCCGACCCCATCGAGCGCCTCGACATCAGCGACGTCCCGAAGACCCTGACGTTCCGGGGCGTGTCGTTCCTCGCGAGCGCGGGTCCCGGGTTCGAGGACCCCGACGAGGACTACCAGTTCGTCGGCACCGCCCAGTCCAACGGCGCCGACGGGCCCGCCCGGATGCACGTGTGGGTGCCGGATGCGGACGAGGTCGGGATCGGGGCGACGACGTTCGTCGTCTCGATCGAGGCGCGGATGGCCGACCTGTCGCTCTATTACGGCGGCGACGGCTATCTCCTCTACAGCCCGACTGGGCTCCCGTCGCTCTCCGACATCCCCGGCTTCGATCTCAGCGCGGTCGGGGCGAGCCGCAACGCCGACGGCTGCGCCGAGTCGACCGAGCGGCACGAGGACATCCCGATCCCGGCCGGCTTCAGCGCCGTGACGAACTACCAGCTCGATCACGACTTCTGCTTCGCGCTCAACTCGATGTTCCGCATCCCCGTCCCCGGCACGATGCCGATGGTCACCCCCATCACCGCCGTCCCGAAGGGGACGATCTACCTCTCGAGCGGCGAGTACGAGCTGTTCCACGAGCCGCACAGCGGCGCCCGCGCGTCGATGACCGGCCTCCGGCTCGTCTACTCCCCGACGATCGTGCAGCTCATCTCCGACGGCTCGCTGACGCTCCCGGACCTCGTCGACGTCGTGAGCGGCGGGAGGCTGGACCCTCCGACCGAGCCGGCCCCGATGGATGTGAGCATTGGCATCACGTTCGGCACGAACTTCGTCAAGGAGATCTCCGGCAGCGCGTTCATCCAGCGCACAGGCGCCCCCTGGCGGGACGCGTTCCACATCCCCGGGCTCGACATCGGCGACCTGACGCTGCAGGCCGGGTTCCGCGCGGGCCGGGAGGCGTGGCTCGACCTCAGTTCGCCGATGAAGGTCATCCCGGAGTACGCGGCGAACCTCGAGATCGTCGGCCTCCCCGAGTCGATCGAGACGCTGTTCGGGATCACCGGCGGGGAGCCGATCCGGGCGGCCGGCGTGATCACGACGAGCAGGCCCGACACCATCTGGGACTTCCAGCTCGGCGTCAAGGACGGCCACGACTTCATCAAGCTGCTCCACGTCGTCGACGAGGGCACGGGTATCGAGGAGCTCATCACGGCCGACGTCGCGCGCCTCGTCATCGCCCCGCTCGGCGGCACGATCGGCGACAAGATCTACCCGTGGGGCGTCACCGCCGAGCTCTGGGTGGAGGTTCTCGGGCTCAAGCTCGGCCTCGACCTGAACGTCGACCTCCTCGGGCTGCGCCTCGACGGGGAGGCGGATCTCGGCAGGATGACCTACGCGGGCATGGGCGTCGGGCACACCGACGTCGAGTTCGTGCTCGACGGGCTGGATCCCACCGCGTACTTCGCGTTCGACTCCCCCGAGCTGCTCTTCGACGGGAAGAAGGCGGGCACCTTCTTCGCGCGACTCGGCTTCGGCGGCGACGACGGGTCGGAGGAGCCGAGCCCGGGCGGGAGCGAGCCGATGGCCGTGGCGACCGCCTCGCTCGCGAGCCTCGGCCCGGACGCCCCGATGCCGTCGGCGGGCGTCGCGGGGACGGCGCCGCGGACCGCGTCGGGCGACGCGACGGTCGCGCTCGACATCGACGTCGCGCTCGACGACATCGCGATCCCCGGCATCGCCGCCCTCGACGAGGCGCGGATCTGGGCGCACCGCGAGTTCGGCCTCGACGCCGACCTCCGCGAGCCGGTCGTCGGGCTCGACATGGGCATGAGCGCCTCGATCGACGTGCTCGGGCAGGACCTCGCGGTGATCGGCACTGTCGACCTCGACCAGTCGGGGCTGCGCCGCTTCGACCTCGTCGGCGCCGCCGGCTCGTTCGAGCTGCACGGCACGCGCATCGGCGGCGAGGGCTGCGGCGACGTCACCGGCATCCTTCCGGACGGCGCCTCACCCGCCGGGTTCCCGGAGGACGGGCCCTGCGTCCGCGTCGCCCTGCGACCCGGCGCCCCGAACCCGTACCTCGTCGGCATGACCGGCTCGATCACCGTACCGGACGTCGGCCTCGAGGCGACGTTCGACGGCCGGGTCGACGGCGCGGGCCTCGCGATCGACCGGGCGAGGCTCCGGCTCACGAGCGATCTCGAGGTCGAGCTCACCGATTCACGGCTCTTCTTCGGCCCGACCGTCGCGGCGGGACTCGTCACCGACACCGACCGGGACGGACGCCCGGTCACGGTCGAGAACGGCGACTTCCGACTCCGGGGGAGCGCGCAGGCGCAGCTGCTCGGCTTCGGCGCCAAGCTCCGCGTCGACGTCGGGAAGATCGGCGCGGCGGCCTGGGCGGACGGGCTCGCCGAGTTCGACGCGCTCAAGGGCACCGGCTCGCCGCTCCAGACCGACGCGAGACTCGCGGGCACGTTCGCGAAGCACGGCGGCGACTACGAATGGTCGCTCGAGGGCTCGGGCGCCGTCACGATCCGCGGCTACCGCCTGACCGGCGCTGACTTCTCGATCGGGGAGCGAGCCGGCGCCGCCTGGTTCACGCTCGAGGGCCAGCTCAAGGCCGGGCCGATCACGACGACGCTCGCCGGCGACCTCGCGTGGAACGCCGGGCTCGAGCTGCGCCTCGCCGGGCAGGCGAGGCTCGACCTCGGGATCGGCAGCGCCGACGCGGAGGTGCGGTTCGAGGCCGGGCAGCGCGAGATCATCGAAGTGCTCGGCCACGAGTGCCTCGTGTCCCTCGGCGGCAAGTGCCTCAAGAAGGTCGCGGTCACGCGGGTCGTCGGCATGGAGCCGTTCGTCGACGCCTCGCTGCGGTTCAGCGGACAGGCCCTCGGGCTCGTCAGGCTCAAGGGCTCCGCGACGTTCGCGGCGAACGGCGACTTCACGGCCTCGGGCGAGGCGAAGGTGATCGGGTTCACCGTGGACGTCGACATCGCCGTCACGGGCGGCAAGCCGGCCGCGACGTTCGAGGTCGAGGTCTGGGACGGGCTGCGTCTCGCCGGCGTCATCATCGACTCGAACCGGTTCGGCGCGCTCGCGAGCGTCAAGCTGCCGAACCTCAAAGTGAATGTGAAGGCGAGCAAGGCCGGCTGGGGCCTCGACGGCTACCTGCGGATCGACGACGCGACGCTCGATGTCGGGTTCGCGACCGCCGACGGCGTCTGGCTCCCGCCGAAGCCCTGCGCCGAGTCGGAGAAGATCGACTTCTTCGGATCGAAGCTGTGCCCCGATGCCTTCGGCACGATCATCGAGAAGCAGGGTCTCTACGTCAAGACGGCCGCGAAGATCGAGATCGGCGGCTGCGTCAAGGGCTTCGGGAAGAAGAAGTGCGACGACTGGGACCGGTCGATCGACCTCAAGCTCAACCCGATCAAGCTCTGCGCCGACAAGTCGTTCAAGCTCCTCGCGAAGTTCGAGATCGAGGGCTGCTACGAGCCCCCGACGAAGTTCACCGGGAAGGCGAGGGTGAGGTTCTGATGGCGACGGCGGGTGGACTGCCCGGGATCGGCCGGGCGCTGTGGCGCTGGGGCGCGCTCGCGATCCTCGGCGTGACGGCGGCGGTGATCGCGGTCGTCCTCGTGAACCAGCCCGAGCGTGCCGTGTCCGCGGGCGCCGGCTCCGGGAACGCGACCGTCGCCGACGCCTACGCGCTCGAGGTCGCCGCGAGCGTCCTCGAGGGCGACACCTCGGGGATGGCGGCCGGCGACGGCGAGGGGAGCTCGGGCGGGCAGCGCGTGTGGTATCGCTGGCGCCCCGCCGAGGACGCGATCGCGTCGTTCGCCGGCGCGGCCTACGTGCTCTACGAGGGCGGCGCCGCCGCGCCGACCGCCGTGCAGGTCTACGCCGGGGCGGTCGACGCGACCGGGCTGGGCTCGCTCGAGGAGGTCCCGGCGACGGCGACCGACGCGGCGGCTGGGAGCTACGAGTTCCTGCTCCCGTCCCTCCAGCCCGGCGAGACCTTCTACATCGGCGTCGAGACGAGCAGCCCCGGCGGCTTCCTCCTGACGGTCTGGCAGCCCACCCCGGGCGGGCCGGCGAACGACGACCTCGGCAGCGCCGAGTCGCTCGAGCTCGCCGTCAACGCGCACCTCGGCGAGTCCGGCTTCGAGCTCGCCGTCGGGACGACGACCTACGCGACCTTCGAGATCGACGAGGACCTCGAGGTCGCGCCGGAGCCGAACGCGTCGGCGGGGGGCGGTTCCGTCTGGTACACCTGGGTCGTCCCGCAGGACGGCGCGCGGCTCGAGGTCTCGCTCGCCTCCGGCGATGTCGCGCTCCACGCGTTCGAACGCCCCGCGCTCGCGGCCGACCCCGCGATGGTCGACGGGATCGAGGCGCCGATCGGCGGCGAGCCCGGCGAGGCCGAGGCGCCGAACACGATCGACGAGACCGGCGGCAGCCAGTTCGACCCGGACCGGCTCGTCGCGCTCCCCGACGCGACCCCGCTCGTGCTCACCGGATCGCTCGGCGACCGCTTCGCGATCCAGGTCGTCGGCTCGGACGACTTCGTCCTCGCGGGCGCCGTCTCCGGCATCGACCCGCCCGACGTGTCCCCGCCCGTCGTCGCGTGCGCGAACGACGCGTTCCCGACCGGCGGTCCCGCCTGGGCTCGCACGTGGGTCGGCGACACGGAGTCGCCCGTCCGCATCGAGTGCACGGTCGAGGACGACCGCGGTCTGCGGCTCCCCGCCGGCAGCGGGCTCGAGGATCCCGATGCGCCAGAGCTCGTGACGCCGGAATGGTACGAGGTGGTCTCGGAGACGCAGGCGATCGTGACGCTCACCGCGAGCCTCCCGCCCGGCGCCGCCTCGGACGCCGTCGCGCCCGACCGGATCCGCCAGGTCTGCGATCGCTCGAGCAACTGCGTGTCGATCGGTCTCGACGTCACCGTGCAGATCGACAACGCCCCGCCCGCGCTCGCGTGCGAGCCGGATGCGTCCGGCTGGCGATACGGCGAGGACGAGCCCGGCGCCGCCGTCGACCGGATCGCCTGCACCGCGACCGACACCGGGAGTGGGCTCCAGGACGCGGGCGATGCCTCGTTCGAGCTCGTCGCGGCGCTCGACGTCTCGGCCGGGCCGGCCGAGAGCCCCGCGGTCCCGTACACGACCCGCGCGCCCGTGTGCGACGCCGCCGGCAACTGCGCCGACGTCCCGGCGCCCGCCGCCGCGATGCTCGACCGGAAACCGCCGACGGTCGAGTGCCAGGCGCTCGTCGTCCCGCCGAGCGGCTGGTTCCGGGACGACGCCACGGTCGAATGCGCGGTCTCCGACGCCGGCGCGGGTCTCGCGAGCGCGGCCCAGTCGACGATGACGATCACGACGAGCGTCGCGCCGGGCCTCGTCGATCCGGCCGCGACGTCGGCGCCCCTGCAGGTCTGCGACGCCGTCGGCAACTGCGCGGATCTGCCGCGCATCGAGGAGGCGCGCATCGATCGCGCCGCCCCGGTCGTCGCATGCGAGCCGCTCGCCCCGTGGACGCGCGGGACCGCCGTCGAGGTCCGCTGCACCGCCGCGGACCAGCCGGACGGCTCGGGCCTCGCCGAGCCGAGCGCTGCCGCCTCCTTCGCCATCCCGCTGACGATCGAGCCCGGCACCGAGGTCTCGGGTCTCGCGCCCGAGGCGCACGAGATCTGCGACGTCGCGGGCAACTGCGCCGCCCTGCCCGGGCTCGCGGGGGTCGGTCTCGACGACCGCGCGCCCGTCGTCACGTGCGCCGCGGCCCCGACCGGCTGGCTCCGGGGCGACGCGACGGTCGCCTGCACCGCCGTCGACGGCGGATCCGGGCTCGCCGATCCCGCGCACGCCGCGTTCGACCTCCGCACCGCGTTCGGCGGCGCCGCGAGCACGCTCGTGCCGTTCGAGCTGAGCCCCGCCGAGGTGTGCGACGCGGTCGGCAACTGCGCGACCGTCCCCGAGCCCGCCGGCGTCCGGATCGACCGCGTCGAGCCCGTCGTCACGTGCGTCAAGCCGGTCGACGGCGCCTACGACTTCAACGTGACGGTCTCGTGCACCGCGTCCGACGCCGACTCGGGGCTCGCCGGCGGCTCACTCGACTTCCTGCTGCGCACCTCCGTCGCGCCGGGCACCGCGGCGACCGGGGTTTCGACGAACTCCCGCGAGGTCTGCGACCTCGCCGGCAACTGCGTCACATTCGGCCCCTACGGCGACTACGACATCGACCTCACCTCGGCGCCGTCCGCGCCCGCGCCGACGATCGACGCCCCGGGCGCCGTCAACGTCGTCGCCGCCGTGCGCGCGAGCGGCTTCGCCGGCATCCGGGTGCCGTTCGACGCCCCGAGCGTCGAGTCGGAGATCGGCGCCGCACTCGACTGCGTCCCCGACCCCTCCGGGATCTACCGGCTCGGCGAGACGGAGGTCGGTTGCACCGCTCGCGACGCTGCGGACCGGGTCGTCGAGGAGGCGTTCCCCGTCCGGGTCTCGCTCGCGCCCGACCTCGCCGCGGCGGGCCCGATCCCGCTCGACGCGCCCGTGCCGATCGCCGGCCGCGGATTCGCCGGAGCGGTCGACGTCGAGGTCGGGGGCGTCCGGATCGCGACGCTCACGCCGAGCGGCGGCACGGTCACCGGCGAGATCCTGCTCCCCGAGACCGCGGGCACCGGGTCGCACACGGTCGTGCTCCGCGGCGTCGGCAGCGACGGCGAGCCCCTCCTCGTCATCAAGCCGATCACGGTCACGAGCCCGACCGGGCCGAGCGTGCAGCCGCCCGGGCCGCAGCCCGGTGCGCCCGGTGGCGGTCACGAGCCGGGGGGCGCCGCCGGCGAGGTCCCGGGCGTCGGGGCCGCGGGACCCGAATCGCCGGGCGCGCGGGCGCACGACGTCGAGAAGGGGTTCGTCCTCGACCCGGAGCAGTGGCCGTCGGAGCGGTTCGAGGACGGCGGTGAGGTCCGGATCGACGAGGCGGCCGACGGTGCACCCGGCGGGTTCGACCCGCTCCACTGGTGGGTCATCGTGATCTCGGCGATCGGCCTCGTGGTCGTCTCCGGCGCCGTCGCGTTCACGGTGCGCCGCCGCGGATCCGCCTGACGTCGACGCGAGTCGCATCCGGGGCGGGCATCGTGCGGAGCGGCGCCGCTTCGACATCGGCGAGGCCGTGCGGATACACAGGAGAGATTCACCGCGCGCGGATGCCTCGGGGCTGAGATGGAGCCCGAGGAGGCGACATGGAGATCGGCTACAAGCTCGCGACCGAGGCGTTCGATCCCGCCGAGCTCATCCGGCAGGCCGTCCGCGCCGAGGAGGCCGGGTTCGACTTCGTCGAGATGAGCGATCACTACCATCCCTGGCTCGAGTCCCAGGGGCACAGCGGCTTCACGTGGTCGATGCTCGGCGCGATCGCCGCGAAGACCGAGCGCGTCGGGCTCGTGACCGGCGTCACGTGCCCGACGATGCGCTACCACCCCGCGATCGTCGCGCAAGCGGCCGCGACGATGGCGCTCATCTCCGGCGGGCGCTTCACCCTCGGCGTCGGCGCGGGGGAGCGGCTCAACGAGCACGTCATCGGCCACGACTGGCCGGCCGTCCGCAAGCGCCATGCGATGCTCCGCGAGGCGCTCGAGATCATCCGCCTCCTCTGGTCGGGCGGATACCAGAGCTACGACGGCCGCTACCTCCGGCTCGAGGACGCGCGCGTCTTCGACCTCCCGGACGAGCTTCCCGTCATCGCGGTCGCGAGCAGCGGACCCGCCTCGGTCGCGATCGCCGCGGAGCTCGGCGACGGGCTCTTCGCCGTCGAGCCGAAGCGCGAGCTCGTCGACGGCTACCGGGAGCGCGGCGGCGGGGGCCCGCGCTACGCCGAGGCGCCGCTCGCGTTCGCCCCGACGCCCGAGGAGGGCGCTCGCGCCGTCCTCGAGACCGCGCGGTGGTTCGTGACGGGCTGGAAGGTCATGAGCGAGCTGCCGAACCCGGTGAACTTCGAATCGGGCACGACGACCGTGCGGGAGGAGGATGTCCTCGAGCGCTTCGCGTGCGGTCCCGACCCGGAGCGGCACGTCGAGGTCGTCAGGCAGTTCACGGACGCCGGATTCGACCGCGTCGTCCTCCAGAACGCCGGCCCTGACCCCGACGCGTTCATCGACTTCTTCGCGGCCGAGCTGCGACCGCGGCTCGCGTCCCTCGCGGTGCGCGACTAGCGGGCCGAGCTACTCGCCGATGTACGACATGACGTGCTTGATGCGCGTGTAGTCCTCGAAGCCGTACATCGAGAGGTCCTTGCCGTAGCCCGAGTGCTTGAAGCCGCCGTGCGGCATCTCCGCGACGAGCGGGATGTGCGTGTTGATCCACACGCAGCCGAAGTCGAGCCGCTTCGCGAAGCGCGAAGCCCGCCCGTGGTCGCGCGTCCAGACGGACGACGAGAGCCCGTACTCGACGCCGTTCGCCCATTCGAGCGCCTGCGCCTCGCTCGAGAACCGCTGGACCGTGATGACGGGCCCGAAGATCTCCGTCTGGATCGCCTCGTCGTCCTGACCGAGTCCTGTGACGACGGTGGGTGCGATGTAGTAGCCGGGCGCGTCCTTGCGGAAACCGCCGGTCCGGACCTCGGCGTGGGCCGGGAGGCGCCCGAGCATGCCCATGACCCGCTCGAGCTGGTTCGCGTTGTTGACCGGCCCGTAGAACGTCCCCTCGTCGCGCGGGTCGCCCGTCGTGACGTTCGCCTCGACGTACGCGGTGAGCGCGGCGACGAACTCGTCGTGGATCGCCTCGTGGACGAGGAGGCGCGTGGCGGCGGTGCAGTCCTGGCCCGCGTTGAAGTAGCCCGCGGCGACGATCCCCTCGACCGCCTTCTCGATGTCGGCGTCATCGAAGACGATGACGGGCGCCTTGCCGCCGAGCTCGAGGTGGACGCGCTTGAGGTCGCTCGCGGCCGCGCGCGCGACCTCCATGCCGGCCCGGATCGATCCCGTGATCGACACCATCTGCGGCGTCGGGTGCTCGATCATGCGAGCCCCCGTCGTCCGGTCGCCCGTGATGACGTTGAGCACCCCGGGCGGGAGGAATTCGGCGGCGATCTCCGCGAGGAGGAGCGTCGACTGCGGCGTCGTGTCGGAGGGCTTGAGGACGGTCGTGTTCCCGGCGGCGATCGCCGGCGCGAACTTCCACACCGCCATGTTGAGCGGGTAGTTCCACGGCGTCACCTGCCCGACGACGCCGATCGGCTCCCGCCGGATCGAGCTCGTGTGGTCCTTCATGTACTCGGCCGTCGCGCGGCCCTCGAGGATGCGCGCGGCGCCCGCGAAGAACCGGATCTGGTCGACCGAGAGCATGATCTCGTCCGCGACGAGCGTCGCTCGCGGTTTGCCGGTGTCCTGGCTCTCGAGGTCGGCGAACTCCTCCGCGCGCTCCTCCATCCGGTCCGCGATGCGGAACAGCGCGAGCTGACGCTCCGCGGGCGTCGCGTCGCGCCACGCCTCGAATGCCGCGGCCGCGGCGGCGAAGGCGGCGTCGACGTCGGCCGCGCCCGAGACCGGCGAGGTCGCGTACGCCCGCTCGGTCGCGGGGTCGATGACCGCGAAGGCGGCGTCGCTCTTCGCCTCGACGTACTCGCCGTTGATGAAGTTCTGGAGGACTCGGTCCGACATGGCCAAATGCTATGCGATGGCGTGCGCCGCGTACTGCTCGCGGATCGCGGGGATCGGGTCCGCCTCGTGCGCCGCGGCGATGGCGACGGGCCATGCGGGGCACTCGCCCGTGAGCGCCCACGCCGCCTGCACGGCGGCGCCCGCGGCGACGTACTCGCCCGGCTCGGGCACGACGATCGGGGCGTCGAACACGTGCGACGCGATGCGGGCGACCGCGGGGTTCTGCGCCCCGCCGCCGACGAGGAGGACCCGCTCGGCGGTGACGCCGTGCCCGCGGATCGCGTCGAATCCGTCCGCGAGGCCGCACAGCATGCCCTCGATCGCGGCGCGGGCCAGGTCTTCGCGCGTCGTGTTCGCGAGCGTGAGCCCGTAGAGCGTGCCGGTCGCGTGCGGGAGGTTCGGCGTGCGCTCGCCCTCGAAGTACGGCTGGAGGACGAGACCGCCCGAGCCGGGGGCGGCGTCGAGCGCGAGGCGCCCGAGCTCGTCGTGGTCGACGCCGAGGACCCGCGCGATCGCGTCGAGGACGCGCGCCGCGTTGAGCGTCGCGATGAGCGGGAGGAACGCGCCGGCGGCGTCCGCGAAGCCGGCGACCGTGCCGCTCGCGTCGCGCACCGGCCGGTCGGTGACGGCGAACACCGTCCCCGAGGTCCCGATCGAGACGACGACGTCGCCCTGGCGGGCGCCGAGGCCGAGCGCCGCGGCGGCGTTGTCGCCGGCGCCGGGGCCGACGACGAGTCCCGCGGGGACGGGCCCGTGGGCGGCCGTCGCGCCGGCCGATTCCGCCGGTCCGAGGACGCGCGGCAGGACCGCGTCGTGGCCGAGCGCCGCGACGAGGAGGTCACGGTCGTACTCGCCCGTCGAGGGCGACCAGTAGCTCGTGCCCGACGCATCCGAGCGGTCCGTCGTGAGCGCGCCGAGCTCCGGTCCGAGCGGGGACTCGCCCGCCGGGCCGTAGCCGAGGAGGCGCCACGTGAGCCAGTCGTGGGGGAGCGCGACGGCGGCGACGCGCGCCGCGTGCTCGGGCTCGTGGTCGCGCAGCCATCGGAGCTTCGTCGCGGTGAAGCTCGCGACGGGGACGCTCCCGGTGCGCTCGGCGAGCGCCTCGGCGCCGAACTCGGCGATGAGCCGGTCCGCGGCGGCGGCGCTGCGCGTGTCGTTCCAGAGGAGCGCATTCCGGATCACGCCGCCGTGCTCGTCGAGGACGACCATCCCGTGCTGCTGCCCGCCGATCGAGAGGGCCGCGACGTCGTCGAGACCGCCCGCGCGCTCGATCGCCTCGAGGAGCGCGCCCCACCACGCGGCCGGGTCGACCTCGGTGCCCTCCGGGTGCGACGCGCGCCCCTCGCGCACGATCTCGCCCGACTCGAGCTCGCGGACGAGCACCTTGCACGACTGCGTCGACGAGTCGACGCCCGCGACGAGCATCATCCTGGATCCGCCCTAGCGCGCGCCCATGAGGTGCTCGGTCGCGAGCTGCTGGAGGCGGACGAAGCCCGCGCCCCGGCCGTTGAAGTACGGCGCCGGGTCGAAATCCTCGAACGCGCTCCGGTCCGCGAGCAGGTCCTGCCACGACTCGCCGTCGAGCGTCGGCCGCGCGAGCTCGTCGAGCTTCGCCGCTTCGAGCGCCTCCTGGACCTCCGGGTCGGCGCGGAATGCCCGGGCTCGCTCCTTGAGGAGCAGGTACATGCGGATGTTCGCCCGGGCGGACTCCCACACGCCGTCCTCGTCCTCCGTGCGGCTCGGCTTGTAGTCGAAGTGCCGCGGCCCGTCGTAGGCGGGACCGCCCGCGGGGCCGCCGTGCTCGAGGAGGTCGACGAGGGCGAAGGCGTTGTGGAGGTCGCCGTGGCCGAAGACGAGGTCCTGGTCGTACTTGATGCCGCGCTGGCCGTTGAGGTCGATGTGGAAGAGCTTGCCGTGCCACAGCGCCTGGGCGATGCCCGCCTGGAAGTTGAGCCCCGCCATCTGCTCGTGACCGACCTCGGGGTTGAGGCCGACGAGCTCCGGGTGCTCGAGCTCCTCGATGAACGCGAGCGCGTGCCCGACGGTCGGCAGGAGGATGTCGCCGCGCGGCTCGTTCGGCTTCGGCTCGATCGCGAAGCGGATGTCGTAGCCACGGTCGATGACGTACTGCGCGAGGAAGTCGACGGCCTCCTTGTACCGGTCGAGCGCGAGCCGGATGTCCTTCGCCGAGTCGTACTCGGCGCCCTCGCGCCCGCCCCACATGACGTACGTCCGCGCGCCGAGCTCGGCCGCGAGGTCGATGTTGCGCATGACCTTGCGGATCGCGTAGCGGCGGACCGCCCGGTCGTTCGACGTGAAGCCGCCGTCCTTGAAGACGGGCTGGCTGAAGAGGTTCGTCGTCGCCATCGGGACGACGAGGCCGGTCGCGGCGAGCGCATCCTTGAACCGGTCGATCTGTCGCTGCCTCGTCGCGTCGTCGGCGCCGAAGGGGACGAGGTCGTCGTCGTGGAACGTCACGCCGTAGGCGCCGATCTCGGCGAGCCGCTCGACGACGTGGACGACGTCGAGCGCCGCGCGCGTGGGTCCGCCGAACGGGTCGGCGCCGTTCCAGCCGACCGTCCAGAGCCCGAAGGAGAACTTGTCGTCGCGAGTGGGCGTGAGGGCCATGATGCTCCTGAGTTCGACGATGAACGCGGCCGGCCGCGTCGGAATTGTTGTGCGTAACAACCTATCGCATCGAGGTGCGAAGCGGAACGCCGCGGTCCGCGTTCGCAACTTTCGGAACAACGTCCGAAAACCGGCTAGTCTCGCCTCGTGGCCGAACGCGAACCCCGCGTCACGCTCGCCGAGCTCGCGAGCGAAGCGGGCGTGTCCATCGCGACCGCCTCGAAGGTCCTCAACGGCCGCAGCGACGTCGCGGCCGCCACGCGCGCTCGGGTCGAGGCGCTCCTCGACCGGCACGGCTATCGGCGCCGCACGACCGGCCGGCCGACCGCCCGACTCGTCGAGCTCGTCTTCCACGAGCTCCAGAGCGCCTGGTCGATCGAGATCATCCGCGGCGTCGAGGAGGCCGCGGCCGCCCACGGCGTGAGCGTCGTCCTCACCGAGAGCGGCACGCGGCACGCGCCCGCCGACGACTGGCTCGAGGGCGTCATCCAGCGCCGGCCGATCGGGGTCGTCCTCGTCTTCTCCGAGCTGCCCGACCCGATGCGCTCCGCGCTCGCGGCGCGCCGCATTCCGTTCGTCATCATCGATCCCGCGGGCGACCCGCCCGTCGGCGTGCCCTCCGTCTCGAGCGCGAACTGGTCGGGCGGGCTCTCCGCGACGCGGCACCTCATCGGGCTCGGGCACGAGCGCATCGCCACGATCACGGGCCCAGAGGACATGATGTGCTCGCTCGCGCGCGTCGACGGCTACCGCTCGGCGATGAACGCCGCCGGACTGCCCATCCGGGACGAGTGGATCCGCTTCGGCGACTTCCACCTCGAGGGCGGCGCGAGGCACGCCGCCGAGCTCCTCGACCTGCCGGAGCCGCCGACGGCGATCTTCGCGGGATCGGACCTCCAGGCGCTCGGGGTGTACGACGTCGCGCGCACGCGCGGCATCCGCATTCCCGACGAGCTGTCGGTCGTCGGATTCGACGACATCCCGCTCGCCGAATGGGTGAGCCCGCGCATGACGACGGTCCTGCAGCCGCTCGAGGAGATGGCGCGCGAGGCCGCGAAGCTCGTCATCCGGCTCGCCGACGGCCCCATCTCGCCGACCCCTCGCGTCGAACTCGCGACGCGGCTCGTCGTGCGCGAGTCGACCGCGCCGCCGCGACGCTGAGTCGAGCGCTCAGGGGATCGAGATCGTCGTCGCGACGCCTCGCGCGAGGACCTCGTACTCGCCGCGCCAGCCGCGGATCGTCAACCGGCCCTCGTGATCCGTCGTGCGGCACTCCGCCTCGTGCCACCACTCGCCCTTGACGAGCGCCAGCAGGGCCTCGAACGACGGCTTCCGCGAACCATCGGCCCGGAGAAGGCCGACCGGGGCGCCGAGCCACGCGCCCTCGTCGGTCACGCCCCAGTACGTGATCGACGCGACCGCGGGGTGGGCGACGAGCGTCCGGTAGTGACGCACGATCTCCTCCGCCTGGCGCGCCTCGCCCTCCGGCGTCGACGGCCACGCGTCGGCGACGTAGTCGTTGAGGTCCTCGATCTCCGCCGGCATGAGGTCGCCGGAGACGAGCGACGTCTCGGTGAAGTGCAGCGGCAGCCCGAAGCGCGCGAAGCGCTCCGCCCGCTCCCACAGCCACGCCTCGCCGCGGAAGCCCTGGTGCATGTGCGTCTGCAGGCCGACGCCGTCGAGCCGGATCCCGGCCTCGAGCACGTCCTCGACGAGGCGCTCGTAGCGCTCGGACAGGTCGAGATCGTTGATGAGGAGCGTCGCGCCGGGATTCGCGGCGCGCGCCTCGTCGATCGCCAGGCGGACCGTCTCGACGCGGCCGAGGCGACGCGCGATCCGGCTCACCGCATTCGGGACGCCGTCGGGCTCGTTCGTGAACGCCGGCATGATGACGGCCTCGTTGATCGCGTCCCACTCGTCGATGAGGCCGCGGAAGTCCGCGACCTCGCGCCGGACGCGGGCCCGGAGGCGCGACTCGGCCTCGTCGAGCGGGAGGTCGTCGAGCCACGCCGCCTTGACCGAGTGCCAGACGAGCGGGTGCCCCTTGACGTCGACGCCGCGCTCGCGGAACCAGCGCGCCGCGGCTCGGAGCCGGGCCGTCCGCGGCGCCCCTGGTGTCGGCTCGAAGTCGCCCCAGTAGAACGGCAGCGTCGCGCGATTGAAGAGCTCGAGCCACTCCGCGGCGAGGTCGGCGCGGTCCTCCTCGCCGTTCGCGTGACCGACGAGATCGAAGCCGATGTTCCCGAAGCCGAAGGCGTGCGCCGTCTGGCGGACCGACACGGGCTCGTTCGCGAGCGGCGAGCCGTCGCGTCCCGTGACGACGATCGTCGTCTCCCCGCGCCGGTGCTCGAACGGGTCGCTCACGAGCCAGGCGTCACGGTGACGACGGGGTGGAGCCGGCGCGTGTGGTCGACCGCTCGGACGTCGCCGACGAGCGTCGACCGGAGCTCGGCGACGAGCTCGCCGGCGGATCGACCGAAGCCGAAGACGAACTCGCCCGGCTCGACGATGCGCTCGAGGTCGCGGCCCGTGAAGGACGTGAGGTCGGCGGAGACGCGGAACGCGACGCGCGCCGAGGCGCCCGGTTCGAGCTCGAGCCGCGCGTAGCCGATGAGGCGCTCGACCGGGCGGACGATCGAGGCGACGGGGTCGTGGAGGTAGAGCTGGACGACGTCGGCGCCCGCGCGCGGCCCCGTGTTCGTCACCGTGATCGCGAGCTCGACCTCGTCCTCGAAGGACGCCGCCGAGACGCTCGCGTCGTGCCATTCGAACGTCGTGTACGAGCGGCCGTGACCGAACCAGAACGCCGGCGTCGTGTCGATGCTCGACACGCTCGTGCGCCGCGCGAGGGTCGCGGAGAGATATGTCGAGGGCTGCGCCCCTGCATCGCGCGGGACCGACACGGGAAGGCGGCCGGAGGGATTCACGCGCCCGCTCAGGATCCGCGCGACCGCGCCCGTCCCCTCCTGCCCGACGAAGAACGCCTCGAGGATCGCGGCGGCGGGCGGGATCCCGGCACCGAGGCCCCGGACGGGCGCGACGCGCCCGTCGAGCCCGACCTGCTCGCGGCCGCCCTCGCCGCCGGCGGCGACCGCGGCGCCGAGCGCGTAGGGGCGACCGGCGAGGAGGACGACGACGACGGGCGTGCCCGTCGCGAGAATCGCGTCGAGGAGTTCCTGCTGGGCGCCCGGGAGCCGCAGTGATGCGACGTCGCAGCCCTCGCCGGACGTGCCCCTGCCGAACAGCCCCGCGCGGTCGCCGAGCGCGACGATCGCGACATCCGCCGCGCTCGCCGCCTCCACGGCCGCCGGGATCCCGTCCGTCTCGCCGCCGGCGATCGAGGTGCCGGGGACGACCGCCGCGATCGCGTCGCCGAACTCCTCGCGGAGCGAGTCGGCGAGCGTCGGGAGCGGGATGCCGTCGCCGAACTCCGGGTGGTGCACGCCGACGTGCAGCGGGAACGAGTAGCAGCCGAGGACCGCGTAGGGGTCGTCGGCCGTCGGGCCGATGACGGCGATGCGCTTGCCCGCCGCGGGGTCGAGCGGGAGCGTGCCGTCGTTCGCGAGCAGGACGACGGCGCGCTCGGCGATCCGGCGCGCGAGGTCGCGGTTCGCCTCGCTGTCGAGGTCCACCGTGCCGCGCACCCCCTCGACGTCGTCGAGGTCCCTGCCGCGGAGCACGGGCGGCACGGGGTCCCAGTCGGGGTCGAGGAGGCCGAGCGCGGCCTTCTGCTCGAGGACGCGCTCGAGCGCTCGATCGACGAGCGCCTCGTCGACCGAGCCGGAGCGCACGGCCTCGACGAAGTCGGCGTTGAACGCCTTCCGGCTCGGCAGCTCGACGTCGATGCCCGCCTCGAGCGCGAGCCGCGCCGCCTCGGTCCAGTCGCCCGCGACCCCGTGGAGCGTGTGGAGGAAGCCGATCGCGAAGTAGTCGGCGACGACCGTGCCCTCGAACCCCCAGCGGTCCCGCAGGAGCTCCGTGAGGAGCGACCGGTCCGCCGCGGAGGGGACGCCGTCGAGATCGGTGTACGAGTTCATGACCGAGCGGACGCCGGATTCGCGCACCGCCATCTCGAACGGCGGGAGGACGACGTCCGCGAGCTCGCGCGGACCGATCGAGACGGGCGCGAGATTGCGGCCCGCCCGCGAGGAGGAGTAGCCGGCGAAGTGCTTGAGCGTCGCGACGACGCCGGCCTCCTCGATGCCCCGGATGTAGGCCGTCGTGATCGTGCCGACGAGGTACGGGTCCTCCCCGGCCGTCTCCTCG
>Ga0182737_1002028_pt1 | contig 17742 bp, 16 predicted proteins | sample eDN5th30CBELigOP_FD_128878 | JGI IMG/M metagenome (GOLD analysis project Ga0182737, IMG submission 128878) | Enriched Organic Plus compost microbial communities from Emeryville, California, USA - eDNA 5th pass 30_C BE-Lig OP (version 2) (version 2) ...
GCCCGCATCGTGCGAGACGAGCACGACCGCGCCCTCGTAGTGCGCGAGCGCGCCCAGGATCTCCTCACGCGAGGCCGGGTCGAGGTTGTTCGTCGGCTCGTCGAGCAGCAGCATGTTGGCGCTGGAGACGACGAGCGTCGCGAGTGAGAGCCTCGTCTTCTCTCCTCCGGAGAGCACCCCGGCCGGCTTCAGCACGTCGTCGCCGGTGAACAGGAAGGAGCCGAGCACCTTCCGCGCCTCGGTGGCGGTGATGTCCGGCGCCGCCGACATCATGTTCTCGAGCACGGAGCGGTGCACGTCGAGGTTCTCGTGCTCCTGCGCGTAGTACCCGATCTTCAGGCCGTGCCCGTGCTCGATGACACCGGTGTCGGGCTGGTCCACGCCCGCCAGCATCCGCAGCAGCGTGGTCTTGCCGGCACCGTTGAGCCCGAGCACGACCACCCGCGAGCCTCGGTCGATCGCGAGGTCGACGTCGGTGAAGATCTCCAGCGAGCCGTACGACTTGGACAGCCCCTTGGCCATGAGCGGGGTCTTGCCGCACGGGGCGGGCTTGGGGAACCGGAGTTTGGCGACCCGGTCCTCCTGACGCACCTCGTCGAGACCGGCGAGCATCTTCTCCGCCCGCGCCACCATCTGGTGGGCGGCCGCGGCCTTGGACGCCTTCGCGCCGAACCGGGCCGCCTGCAGCTGCAGCGCCGCGGCCTTCTTCTCGACGTTGACGCGCTCCTTCTTGCGCCGTTCCTCGTCGGCCGCCCGCTGACGCAGGTAGTTCTTCCAGTTCATGTTGTAGATGTCGATGACCTGACGGTTCGCGTCGAGGTAGAAGACCCGGTTCACCGTCTCGCCGACGAGCTCGATGTCGTGACTGATGACGATGAGCCCGCCCTTGTACGTCTTCAGGAATTCGCGCAGCCAGACCACGCTGTCCGCATCGAGGTGGTTCGTGGGCTCGTCGAGGATCATCGTGTCCGCGTCGGAGAAGAGGATGCGCGCGAGCTCGATGCGCCGACGCTGACCGCCCGAGAGGGTCTTCAGCGGCTGGTCGAGGATGCGGTCCGGCAGCGAGAGGTTGTGCGCGATCGACGCCGCCTCCGCCTCGGCGGCATACCCGCCCAGCGCCTCGAAGCGCTCAGTGAGCGATGCGTAGCGGCGCATGGCCTTCGCCGCGACCGCCGGGTCGTCGTCGGCCATGAGTTGCGAGGCCTCCTGCATCCCGATGGCGAGCGAGCCGAGGCCCCGGGCGTCGAGGATGCGGGTGCGGGCGAGCATCTCCGGATCGCCGGAGCGCGGGTCCTGGGGCAGGTAGCCGAGCTCCCCGCTGCGGTCCACCTTGCCCTCGGAGGGCAGCAGGTCGCCGGCGAGCACCTTCGTCAGCGTGGTCTTGCCGGCACCGTTGCGGCCGACGAGGCCGACCTTGTCGCCCCGTCCCACGCGGAAATCGACACCGGACATGAGCACGCGGGCACCCACGCGGATCTCGAGATCGTGCACGGCGAGCACAGCGGACGTCCGTTCATCTTGGCGGAACTGGTGATGCGGCCGAGCGGCCAAACCACCATTCTAGGAGATGTCCCGCCGGCATCGCGCCGATGCCCCTGCACGAAGGAGTCCGCTGCATGACCGTTCCCGCCGTGACGGCCGCCCCGCGCGTCCTCGCCGACGCCCTCCCCCGCCCGACCGACCGTTCCCGCGCCTTCGTCGTGGACGCCGCGCTCGTCACCGCCGGTGCCGCGCTGGTGGCGCTCCTCGCCCAGGTGGAGGTGCCGCTGTGGCCGGTGCCCATCACGGGCCAGACGCTCGGGGTGATCGTCGTCGGTGCGGCCCTCGGCGCGCGCCGCGGGGGCGCGGCGCTGCTGGTGTACCTGCTCGCGGGCCTCGCGGGGCTGCCGGTCTTCGCCGGTTTCACCGGCACGATCGCCGCGGTGGCCAAGCCCAGCTTCGGCTTCGTGGTCGGCTTCGTCTTCGCTGCATTCGTCGCGGGGTGGGTCGCCGAACGGGCCTGGGACCGCCGACCGATGCTCGCGTTCGCGGGGTTCGCCGCGGCGAGCGTCGTGCCGTTCCTGTTCGGCGTGCCTTACCTCGCGTTCGTGCTGAACGTCGTCGGCGGCGCCGGGCTCGATCTCGGCGCGATCCTCTCCGTCGGCGTGACGCCGTTCATCGTGGGTGGCGTCGTGAAGGCTGCGATCGCCGCGGCGGTCATCCCCGGCGCGTGGGCGCTGGTGCGCCGGTTCGACGCCGACCGCTGAAGCCCGGTCGTGCACGAGGGCCAGGGAGTGCGTCCCCGGGCCCTCGTCGCACGATCAGCCCTTCGCCACGGCGGTGGCGGCGGCGAGCTGTTCGACGATCGTCGGCAGGCTCCACGGGATCGTGAGCGCCGTCGGGGAAATCGCGCCGATCGCCTCCGGACCCACGATCGCACCCACGGCCCCCCTCGCCACGGCCGGAATGAGCCGGGTGCGGCTCGAGGTGAGGAAGGTGTCCAGGGCGGCCGCATCGGCGACCTGGGTGAAGATCACCTCGGCGTCGATCCGGTCGAGGTTCTCCGCGCTGACCGTGGTGTAGAAGTTCGACTCACCGGTGTCCAGTTCGGTGACGGCGGGAGCGGTGGTGAACCCGAGGTCCTCGAGGATCTCCACGCGCGGGTCGGCCGGCAGGTACAGGTAGAACGTGTCCACGTCGTCGGCGGCGTAGGCGATGGTGGTGCCGGCGAACTCGGGGTGGGCAGCCGCGGCATCCGCGATCTGCCGGTCCAGGTCGTCGAGCAGTGCCCCGGCCTCGTCGGCCTTGCCGAGTGCCAGACCGGTGTCGGTGATCACGTCGCGCCAGGGGGTGGCCCAGGTCGCCGCTTCCGGTGCGAGCACCGGGATGCCCGCCCCGGTGACCGCGTCGTACTCCTCCTCGGTCAACCCGGAGTAGGACGCGATGAGCACGTCCACGTCGGCCGCGAGCAGTTCCTCGACGGAGAGCTCGTAGCTCGCGTTGTCGAGGATGACCGGCTCCGGGCCGCCCAGGGCGTCGATCGCCTCCTGCACCCACGGGGCGACTCGGTCCTCCCCACCGCTGTAATCGTCTGACGGGATGGCGACGGGCACGACGCCCAGCGCGAGCACGGCGTCGGTGGCGCCCCACCCCCAGGTCGCGACGCGCTCGGGCGCGGCCTCGATCGTCGTCTCGCCGTACATGTGCTCGAAGGTGACGGGGAAGCCCTCGCCGGCCGGGGCGGTGCCGGCGTCGTCGGAACCGCTCGGGGCGGTGCACGCGCTCAGCGCGAGCGCGCCGGCGGCGACGAGAGCGGCGGCGCCGGTCCATCGGGAGATCACGGACATCGGTGTTCCTTTCGGTGGGGTCAGCCGCGGTCGGCGGCGCTGTGCGCGCCACCGGGCACCGGGATGATCAAGGGGGTCTGGGTGAGGGGATCCGGCATGACGAGGGCGTCCAGCGCGAAGGCCTCCGCGACGACGGCGCGGTCGAGGACCGCCGAGGGACGGCCGTGTGCCACGACCCGCCCCTCGCACATGACGATGAGGTCGTCCGCGTAGCGCGCCGCGAGGTTGAGTTCGTGCAGCACGGCGACGATCGTGGTGCCGTCCGTGCGGTTCAACTCGCGCAACAGATCCAACACCTCGATCTGGTGGCTGAGGTCGAGGTAGGTGGTGGGCTCGTCGAGCAGCAGGATGCGGGGGTCCTGCGCGAGCGCCATCGCGATCCACACCCGTTGTCGCTGTCCACCGGACAGATCGCCGACGGCGCGGTCCGCGAGGGCCGCCACGCCGGTGCGTGCCATGGCGGCGTCCACGCGTGCGGCGTCCTGGTCGTTCCATCGCTGGAACATCCCGCGGTGCGGGTGACGACCCCGCGCGACGAGTTCGGCCACCGTGAGCCCGTCGGGCGCCGTGGGCTGCTGCGGCAGCAGCCCGACGCTGCGGGCGAACCGGCGACGCGGGATGCCCGCGACGTCGTCGCCGTCGAGTGTGACGCGTCCGGCGAGTGGGGGCTGCACGCGCGCGAGCGTGCTCAGCAGCGTCGACTTGCCGCAGGCGTTGGCGCCGATGATCATCGTGATCGCACCCGGTTCGAAGCGCAGGTCGAGATCCTCGATCACGGTGCGGTCTGGGTACCCGGCCGAGAGTCCCTCGACGCGGAGGACCGGAGCGGGGCGGGCGACGGTCATAGCTGGCGTCCCTTCGACGTGGTGAGCAGCCAGAGCAGGAAGACGGAGCCGAGGGCGCCGGTGATCACCCCGACCGGCAGGCTGAATCCGGGAAGGGCGTATTGGGCGACGAGGTCGGATGCGACCAGGAGCGCGGCACCGACCGCTCCGCTGGTCCCGATCGCCACCGCCCCGTTGCCGGCGAGCGGGCGGGCGATCGCGGGCGCACAGAGCGCGATGAACGAGATCGGCCCCACGAATGCGCAGGTCACGGCGGTGAGCAGCACCGCGGTGAGCACGGTGAGCACTCGGACGGTCCGCGGGTGGACACCGAGCGAGACCGCGGTCGCCGTGCCCATCTGGTGGAGCGGCAGCCATCGGGCGCACACGACGACGGCGGGCGTCGCCAGCACGGCGATGAGGGTGACGACGCCCACCTGCCACCAGGGGGTCGTCGCAAGGCTGCCGGTGAGCCAGACGAGGGCGTTCTGCGCCAGCTCCACCTGGGCGCGGACCATGAGGTAGCCGGTCACGGAGGAGCAGAGGAAGGCGATCCCGATCCCGGCGAGGACGAGCCGGTACCCGCCGTCGGCACGATGGCGACCGGCCAGCAGGAGGAAGCCCGCGACCACGGCGCCGCCCGCGAAGGCGAGGAGCGCCAGTGCAGGTCCGCCCACGCCGAGGATGAGCAATCCGAAGACCGCCGCGGCGCCGCTGCCGCCGCTGATGCCCAGCAGATCCGGACTCGCGAGCGGGTTGCGCAGCAGCGCCTGCAGGAGCGCGCCGGCGACCCCCAGGCACCCTCCCACCAGGAGGCCCATCGCGAGCCGGGGTGCGCGCACCTGCCAGACGACATAGGACTCCAGCCGGTCCCCGCCGCCCGACAGCGTCCGCACCAGCTCGAGCGGACCGATCGGGTACTCGCCGACCGACAGCGCGACGAGGGAGAGCAGGACGAGCGCGACGATCCCGCCGCCGAAGGCGAGCGCGCGTCGACGGCGGATCCGGGCACGCACCTCGTGCACGGCCGGTGGGGCGCCGGCTGCGACGCTCACAGTGCGACCTGCTTCCGGCGCAGCACGAGGGCGATGAGCATCGGGGCGCCGAGGAAGGCCACCACGAGCCCCGCCTGCACCTCGCCCGGAGGGGCGACAACCCGTCCGAGCACGTCGGCGAGGACGAGCAGCGCCGCGCCGAGGGGTGCGGAGACGAGCATGAGCCGACGATGCGCGCCGCCGACCACGCCGCGGACGAGGTGCGGGACGACGAGGCCGACGAACACGATGGGACCGGCGATCGCGGTCGCGCCACCGCTGAGGAGCACCGTCGCGAGGATCCCCAGTGCGCGGGTCCGTCCGACGCTGTGGCCGAGTGAGGCGGCGGTCCGGTCGCCGAGTGCGAGCAGATCGAGTCCGCGCGCGCACAGCAGCGCGAGGACGAAACCGACGGCGATCGGTGCCACGACCAGCGCGACGGTGTCCAGGCCACGCGCGGTGAGACCTCCGACCTGCCAGTACCGGAAGACGTCGAACGCACGGACGGAGGTGACAAGGATGAGGGTCGTCACCGCGGTGAGGCCCGCGGTGACCGCTGCGCCGGTGAGTGCCAGCCTGGCGGGATTGCCCGCATCCGGTCCTCGCGCACCGACGAAGGCGACCACCACAGCTGCGGCGGCCGCACCGGCGAACGCGAACCAGACGAAGCCACTCGCCCTCGTGATGCCGAACACCGTGATCGCCGTCAGGACCGCGACGGACGCACCCGCGTTGACGCCGAACAACCCGGGGTCGGCGAGCGGGTTCCGCGTGAGGCCCTGCATGAGGGTGCCGGCCACGGCCAGTGCGGCACCGGCGAGGATCCCGATGACGGTGCGCGGCAGACGCTGGTCGAGCACGACGACGGCGTCGTTGGACGTCGCCCCCGGGTGCACCAGCGCATCCCACACGGCAGGCAGCGGGATGGCGCGCGCACCGACGGTGAGACCGAGCCAGACCGCCGCCAACAGCAGCGCGCACGCGACGAGCAGCGCCGTCAGCATCCGCCGGCGCCTGGCAGCAGTGCTCATCCGGTGCGCTCGGCCTGGCCTGCGCGCCAGTACCCCATGAACGCGACCCGGCGGCGATCGACGCCGAGCTCGGACACGAGCAGCCGGCGCAGCGATTTGATCGTCGCGGCCTCCCCCGCCATCCAGGCCGCGAATTCGCCGTCGGGATCTGCCACCGGGCTCTCCCAGAGCAGCTCGCGGTCCACGTCGATGTCCGCGAGGTCCTGCGGGCGCGGCGCAGCCGCGCGGGCGAGCAGTGCGCCGGACTCCCGCGTCCAGGCGTGGACCGCCGCCTGGAGGAGCATGCCGTGCGCGCGTCCCTCCCGCGCCAGCCAGTGCACACGCGCGGAGCCGGTGACGGACGGCGCCAACGCGTCGCCCGCGGTGGGCACCTCGACGAAGGCGTCCACATCGTGATCGTCGTCGAGGGACTCGAGGATGCCGCAGATCGCGGGAACGGCGGTCTCGTCGCCCACCAGCAGCAGCCTGGTCGCGGTGCCCGGGTGGAAGTCGACACCGCCGATCGGCAGCGTGCTGCGGCGATCGGGACCGACGATCACCACACGGTCACCGGCCGACGCGGACTGGGCCCAGGCACCTGCCGGCCCCGGATCGTGATGCAGCACGAAGTCGACATCGAGCACTCCCGCCGCGAGCGAGCGGACGGTGTAGGTGCGGAACGGATTGCGCGCGGGCCCGGGAAGTGCCCGCCACCGGTCGTACCAGTCCCCCGCACCGTCGGCCTGGCCGATGTCGGAGAACGAGCCGTCCGGATGCGGCAGCAGCAGCTTGATGCGCTGGTCGGGGCCGGCGGTGCCGAAGTGCTCGAAGTCCGGTCCGGAGAACGAGATCCGCACGAAGCTCGGACTCAGGCGCCGGACGCCGACGACCTCGGCGAGGTAGGGGCGGTAGGCGGGGCGCACGGTCGCCGGCGAGAGGATCACCTAATTAGGGTAGCCTCACCTACGCCGAGATGCGAGCCTGTCCACAGCTCAGGATGCCGCGAACGCCCCGATCCGACGGATCGCCTCGGTCAGCACCTCGGGGGCGCAGCCGACGTTCACCCGCACGTGCCCGATCCCCTGCGGGCCGAACATGGGGCCGTGGTGGAGCGCGACATCCGCCCCGCGCAGGATCGCCGGCACCGGATCGTCGCCCCAGCCGTATGCCGAGACGTCCACCCATGCGAGGTAGCCTGCATCCGGGATGCGGAACCGTGCGCGCGGCAGGTGCTCGGCGAGCAGCTCGGCGAGCAGGCGCTGGTTCGCCGCGATCGCCGCGATCAGGGAGTCGAGCCAGTCGTCGCTCTCCGGGGAGAACGCCGCGACACCCGCGAGCGCGCCGAACAGGCCGGTCCGCCACTCCACCTCATCCGGCAGCCCGCGCAAGACGGCGGCGGTGGTCGGGTCCGCCGCGATCATGAGCGCGCACTTGAGTCCGGCGAGGTTGAACGCCTTGCTCGCGGAGGTCACCGCGAAACCGATGCGGGCGGCGGTGGACGACGCCGACAGGAACGGTGTGATCCCGGATGCGGGAGCAGCGAGCGGGGCGTGGATCTCGTCGCTGACGATGACGGCGTCGTGCGCCGCGGCGATCTCCGCCAACCGGGCGAGCGTCTCCCGCGCGTGCACGGTGCCGGTGGGATTGTGCGGGTTGCACAGCAGCATCGCGCGCGCCCCGCCGCGGAACGCCGCCTCGATGCCGTCCAGGTCGAGCGCGAACCCGTCCGCGTCCGCACGCAGCGGCACGGATTCGACGACGGCGCCGGCCTCCGGGATGCAGTCGAAGAACGGCGGGTACACCGGCGGGGTGACCACGACCCGGTCCCCCGGCGTCGTGACGCGGCGGAGGATCTCCACGACCCCCATCATGACGTCCGCGGTCGATCGGATCACCGTGTCGGAGGCGTCCCACCCGAATCTGCGCGCGGCGAACCCGACGTACGCTTCGCGCAGACCGCTGTCCGTCGGCGTGTACCCGGTGTCGCCGAGCGCCACCGCCGTCGAAAGGGTCTCGGTGATGGCGGGCGCGAGCGGGAAGTCGGTCTCCGCGACGAACATCGGCAGGACGTGTTCGGGATAGGCCCGCCACTTCACACTCCGACGCCGGCGGAGGTGTTCGATGGGCAGGGCGCGCAGCGGCTCGATGCTCATCCGACGAGCGTAGCGGGCGCTGTGTCCCGGACGAACGTGCCGAGGCCGTGCTCGTCGTACACGCCGAGCACGAGGGTGTCGCCGACGAACGAGGCCGATGAGCGGCTGCCCGGCCCGCCGTTCTCCCCGGGCGGCTGGAACGCGAACACGTCGCCGTCCCAGTGCTCGAGCGGCAGCACCCCGGTCGGCCCGAGGCGAAGCACGAGTTCGTCGCCCTCGAGCACGATCTCAGCCGGGCCGTAGAAGTCGTTGCGGTAGAGGCCGACGTACGACTCCGCGGCACCGGCGGGCACCGGGGAGGCCGGCGCGGAGACCCCGGCGAGGTCGCCGGTCGGGGCGTTCACCGCCGCCATCGCGGTCCCGTACATCTCGAGCCAGTCACCGCGGGCTTCACCGAACTGGGCGAGGTCGGTGAAGCGGTGCGCGATCGCCTCCGCGACGCCGATGGCGCGCGCGTTCGTGAGCACCACGATGCCGAGGTCGGCGCCCGGCAGCAGTGTGAACGTCGTCCCCGCGCCCAGCATGAACGCGCCGGAGTGGTTGACGTCGACCAGGCCGCCGGGCCCGGCGGAGACGTTGTAGCCGTACCCGTAGAAGCTGCCGCGGGCCGCCGCGGTCACGGGCGTCGCCGTCGGGATCTGCGCGGTGAGGGCCGGGAGCAGCACCTCGTCGCTGATGAACCCGTCCGGGGCCAGCACCATCCGCATCCAGGCCGCCAGATCCGTGACGGAGGAGCTGACGCCACCGGCGGGTGACTGCGCGTCCGGCCGGCGCTGCTCCGGCGAGACGACCCAGCCCGTGCCGGCGCCCGCCGGCACATGCCCCAGCGCCCGGTTCGTGCGGGCCTCGAGGTCGCTGAACCGAGAACTCGTCGAGGTCATGCCGAGGGGATCGTAGAGCAGGCGTGCGGAGAGGTCCTCCCATGCCTCGCCGGCCGCCCGGGCCACGGACTCCGCCGCGGCGGTGATGTCGTAGTTCGCGTACCCGTACGTGGTGCGGAACGGTTCGAGCGGAACATGGCGGAGCCGCTCGAGGATCGTCGTCCGGTCGTATCCGAGGTCCTCGAGGTCGTCGCCGGCGTGCTCGTAGAGCCCCGAGCGGTGCGCGTACATGGCGCCGATCGTGACGTGCGCACCCGCCCAGGGGTCCGACAGCGCGAACCACGGCAGGTGCGCCGTCACCGGGGTGTCCCAGGTCACCAGACCGTCGTCGATCGCGCGCGCCACGACGGTGGCACCGATCGACTTGGACACCGAGGCGAGGGGGAACACCGTCTCCGCGTCCACCGGTTCCCCGCCCTCGACGTCACGGACCCCGAACCCCGCGGCGAAGCGCACCTCGCCCTCGTGGACGACGGCGACAGCGACGCCGGGGACGCCGGTCTCGGCCATGGCCTCCGCGACGGATGCCGGGAGATCCGCCACCGCGGCCTCGAGCCGTTCCGCGGTCACCGCCACGAGCGCGTCCGTGTTCGGATTCGAAGCGGGTACGGCGAAGCCGCCCGCGGTATCGCCCGCACAACCGCCGAGTGCGCCCATGAGCGCGCACACGACGATGACGGTCCCCCAGCGTCGTCCCATCCGGTCAGCCTATGGGCGGGCGGACCGTCGGAACGAATCGGGTGGCCTCAGATGGCGAAGCCGAGCGCACGCATCATGTCGCGCCCGTCGTCGGTGATCCGCTCCGGTCCCCACGGCGGCATCCACACCCAGTTGATCCGGAAGCGGTCCACGACGTTGTCCAGCGCCTGGGCGGTCTGCTCCTCGAGCACATCCGTGAGCGGACAGCCCGCCGAGGTGAGGGTCATGTGGATGACCAGCGCATCGTTCTCGTCATCCCACGCGAGGTCGTAGATGAGACCGAGGTCGACGACGTTGATCCCCAGTTCGGGGTCCATGACGTCCTTGAGCGCCTCGGTGACCTCGTCGTACTTCTCCGGGGAGATCGTGCCAGCCATGCGCCGAGCCTACGCCTCGATGGCGGCGTCGGGGTCGAGGAAGCGGTCGTACCCCTCGGCCTCGAGCTGGTCGGCGAGCTCCGGCCCGCCCTCCTCGACGATCCGCCCCTTGACCATGACGTGCACGTGGTCGGGACGGATGTAGCGCAGGATGCGGGTGTAGTGGGTGATCAGCAGCACGCCCAGGTCGGTCTCCGCCTTGGCGCGGTTCACACCCTCGGAGACGATCTTCAACGCGTCGACGTCGAGGCCGGAGTCGGTCTCGTCGAGCACCGCGAGCTTCGGCTTGAGCAGCTCGAGCTGGAGGATCTCGTGCCGCTTCTTCTCGCCGCCGGAGAAGCCCTCGTTGACGTTGCGCTGCGCGAACTTGGGGTCCATGCGCAGGTTCTTCATCGCGGCCTTGACGTCCTTGGTCCAGGTACGGATCGCGGGGGCCTCGCCGTCGATCGCGGTCTTCGCCGTGCGCAGGAAGTTGGTGACCGTGACCCCGGGGATCTCGACCGGGTACTGCATCGCGAGGAAGAGGCCGGCGCGGGCGCGCTCGTCGACGCTCATCTCCAGGACGTCCTCGCCGTCGAAGGTGATGCTACCGCCGGTGACGGTGTACTTGGGGTGGCCCGCGATCGTGTAGGCGAGCGTGGACTTGCCGGAGCCGTTCGGCCCCATGATGGCGTGCGTCTCGCCGGTGCGCACGGTGAGGGTCAGACCGTTGAGGATGGGCGTGGTGCCCTCCTCGGTCTCGACCGTGACGTGCAGGTCGCGGATCTCGAGAACAGACATTCAGACTTCCTTCGTGACGGTGGGGTCGATGAGCACGTCGTCGCCGTCGATGACGACCTCGTAGACCGGGACGGGCTCGTAAGCGGGGAGGTTCAGCGGTCGGCCGGTCCGCAGCGAGAATGCCGAGCCGTGGGCCCAGCACTCGAGCGTGTCGCCGTCGACGAACCCGTCGGCGAGCGAGATGTCGCCGTGGGTGCAGGTGTCGCCGATGGCGTGGACCTCGCCGTTGGAGTCGAGCACGACCGAGATGGCGACGCCGTCGACCTCGACGCGGCGGGCCTCGTCCTGGACGAGCTCGCTGAGTGCGCAGACACGGGTTGCGGTCATCGGGCCAGTTCCTCCTCGATGCGGGCGACGAGCGCGGTCTCGAGCTCGTCGACACCGATCTTCTGCACGATCTCCATGAGGAAGCCGAGCACCACGAGACGGCGCGCCTCGTCCTCGGGGATGCCGCGCGCCTGCAGGTAGAAGAGCTGCTCGTCGTCGAATCGGCCGGTTGCGCTCGCGTGCCCGGCGCCGACGATGTCGCCGGTCTCGATCTCCAGGTTCGGGATGGAGTCGGCCCGTGCACCCTCGGTGAGGACGAGGTTGCGGTTGGCCTCGTAGGAGTCGGTGCCCGTCGCCTCCGGACCGATGAGCACGTCGCCGATCCATACGGTTCGGGCGGACTCGCCCTGCAGGGCGCCCTTGTAGAGCACATCGCCGCGGGTCGAAGCACCCTTGTGGAAGAGGTAGACCTGGCTCTCCAGGTGCTGACCGGAATCCGAGAAGGCGAGCCCGTACACCTCGCCCTCGGCGCCTGCGCCGGCGAGCTCCACGTTCGGGTTCACCCGGACGATGCCGCCGCCGAAGCTGACCACGACGTGGCGCAGGGAGGCGTCGCGGTCCACGCGCGCCTGGTGGGCGGCCAGGTGGATGGCGTCGTCCTCCCATTCCTGCACGCTGACCACGGTGAGGGCGGCGCCGTCGCGGACGATGATCTCGACGTTCTCCGCGAACTGCGCGCTGCCCGCGTGACGGAGGACGACGGTGGCACGCGAGTGCGGCATCGCCTCGATGACGAGGTGCGCGTGCGCGACGAGCGATGCGCCGGCACCGCGGAGGTCGACCATGACGGTCTCATCGAGCTCCGCCTCGGCCGGCACCTGCAGGTAGAGCGCTTCGGCCGCCCGCTGCCACGCGATCGCGGCGGTGACGTCCTCCGGCTCGAAGACCTCGCCGCGGGGTGCCGCGCCGGCGGCGAGCGACGCGGCGGCGATCGGACCGGTCACGGTGATGCCGACGGCGCCCTCGTCACCCGGACGGTCGGTGGTGAGCGCCTGGATACGGTCGAGCGGGGTGTGCTTCCAGTTCACCTCGCGGCCGGTGGGCGCGCCGAAAGCCCCCGGGTCGTAGGACCGGGGACGCTCGGAGCGGGTCTGCACCGGGACGAAGGCGGCGGCAGGGTCGATGTGCCCCTTCGCCTGGGCGGCGGGGGCTGCGGTAGCGGCGGACATCAGCCGACGGATCCTTCCATGCCCATCTCGATGAGCTTGTTCAATTCGAGTGCGTACTCCATCGGCAGTTCGCGAGCGATCGGCTCGATGAAGCCGCGGACGATCATCGCCATGGCCTCGTCCTCCGGCAGGCCGCGGCTCATCAGGTAGAAGAGCTGTTCCTCGCTCACCTTCGAGACGGTCGCCTCGTGACCGAGCTGCACGTCGTCGACACGGATGTCGATCGCCGGGTAGGTGTCGGAACGCGACTGGGTGTCGACCAGGAGCGCGTCGCAGCGCACGGTGTTGGCGGAGTGGTGCGCGTTCGCATCCACCCGCACCTCGCCCCGGTAGCCGGCCCGACCGCCGCCGCGGGCGATCGACTTCGACACGATGGAGGACTGCGTGTACGGCGCCATGTGGATCATCTTCGCGCCGGCGTCCTGGTGCTGACCGGGACCGGCGAAGGCGACCGACAGCGTCTCGCCCTTGGCGTGCTCGCCCATCAGGTAGATGGACGGGTACTTCATGGTGACCTTCGAGCCGATGTTGCCGTCGACCCATTCCATGGTCGCGCCCTCGTGGGCGACGGCACGCTTGGTGACGAGGTTGTAGACGTTGTTCGACCAGTTCTGGATCGTCGTGTAGCGCACGCGGGCGTTCTTCTTGACGATGATCTCGACCACGGCGGAGTGCAGCGAGTCCGACTTGTAGATCGGTGCGGTGCAGCCCTCGATGTAGTGGACGTAGGAGTCCTCGTCCGCGATGATGAGCGTCCGCTCGAACTGGCCCATGTTCTCCGTGTTGATGCGGAAGTAGGCCTGCAGCGGGATCTCCACGTGGACGCCCTTGGGCACGTAGACGAACGAGCCGCCGGACCACACCGCGGTGTTCAGCGCGGCGAACTTGTTGTCCCCCGGAGGGATGACCGTGCCGAAGTACTCCTCGAAGAACTCGGGGTGCTCCTTGAGCGCGGTGTCGGTGTCCATGAAGATGACGCCCTGCCGCTCCAGGTCCTCCTGGATCTGGTGGTACACGACCTCGGACTCGTACTGGGCGGCGACGCCCGCCACGAGGCGAGCGCGCTCAGCCTCCGGGATGCCGAGCTTCTCGTACGTGTTGCGGATGTCGTCGGGCAGATCCTCCCAGGACTGCGCCTGCTTCTCCGTGGAACGCACGAAGTACTTGATGTTGTCGAAGTCGATCTCCGAGAGGTCGGCACCCCAGGTCGGCATCGGCTTCTTGCCGAAGAGCTGGTACCCCTTCAGGCGGGTCTTCAGCATCCACTCCGGCTCGGCCTTCAGCGCGGAGATGTCGCGCACCACGGCTTCGGAGAGGCCGCGCTTCGCGCTGGCCCCGGCGGCGTCCGGGTCGTGCCACCCGAACTCGTACACGCCGAGCCCTTCGAGCTCGGGACGATCGATCAGCACATCGGACATGGTTGTCACTCTCCTCGTAAGGCCCAACGGTGTCATCCGTTCCGGCATTCCGCGTCCCGCACGGGAGTTCGTGTGAGGGATTGCCGCTTCCAGGCCCGGATACAACGGCCGATCGGCCGCCTAGAATGTTGGAGCGGGCGCTACGGCGCCGCATCCCGAACCCCTCGATTCTACAGCTTTCCCCTCGGCCCCGGGGCCGAGGCGGACACGCCGCACCACCCCGCGGCACCAGGAGACCCGTATGTCCGTCGACACGTCGCCCGCCCCCGTCCGCCCCGGCATGTGGCGACGGTTCATGGACCGGCTGCCCGCCGCCGTCGATCGACGCGTCATCGCCGCGGCATGGGCGACGCTCGTGGTGCAGATCGGCATCGTCGGAACCGGTGGCCTGGTCCGCCTGACCGGCTCCGGCCTCGGCTGCTCCACCTGGCCGCGGTGCACCGACGAATCGTTCGTCGCGACCCCGGAAATGGGCATCCACGGCGCGATCGAGTTCGGCAACCGGCTCCTCACGTTCGTGCTCGTGGTCGTCGCGATCGTCACGTTCCTGTTCGTGGTCCGGATGCGGCGGCAGCGCCCCGAGCTGTTCTGGCTCGCGCTGCTGATCGGCCTCTACGTGCCGCTGCAGGCGGTGATCGGCGGCATCACGGTCCTCACCAACCTCAACCCCTACGTCGTCGGCCTCCACTTCCTCGCCTCGGCCGTGCTCGTCGCGTTCGCGGCGGCGTTCGTCTTCCGTGTCTACGCGGTGCCCGGCCCGCGCGTGCGTGCCGCGCCCGCCTGGGTCGCCGTGACCGGCCACATCACCAGCGTGTTCGTCGCGATCACGGTCCTCGTCGGCATCCTGGTCACCGGCTCCGGTCCCCACGCGGGCGACGGCGGTGCGGCGCGCAACGGCCTCGACTCCGAGTTCATGCAGCACGTGCACGCGTGGCCCGCGTACATCACCTTCGCGCTCACGCTCGTCCTCGTCGCGGCCGCCTGGCGTCAGCGCCCGGACACCACCCGTCTCCGTCGTTGGACCGGGCTGCTGCTGCTGGTCGAGCTGATGCAGATCGGTGTCGGTCTGTGGCAGGCGCGCACCGGTCTGCCGATCGTGCTCGTGAACATCCACATGGTGCTGTCCATGCTCCTGGTCGCCGCGACGACGGTCGTCGTGCTGGCGCTGAAGGCGCCCGCGTCCACAGTGAACGCAGAGGCGGCGCATCCGAACCCCCTGGGTCCATCGGCCAGGGTATGAAAGGCTGCGGCTGTCCGTGCCGCACATTCGAGGAGCGATCACCGCATGAACACCACCCCCAGTCTGACCCGCAGCATCCCGTTCTGGATCCTGCTGGTCGGGTCCCTCGCCAGCATCGCCTTCGGCGTCTGGCTCACCGTCGACCGGCTGTCGGTCATGACCGCCACCCTGCTCGACGGCACCGCCACCGGCGTCGAGGTCTACGCGGGCCAGTCCTGGGCCGTGTTCGCCGCCGCGTTCGTCGGTGCCGGTCTCGTCGGCCTGGTCGCCGTGCTCGCGCTCGCGGTCGCGCGGTCCTTCACGGTCGGCCAGGTCGGCGTGCTCGAGGCCGTCGCCTGGGCCGACGACGAGGTCGAGGCGCCGATCGAGGAGGCTCCCGTCACCGACGCGGTCCCCGCGACCCGCGCCGAGGCCGCCGACCAGCAGCGCGCGGCCGAGTAACCACGCTGCACGAGAAGCGCCCCGGGACCCAGGTCCCGGGGCGCTTCTTCGTCCGCCGACTCAGAAGGGCAGCAACGGGTCGACCGCGACCGCCAGGAAGAGCAGCGTGAGGTAGGAGATCGAAGCATGGAACACGCGCATCGGCCGCGGGTTCCCACCGCGCACCGACTGGCTGTAGAGACGGTGCGACTCGTAGATGAACCAGCCGCCGAACACGACCGCGGAGACCGAATAGACCAGGCCCATGTGGGCGACCGGGATGAGCAGGAGCGAGCAGGCGACCGTCGCCCAGGCGTAGAGGATGACGTGCAGGCCGACCTGCGAACTGTCACGGGTCGCGCCGAGCATCGGCACGTCGACGTCCTCGTAGTCGTCCTTGTACTTCATCGACAGCGGCCAGTAGTGCGGCGGCGTCCACAGGAACACGACCACGAAGAGGATGGCGGCCGCCCAGGACAGCGAGCCGGTCACCGCGCTCCAGCCGATGACCACGGGGAAGCAGCCGGCGATGCCGCCCCACACGATGTTCTGCTCGGTGCGGCGCTTGAGCAGCATGGTGTAGATGACGACGTAGAAGAAGATGGCGCCGGCCGAGAGGGCGGCGGCGACCCAGTTCGTGAAGACGAGCAGCCAGACCGTGGACACGACCGCGAGGGTCCAGGCGAAGACCAGCGCGCCGCGCGGCGAGACCTCGCCGGTCACGAGCGGACGGTTCTCCGTCCGGTGCATCTGGGCATCGATGTCGCGGTCCAGGTACATGTTGAACGCAGCGGCCGAACCGGCGCTCATGGCACCGCCGAGCACGGTCGCGAGCACGAGCCACAGGTTCGGCAGACCACCCTGGGCCAGGATCATCACCGGCACCGTCGTCACCAGCAGCAGCTCCATGACGCGGGGCTTGGTCAGGGCGATGTACGCACGGAGCGTACGGCGGAAGGAGGTCCGGGTCTCCGGTTCGGCGATCCCCGTGGTTGTGATGTCCATCTCCCCCGCATTCGCGCGCGTTGCTCGGTTCCGACCCATTCTATGTCACCGGTGTGTCATCACCCCGACCCCGGAGCCTCCCGCTTCGCTATGCTGAGAACACGCGCGCCAGGCGCCGACTGCCCCACAGCGAACGTGGTCCGCGGACGGACTCCGTCGGGCGCACCCCTGTTCTGGAAAGGCGGTCCAGTGACCGATTTGCTGTGGGAAGAGATCGACCGGCGCGCGGTCGACACCGCTCGTGTGCTGGCGGCGGACGCCGTCGAGAAGGTGGGCAACGGGCACCCGGGGACGGCGATGAGCCTCGCCCCCGCCGCGTACCTGCTGTACCAGAAGGTCATGCGGCACGATCCGACCGACACCGACTGGCTCGGCCGTGACCGGTTCATCCTCTCGGCGGGACACTCCTCGCTCACGCAGTACGTGCAGCTCTACCTCGGTGGCTTCGGGCTCGAACTCGACGACCTGAAGGCGCTGCGCACCTGGGGTTCGCTCACCCCGGGTCACCCCGAGTACGGCCACACCAAGGGTGTGGAGATCACCACCGGCCCCCTGGGCCAGGGGCTCGCCTCCTCGGTCGGCTTCGCGTATGCGGCCCGCTACGAGCGTGGCCTCTTCGACCCCGATGCGGCTCCCGGCACCTCGCCGTTCGACCACTTCGTCTACGTCATCGCCTCCGACGGCGACCTCGAGGAGGGCGTCACCAGCGAGGCGTCGTCGCTCGCCGGCCATCAGCAGCTCGGCAACCTCGTCGTCATCTACGACTCCAACCAGATCTCGATCGAGGACGACACCAACGTCGCGTTCACCGAGGACGTCGCCAAGCGCTACGAGGCCTACGGCTGGCAGGTGCTCACCGTCGACTGGAAGCGCACCGGCGAGTACGTCGAAGACGTCGCCGAGCTCTACGCGGCGATCGAGGCCGCCAAGGCGGAGACCGACAAGCCCTCCCTCATCATCTTGAAGACGATCATCGGCTGGCCCTCCCCCGGCAAGCAGAACACCGGCAAGATCCACGGCTCCGCCCTCGGCGCCGACGAGCTCGCCGCGACCAAGGAGGTGCTCGGCTTCGACCCGGC
>Ga0182737_1002035_pt1 | contig 17700 bp, 11 predicted proteins | sample eDN5th30CBELigOP_FD_128878 | JGI IMG/M metagenome (GOLD analysis project Ga0182737, IMG submission 128878) | Enriched Organic Plus compost microbial communities from Emeryville, California, USA - eDNA 5th pass 30_C BE-Lig OP (version 2) (version 2) ...
ATCGTGCTCCCGGGCGTGGGGGCCTTCGCCGACGCCATCGCCGAGTTGCACCGCCGCAACCTGGTCGAGCCGCTCCAGCGGGCCGTCGAACAAGGCAAACCATTTCTGGGCATCTGCCTGGGGCTGCAGCTGCTGTTCGATGTCAGCTACGAAGACGGCGAACACCAGGGCTTGGGCATCGTGCCGGGCAAGGTCGTGCGGTTTGAAACCAGCGACCTCAAGGTGCCGCACATGGGCTGGAACGAACTGCGGATCAAACGCCCCTCCCCCGTACTCAATGGCCTGGAAGACGGTACCCACGTGTATTTCGTCCACTCGTATTACGTGGTGCCTGAGGATGAAGGTGTAACCGCCACCACCACGGAATACGGCGTGCCGTTTACGTCGTCGATCTGGCGCGACAACCTCTATGCCACGCAGTTCCACCCCGAGAAAAGCCAGACTCAAGGGCTGCGCATCCTGAGCAACTTTGCCGCGTTGTAAGCCGCTGCCTGGGCGGTAAGCCGGCCGGCGACTACCATAGGTCGCTGAGATCGCTTGATGGTTTCCCGCCTTTTCCCCACCCGGCAAGCTATGGCCAAACGCAGTATTCCTGGCATCCGAGCCATCGTCACAGGCGTTTCCAGCGGCATCGGCCGCGAACTGGTGCTGCAACTGGCGCAGCAGGGAGCCCACGTGGTGGGCATCGCCCGCCGGGTGGAACGGCTCGAAGCCTTGGCGGAAAGCTGCGCGTCGATGCCCGGCAAGTTCCACTACGTGGCCGGCGACGTGACCGATGCGGCGGTGCGAGCGGCCGCCCTGGCCAAAGCCAAGGAAGCGTACGGCGGGCTCGACCTCTTGATCAACAACGCCGGCATCGGGGCGATGGGCCCGTTCGATACGGCCGATCCCGCTCGGCTGCGGCGAGTGTTCGAAGTCAATTTCTTCGCGCCGCTGGAGTTCATCCGCGAGGCGCTGCCGGAGCTGAAAGCCGGCCGGCAACCGATGGTGGTCAACGTGGCTTCCACGCTGGGCCACGTGGGGTTGCCTAAGCTGTCCGAGTACAGCGCGAGCAAATTCGCGCTGCGTGGGTTCAGCGACGCCTTCCGGGCCGAGCAGGCACACAACGGCGGCGTCGACGTGCTGGTGATCAGCCCTGCCACCACGGCCACGGAAATCTTCGACGTGATGATCGAAGCCAAGGGCGACACGCCCTGGCGGCAGCGGAAACCACCGTCGGCGGCCACGGTCGCCGGCCGGATCATCAAGGCGATCCGCAAGAACAAGAAAGAGATCTTCGCCAGCTTCGCGGCCTGGTTCATCACCTGGAGCAACCGCAACTACCCCTGGCTGATCCGGTGGATCCTGGCCCGGCGTCAGTAGCCCCCCCTGCGGCACATCCTGTGAGCCATTTCTGCCCTTACAGCCGCGCTAACCCCACCTTGGGCAACCGCTGGCAAGTTCGCTCGTGCGCGGGGCCGATGGATGACGTATACGTTGGAGAGCCGCCTTTTATGGCGGCCCCGCACCAACCCCGCAGGCGGCATAACCGCTACAACGTGCCCCCCATGGACCCGGCCATCAGTCAGGTGATCGCAGCAAAGCAAGCGGCTTTTACCAGCCAGCTTTCGACGGCGCTGCTGCGCAAGCAACTTGACGTGGTCGAAGCGCAAGGCGAGGCCGTCAATCAATTGCTGCAATCGGCTGCCCGGCTGAGCCACGAGGCGGGCAAAGGCGGCCAGATTGATCTGATCGCGTAAGCATCAAGAAATCGGCGGGCCAAATCACGCTGCCGCCGGCCCCCGCTCATTGCCAGAGCATCAGACCAAAGCCTTCGGGCCGAGGCGTCGGCGCTGCCGGCTGCGTCCAGCTTTGGAAGCCCACGCCCGGCACGATCCGTTGCACGCCCAGCGACCAGACGGTGCCGGCAGCCGGCGTGTGCGAGGTTAGCTCTTTCAGCGGGATCGCCGCTTCCACGGTCCACGTGGCCTCGTTCTTATCGACGGCGATGTACCACGAAGGGTTCCAGTCCTTGCTGCCCCAGCAGCGATCGTTCGGCCAGCCGCGATGATCGATCGCCAGGTGGTAATAGGTGGCCGCATCGCGATCGACGTCGATAAAGAACTCCACCCGGTCCTGCCGGCTCAAGTCGCCATCACGAGGGCGAGCCGCGGCCGTGTCGGGATATTCCACGTTCGGTGCCTTGCGACAGGTGGCGGCCAGGTACAGGAACTCACTGTCGTAAGCCACGTAGGCCACCGCCCCCCATTCGCCATCGTCGCGAGTCGGGCTCGCCAACTCGATCGGCCGCGCGGACAGCCACACTTCGTCGTCGAGCTTGCCATCGAGATACGGTTTGGCCGCGGCCGGCGCACACCACACAGCCGGCTTGGGCGGCTGGCGTTCGGCTCCGGCCTGTACCAGACCTGCCTGTTCCGCGAGCCAACGCTCGGCTGCGGCGCAGCGCCACCAGGTATCGCGGGGCCGCGTGCTCAAAAGCAACTGGCAGTAGTGCTGCACGGCTTCCGGCTTGCCTTCGCGAGCCATTGCCGCCGCCAGCGGTAGCCTCAGGCTCGGCTCGGCATACAGCGTGGGATAACGCCGCTCTAGCAGGTTCGCCAGTTCGACCAGTTGATGGAGCCGAGGACTGCCAGTGGCTACGGCGTTCAGCGGCGTTTCGGCAACCGCGCGAACCACCTGCATCGCTTCCGGCGTATTGGCCTGGCCTGGCACGATGGCCCCTTGGCCATGTTCGATGGTGATTTGTCCTTGGCCCTGTCCCAGGACGATTTGCCCTTCGCGTTTCTCGACCAGCAGTTTGCCTTCGCCCTCGGCCAGCGCCGGCAGCAGGTTCGGTTCCGGGAGTGTCTGTCCGCCGGCGGTTTGCATGCCTGCGGCGGGTGCGTCGCTCGCCATCCAGTGGGCGACTTCTTGACTGGAATAGTAGTGCGTCAGCCACGCCATGGCCGCCGGCACGGTGGGATGGTTGGCATGGGTGCGGACCAAGGTGTGATAGACTTCGGCCGCTTCGGCCCAACGGCCGGCTGCCCGATGCTGCTGGGCCAACGTGAACAGCAGTTGGCCTTTGGCATGTGGCGAGAGATCGGCCGTCAGTTGGCTCCAGCCGGAAAGCAGGCCAGCCCGTTGCTGCGGATTGGCTTCCGCGCGGCGGATGATGTTACGCACGTTCTGATACTGCTGCACGTGGCGAAGACGGTCGGTATTGCCGGCCGCTTCGTCGAGGGTCCGTCGCGCGTCGCCGCCCGGCTGCAGGATCACGCCGGCCATCAAATCGCGGCGGGCTGCGTCCGAAGGCAACTGGCTATGCGAGAGGCGGAAGCCCCAGGAGTTGGGCACGTCGGCCGATTCGTTCAACAAAGCCCGGGCTTCTTCGCCCATGCTGACCAGCGAGTGCGCCAGCCGCGGCACGATCTGCGAGGTGGCCACGGTGAAATCACCCGCTTGCCCCGGCGGCAAGGCGCCGATCACTTTCTTCACTTCGTGCGGCTTGAGCCCCGCGCCTTCGATCTGCTGCGGGAATTGCTCGGGATTGGCCGCGAGATCAATCGCCCGTACCACCACCTGGCTGAGGATGTGATCCAAAGGATCGGCCCCGGCCGGCGTGGCGGCGTGAGTGACAATGACCTCGGGCTGCCACAGGCGAATCTGGCGCACCAGGTGTTCTTCCAGCCGCGTTAAGCCTTGCCGCTGGTGCAGGCGATCCCACACTTGGACGATTTGTTCCGGCCCGGTGGTGACCTGGTCTGCCGGCAGCGGGAACTGCCAGGCGATGCTCGCGCCGCAGGCTCCCACCGCCAGGCTCGCTTGATGAAGCCGGTGCGGAAGTTGGGCGGACAACGGATCGGCCGCAGCCGGGGTGCCAATCAAGTGGATGTGGCTCAGGTAGCCTTCACCCGCGGCGGCTTGGGCAAACAGTTCCCAGCCGATGCCGCGCTGGTCGCCCAAGAGCGCCAACACGGCCAGCCGCGTACCCCCGGAACGTTGTCGCCGCCAGGTACGACCGCCGTCGTTGGTCGCCAGAATGGTTCCCAGCGCCCCGCAGGCATAACCATGCTGGGCATCGACAAACCGCAGATCGTGAATCGGCAGGCTTTGGCCGGTACTGAGCCAATGCCAGGTGCGGCCGGCGTCGGGCGTATACAAGATGCGCGAGCCAGGACTGCCGGCGATCCAGCATTGCGGGCCCACCGCCGTGACGCTCTCGAAATCAAACTGCTGATAGGCTGCCGGCGGAAGCGGCGAAGGCGGAAGCTGCCAGGTGCGGCCTTGATCGGCGGTGGTCAGCACCAGACCTCCGCTGCCGACCAGCCAGCCGGGGCCGGCGGCTTGCAGCTTGATCGCCTTGGCGTGTCGCGGGCCAACTGTGGGGAAGCTGGCCGGCTCCAGGGCTCGGCGTCGCACGGCGGCCATCGTGACACGTTGTCCCGCGACGGCGCCGTTGAAGGCATCAATAAAATCGGCGGCTTCCCAGCTTTGCACCGCGGCCGATGAAAGCGGAATCCAGGTCCGCCCGCTGTCGTCGGTCGAGAATACGGCCGAGGGATAGAGCCCCGAGGGCTGTCCCCACGCAAAGCCACGCACGCCGTCGATCATCTTGATCGAGCGCAACGCGGGCAGCACAGCCTGTTCGAACTCGGTCCAGGTATTGCCGCCGTCGTTGGTAAAGAGAATGACGCCGCGCGAGGTGTGTGTGTGCGGATCAAACTTGCCGCCCACGGCCCAGCCATGCCGAGCATCCAGAAAATCGAGGCCGGTCAGAGGGCACGCCACGGGCGAACGTTGAGGGGCCCAGGTATTGCCGCCGTCATTCGTGTGCCAGATGGTGCCTCGGTCGCCGACGGCCCAGCCGCGCTGCTGATCGACAAAATCGATCGCCCACAGCGTGGCGTCCTGCGCCATGGCTCGGCTGACCAGCGGCTCGACGGCCAATACTGGCGCGGTGACGAAGCACACGCTGCCCAAGACCATCGCGCACAGCGTCAGCCGAGCGATAAGCGGCCAACAGCCACGGTTGCTCCATAGGGCAATCGCCGCGGTGGCCGCGGTGGTGATCGGCTTGATTTCAAGCGGGCCGCTAGGGCCGCGTTTACGCCTGCCAAGGTTGGGCATCCTTGCCGCTCCTTGTGGATTTCAAGTTATGTGGTAAGGGCTCGACCGTGCCGCGGGCAGCGCGCACCATCGGCCCCCCCATCTGTGGCCGGCATTGTAAGCGATCTTCGCTGCTGGACCTAGGGCGATTGGACTGCGGGCTAAGGCCCCTCCCAAAGCGGTGATAGCACCGGCGGCGGAGGGCATGCTTCCACGCCGTTTGCCGCTGCCGCGGCGTAAACCGGCGTTGACTGCAAGTTAGCTTTGCGGCTAACGTCCGCATTTTGTAGGACGCATCCCCGCACTGCACTACGCACCAGGCCAGGAGAATCGACATGGATGTCGCAAGGGGGGCCAGCTTGCCCGACGTGCAAGCGCCTAGCGATGCCAGCCGCGCCCAGGCGGCTCGGCTCACGCACGATCGCGGCACGGTGTTCGCGCTGACGATCGGTTTGGCACTCATCTGTCTGCTCGTCAAAATCGCCCTGCTGCCCTTCCCGGTCGAAACCGTCGGCGAGTTCGTTCGCTGGCTGCTGCGGTTGGCCATCGTGTACTCGGCCGACGCCTGCTTTGTGTTCGGGCTGGGTCTGACCTGCTGGCTGTTTACCCGGGTGGCCGCCGCCAATCGCTGGTCGGCCGTGCTGTGGCGGATCGCGCTGCTGGCCATCTATCTGCTGGCGGGCGTGTATGCCGTGGCCAGCCACCGGGTGTTCCAAGTCACCTCAGAAATGATCACGTATCGCTTGTTGGCCTTCCTCGGCCACATGGACGTGATGGCCTCATCGCTGTGGTCGTACGTCAACGGCGACGTGATTCGCGGCCTGATCCTGGTGCCGATCGTGCTGCTCTTGGGCTTCTTTGTCGGCAACGAACTGCGCTGGGTGCGGCGTGCCGGTGCCGTCTCGGCCAAGCCGCTCGCGCTGGCTGCCGTGCTGGTGCTGCTCTACGGCGGCGTGTGCAAGGCCTACGTGCATTACAGCTGGACCGAGGAAGATCGCTGGGAACGGCGGATCTCGGCCAACCCGCACGCCACGTTCCTGTACTCGTGGGTCCGCGAGCTGGTGGTGGATGATTCGCTGCCTTCGCTGTTGGCGATGGAAGATGCCGACGAAAGCGACATCATTTCGCCCCGCAACGAGGACGCCGACGAGGTAGCCCCCGCGCTGCCGCCCAATGTGGCGCCGCCCAAGAACGTGCTGATGATCGTGATGGAATCGGTCTCGGCCGAATACCTGGGCCTGTACGGCGCCAAGTACGACACGACGCCCCAACTGCAGCGCTACCTGGCGCAAAACGGCAACGGCATCGTGTTCGACAACTTCTACATTCAATGCCCCTATAGCTGCAAAAGCCTGGTCTCGATCACCACGGGCGTTTATCCGCGTCCGGATTGGGGTCTGATCGTGCGCGATAACCCCAACTTCCAGGTGCCGCTGCTGAGCGAATGGCTCACGGATCGCGCTGGCTTCCGGAGCTGCTATCTGCACGCCGGTTACTGGAGCTGGAAGCACCGCGATGGTTACTTTGGCCGCCGGCCGGATGCCACGCTGATCGACGCCGAAACGCTGCCCGGTCCGTTTGTGAACTCCTGGGGCGTGACCGACGCGGCCATGTACTCGTCGGCGCTCGACTGGATCGCGGAAAGCGACAAGCCGTTCTTCGCGATGGCGTTCACGATTGAAACGCATCACCCGTACGTGGGCGGTCCCAATCCGCTGCCGCTGGGTCCGGAGCACCACGACGAAGAAGCGACGCGGATGCACAACCGCTATTTGAATGCGATCCGCAACGCCGACCAGCAGATTGTCGACCTGCTCGAGGAACTGAAGCGGCGCAAGCTGGACGAATCGACGCTGGTCGTCATCCTGGGCGATCATGGCGAGTTCTTCGGCCAGCACAACCAGTGGCTGCACGGTTACAGCGTGTACAACACGGCGGTGCAAGTGCCGCTGATCATGATCCACCCCTCGCTCCAGCAATACCCGCGACGGATCGAACAGCCGTGCCAGGCGATCGACCTGCCGTACACGATCGCGCAGTTGGTGGGCCAGGAGCCGCCGGATGAATGGCAGGGGCGCAACCTGCTGACCGATCGCGAGGAAGCGCACCTGTATTTCTTTTCGCTCTTCCGCCGGCCGGTGTTTGGTCTCCGCGACGGGAACTACAAGTATCACTTCTACATCAATAGCGGAAAGCAGGAACTGTTCGACCTGAGCAAGGACCCGCAGGAAAAGAAAAACCTGGCGGACCGCCATCCCGAACTTTGCAAGGAGTATCGCCGCAAAGTGGCCGGGTTCGTGCGGTATCAGAAGCAGTACCTAGCCGAACGTGGCGCGCAGTGACCTGCAATACCGGTGTGCGACGGCAACGTGCACGACGCCGTGGGCAGTTCGCCGAGAATACGGCTGTGCCGGTCGCTTCGTTCGCACCAATTTGGATGGGAGAAATGTTGAGGAATTCGGCCGTGAAATGGATGACCATAAGCCGCCGGACGATCGGGGCAGTGTTGTTGCTGTCGCTCGTAGCCTTCAGCGGTTGCGGCGAACAAATTTCGAGCAAGGATGAACTGCTGGCGCGCCTGTTCAACGAGTGCCGGCGGTCGCAATCCCGGATGACGCCGGCCCCCATGCGGCTGTCGACGCTGCAAGGGATCATCACCGAGCCTCACGAAGTGGAGCAGGTCGACGATCAGCAGCAGAAGTGGCAGTACCGATTTGCCGATGGCACGGTGGAGTTCACCGTGATGGTCGAGCCCGATCACCACTGGACGGATGCCGACCCGCGGGTGTTTGTGAACCTCCGCGCCCTTGCCGAGCAGGAAGGCCTGTAGCCGCCTGGCGCGTGGATTCTTGCCGGCCGTGGCGCTGCGCTGGCCGGGCATTGCCGCTATGATGAATCTTGTGAGAACGCCGGGGACACCTTCCCCCGGCGTTCTCTTTCTGCGCCCACGGCATGGCGCGCCTGGCAACCTCCACCACGCAGGGGCCGATGCCATGATCCAACTCAAACGCGCCTATGAACCACCCTCGCCCGAGGACGGTTTGCGGATTCTGGTCGAGCGGTTGTGGCCGCGTGGCGTGAAGAAAGAAAAGGCCGCCATCGACCTGTGGCTCAAAGAGATCGCACCCAGCACCGAACTGCGGCAGTGGTACAACCACGACGTGGAGAAGTGGCCCGAGTTCCGCAAACGCTACTTCGCGGAACTGAAGCAGCGTGGCGAACTGCTGGAAGAACTCAAGCAGCACATCGCCGCCGGCCCCGTAACCTTCGTCTTTGCGGCCAAGGACGAAGTGCACAATAGTGCCGTGGTGCTCAAAGAGTACCTGGAGAAGCACTAGCCGGCGTGGGTTAGCTTCAGCGTGTGCTGTGCAACGTGCGCTCGGTTAACCGTTCTCGCCCACTAGCCGCGCGGTCGTGTCGCCGGGCCGCCCTTCTTGCACGCGGCGGCGCAGCGTGGCTTGCCAACTGGCGGCCAACTCCGGAATCGCCGCTAATTCGGCCGCCAGGTCCAGGTCGTGGCGAACGACGTGCATCACCTCGCTCGCCCGGGCGACTGTCCACTGGGGATACGGCCGCTTGAGCAGCGTGAGCGTCATCCCAGCTTCCACGGTTCCTGGCTGAAGCACGCGCAGATACCAGCCGGTTCTGCCCGACTGCTCCACCAGCAGGGCCAGGTTCTTGATCCGCCACCGGCGAGCCAGTTTCCAGCATGGCTGCCGCGGCTGCGAGACTTGTACCAGCACCTCGGGCCCGATCTGCCAGGTATCACCGATGCACACGTCGGCTTCGGTGAGGCCGGCAACGGTGAAGTTCTCGCCAAACGCGCCCGACGGCAGATCCGGCAGATTGAGTTCTTGCCGCCAGGCCGGGTAGTGATCGGTGGAGTACGCCAGCACCGCTTTATCTGGCCCGCCGTGATGAACCTCGTCGGCCTGGCCATCGCCCTCAAGGAGCGTCCGGCTCAACGCGACCGGCCCACTGACCGGTTCCTTGTAGAAAGCCGTGGTCCAGCAGCGATCCATGGGATCGGCCGCATCAACCTGGCCTAACGTGCGCGGCAGCCCAACCTGGATGGATGCCAAGACTGCTTCGGTTGGGTTCATGCCAGCGCGGCCTCGCGGGTTAGAGGGATGAGCGGGGTGTGCCGCTTATCTTCCCGCGCTGGGCGGTGTCGATACAAGAGGCAAACTCCGGCGGCAATCGCCCCCGCCGCGGCCTGCCCACTTAGAACCGCACGGAGAAACCGGCCCCGGTGAAGAAGTCTTGGGCCTGATCATTGAGCCCCAGCCCAATGCGGCCATCCAACTGAAAATCGTCGGTCACCAGGTAGGTGAGTCCGGTATCGAGATAGTTCTCGGGAAAGTTGTTCTCGCGGCCGACTGCGTACAGGCCGAAGTATTCGACGAAGCCGCCCAGCCGATCGGTCAGTGGGATGCCGAGCGTGACCGATTGATGGATCACCACGTGGCCATCGCGGTTGAACGTTGGCACCGCCCCGGTAACAACCAGGTCTTCCGCACTGGTGTTCACGCCGGTGGAAGCCCCCAGCGTCCAGTTACCGGCCAGGTCCCAACCGTACAGCAGGTTGAAACCATAGAACACTTCATCGTTGCAGAAGACGTCGGCGCCCGTGGGCACCGTCATTTGCAGGATGATGGCCGACTCGGGGAGCCAGCCTTCCTGCTCCATGAGGAACAGCTTGGTGCCCAGGTACAAATCGATCGCGCCATCCTCGGACGGGCCGGAGGTGGCTTCCGCGACCAGGTAACTCCAGGCGATGCGGAACTCGATGCCGTCGGTCAGGCCCACGCGGAGCAGCGTTTCCGGAAAGTTGTGGGCGCGAGAGACCTCGCCGTCGGCATCGTCGTAGCTGAAGACGTATCCGGCTTCGAGCTGCACTCGGCCGCGGCCTACCGTGGAACTGGACTCGGTAAAGTCGGGCCGATCGGTTTGCAGCGGCTCCGACTCTTGGCCGCTGCCCACGGCAGGCAGTGCCGCGAGCACGACCAACCATGCCCAAACAGACCACCAGAAAGCACGTTTCAACGCTGGCCCCCTTCCCTATGCGACGAACCGTCGGGCGTGCTCTCACCAGCCACACGCCACAGATGTTTCATCGCACAAAAATCAGTTTTTGATTAGCCAAAAAACGAATCTCGGGGGGGACAAAACTTCGCTCGGGCTGAGCGTCGAACATTCCGCAACGGGCGCAGCAGCACCTAAGCGGCGCAAACCTTGACCATCGAAAAGTTTGCTATGGTTACACCAGCACCATTAGTGGCGGAAGTGCCGCCGACCAGTGAAGATCATCGCAATGCCGTGCTGATTGCAGGCGGCGATCACTTCTTCGTCGCGCACCGAGCCGCCGGGCTGAATCACCGCTTTGATGCCAGCAGCCGCGGCCAGCTCGATCGAGTCGGGGAAGGGGAAGAAGGCGTCGGACGCCAGCACGGAGCCGGCCACGCGGTCGCCTGCCTTCTCGATGGCGATTTTGACAGAGTCCACGCGGCTCATCTGCCCGGCCCCCGCGCCCAGCAGCGATTGATCCTTGGCCACCACGATGGCGTTGGACTTCACAAACCGCACCACGTGCCAGGCAAAGCTGAGCTCGCCTTCCAGGGCCGGGTCGATCGCGTGCGAGGTGACCAGCTTCCACTCGCTGGGATGGTCGGGCTGGGTGTCGGCAAGCTGGGCCAGGTAGCCGCCTTCAATCGCCCGCAGTTGAACCGCCGGCGGCAGCGGGGCCACTTCGCCCAGCTCCAGCAGGCGGACGTTGGCCTTCCACTTGGGCCTGGTGGTGAGGATTTCCAAGGCTCCCGGCTCGAACGCCGGCGCGGCAATCGCCTCGATGAACCGGCCCGGCTCGGCCAGCACCTCGGCCGTGGCCACGTCGACCGCACGGTTGAACGCCAGCACCGAACCAAAGGCACTCACTGGGTCGCCGTCCAGGGCGTTGCGGACGGCCTGAGCCAGGTTGTCGGCCGACGCGGCACCGCACGGATTATTGTGCTTGATGACCGAGGCCGCCGGCTCCGACCAGCCGCGGACAATGGCCAGCGCGCTGTCCAGGTCGAGCAAGTTGTTGTACGACAGCTCCTTGCCATTGAGCTGCTTGGCCGACAGCAGCGTGTGGGCCGTGGCTTGGCCGGCCACTTCGTACACCGCGGCCGATTGGTGCGGGTTTTCGCCGTAGCGGAGCGAAGTCTGCCGCCGCAGGTTGAGCGACAAACTCGCCGGCAGTTCCTCCTCGCCGGCCGCGGCTTCCGGCGCCGTGTACTTGGCAAACCAGGCAGCAATCGCCGCATCGTAGGCAGCCGTGTGGGCAAACGCCGCCGCGGCGAGCCGCCGCCGCAAGTCCAGGCTGATGCCGCCGTTACCTTCCACCTCTTGCAGAATCTCGTCGTACTGGCTGGGCGAGGTAGCGATCGCAGTGAAGGCGTGGTTCTTGGCGGCCGCCCGCACCAGGCTCGGGCCGCCGATATCGATCTGCTCGATCGACTCTTCCGGGGTGACGCCCTGGCGGGCGATGGTGGCCTCGAACGGGTACAGGTTCACCACCACCAGGTCGAAGGGCACCATGCCGTGCTCGTCGACCGACATCATGTCCTCGGCGTTGTCGCGCCGGCAGAGGATGCCGCCAAAGACCTTGGGGTGCAGGGTCTTCACCCGGCCGTCCATCATTTCCGGAAAGCCGGTGTACTCGGCGATGTCGCGAACCTTTAAACCCGCTTCTTCCAGGAACTTGCGCGTGCCGCCGGTGCTGTAAATGTTGAAGTTGGCGGCTGCCAGACGGCGGGCGAACTCGCTCAAGCCGTTCTTATCGCTGACACTGATCAAGGCGTTTTTGGCAGCACTCATAGTTCACTCGGCAAGCATCACGAGAAAGAGCGGAAGGTAGGGCAGAAACTGCCAAAATATCGGTTCCCGCCGCTAGCGCAAAGGGGCTGGCAAGCTGGCTGCCGCCGGGAGCGTGAACCGGTCGAACCGCCACGGCGGCGGCTGACCAGCGCGTTGAACATCGATGTTGGGGCCGCGGGCTACTGCCGCACCGCCCCTGCTCGCGAGGGAAACGCGCTTGCCTGGCACTGCCTGAAACCAATTCGGCAAACGGCACAACCTGGGAAACAGAGCCTCGCAACCTGGCAAAACTCACAAGTGCGGCAGTCCGGGCAAATATGACAGCATGCGTCAGGTAGTGGCAAAGTTCAGTAAAAGTAGGCAGCTTTGCGCGCCGCCCTCAATGGGCCACTGGCTGTCTTCACCCGATCGACGTAGGCGCTACGATTACCTTTCGTTACCCTCTGCGGTCCTTTGCGCCCCAGGTTCGCGCATTGCGCTGGTTCGGCGCTTGCCCGCGCTGCATCGGCGGCGAGCCGCACCTGCTGTCCTACTCGTCCCTTCGTGCCAACCACCAGCAAGCCCTCATGAAGCAGTTGTCTAAGATCTACCAGGGGCTGATTGAGCGGCATTCGTTCGCCATCTTCTGCGTGTTTGCCGCGGTGTTGGGATTGGTCGTGCCCGGCGCCATGCTCGCCGTGCGCAGCAACACCAACGACGTGAAGGACTGGCTGCCTGACGCCTACCAAGAAACCTCCGACCTGCTCTGGTACCAGCAGCATTTCGGAGCCGGTAGCGATCACGCCGTGGTGCTCACGTGGCCCGGAGCCCGGCTCACGCAGGGCGACGACGAACAGCCCAACTGGCGCGACATGGCCAACCCGCAGTGGCAAGAGCAGCGTGCCGCCCAGTGGGAAGAATACGTGCGGCTCTATCGCGAGGTGCTGCCCGAAGATCCCGCGCAACTGGAACTTCGCCGACAGCTCTTCATGGCGGCTCCGCTGGCCGACCAGCGGCTGGACCTGCTCGCTCGCAAAGTGCTGGAAAAGCCTGAGCTGTTCAAAGGCGTGATCACCGGGCCGCTGCTGTTGACGCAGCTTACCGGACCGCCGCTGAACCTGCCGGCCGAAGAAGCCATGTCCCGCCTGCAAGGCACCGTGTTTGGACCGCAGTTTCTGCATGGGCTGCGTCTACGGGCCAGCGGTGATTCAGGCTGCCCCGTGATCGACGAAGTCGAGATCGAGACCGCTGCCGCCGCGGCCGGCGTGCGCGAAGGCGAAGTAATCGAAAGCATCAACGGCGTGCCCACGCCCACGCTGACCGACGCCGTGCGTCAACTGGCTCAGACCTACCGCGTCGATCAGGGTGAAATGGTCATCCAGGTGGCTGGCCGCAGTGAGCCGTACCGTTGGGAGTGGAACGAGCCGTTCCAGGAACGGCTCACGTGCGTGGTCATTCCGCTGGCCGATCGCGAGCTGCGCGAAGCCTATTGGGAGCGGCAGGCCAAGCAGCGACGGCTCAAGACCAAGAAAGAGCTCATCAACACCGTTAATGAACTGCAACGGATCGCCGTCGAGGAATGCGACATCCCGGCCGACCAGTTGCACATGGGCGGCCCGCCGGTGGATAACATGGCCATCGACCGCGAGGGTGAAGAATCGCTCCGCCGCCTGGCCATGTTGTCGTTTGGCGTGGGCTTTCTGTTCTGCATGTTTTGCCTCCGCAACCTGAAGCTCACGCTGATCGTGTTCTTCACGTCGATCTTCAGTGAGCTGACCAGCCTGGCCATCGTGTGGTATAGCGGCGCCAAGGTGGACGCCATCCTGCTCACAATGCCCTCGCTGATCTACGTACTGACGGTTTCCGGCGCGATTCATATCGTCAACTACTATCGCGACGCCGTAGCCGAGGAAGGCCTGGCCGGCGCACCTGCCCGGGCGATTGCCAAGGCGGTGGTGCCATGCACGCTGGCCAACCTGACCACGGCCGTGGGCCTGGCCTCGCTGTACATCAGCGATCTGGTGCCGATTCGCAAGTTCGGCGTGTACTCGGCCATCGCGGTCATAGTGGCGCTGGTTTGGCTGTTCGTGCTGCTGCCGGCGGCCCTGCAAATCTTTCCGCTCAAGCAGTCCGAGGCCGATGCCCTGCGGCAAGCAGCCCTGCGGCCGCCCAGGCGGGCAGCCTGGCATCGCTGGCTGGGTAGCGGCGGACGGTTCGTCATCAACCGCGGCGGCCTGGTATTCACGCTCATGCTGTTGGGTACCGTCGTGCTGGGCTACGGCGCCGTCACGCAGATGAAAACCACCGTCAAGCTGATGAAGCTGTTTGATCCCAACGCGCGGATCATCCGCGATTACGCCTGGATCGAATCCAAGCTGGCCGACCTGGTGCCGATGGAAGTGGTAATCCACACCTCGAACCAGGCCCTGGTTACAGTGCAAGGCCAACCGACCGGCGGGACCTTCCAGATCGCCTTTGAAGATACGGCCACCGATGCCGCGGGCCTGCCCATCCAACGGCAGACCGAGCCGCTACCGTACAACGCCACCGGCCGACAGTTGGAGCGAGCGCTGCACCGGGCCGGTTTCAGGGAGGCCACGGTCGTCACCACCGGTCAATCGCCCAACGTGGTGCACCGCATTTCGGCCGATCGTCCGCTGCCGTGGTTCGACCTGGTCGCCAACGTCTCCGGGGGCGAGGTGCAGCTCGAGAATCGGCCGCCCATGATCGACAACGTGCGGCTGCTCAACCGCATTCGTCAGTCGCTGGAATCGCTGGAGCACATCAACACCACGCTTTCGATCGCCACGTTCACCCCGCGTGAAGTCGAAGCCCCGGCTAACTACCTGGTCGACGAAGAAGTGGATTTCCAACTGCGCAAGGCGGTGCAGCAGTTCACGCGAGGCGGCTACCTGGCCTACGATCCCCACAGCGGCGAAGAACTGTACCGCATCAGCCTGCGGATGAGCGCGTTCGACGACATCGACTACAGCGTCTTCGTTTCGGAGATCAAGAAGGCGGTCGATCCGATCGTGATGCTGGAGCCGCTGACCGGCAAGCAAGGCTGGCAAGCGGTCCCGCTACCGGACAAAGCGAATGCCGCCACCGACTACCACTATCAACACCCCGACGGCAGCCTGGCCATTGTTCACGACGACAACGGGCAATGCACTGTCACCGTCGATGGCAAACAAGTGTTCGCCGGCCGCCGCCAGGCCTTGGCCACCGCGGCCACGTACACGGGCGTGGTACCGCTGGTTTACAAGGCGCAGAACGAACTGCTGCGAGGTCTGCTGGAAAGCTATGCCTTGGCGTTCGTCTTGATCGGCCTGGTCATGGTCGCGCTCACCTGGACCATGGTGGGACCGGTACTCTGCCTGCCCGCTGCCGTGTTGCTGATGGTGCCCAATACGTTCCCCACGGCCGTGGTGTTCGGCACCATGACCTGGTCCGGGGTGCTGATCGATATCGGCACGATGATGACCGCCAGCGTGGCCTTGGGCGTGGCCGTCGACGATACCCTGCACTACATCACCTGGTTCAACCGGGGCGTACGCCGGGGGCTCTCACGCCGTGAAGCGGCCTGGGAGGCATACGGCCACTGCGCGGCGGCCATGACACAAACCACGCTGATTGCCGGCGTGGCCATGTTTGTCTTTGCCGCCAGTTCGTTCACGCCCACCGCACGCTTCGGCATCCTGATGGTTCCGCTGATGGTCACCGCGCTGATCGGCGACCTGCTGATGCTGCCTGCGATGCTCACGTCGTGGGTCGGCAGAATCTTCGGCAGCAGCACCGGCAGCAAACTAACGGCCTCGGATGTGGAACCGTCGGGCTCGAGCATCGAAGGGCCCCATCGGCCGCACGCGCTAGAGAATGCACCGCATGACCGGCGGTTGCGTGCCGATCGCCGCACGCCGCACGCCTAAGCACCTCCCTGCGACGTAGTGCGTGTTATCCGCAGCCGCGGTGCGGCGCTCCCCTGCCCTTTGCCCGCTTGTCGGCCGGGCGGTTGGTCCGGTTAAATGGCGGCTGGCGGTATGCACCGCGAATGGCCGCTGCGCCCTGATCGACCTGCGCCGTACTTCCTAGCTTGAGCTTGCGATGATCATTTGCATTGACGGACCGGCTGGCGCCGGCAAAAGCACCGTTGCCCGGCGACTGGCGGAACGGTTGGGCTTTCGCATGCTCGATACCGGAGCCATGTACCGCAGCGTGGCTTGGGCCGCCCGCCGCGACGGCGTCGACTGGAACGACCCGGCCGCCATCGTCGACGTCGCCGGCCGCATCAAGATCGAACTGGTCGACGACACCGTGCGGGTTGACGGCCAGGACGTCACCGCCGAGATCCGCACGCCTGAGATCACCTCGCTCACACGCTACGCGGCCGACAATCCTGGTGTGCGGGAACACATGGTGGCCCTGCAGCGGCAGATCGGCGAGGGTCGCGACATGGTCACCGAAGGCCGGGACCAGGGCACCGTGGTCTTCCCCGATGCGGCGTGCAAGTTCTTCGTCACCGCCAGCCCGGAAACCAGGGCACGCCGCCGCTGGGAGGAACTCCGGGCACGCGGCAGCGACATTACACTGGAAGAAGTGTTGTCGCAGCAAGAGCAGCGCGACGCCCGCGATAGCCGCCGCGAAGTTGGTCCGCTCAAGCCGGCCCCCGATGCCGTGATTGTGGCGACCGATGATCTGACCATCGACGAAGTGGTGGCGAAGCTGGAAGCCGAGGTTGCCCGGCGGCGCTCGTAGGGTCCACTGTGCGGACCAGCCCAACGCATCGCGCACGGCTATGTTCGACCGGCGTTATATCGGCGCCGAGCGACGTGTTCCTTCGCTTGCGTTTCAGGCTTTCGTTGGACCGTGCCGCAAGTCGGATAACGCCCATTCACCGGATGCGAGCATCCGTGGCCACGATCGAAGAACCCTCACTTACGTTTCGGGTTACGATTGCTTGGCGTAAGGTCCGCGGTGCTGGGCATTCATTTCACCAGATGGATGCATCCAGGCTACCGGCGGAGAATGTTTGACCGCGCCATGATTCTGCCCTAGCATGGCAGCATCATGACACACGCCGCCAACAACCGCGTCCGTCATTTCCGCCAGGCGCAGGGCTGGTCGCAGGGCGAACTGGCCGCTCGCGCCGGCATCTCCCGTACGGCGGTCAGCGCCATCGAAGGCGGTCGCCTGGTGCCCAGTGTCGCAGCCGCTCTGGCGTTAGCCCGCGTCCTGGGCTGCACGGTGGAAGACCTGTTCGAACCGGGCGCCAGCAGTACGCCTTCGGTACGTTGGGCCTGGGAACCCAGCGCATCTGGCTCCGCACAGAACGCCTGCCGCTATTGGCTGGCCGAAGTCGCCGGACGGCAGGTGCTTTATCCAGCGGAAACGACGTGCCAAGGCCTGGTTGCCCACGATGGCATCGCACCGGCCGCTGCGGACGGCGCGGCCCCGGCGGACTGGCAACCTGCCTCCGAGGCACAGCAATCGGCAGGTGCGACGTTGGTCCTGGCTGGTTGCGACCCGGCCGCCTCGCTCTTGGCCGCCGAGTACCAGCGGCAAACGCCTTTCCGCATGATCCCGCTGGCTCGCTCCAGCCGCCAGGCGCTCGATCTGCTCAAGGCCGGCCTGGTGCACGTGGCCGGCGTCCACCTGGGACCGGCCGACAGCAGCGGCAACGAAGAAGCCGTGCGGCAAGCGTTGGGGCCCGGTTTCCAACTGCTGCGACTGGCCGATTGGGAGCAAGGCGTTGCCCTGGCCCCACACACCAAGCAG